>Ga0073934_10004474_pt1 | contig 23209 bp, 20 predicted proteins | sample LarsenN4metaG_FD_76834 | JGI IMG/M metagenome (GOLD analysis project Ga0073934, IMG submission 76834) | Hot spring sediment bacterial and archeal communities from British Columbia, Canada, to study Microbial Dark Matter (Phase II) - Larsen... ...
AAGCCGATTTGTCCACGGCATCTGCTCGTGTTATGACGCGATTCCCTGATTCTTACAGACTCACAAAAAGACATGCATTACATTTTCATCATTCTCCTGGTCGCGCTTCTTGCGAAAGATGTTCTTCCACTTGGAGATAGATACATACTGCGAGGTATAAGCGAGGGGATAGCCCTGATCGTCGGGGCCGGATGGATTTTGACTCGCCGATCCTCCGAGTTGGCTAAGCGATACATTTTGATTCTATTGTACCTCCTGACATTGGCCATGACGGCCGTTGTTTCTCAGCGACCATTCTTTGTGATGCTTCAGGTAGCATCATTAACTTCTGTGATTGTTTTCTTTATCGCTTATGTCGAATCGACTACGGCACACCCTGATGTGTTTCGGTGGAATCTTTTAGCTGTGAACTGTGCATTCTTTCTCGTTTGTGTCGGTGGTCTTCTTCTCCTTAAGGCGCGACCGGAGTTGGCCTTTGAGGTGACTCCGGAAGGAAATCGCTTCAGAGGATTATTCAATGAACCGGCAATGATGGGAGCTGTATCGGGACTTCTTCTTGGACTCGCTGCTTTTGGAAAAATGAGTCGCCTTGTTCGCATAAGCGGAGTGCTCGCTGCAATGCCGTGTTTATATCTCACTGGATCGCGAACTTCATGGGGCGCAGCCATGGCCGCGCTTCTCATTACGGGAGCCATCTATAGTACAAAGAAGGGCACGTGGATGATCGGGCTGGCGCTCGCCGGGATTATCGGAGGAATAAGCCTGGTCATTCTGGACATTCGTATGAATTCCGACACTCAGTCCAAGGTCATCCGGTCCGGATCTATCGAAACCTTATCTGGTCGTACCGTGTTGTGGGATCTTGCCCTGAAGAAATACCGAGACAGTCCTTTTCTCGGCTATGGTTTTACGACGGGCTCTGATGCCCTAGCATCGGATATGGGCGATACGCTAAGCGCGGCATTTGGAGTATCGGATCGGTCTCAGCAAAAGATGTTCAGTCTGCACAGCGGATATATTCAAGCTCTTCTCGACTCCGGAGCAATCGGCGCAATCTTATACGTGGCGATCCTGATTTCGGCCATTTGGGGATTGTGGAAACATGACGGCGGACGGCTTCATGGAGCCGAAATGTATTCGCTCGTATTTTTTAGTATCTCCAATGTGACGGACACGATCATTTTCGGAGCCGCCGTATTTTACGAAGTATTTTTTTGGTATCTGCCCGTACTGGCTATGAGTCTTGGTGTACGTGTTCCAGAAACATCGGCTGGCGTGGCCGCTTTGTTCCCCGCAGAAACGGGGTTGCTTCTAAAGAAAAGCGAAGAGGTCATGCCGGGAAACAGGAGGCGGTATCCATTACTGCAGGAGTGAGGTGCTATGAGAATCTTTTGTGCAGGGATGATCGTTGCATTACTGGGTATCTTCGAATTCGTATGCGGAAGCGACGGCATCGCCGGAAGCGCCACATTCGCCGACAAGAAGGCCATTTTCGATGGTGATGTCGGCTTATGGACGAAGAAAGAAGAATTGGACCGTCGGCTTGAACGAATTAAGCAGGCCGGGTTTAACGTCTACATGCCTGCCGTATGGTACGGAAGAGGGACCACATGGCCGTCGCGCCATGCTCCCTGGGATTTCACGTTAGATTCGAGGATAACGGAATCCTATGACCCGCTTCGATACGCCGTTGCAAAAGCGCATGAGCTGGGTTTGGAGGTTCACCCTTGGTTCACTCTGGTTCTTAGGTGGAATCACTCCTTCATGCAGCAATATGGCCTCGAAGGAGTCGCCGAGGGGCCTCACGCGGCATTCAATGTCCATAACCCCTTATTCAGAGAATTCATGACCAATGTCGTTTCGGAAGTGGCCGCCGAGTACGACATCGACGGGATCAATCTGGATTTTGGTCGAGCCATGGGACTCTGTAGCGATGTCGCTTGTCAGGAGGAATATGAGGCGACGTATCACAGAAATCTCATGACGGATTCGCTCATTTTTAAGGCGAACCCTAAAATGGTTCCCACTCTGATCGAATATCAAGAAAAGGCCGTGACCGCATTGATCAGATCGATTTCGGACTCCGTTAGAAAGAGCAAGCCGGCCTTATTGATCAGTGCCGATGGGCATCCGGAGCTGACTCGTTATGAACAAGGCCAAAACAGCATTGCATGGGTGAATGAAGGATTAGTCGATGTGGTGTTTGGAATGGATTATCGTCCTACTATTGATGGACAAGCCGTCGATCGTGTGCGAAGCAAACTGACCAACCCTAACGCCCTCGCTCTGCTCATTTCCAACATGGAGCACGGTGCCGATCTTCCTCCGAACCGAAAACCGTCTCCCCGATCGGGAAAGTGGCTCTCCGATACGATCGCCATGATATCGACGCGATGGCCGAATACGGGACTGGCGGTCTACTTTTACAAATATCTCTCGGACGAACAAATTGCGGCACTTCAGGCGGATGCATTCAAGCGTCGTCTCAGCGCTCCCAGCGGCGTCTCCCTGATAGGAAAATGATCGTCGGATGACCGACGGCCTGTGATTCACTTGTCTCTGATCCCTTGGATGGCGATGGCTCAAACCGCAGCCTCTGGACCCCTACTTGGGGTGCTCGCCCATCGGACGGCCCACGACCATACGACCATTGCGTATGGAGGGGGTCTTCTCTTACTCGCTTCGGCTTTCGGCAACGGGCTCAATTACGTTTTTGGAATATTCTTAGCTCGAACGCTCGGTTCGGATGACTTCGGGCTTTATGCGCTTGCCATAACCCTGTTCAATATACTGACCCTCGGGGCCGTGTTTGGAATGGACACGGGCGCGATAAAGTTCGTGTCCCACCATCTCGTTGGAGGGCAACTTCGAAAAGCTGCGGTAACCCTTGTCGCAGCCGCTTCAATGGTGTTCGGTTCAGGCCTTCTTGTAGCTCTGGGCCTCGTGTCGCTCGCTCCATCACTTGCCGTGGTGTATGGAAAGCCGGAGGTTGTCTCAAGCTGCAGGTTATTGGCGGCGTCCATACCTTTTGCGACAGTCACAGCTGTCCTTCTCTCCGCTCTGCAGGCGTTTCAGACAGTCCGCTACACGATCCTTGTAAAGTATCTATGGGAACCGATTGCTAAGTTTTTGTTAGCGGCGATATTGATATGGTTTGGGTTTCACCTTTACGGCGTACTCCTTTCCATCGTCCTCACGCTGGTCGTCAGCGCGGCTCTCCTGACTCGGATTGCCCGTCGACTTGTCGCTCAGGGGTTCCATGACCGTCCGGAGTGGGATGCTCATGAGGCCAGCACGCTTCTGGCATATTGTCTGCCGCTCTCAGTCTCCAATGTGTTCGGTGTAATAGCTCCGCGTGCCGACTTGTTGATTTTGGGGTATTGGGTCAACACACAAGATGTCGGAATTTATCTGGCTGCGTTCCAGACAGCGGCCATCATGGCGCTCGTGCTGAGCGCATTCGATACGGGTCTGGCGCCCATTCTCAGCCGTGCGTGGAGTCTCCATGATCGAATAAGGATGGGAGAGAGCTATCAGGCAGTGGCTCGCTTATCCATCACGGTGTCGTTCCCGATTTTCTGTTGCCTCATCCTGTTCTCCAGCGAAGTGCTGTCGATGTTCGGGCCGGAGTTTGCGAAGGGATCTACTGCACTTGTGTTTCTCGCCTGTGGCCAGATTTTCAATAATGCGACGGGGTCCGCTAATACAGTTTTGCTCATGTCAGGCCATTCCCGGATCGTCATGATGAATACGATGCTCATGGGAGCGGTATTGTTGGGCACGACGGCCACCGCTATTCCTCTATGGGGTATGAACGGAGCCGCTGTCGCGGCATCCACCACCTTCATTCTGACCAACATGATGCGAGTTGTTCAGGTATGGCGACTTCACCAGGTTCAACCCTACACATGGGATCTGGCAAAGCCCGTTGCGGCTGCCGCCTTCGCGAGCACTATCGTCCTTCTGCTCAAGCAGTCCTCATTCTGGATACCCGGTACAATGCTCGTCGCGATTCTTGGGATGATTTATGTAGTGGCGCTTTGGCTGATGGGAATTAGCCGTCAGGATCGCATCCTCCTCGAAGCGCTAGCATCGAGAGGCAAGAGTCTTTTGGAGAGGAGACCGGAAGCATGAGTCTGAAGCAGTTTGCCAACTCTGTGAGCCGGATTCTCGCCAATCCTCACATCGACACAAGACAGGGTATCATCAGACATCTTCAGTGGCAGGGAAGAAAGGTGTTCAACCTGTTTCCGATGGAACAACGCATTTCTCGCTCGCGAATCATCGCCTTTCATCGGCACTGTGGCGTGTCGGCACTCATCAATAGCCAAGGATTGTACGACTATAACAACATGAGCCTCATTAGGGATCTTCTACGGGATGGTGGCGTCTTTGTTGATATCGGGGCCAACATCGGTTCTTATACCTTAATCGGATCCGAAAGCGCACTGGCTTCTGTCCATGCCTTTGAACCACATCCAACAACTTTTCAATTTCTGCGTAAGAATATCGAACTGAATAAACGGAGCAATGTGAGTCTCTATAACATGGCACTTGGTTCATCTGAGGGCGAGGTGTTCTTGACGGATCGGACCGGGAGTTCAATCAATCATATTGTGTCAGAAAACAAGCAAGCGGTGGGCACTATAGCGGTGCCATGCCATCGCATGGATAACATTTGTCGAAAGGTTGGAATCGTGCCCGAAATCGTAAAAATTGATGTCGAAGGGTTTGAGTACGATGTGTTGCTGGGGTTCGGAGATCGTGTTTCATCGATTCATGTGTTGTTGATCGAAATGAACGGATTGTCGGACAAACGTTCGCATGGTCAAAAGGAGATTCATTCGCTGCTGACCTCGAAAGGTCTTATTGGTCCTTGGATGTGTCAGTTCGATCAGCGTCGATTGCATTTCAGCCAATGCGAAAACGGCGAAGATAGTTTGTATATCTCGAAAAGTTTTTACGAGTTCAATGGACCTCGGAAAGGATTTATTTTTGGGAATATGCCCTCCTTATAGGGATCGACTTGGAACTACTCAACATACTCATCATCGGCCCCACCCCGCCGCCATTCCATGGGGTGGCTGTCGCAATTCAGACACTCCTTCAGTCTGATCTTGTGAAACGGTTTCGCGTGATTCACCTGGATCTTGCGGATCGCCGTGGCATTCAGCACGTCAATAAGCCGGATCTACACGACGTGATTCTCTTCATCCGGCAATGGTTGAAGCTAGTCAGAATGCTGATCGGAACATGTCCGGCGGTGAGTTATCTAGTTCTTTCTCAATCGACAATAGGATTTCTACGCGACAGTTTCTTGATCTGGCCGGCTTATCTTAGAGGGAGTCATGTCGTCCTTCACCTGCATGGAGGGAATTTTCGCGAGTGGTTTCTCGGGCGATCATGGCTCATGAAGACATATGTCAAAGCCGTCCTTCGACGTGTCACACGAGCCATTGTTCTTGGTGAATCATTGAAGCATCAATTCGAGGGTCTTATTAATGATAAGCGAATTGCTGTTGTGCCAAACGGCATTGATTGGTCGAGTGCTAATGTCAGTCACAACGTTCCTCGGTCTGGACCCCGATTCCGTATTCTTCATCTAAGCACCTTGAGCCATCTAAAAGGTGCTTTGGTACTTCTCCAAGCTGTCCCATTCGTCGTTCACCAGCGAAAGAATGCGGAGTTCATATTCGCAGGGCCATGGTCGCATCCGGAAGACGAACAATGGGCAAACAGCTTCATGCGTGAACAAAAACTCGAAACGTATGTGTCGTTCAGCGGGCAAGTTGACGGTGCACAGAAAAGGACTTTGTTTGACTCTGCGGACATTTTCGTTTTTCCTGGAGTCCAGCAAGAAGGACAACCCCTAGTTGTTCTCGAGGCGATGGCGGCGGGACTTCCTGTGATCTTTACCAATCGAGGTTGCCTGCGTGACACGGTGCTAGATCAAGTAGCTGGACTAGAAGTACCAATCGGCGACCCGCGTCAGCTGGCAGATCGCATTCTTTGGTTACTTGATCATCCGGAGGCCATCAAGGAGATGGGAGCACGCGCCCGCAAACGATACGAAACTCTGTATACGAAAGAACGACACATCGAACGAATGATTGACGTCTTTGCGTTGTCCTGCAAGGAAGGTGCTGTGTGAGTGCGATTTCGTGTCCTAGTGAGAATGTCGGCCTCGGAAATCGCGATGCAGGAATTCTTCTTGGCGTCCCGATCGACCGAAAGTCCCTCCCGGACATCATTCAAGACTCCATGCATGTTATCGAACACAGGATTAGTCAAAGAGCGTTCGCCTGCGCCAATCCGCATTCGTTAGTAGTTGCCCAGGGTGACTTAGAGTTCCAGTCGGCGTTGAGACATGCGGACTTTGTGGTAGTTGATGGGGTTGGCACATTGCTGATGGCGCGTCTTGCCGGTATTCGGCTCGGCCCTCGAATTACCGGAACTGACTACTTCTCTGGAGTGCTGAACGCGTTACAGCGACGCGGGAGGGGGCGTGTCTTCTTCTTTGGATCGTCCCAGCACGTTCTGGATCTGATTGTCAAACGTTTCGCCAGCGATTTTCCATCTCTGACGCTCTGCGGCACCTTGTCTCCGCCGTTTGGAAATTGGAACGAACTGGAAAATCATCGTATGGTGAAAGTCATCAACGACTCCAAGCCGGACATTCTGTGGGTTGGAATGACAGCGCCGAAGCAGGAAAAATGGGTGGAGGCCAATCGAAGGCTGCTGAACGTTCCCGTGATCGGTTCTATCGGCGCCGTATTCGACTTTTATGCAGGAACCTACTCGCGGGCTCCCAAATGGGCCTGCGATATAGGCTTGGAATGGGCCTATCGATTTATCCTTGAGCCTCGCCGCATGTGGCGACGCAACTTTGTGTCTGCACCGAAGTTTATATGGCTAGTACTCCGCCGACACATCTGCCGTGGTGATGCCGCTCTAACAGCTACAGATTTGTCGAAACAGGAAGAAATTACTCACCAGAGTGGGGGAAAAGCTGCATAGATCGTGAGAATGTCTGCATGGTGTCGGTCACTGGTTTTCATGTAGCCGTTCTCTTTTTCCGCGATCATGTCGGCGACTGTATGCCACTTCTATCTGTCCCTCTTTACATATTTGAACACCGCTGCAGCAACATACACACAGTTTCCGATGTAGGTCTCAATCGGGTTCCTTAGTTTTCAGTAACATACAAATTATACAGGGTGGTCTGGGATTTGCTGAACACCCCACACATTCATACGTGTCCCTAATGTACCAACCTCTAGGAGGAGCGATGATATGCGGACGATGAAACAGTTGTTTCGGAAAGGATTCATACTGCCGGCTGCCGCGGTATGTTCCTTGTTGAGTCCTTTTACAGCGGCCCAGGCCGCGCTCGTGCAGTACTCGTTTACCGGAACCGTCGGAGGGGCGAATGGAGTGTTGAGGTCCGATTTACCGGTGGGATCCACGATGACAGGGACCTTCTCGTTCGACAATGCCACGTCGAACACTGGGATAGGCAGGTATCCAGGGGCGGTACAGAGTTTATCGCTCAACATTGGAAGCTACTCGGTCAGTTTTGATCCCGCTGGTGACGTGAACCTTGTCCGAATTACCGATAACCCTTCCGGTGATCTATGGCGTCTCAGGACTTCTGTGATGGGGCCTGGTATTGGATCTGGTATCGGACAATACTCACCGACGGAATTTCGTCTGGATTTGGAGGATGAGGATGGTTTTGCAATCACTGGGACAGGGCTCCAGGATCCTCCAAGCTTAGGCAACCTCACCTCGACTCAATGGAGACTTGTATTTGAGGATGCAGGTGGAAGAATGGTGAGGGTTCAAGGGGTATTAAATAGTTTGACGGCGGTTCCGTTGCCCGCGGCGGTGCTCCTCTTCGGTGCAGGGCTTATCTCTTTAGTCGGTTTGGGTGCCGGAGGGTTGAGAAATCTTCGCGGCTCCCGGGCTTAGTCCAAAACCTCGTTTCTGACAATTGGGGCTTGGTATCTCGACCGGGGTATCAAGCCCGTTCTTTCTTCGAAATCAATCGACAGGTCGCAGGGTACCATAGATAATCAGGTTTCGCCCCGCTCTTTCGGATCGACTTAGCTCGTTTGACTCATTCCTAAATCATCGTGTGAGTGACGCTGTCTTTATGGCCGGTAATCGCTATCTCATCTTCACCTCGGTTCTGGTCGTGACGCTCTTGGGCTATATGTATGCGGACAGCCTGGTGTTTTTGCTCAGCCGGTGGTTGGGCACTGAGGACTATAGCCACGGCATCTTCGTGCCTTTCATCAGTGGGTATTTGATCTGGCAATACCGGCATCGTCTCGGCCAGGGTTCGAAGGAGAAGTCGTGGTGGGGCGTGGCTGTTATTGCGTTGGGACTTGTCCTCTATGTGGTCGGGGAATTGTCGACATTGTATGTCATTCTTCACGTGTCATTGTGAATGGTACTTGTCGGATTGACCGTCGCGCTGCTCGGAGTTCATGGAGCCAGGGTCATTGCTTTTCCTCTTGGGTACCTGCTCACCGCCATCCCTCTCCCGATGTTCTTCTACGCGAATCTGTCGAGTCAGCTTCAGTTGTGGTCCTCGTCTCTCGGCGTCGGTTGTCTCCAGCTCGTCGGCGTGATGGCGTTTCGCGAAGGCAATGTCATCGATCTGGGACCGGTGCAACTCCAGGTCGTCGAAGCTTGTAGTGGGATTCGTTACCTGCTTCCACTGACTTCTCTCGCGCTGCTTTGTGCGTACTTGTTCAAAGACAGGATGTGGAAACGGGTGGTGCTCGTTCTCTCCTCGATTCCGATCTCGATCATGCTCAATGGTTTTCGTATCGGCATGATCGGAGTGCTGGTGGAGGTCTATGGGAAAGGTGCTGCGGAAGGCTTTTATCATCTCTTTGAAGGGTGGGTCATTTTCATGGTGAGTTTCGGGTTATTGATCGCAGAAATGGTGCTATTAGCCAGGATAGGAGAGGAGAAGTCACAAGGGTCGGTTTTCGACCGATTGACTTGGAGGGAGCAATCAGAAGAGAGAGACCATCAGGCCGTGCACATGGGGCCATGTCGTAGCCAATCGTTCTCAGGTCCCGCCTATCTGTGTAGCGTGGCCCTCCTGGCACCATTTACGCTTTTCTCGGCCGTGGTTGTGGATCGTGAAGAAATTCATCCTCCGCGATCGGCGTTCGTCGACTTTCCGATGCTAATCGACGGCTGGCAAGGAGCGCCCTTTCCTCTCGAACAACAATACCTCGATGCGCTTCGGTTCGACGATTACGTTCTGGCGGACTACCGATCGGATAAGAAGCAGCCGGTGAATTTCTACGCGGCCTACTACCGATCACAACGGAAAGGGCAGTCGGCTCATTCGCCTCAAAGTTGTTTACCGGGTGGAGGATGGGAGATCGCCTCCCTGACGCAAAGAGAACTCCCAATGTCGCAGGGGATGATGCAGTCGCTAAGAGTCAATCGGGCGGTCATTCAAAAGGGGGATCAGAAGCAAATCGTGTTGTACTGGTTTAAGCAACGCGATCGAAACCTCACCAATGAATACCTGGTCAAGTTGTACCTGTTGTGGGATGCCGTTTCTCGACGACGGACTGACGGAGCCCTCGTAAGGCTGGCTTCGCTGGTTGGTCCGGGCGAATCTGAGTCTGCGGTTGACCAACGTCTTCAGGAGTTCGCGGTTGCAGCCGGCCAAGAACTGACAAAGTTCGTGCCAGACTGATGCGCCGCGATTGAGAGTTCATCTATGGTGAACGAGCTGTTCTTTAGTTCCATGACCGCCTTGCTTGTGTGCATGGCTCTGATCCCACTCTTGCGGCTCATAGCCGAGCGGTTTCAGATCATGGATCAGCCTGGAGGTCGGAAAGTTCATGAATATCCGGTTCCACGGATCGGCGGTATCGCCTTTGCCATCGGCGCGTGCGCTTCGATCGCCTGGTGGGGTCCGAAAGACGCGGCCACGCTGTCGGTGCTGCTGGGCAGCGTCATCATCGTAGGATTCGGGGTCTGGGACGACCGCGTCGACCTTGGCTATCGAAGCAAACTCATTGGACAACTGCTCGCCGCTCTTGCCGTTGTTTGGGGCGGAGATATTTGGTTTACCACTCTTCCTTTCCTGCCAGATGTGGAGGTGCCGGTATGGGTGGGGATGCTTGTGACCGTCGTGTTTCTTGTCGGCGTGTCCAATGCCGTCAATCTTACGGACGGGTTGGACGGTCTAGCCGGCGGTCTCTCATTCCTCACTCTGTCCGGTATCGCGTATTTGGCTTATCTTTCCGATGACTCGACGGTCCTATTGTTAACGGTCCCGTTTTTGGGAGGGCTGTTGGGGTTCTTGCGTTACAACACATATCCGGCACGAATTTTTATGGGGGATGGCGGCAGCCAATTGTTGGGATTCATCATGGGCGTCCTCGCTGTCCTGCTGACGGATTCTTCACGCGGTCCATTCAGTCCGAGCCTCGCACTCTTCTTGTTAGGGTTGCCGTTTCTGGACACGCTCGGCGTGACCGGGCAACGGCTGGCGGAAGGCCGATCTCCGTTCATCGGTGACCGTGCGCACATTCACCATAAACTGCTTCGCTTTGGGCTCACGCATTATGAGGCCGTGACCGTCATTTACGTGATCCAGGCCGGCATGTTGGGCTTGGCCTATGCGCTGCGATGGCAGTCCGACACATTGATCCTGCCGCTCTATCTCATGATTGCAGGATCGGTCTTGGTATTGTTCATCGGAGCAGGGCGTGGACTGCTTCCCAATCTCACCCCGCACGGTGGTCACTTCCTCTCCAATGTAACCGTCACGCGATTAATGAATAGTTCCTGGCTGACGGATCTGCCGATGCAGTTCCTGGCCGTGACCGTCCCTTGTCTCCTCATTGCATTGGTGTTTGTCCCGTCTAATGTGCCGACCGACGTCGGGTACCTCTCGATCGTGATATTCGGGATTGTGTTACTCGGCCTCTCGTTGTCTCCTCGAGTCGCGCCCTACTTTGTTCGTGGTGGGCTCTATGTCGGGACGACGTTCCTGCTCTATGTTTGTGAGGGGTCGCGCTATCGATCCATGTCTACTGTCGCGACGGCGCATAACGTGTTTTTTATCGTCGTCGCGGTCATGGTCTTATTGAGTCTTCGCTTCAACGAGGAAAACCGCTTTCAGACCACGCCGCTCGACTATTTGATGGTGTTCTTGGCGGTGACTTTTCCGCTGCTTCCCGAAGTGAGCGCCGACATTGCGCACTTGGGTGTCTTTGCGGCCAAACTGATGGTGCTCTTCTTTTCCTTTGAGTTGCTGCTCCATGCATTTGCAAACCGCGTCCGGCAGCTCGGCCTTGTTTCGCTCTGGATTCTATTCGGACTTGGAATTCGGATTTTGTTGTAGCAAGCAAAGTTACGTAATAACCTAGATCCATGACAATGCTATTCCAACACAAGAGACGTGGGTGGGCTTTCCGTATGGGTATGATGATCGGCATCGTTCTTCTGGCGGCAGTCGCGTTGACGGCCTGTGGCGGTCCCGAAGAGAGAAAGGCGAAGTACTTTGCCCGGGCTAACGAGTACATGGAGGCGGCCAACTATCCCAAGGCACGGGTTGCTCTGAGAAATGTGCTGAAGATCGATCCCAAAGATGCGGAGGCGTACTATCTCTTTGCTCAAGTCGAGGAAAAAGAGAAGAACTGGCGCAATGCCGTGCAACTCTATCAAGAGGCGGTCCGCCTGGTTCCCGATCATACGGCGGCTCTCATTACTCTGGCCAAGTACTATCTAGAGGCGAGACTGACCGAGCACGTGGTTGAAGCCGCAGACACGGTGCTGAAGAAAGACCCCCACCATCCTCAGGCCAGCGCGCTGAAGATTGCGGCACAGGCGGTGAGCGAAGAGGCCATCCCTTCTGTTGTTCCCCAAGCCGAAGCGCTTGCGGCGCAGTATCCTGCTGAACAGGATGTCGCCATCCTGCTCGCGACATTGTACGGCCACCAACGGCGCTATCGGGAAGCGGAGACGGCGTTGAGACGTGCTCTCGAAGCTCATCCAAAGGACCTGGACCTTCTGAACAATTTGAACAGGATCTTGACCCAGGCAAACGATATGGCCGGTGCCGAGGCCGTGATGCGCCGGATGGTCGACGCTGAACCGACATCCTTTGATCATCGAGTGAGACTGGCCCGCTTCTATGTCGGGCAGGGAGCGCAGAATCAAGCGGAAGCCGTATTGCGAGAGGCGGTCGCATTGGATCCAAACAACGAACCGCGTCGGTTAATGCTCGCAGAGTTTTTCCTGAACAAAAAAGACGTGGCTTCTGCCGAACAAGTGCTGCTTGATGCAGCTGCGCAAATCCCGCATTCATCCCAAATCCAGCTTGGGCTCAGTGCGCTCTACAGAAAGAGCGGACAAGATGCCAAGGCTCGTCAACACTACGCGGCATTGGTCGAAGAGTACAAGGACAAGCCGGTCGGTCTGGAGGCCAAGGTCAAATTGGCGGAAATGGATTTTGTGGAGGGAAAGCAGGCTGATGCCGAACGTCAAGTGCAGGAGGTGTTAAAGGAAAATCCACGTTCCTCGGAGGGCTTGATTCTTACGGGACGAATGGCTTTGGCTAGAAGGAATGGAAAAGACGCGGTGCAGGCATTTCGCACCGTTCTGCACGATCAGCCGGAGTTGGCCATCGTCCACTATCTCCTCGGTCAGGCGTATCAGCTGACCGGTGACACCACTCTTGCGAAAGACAGTTTTGAGCGAGCGGTGGCTTTGTATCCAGACCAGCTGGATGCGAAACGGTCCCTCGCAGTTCTTGAGAGCAAGATCGGCCGCTACCAGCAGGCTCGTGCACGACTCGATGATTTGCTGAGACAGCGTCCCGATGACGTCACGGCTCTCGACATGCTGATGACGTTGGACCTCCTGACGAAAAACTGGCAGGGGGCCGAACACACACTGACTCGGCTTCGCCAAGTATCAGCCGGCAATCATTATGTGGCCTTGTTGGCCGAAGGACGGTTTTATGAGGCCCAGCGCCGCCTAGGCGAGGCGAAGCGCGCTTACGAGCGTGCGACGTTACTGGTCCCGAACGAACCAGAGCCGCTGCTGTCTCTCGTCAAGGTAGAAGTGGCTCTGGGGCAAGCCGTACAGTCCAGAACTCGCCTGGAATCCCTTCTGGCTTCTCGCAAGGACCATCCATTTGCGCATGGGTTGCTGGGGGAGGTCTTGTCTCTCACGCAAGAGCCGGAAGAGGCGGCACTCCATTATCGTGAGGCCGTGCGACTGAATCCAAAGTGGGTGACGCCGTGGCTCAACTGGGCAACGTTGTCATTGTCCCGGAAAAAACCGGATGTTGCCGTACAGGTTTTACAAGAAGGGCTCAAGGCTAACCCCGATAGCGAGGAGTTGTACATGCTCTTGGCCTCTGCGCACTCCGAACAAGGACAAATCGATCTTGCGATGGCCGCCTATGAGACGACCTTGCGGCTGAATCCGAGAAACCTATTGGCGGCGAATAATCTGGCCGTCTTACTCGTGGACCACAAGGGTGATCCGTCGAGTTTGCAAAGGGCCTTCGCGCTCAGTCGAGATTTTGAGAAGGAAGCGCCGCATCCTCTCTTTATCGATACCCTCGGCTGGGTGCGTTTCAAAATGGGACAGCAGGAAGAAGCGATTCGGTTGATGAAAGATGCCGTCGCCAAATCTCCAGAAACTTCTGTCCTGAATTATCATCTTGGGATAGCATTCTTTCAGTCCGGAAAATTGGCGGAGGCCCGGACGTATCTTTCAAAAGCCCTCAAACATGCTGATCAGTTTGACGGACGTCGGGAGGCCGAGCACGCACTCGCGCACATAAGGAGGTAAGGGTATTCCATGTCTCGTTCTGTTCGATTCGCGATGGGCGTCTTGTTCGTGGGAATGTTGGTGCCAAGCTGGCTGGTTCATGCAGGCGATGCCATGACAGCTGGGCTGGTGGCGCAAGTCGATCCGGGGTACCGCCTCGGTCCCGAGGATGTCATGTTGGTGTCGGTGTGGAAGGATGACCAGCTGACACGAGAAGTCGTCGTCCGTCCGGACGGAATGTTCTCGTTTCCCCTGGTCGGGGATATTCATGCTGAAGATCGAACGGTCGAGGACATTCGTGGCGACCTCGTGAAGCGGTTGACAAAGTACATTCCGAATCCCAATGTGTCCGTGGCGGTCACGAAAGTTGTCAGTTACAAGGTCTACGTCGTCGGGCGAGTGAATAAGCCGGGCGAGTACTTGATCGGTCATTACACCGACGTGCTGCAAGCGCTCAGCCTTGCCGGTGGACTCACTCCGTTCGCTGCGGAAAACGATATCAAGGTCATGCGGCGAGTGAGGGGAGAACAACATGCCATTCCCTTTCGCTATGGAGATGTTCGGAAAGGCCGGGACTTGGAGCAGAATATCATTCTCCAGCGCGGTGACGTCGTCATGGTGCCCTGACCGTCGCGCTCATGCAACTCAGCTACAAGCGGAGAGGCCTGATTTGGACTCGGAGGAATGCCGCCCACGTGCTTTTCGCGGCAGTGATTATTGCCTCCGACGTCCCATCACGCAGCGAAGCGGCCGAGTGGTCACTCTCGCCCTCCGTCGGTGTTAAAGGAGTGTATAACAGCAACTTGCTCTTGACCCCTCTGCCGCACAGCGAGACCTACGGCTATTGGGTCAGTCCGGCGACAGAGTTTGCCGGCAAGACCGAACGCCTTGATGTCAGCAGCCGGATCGCCGCGGATGTGGTGGGCTATTTCGGTGGGGAGGATAGACAGTTTACGAATGTTTTTGCCCCGTTGTCTCTACGGTATCAGACCGAGAAGGATCTCATCGGCTTCACTGGTGGCTTCACTCGTGACAATACGTTGCTCGGCGAATTGCAGGAGACGGGCGTCGTTCTGCAATTTGCTCAACGTAATCAGTGGGCGGCGAATCCTACGTGGACCAGACGTGTGACCGAAACACTGTCGATTCAATCGAACGTTCAGTTTACGGACACCATGTATGAGAGTAGTCGGTTGGTTGACTACCGAGTCGCGGGGTGGTCTGGCGGCCTGCTGTATCAACTGAGTGAGCGGGATCAAATTCAATTGTTGGGGTCGTATGTTCACTTCCGCACCACCGATTCGGCATTTGGGTTTCGAGCCGATGTCCCTGGCATCAACATGAGCCTCACGCATGCCTTCAACGAATCGCTGACGGGCACCATCTACGGAGGCCCGCGATTCTTGTCTTCAACATCACAGACTCAGGTTGGCGAGATCACGGCACGTGACACGGTCTGGTTGGCAGGCGCGAGTATGACGCAGAATTTTGAACGGGCTGCCCTGCAAGTGTCCTTCGCTCGGGATCTTGTACCCAGCGGATTCGGACTACTCATCCAGACCAATCGAGGAGAATTATCCGGCTCATACGAAATCTCGGAAACCCTGACCTGTTCCCTTAATGTGGTCGGCGTTCTTACGTCGGGAAAAACAACAGCGGCCTTCGGTGGAATATTTCCGGATAGCAGCTATGTCAGCCTTACGCCAAAGCTGTCATGGAAGTTTCGCGAATGGTGGCGGGCGGAGATGTCGTATATGTACCGATGGCGTGACGTTGATACAGCCGCGGATTCAGCCCAATCCCATGCGACGATGTTCATGGTGACCTATTATCCACCAAAACTTTCATTTTCATACTGAGGCTATGGCACAGACACACCGCTCACTCCAAGCATCCGAATCCACCATGAGCCTGAAGGACTACATCGCGGCCTTTCATCGCCGTCGTAGACTTATCCTTCTGACCGGCCTGAGTCTATTGACTGTGTCCCTGACCTTGGCCTTTCTCTGGCCTCCGACCTATAAGTCGACGGCCACCATATTGATTGAGGAGCAGGAGATCCCGTCCGACCTCGTACGATCGACGATCACAAGCTACGCTGACCAGCGAATTGAGACGATCAAGCAACAGGTGATGAGCCGCACGACCCTCTGGAAAGTGGTCGAGCAGTTCAATCTGTATCAAGAGCAGCGAAACAACAGTCCGGCTGAGGAAGTGGTCAAGAGTTTTGTCAAAGACATCGAAGTCCAAGTGATCAGTGCCGATGTGGTCGACAAACGCACCCAACATCCAACCAAAGCGACCATTGCATTCACGGTCGCGTATCAAAACCGGTCTCCAGAATTGGCTCAGAAAGTGGCCAATGAGCTCACGAGCTTGTTTTTGGGAGAGAACTTGAAGAGTCGAGAACGACAAGCGCAGGAGGCGACATCGTTTCTTCAACAAGAAGCGGAGAATCTGGCTCGGCATATCAACGAAATAGATGAAAAGATCGCGAAGTTTAAGCACCGGGCTAACGGAGCCCTTCCGGAGTTGGCGCCGCTGAATCAGCAGCTCATGAATCAAACCGAGCGTGAGTTGATGGACGTGGACCAACAGATTCGAAGTCTTGAGGAGCGAAAAACCTACCTGGAAGGAGAATTGGCCACCATCAAGCCGAACACCCCGATTCTATCCGTAACGGGAGAACGCATTTTGGATTCAACAGAGCGTTTACGAGCACTCCGCGCCGAATATGCTGGGGCCTCCGCCAATCTGTCGGGGGACCATCCCGACATGATCAAGATGAAACAGGAAATCGAGGCATTGGAAAAAGAGGCCGGTCAACTCCCTGATGCGGAGGAAGCCTCCAAACGACTTGTCGATGCGCGTGCGACGTTGGCCGCAGACCTCGAGCGGCTGGGGAAAGAGCACCCCGACGTCCTGCACGCCCAGAGAAAAATTGCAGTGCTCGAACAGGAAGTCCACCGCCTCCGGGCGGTGCCGCATAGGCCGGCGAATCTTCGTCCGGAAAATCCAGCCTATATCAATCTTCAGGCGCAGCTGAACTCCGCCACTTCTTCGCTGGAGGCGCTCCGAAAAACCAGGCTGGAGGTCAAGCGCCGACTGAGTGAATATGCGACACGCCTGGAACGCTCTCCTGGCATTGAACCGGAATATTTGGTGTTGACGCGGGACCGAGACACCTCGACCCAAAAATATCAAGATATTCGGTCGCGATTGTTGGAAGCGAAGGTGGCGGAAGGGTTGGAGGTTCAGCGAAAGGGCGAGCGCTTTTCCCTGATCGATCCACCCAGCCTCCCGGAAAAGCCATATAAACCGAATCGTCTGGCCATCGTACTGCTCGGTTTCATTCTGGCCGTGGGCGGTGGAATCGGATTAGGAGCGGCGGCCGAATCACTCGACCATTCAATCCGGACACCCGATCAGCTGGTTGCCTTGACACAACATTTCCCTTTGGCGGTGATTCCCTTTATGCCGAATGAAGAGGATGTGTCTCGCGCGATGTTGCGACGGCGAGTCGTCCAAACCGCTGGATTAGGAGCCTTTGCCACAGTCCTCTTGTTATTGCATGTATTCGTTATTCCTTTGGACGTCTTATGGTTTACCGCATTGAGACGGTTTGGTATGGAGTGACATAAAGGATCATCATGGATCGTATTCGTACCGCTCTTGAACTCTATAAGGACTACAAAGGCGCCTCGACCCATGACGAGACTCCAAGGCGGGCTGCCCAATCGGTGCCGCCGCCGATCACTTATACGCGAACCAGATCGTTGAGTATTCCGCATACTGTTCTACACGGGCATCGAGTCATGGCGGCGCATGGCAAAGGACCGTTCGTCGATGCGTACAAAATTCTTCGAACACAGGTCACCCAGCGACTCCGAGAGAACGGGTGGAATGTGGTGGGAGTGACGAGCCCGGGTTACGGGGAGGGGAAGACACTCACGTCCGTCAATTTGGCCGTCAGTCTTGCCATGGAAACAACCCAGACGGTGCTTCTCGTGGATTCGGATTTACAGGACCCCACGGTGCATCAGGTATTCGGCTTGAAAGACTGTCTTGGTCTCGCCGACTATTTGCTGGATGATCAACCGGTCGAGGATCTGCTCCTTCACCCGGGAATCGGGCGGTTCGTTTTATTGCCGGGAGGGCGGGCGATCTCAAACTCCACCGAGATTTTGACCTCACCAAAAATGGTGGCCCTTGTCGAAGAGTTGAAGCATCGGTACCCTTCTCGAGTCGTGATATTTGACCTTCCTCCATTGCTCCATACGGCGGATGTCTTGGCCTTTGCTCCGTACACGGACGCTCTTCTGATCGTGGTTGAGGAAGGAAAGACGACGGGTGAAGAGCTGCAGCGGGCCCTGGCGCTGGTCAAGAATTCACGTCCAGTCCTGGGAACGGTGTTAAACAAGGCGGGCCGATCGTCTCTGACACTTGCCCAGATGAAAACCATGTTGGCGACCTAGATCGTGCCGTCCATCCAGCGGCGTACCCATGTACGAAGCATTCTATCATTTGAAAACCAAGCCATTCGCACTCTTGCCGGACAGCAGTTTTCTTTACCCCGGCTCGGAGCATCAGGCCGCCTACAACCTCTTGGAGTATGGGATTCTGAGTCAGGCGCCCTTTATGGTGCTGACCGGCGATCCTGGCATGGGAAAGACATCTCTCCTTCAGAAGCTCATCGCTGAGCATGGAAGCAGACATAAAATCGGGTTGATCACCAATGCCCGTTACGATATCGAGCAACTCTTGCCGTGGATTCTGTTGTCCCTTGGCTTAAGCACCAAGCGACTCGATCCGATCGAAGCCTACCACCTCTTCTCAGAGTTTCTGGCACAAGAGTCGAAACGTTTGCGACGGGTCATTCTCATCGTTGATGAGGCTCAAAGTCTGGGGGCTGAGCTGCTCGAAGAACTGCGGCTGTTGTCCAACATGAACGACGGCAAGACCTTGAAGTTGCAGATCATCCTCTCAGGCCAACCCGATCTCCATACGCTGCTCCAGCGCATCGATATGACGCAATTCGCCCAGCGGATCGTCGTCGACTACCATCTGAAACCGCTCTCTGAAATCGATACCGCGAACTGTATTCGCCATCGAATACGTGTCGCCGGTGGACGCCCCTCCCTCTTTACGAACCAGGCCTGCGCATTGGTGCATCGATTGAGTCGTGGGAATCCCCGACTGATCAATCAAGTGTCTGATATCGCCTTGACCTACGGATATGCCGAACAAGCAAAAATCATCACCTCCAAGCTGGTGGCCCAAGCCGCTCTTGATCGAAGCAAAGGAGGAATCCTTCCTCTGGCCTCAAAAGAGGAATTGGTCGCACTTGCGGCGGCTCCGGAAGATCCGGCGGAATTGGATGATCCTATTCCGAGCCAAGGGCCGACCACGGTGACCGCAGAATCGGCTGAAGCCAGTTCGGTCAGCTCACCAGAGGAGGACTATACGCGTGCGATGGTGCTGAAGGAGGAAGGGCGATTCAAAGAAGCGGTGGAGCTGTTTCATTCGGCGGCCCGTGACAAGTCAATGTGGTTCAAGACCTATTCACAGGTCGGATTGTGTTACGCCAAGATGAAAGAGCATCATGCCGCGATACAGGCGTTCCGCACTGCTCTGGAGGATCCCACGGCCGCGCAGCAGGATATCCTTGAGGTGCTCTATGTATTGGGGCGCTGTCTGGAGTCCATCGGGAGAGCCAGTCACGCGCTGGAAGTCTACCATCGCATCAATCATTCGACCCCGACGTTTAAAGATGTCGCGAATCGGCTGCGAGAGTTGCAGCAGACTCCGAAGCAGTTGGGTCACAAAGGGAGATCTACCACGGAAAAGCGCTCGTGGTTCGGCAGCGTGGTCGATAACGTTCAACGCTTCCTCATCGGCAGCCGGAAGTAGCCATTCCCGTATACCGCTGTATGTCCCATCTTACCGGTGCTTCAGGGTGGTCGGAATGTGAGACAGAAGGTCATCCCTCACCTCTAGGTGATTTTTCTCTTCTTTCTGTCTAAACGATACAATTTCTGGTTTGATTTACGGGTGCATCGGTAGTTGGAAGGAGTACACGAGAGTCATGTCCGATTCGATCAAGGGCTTGTCCGACCCTGAAGTGAGCCCTGCCGAGCGGTATGAGCGGGGGCTCGCGCTGAAAAAAGCCGGGTTGCACAAGGCTGCAATCGACCAGTTTGAAATGGCTGCGGCGGATCTATCCTTGACCGTCAAAGCCTATGCTCAGACTGGACTGTGTTATAAATTGTCGGGCCGTTACGAGGAAGCCATCACGGCATTTCAGAAAGCTCTCAAGGCCACGCCGGCTTCGTCGAAGGAAACCGTTCAGATTCTTTATGTTCTAGGGCGAACGCTGGAATCATTGGGTCGGGTCGCGGAAACACTGGAAGCCTATCGCTGGATTAGGCGGGAGGATGCGGCGTATCGGGATGTGGCTGAACGCATTGAACGGCTCAGCTCTCGCCGACCAACAGCGGTCACAAAAAAGGGTTAGTTCGGGAAAGCCGCTAAGCGGGCAATGACGAGACGCGCAATTCATAGTCGAACCCTCGCCGCCGCAAGGAAATTAATTCTCGGCGACTGAGTTCGTCTACCAGCGAGAACACTTGATTCCAGGTGAATTCAGGAAGATATGTCACAAGTTCCTCAAGTCGGATCTGTCGTCGCTCTTGGACGATGGCCAATAATTTAGCCGAAGCCTGTTGAGTCATTGTCCTCCTCCTTGGCCTCATACTTCACTGTGAATGTCATGTGCTCCTGTCATCAAGGTCGGACTCCACCGAACGGCCATGACGCGAACGATTCCTAAAACCAGCACAACTCCGCACAGGACCGTGAACGCTTGCCAGTCTCCTCCTTTGAACCACAGGGAGATCACTTCCGTCAGCATGACCACCAGGATCGTATCCACAATGAAGGTCACCTTGACGCGACCTTCTCGGAAATAGGTCACCGTTGTTTTAAATACCTCGACAATGGCCAGCAAAATGAGCGTATTGACGATGACCTGTCGCAACACAACTTCGGCTGAGTGATCAACGAGCAAGCGGATATCCCAAAACGTTTTTAGCACGCCACCGGTCAGGGCAGTCAGAAGCGTCAGAATCACCAAACTGAGCACCCCTTTCATGCCCCTGGTCCAAACCTCCAGAAGATCGAGTTGGGCAAGCCGTCGACCGACGGTCTCGTCATCACGCAAGCGAAGCGATTCGAGTGCTAGCCACGGCATGGTGCAGTGTCAACCCTCATGTCTGAACAGGGACCATGGTGAAGACCAGCCGAGCAGTCTCTCTGGATGGCATGGCTTTGTTTCTTCCTCTTCCAGCTCGGTGAAAAGGTATCGAATCGCCGTTCCAAAATCGTCACCCCCATGTAACACTTGTGTTAATTACGCAGGGACTCTGTGGTAAGCTCGCGCCCACTATGAGAAGGAGGCGTTATGGACTGTATTCTGGTTCGCCACGGGATCGCTGTAGAGCCTGATGAATGGGAAGGGACGGAGGAGAATCGTCCTCTCACGGTGAAGGGAAAAAGACGAGTTCGGCAGGCTGCCGAAGGGTTAGCTGCGCTTGACTGTCAACCGACCCACCTCTTTACGAGCCCTTTTGTGCGGGCCTACGATACAGCAAAGCTGCTACGCGCGGTCATCTGTCCGGCTTTGAAGGTCGAGGCACGGGAAGAATTGGCTGTCGGATCGACGCCTGAACGGTTGATTGGAGTGCTCCGTACACTCCCGACGGATGCAGTGGTTGTCTGTGTGGGACATGAGCCTCTGCTCGGCGAAGTTGCGAGTCTACTGCTCTGTGGAAAAGTCCTCACGAACTTTCCACTCAAGAAGGCAGGGGCTGCCTGTATCGAGGGAGAAGACGGTATGAAACCGGGCCAGGGGCGGTTGCGCTGGTGGCTTCAACCGACCCAACTGCGAACCATAGGCAAGCGGGCGTATGGCAAGAAACGAGAGAGGGAGTCTTAAGAGGCGGCCTGTTGGCCGTTGATCGAAGGCGTACTATTCTGTAGTACCGGCAGAATGTATCCTCGGAGCTCGTCCTGGATCTCTTCGGGAGACTTTCTGGCATCCACGACATTGAAACGAAACTCCATCGCCATCTTGTCGAATTCTTCGATCAATAGGGATTGATACTTTTTGAAGCTGTCATAAAGGTCGGCTCCGAGCCGGAGATCCATGCCGGACTCCCAGTAGTTCATTCCCGTCGTCTCGATGACCCGAAGCGCCAACGTCTCAACATCGATCCGCAGGTAACAGACGAGGTCGGGAATCAGCGCAAACCCAAACACATCTCGAATCCATTTGCGGTCGGCGCTCCGCACGAAGTCGCGCGCGAACGCCGTGTAGATATAGCGATCGGCCAAGACGACGAATCCGGATCGGAGAGCCGGAATGATCTGATGCTCGAGGCGATCGGCGAAATCCGTCGCGTAGAGCAAACTGAGCGACCAACGGTCGAGGATATTGCCGGCTTTCGCCACTTCGATCGTCTTGGACATGAGGTTGGAACGGGTCCACCCGGTCGTCATCACTCCATACCCCTGGACCTCCAGCCATTCTTGCAGCATCTCGATGTGGGTTGATCGACCGACTCCGTCGGTTCCCTCAATGGCGATCAGCTTGCCTTTCAGGTCACTCGGATCGAGGTACTTCAAACCGTCGCCAAAAAAGCGTGCGTCGCCCATAGGTGCCTCGTCTTGGTTTATAGCCACGGAGCGCTTCTTCCACCAGCGCCCGCATCTGTTCCTGTTGCGTCGCGATGTCTTGGGTCGCATCCATCGTCAACAGACCGAATTCTTCGACGATCTTGTCGTATTCCGTGAGAATCCGTGATTGAAAGAGTCTGAAACTTTCGGTGAGGTCCGGGCTCAGATTCATGTCCATGCCGGCTTCATAGTATTTGAAGTGGCCGCGGGTCCCTCGAGAGAGACGGGAAATGGCCACTTCAATCGGGACGTTGAAGTAAAACGCCATATCAGGTTTGATCGCAAATGCGTAGAGTTTTCGAACCCACTCGTTCGCGACGCCGCGTACCACATCGCGTGCAAACGCGGTGTACATATAGCGATCCGCTAAGACGATCATCCCGGCCTTCAGCGGGGGAAGAATCTGATGATACAGTCGGCTGGCAAAGTCCGTGGCATGCAGCAGGCTGAATGTGGTGGGCGTGAGGCTCTTCGATTTTTTCCCCCGTTTGGTCGTTTCTTTCACGAGCTCCGAGGAATTCCATTCGGTAAAGAACACCTTGTGGCCCTTGGACTCAAGCCACTTATGCAGCAGTTGCAGTTGAGTGCTTTTGCCTGACCCATCGATGCCTTCGACGATGATGAGCTTCCCCGGGTGAGGGTGAGG
>Ga0073934_10004475_pt1 | contig 23209 bp, 22 predicted proteins | sample LarsenN4metaG_FD_76834 | JGI IMG/M metagenome (GOLD analysis project Ga0073934, IMG submission 76834) | Hot spring sediment bacterial and archeal communities from British Columbia, Canada, to study Microbial Dark Matter (Phase II) - Larsen... ...
GCCGTGGTGCAGGCGCTCGTGTTCACCATTCTTCCGACCGTCTATCTGGGGCTGGCCACCGCGGAGGAACACTGATGCATACGGCCTGATCGCCCTGCAGTGTGAGCCCGGTCTGCACGAGGGGTGACCGGGAACCACCCCCTGGGGCAAATTCATACCAAGGAGAAGCGGAATGAAGAGAATCGCAACGGTTGGATTCGCGTTTGCGGTTGTGCTGCTGCTTGCGCCGGCAGCCTTTGCGGAGGCGCAGCCGACGGGACCTTCCGGGCCGAACTGGCTGGCGCTCGGCTCGGCGTTCGGCATGGCCCTGGCCGCAGCGGGATGCGGCTATGCGCAGTCCCGCGTGGCCGGCGCAGCGTGCGAAGGTCTGGCGCGCAATCCTGGCGCGGCGGAAGCCATTCGCGCCGCCATGTTTCTGGGGCTGGTGTTTATCGAAACCCTGGCGCTGTTTACGCTGGTGATCATCTTCACGATCATCTTCAGAGGCTAGGTCAACGGGCAGTTCCTAGCGGCCCCGCGGTGCGCGGGGCCGCTCTTTTTTTCTTGCTTCGCCTGGATCCGGCGCGGGCTGCGCCGGCCTTGAAAGCGCTGTCATTCCGAGGGAGCGTGCCGTTTGGCCCCCGACGGGTCGGGGCCAGAACTGCGACCAAGGGAGCTCATCCTGCGGCCATTCGCCGCCCAGCGGGGCTATCGGAAGGAACTGACTGCCTGGATGGCTAAGCTCATCACCGGCTTGGGGAAGACCCCGAGCACGAGCGTGCCGGCAGCCGTCAGCAGGAGAACGAGGCTGACCCCGGGAGTGAGCTGCGCCGGAGTCCGCGGTTCACGCGGCTCCTCAAAGTACATGGCGATGATGACGCGCAGGTAGTAGTAAGCGCCGATGGCTGTATTGATGGCCATCAGCACCGCTAGCCACACCAGGCGCGAATCCAGAGCGGCCTGGAAGACGTAGAACTTGCCGAGGAAGCCCGCCGTCGCCGGCAAGCCGAGCAGGGAGAGCAGGTAGAGCGAGAGCAGGGCCGCGGCAATGGGCTTGCGCTGGCCGAGGCCCGCGTAGTCTGCCAGCGTCAGCCGCTGCTCGCCCCGGTCGCTCAGGAAGGCGACCGTGGTGAACGCCCCGATTTTCATCAGCGCATAGGCCACCAGGTAGAAAAGGACCGCAGCGATCCCCGGCTCGTTTCGTGCCGCAAAGGCCACCAGCACGTAGCCGGCGTGGGCAATCGAAGAGTAGGCGAGCATGCGCTTGACGTTGGTCTGCACGAGCGCAGCGAGGTTGCCGACGAACATGGTCAATACCGCCGAAATCCAGATGGCCCAGAACCACAGCTCGCTTGCGTCCAGCACCGCGGCATAGACGCGCAGCAGCACGGCAAACGCCGCCGCCTTCGGCCCGGACGAGAGCAGCGCGGTTACCGGCGCGGGCGCACCCTCGTACACGTCGGGGGTCCAAACGTGGAAGGGCACGGTGGCCACCTTGAACGCCAGCCCGACGAACACCAGCCCGAGGCCCAGCGTGAGCAGAGCCGTATTGGTGACGGACTCTCCCACCAGGTCGAGTCGCGTTGTGCCCGTCGCGCCGTAAACCATCGCCGCGCCATACAGGAAAAACGCCGTGGCGAACGAGCCCAGGAGGAAATACTTCATCGCCGCTTCATTCGAGCGCAGCACGTTGCGGCGGAAGCTGGCCAGGATGTAGGTGGAAAGCGAACTGGCTTCCAGGCCGAGAAAGACGGTCAGGAGCTCATTCGCACCGGCCATCACGCTCATTCCTGCCGCGCCGAAGAGCACCAGCGCATAGTATTCGCCCTGCTGGACGTTTTCCCGGCCGAGGTAATCGCGCGAGCCGAGGATCACGAGAGCGGCGATGCCGAACACCAGCCCGCGGAGGAACAAGCTGAAGCTGTCCACGCGGATCAACTCATGAAATGCGGTTCCGGGAAGCTGCGCGGCCCAGACGGCGGCGCCGAGGCTCAGGAGAGTGCCCAGTAGTCCCGTGGTGGCCAGCGCGCCCTTGCGTTCCCGGCGGAGGAACGGCTCGAGGATCATGATCAGAATGCCGAACGCGCATGCCACCAGTTCCGGCGCCACGCGGATCAGGTCTTCGCGCAAGGGAAACATCACTTGCCCGCCTCCGCCGGGGCGGGAAGTGGCGCGGCCTCATCCGCAGCGTTGCCGGTAGCCGGGGGAGGTTCCGCGCGGCCCTTTTGTTCCACCCAATAGGCTGCTGGGCGTTCCATCTGTTTCAACAGGAGCCGCGTGGAAGCCTCCATGCGCGCGGTGAAGAGCGGCGAGCCGAGGCCCATCCAGAGGATGACGACCGCGATGGCGCCCAGCATGAGGTGCTCGCGCAGGTTGACGTCGGGCAGGGCGCGGTTCTTCTCCACGGTGACGGGACCAAACACGACTCGCTGGTAGGCCCAGAGCAAGTAGACGGCAGAAAAGATCACCCCGCTCGCCGCCAGCACCGCCCAGGTGACGTTCTTCTGAAACACGCCGTTCAGAATCAGGAACTCGCCCACGAATCCGTTGAGCATGGGCAAGCCGATCGAGGACAGGCTTACGAACAGGAAAAAGGCGCTCAGCCTCGGCAGCGGCGTGGCCAGCCCGCCGAATTCACCGATCAGGTGGGTGTGCCTTCGTTCGTAGAGCATCCCGGCAATCAGGAACAGCGCGCCGGTGGACACGCCGTGGTTCACCATCTGGTAGATGGCGCCCTGGATGCCGAGGGAGTTGAACGCGAAGATACCGAGCACGATGAATCCCAGGTGGCTCACGGAAGAATAGGCGACCAGCTTTTTCAAGTCAGGCTGCACCAGCGATACCAGCGCGCCGTAGATGATTCCGATAATCGCCAGCGCGGCGAGGTACGGCGCCAGCCGGTGCGACGCTTCCGGAAACAGCGGCAGGCAGAAACGCAGCAAGCCGTAAGTGCCTATCTTCAACAGCACGCCCGCCAGGATCACCGAGCCGGCCGTGGGCGCTTCGACGTGCGCATCGGGCAACCAGGTGTGCAGCGGGAAGAGTGGGACCTTGATGGCAAACGCCAGGAAGAAGGCGGCAAACAGGAGCAGCTCGGTGCGGGCTGGCCACTGCAGCGCCCCGGAGCTGAGCAGCGTCTGGATTACCGGGAGATCGAAGGTGCCGCCCGGGATTGCCGCGGCGCTGGCAGCTTGAAGCCACAGGATGGCCACCAGCATCAGCACCGACCCGGCCATCGTGTACAGCACGAATTTGATGGCCGCATAGATGCGCCGCTCATGGCCCCACGCGCCGATCAGGAAGTACATGGGGATCAGCATCACTTCCCAGAAGACGAAAAACAGGATCAGGTCCAGCGCCAAAAAGACCCCGAGCATGCCCGTTTCGAGCACGAGCAGCAGGCCGTAGAAGGCGCGCACGCGCTTGGTAATGGATTCCCAGGAAGCCAGGATAGCGACCGGCGTCAGAAACGCGGTCAGCAGGACGAGCCACAGGCTGATGCCGTCCACGCCCAGGTGGTAGTTGATGGCCGGCAGTTCCATCCAGCGGCGGAACTCCTCGAGTTGGTAGCCGCCATCCGCTGGGCTGAACAGCCAAGCCAAGCGCACAGCCAGCGCGAAATCCACCAGCGCCGCAGCGAGCGCGACGCGGCGGATCCACCTGTGGTCGTCGCCCCGGAGCAGCAACAACCCCAGCGCACCGGCCAGGGGGAGGAAAACAATTGTCGTCAGCAGATAGACGGGCATCAGCGCACCAGCAGGTAAACAAAGGTTGTGATTGCGGCCGCGCCGAGAATCACCCAAGCGGCATAGCTGCGCGTGTTGCCCGACTGCATGCGGCGCAACGAGCCGCCCAGGTCGCGCGCCGTTGCGGCCAAGCCGTTCACCGCGCCATCAATCAGCTTCACGTCGGCCCACTGCCAGAGCACTTGGTCCGACAGCCAGGCCAGCGGGCGCACAAACAGCGCGCCGTAAAGCTCGTCCACGTAGTACTTGTTCAGCAGCAGCGTGTAGGGCGCGCGGAACTGCTCGGCCAGCTTGTCGGGTCGCTGCGGCTGCCGGATGTAGAACCACCAGGCCACGAAGAACCCCACGGCAGCCATGGCCACGGCCACGCCGGTCATCAGCAGCTCAAGCGCATGCGCTTGCTCGCCGGCGGGCATAAGCCGTGGCGCGACTGTCGCCGCGCGGGTGAACACCGGCGCCAGGTACTCCTCAAAATAGTTCGGCCCGCCCCACAGCACCGGCGCGGCCATCCAGCCACCAGCCACCGAAAGCACGGCCAGAACTACGAGCGGAGCGATCATGTTCGGCGGAGATTCGTGGAGGTGCACGGCGTGCTCTTCAAACCGCGGCGCTCCGTGGAAGGCGAGGAACACAAGCCGGAACATGTAGAAGGCCGTCAACAACGCGGCCGCCAGTGCGAGCAGCCAGAGCGCCGTATGGCCGCTGGCGTAGGCCTGCCAGAGGATGGCGTCTTTGCTGAAGAAGCCGGAAAAGAGCGGCGCCCCGGCAATGGCCAGTGTGCCCATCAGCATTGTCCGGTAGGTCCACGGAATCTTCGCGCGCAGTCCGCCCATGCGGCGCAGGTCCTGCTCGCCGGCCAGGGCATGAATCGCGCTGCCAGCGGCGAGAAACAGCAGCGCTTTGAAGAACGCGTGGGTCATCAGGTGGAAGATCCCCATGGCAAACGCGCCCACGCCGCAGGCCAGGAACATGTAGCCGAGCTGGCTGATCGTCGAATAGGCCAGAACGCGTTTGATGTCCGTCTGCACGAGGCCGATCGTCGCGGCGTAGAAGGCTGTCAGGCAGCCCGTCACGGCCACGACGGTCATGGCCGCGGGCGCGTGGACAAAAATGTCCCCGCACCGGGCCACCATGTACACGCCGGCGGCCACCATGGTGGCCGCGTGAATCAATGCGCTGACCGGCGTGGGGCCTTCCATGGCGTCCGGCAGCCAGACGTAGAGCGGTAGCTGCGCCGACTTCCCCACGGCGCCCGCGAACAGCAGCAGGGCAATGGCGGTGATCACGCCGAAGGAGTTTTCCGCGGGTTGTTGCCCGACCGCCGTGAACACCGGGCCGAAATCTGTCGTGCCGAACGTGCGAAAAATCAGAAAGATCGCCAGCAGGAAGCCGAAGTCGCCAATGCGGTTGACGATGAATGCCTTCTTGCCGGCGTCGGCAGCCGACTGGCGCAGGAAGTAAAAGCCAATCAGCAGGTAACTGCACAGCCCAACGCCTTCCCAGCCGACAAACAGCAGCGAAAAATTCGCTGCCATCGCCAGCAGCAGCATGAAAAACATGAACAGGTTCAGAAAGGCAAAGAAGCGGTAGTAGCCGCCTTGGCCAGCCATGTAGCCGGTCGCATAGATGTGGATCAGCCAGCCCACTCCGGTTACGACGAGCAGCATCACGATGGCGAGCTGATCCACCTGCAGCGCGAAATCCGCGCGGAAGCTGCCGGCTACCATCCACGGGAAATAGGACTTCACCCAGGGCACCTGTGCGGCAGGCAGGCTGGCGAATTCGCGCCAGAGCTCGAGTGCAGCGAGCATGGCAGCGCCCGTCGAGCCCACGGCCACCGCGTCCACCCAGCGCTTCGGCCAGCGCGCGCCGAACAGGCCGTTGAGCGCCGCGCCCAGCAGCGGCAGCGCCAGGATAATCCAGAGATGTTCGAGCACCAGCATTAGAGCTTCAGCAGGTCAACGTCTTCCACATTGAGCGACTGGCGGTTGCGCGCAATCAGAAGAATGATGGCCAGCCCCACGGCCGCTTCCGCCGCAGCCACCACAATCACGAAGAACACGAACACCTGGCCCTGCAGTTCGCCGAGCTGCCGGCTGAAGGCCACCAAGGCCAGGTTCACCGCGTTCAGCATCAGCTCGATGGACATGAAAATGGTGATGATGTTGCGCTTGAAAACGAAGCCGACCACGCCCAGGCCGAACAGAATCGCGCTGAGCGCCAGATACCAGCTCGCCGGCACGACGTCAGGGCTCCTTCCGCGCGAGCACGAGTGCGCCCAGGATGGCGATCAGAATCACGATGGAGGTCAGCTCGAACGGGAAAACAAAGTCCCGGAAAAGCATCAGGGCCAGCGGGCGCGTTACGTCCGTGCGCCCCGCGGCCTGCGACGGGTTTGCAGATGAAGCATGCCAGACCAGGTAGGCGAGCTCTGCCGTCAGCAACACAGCTACGGGCACGCCCAGGTAACGGGCCGCGCGGCTCAGGTTGGTGCGTTCTTCGCGTGCGGCGTTCAGCAGCATGATGACGAACACGAACAGCACCATGATCGCCCCGGCGTACACAATAATCTGCACAGCGGCGACGAACTCCGCGCCCTGCAGGAGGTAGAGCACGGCCAGGGCCGCCATCACCACAATCAGGGCCAGCGCGCTGTGGATGGGGTGGCGCAGCAGGATCAGCGCAACCGCGGCAGCCACAGCGATCCCGCCGAACACGAAGAAGAGTACGGCGTCGAGCGTCATGGCTGCCTCAAGACCACCAGCAGGCTGGTCCCCAGCGCGTTGGCCAGCGAGAGCGGTAGCAGCACCTTCCAGCCAAAGCTCATCAACTGGTCGTAGCGGAAGCGCGGCAGGGTGCCGCGAATCCACACGTAGACAAACAGGAAGAAGAACAGCTTCGCGAGAAACCAGAAAGGCCCCTGGAGGATGCGGTTGGTCTCCGGCGCAAGGCACAACCACGCTGCGCCCAGCAGGATCACCCCCAGCAGCGCGAGCGCGATGCGTTTCCCGCGGCGGTGATAGCGCAGTCCGTCCAGCAGGAGCAGAACGCCGCCGCCCAGCAGCGCCAGGTTCGGCAGATACGCGGTCCAGGCGAACCAGCGGCCCTCCGGAAAAGGCGATTGCCAGCCGCCGAAGAACAACAGCGTGGCCAGGCAGGACACGATCACCATGCTGGTGTACTCGGCGATGAAAAACATGGCGAATTTGAAGCTGGCATACTCGGTGTGGAACCCGGCCACCAGTTCGCTTTCTGCTTCCGGAAGGTCGAACGGGGAGCGGTTGGTCTCTGCAATCGCCGCGGTGAAAAAGCAGAAGAAGCCCACGACCTGCGGAAAAAAGAACCAACGAGGCACGAAACCCAGCCAGCGCCCGTCCTGGCTGGCCACAATCTCGTTCAGGTTGAAGCTGCCCGCCTGCAGGAGCACGCCAACCACAGACAGGGTCAGGGCCAGCTCGTAGCTGACCATCTGCGCGGCGCTGCGCAGCCCGCCCATCAGCGCGTATTTATTGTTGGAGGCCCAGCCGGCCAGAGCGATGCCATACACGCCGAGCGCGGTGATGGCGAACAGAAACGGCAGGCCGATGTTCAGGTTGGCCACGGCCAGCCCGGTGCGATGCCCGAAGACCTCAATCTGCGCATCGGGCGGGCCGAAGGGAATCACGGCGATGGCGCTCATGGCCAGGCCCAGGGAAACGAACGGGGCCGCGAAATACACGAACCGGTCCACGCCCGCCGGCGTGGGGTCTTCCTTGAAAAGGAACTTGATTCCGTCCGCGAGCGGCTGCAGCAGGCCATGCGGCCCCACGCGATATGGCCCCAGGCGCGACTGAATGTGCGCCACAAGCTTGCGCTCGAACCAGCTCAGGTAGGCCACGACGGTCAGCGTGACGAGCAGCAGCACCGCGGACTTCGCCAGGGCCACTACCAGCCACGAAAATACGGCGTTGGCGGTCACTTCGCCTGGGCCTCAGGGACGGAATTCAGCATGGTGCAATAGCGCCCGAGCGTACCGCTGGTAAAAAGCGTATCCCGGGAGGAAAACACTGTGCCCGCAGGCACGTCGTAGCGCTCCTTGCCATCCCCTGGCCGTGCAGGTGCCGTAGGCTCGGCGCCTCCCGCCAGCAAATTCGCCACCGAAACGTCGTAGCCGCTGACGGTCCGGCGAATCTCTTCGAACACGGCTTCCGGGGTGAGCGCTGCCAAGCCGCGTCCCAGCCCCAGGCGCGCCAGTTGGTGCGAAAGCATGCGCAGGATATCGAAGTCGCTGCGCGGCCCCACGGCGTCCACGGCTTTATGGAGGAACTGGACTTCACCGGCGGTGTTGGTCACGCTGCCTTCTTTCTCATAGGCGCACAGCGCCGGCAGGACAATGTCGGCGTGCTCGGCGGTCTCGTGGAGGAAAAGGTCCTGCACGACGAGCAGCTCAAGTCCGGCCAGCGACTGCCGAGAAGCCCCGAACGTCTTCACTGGATTGGCGCCGACGACGTAGAGCGCCTTGAGCTTGCCTGCGGCGGCAGCTTCGAGCATGGCCCGCGCATCCAGGCCAGCCTGCGACGGCAAGCACCCCGGCAGCACGCCCCAGAGGGTTTCAAATTTTTCGCGGGCGGCCTTGTCGTTCACCGGGGCATAACCCGGAAGCCGGCTGGGGAGCAGACCCATGTCGGCCGCACCGCGCGAGTTGGCGTAGTCGCCGAGCGCCATGTAGCGCGTCTTGCCGGGCAGGGTGGAGCCGAAGGCCACGAGGTCGGCGATGGCGCTGCCGGTAAGCTGCGCGCCGAACACTACGGCCACGTCGGATTCCGCGGCGAGCGCGTCTTTCAGCTCGTTGAGCCTGGCGACCGTTTCGCTGGGAAGCTGCCCTTGGCCCGTGGCCAGCCAGCGGACAGCTTGCGGCTCCGCGCCCGCAGGAATCTGCACGAACAGCCGGGCCTTGCGCTGCAGCTTGATCGGCTTGGCCTGGACGAGGTACAGCCGCGCGCCGTTCAGCCTCACCGTCCAGCGAATCTGCCAGGCCACCAGCGGGTTCTGCTGCGTGGGGTCGTTGTCCGCCAGCAGGATGGCCTTGGCCTGACCGAGCTGCTCGATCGAAAGCAGCGCAGCGCGGTCGCCTGCGCCGAGCGCAGCCACCAGGCCGGCAAAATCTGCGGTGCGATGGTGGTCGAGGTTGTTGGTGCCGAGGATGGCGCGGGCCAGCCGGCCCAGCAGATAGTTCTCTTCATTCGTCGTGCGGTTCGACCCGAGGATGCCGATGGCCTGGGGACCGTGGGTGGCGTGCACGTGCTTGAGCCGCTCCGCAAAGGCGCGCAGCGCCTGCTCCCAGCTCGCCGGCTGCAGCGAGCCGTTCTGCCGGAGCAGCGGCAGGCGCAGGCGCTCGCGGTGGTGCAGGAAGTCGAACCCGAAACGGCCTTTGATGCAGAGGAACTCGCGGTTGATCCCGGAGAGGTCGCGATTGTTGGCGCGAAGGACCTGGTTGTTGCGCACGCTGAGGGTGGTCTTGCAGCCGTTCGAGCAGTGGGCGCAGACCGTGCTGACGTAGCGCATCTCCCACGGGCGGGCCTGGTAGCGGTAGGTGCCGCTGGTCAGCGCGCCGACCGGGCAGATGTCAATGCACATGCCGCATTCTTCGCATTCGAGGTGGTCGCCGCGGTTCGGGAGGATCACCGAGTGGACGCCCCGCTGGCCTACGCCCAGCGCCTTGACGTCCATGCCTTCCTCGCACACGCGCACGCAACGGAAACACAGGATGCAGCGGGGCGCGTCGAAATAGACCACCGGAGACCACTTCTCCTCCGGCTGGTGGACTTTTTCTTCCGCGAAACGGCTGCTGTCGGCTCCGTAGCGGAAGACCATGTCCTGCAATTCACATTCGCCGCCCTTGTCGCAAACCGGGCAGTCGAGCGGGTGGTTGGCGAGCAGGAATTCCAGCATGGCTTTGCGCGCCTGCTTGACCGGCTGGCTTGCGGTGCGCACGACCATGCCGTCCACGGCCAGCAGGGTGCATGCGGTCTGCAGTTTGGGCGCCTTCTCCACTTCCACCAGACACATCCGGCAGGCCGCCTGGAGCGACAGCCCGGGGTAGTAGCAGAACGAGGGCACCTCGATGCCCATGCGCTTGGCGGCTTCGATCAAGAGGGTGCCCGGAGCGACTGTCACCTCGCGCCCGTCAATCGTCAGCCGGATTTGCCTTTGTTCAGCCATGCACCACTGTCACAGAAATGCGCCTGCGGCCACCTCTGCGCGTTCATACGGGCAGCGGCCGTTCAAATGCGCTTCGAACTCGTGCCGCCATTTTTCCACGATGCTGATCGTGGGCATGGCCGCGGCGTCGCCTAGCGGGCAGAACGTCTTGCCGAGCATGTTCCTGGAAAGCTCGCCGACGAGGGGGATGTCCTCGCGCCTGCCCCCGCCTTGGTGGAAGCGATCGAGCAGTTGCCGCAGCCAGGCCGTGCCTTCCCGGCAGGGGATGCACCATCCGCAGGATTCGTGCGCGTAGAAGCGCATGATGCGCCGCGCCACGTCCACCATGCAGGTATCTTCATCCAAGATGACCACGGCGCCCGAGCCGAGCATCGAACCGGCCTTGGCCAGCGAGTCGAAGTCCATGGCGAGGTTGGCTTCCTCGGCGCGGAGCAGCGGCGTCGAGGTGCCGCCCGGGATCACCGCCTTGAGCTTCTTGCCGTTGCGCATCCCCCCGGCCACTTCAATCATTTCCAGGAGGTTGAATCCCATCGGCAATTCGTAGATTCCCGGGCGATTCACGTGCCCGGAAAGGCAGAACAGGCGCGTCCCGCCATTCTTCGGCGTGCCCAGTTTGGCGTACCATTCCCCGCCGTGCAGGATGATGGCTGGCACGGCGCTGAGCGTCTCCACGTTGTTGATCACCGTGGGGCAGCCGTACAGGCCGATGAGGGCAGGAAAGGGCGGGCGGATGCGCGGGTAGCCCCGCTTGCCTTCGAGCGATTCCATCAGCGCGGATTCTTCGCCGCACTCGTACGCTCCGGCGCCGGTATGCGTGCACAAGTCGAAGTGGAACCCGCTGCCCAGGATGTTCTTGCCCAGGTAGCCGGCTTTGTAGGCTTCGGCGATGGCCTCGTCGAGGATGTCCATCACGTAACGGTATTCGCCGCGGATGTAGATGTAGCCCTGGTGCGCGTTGACGGATCGCGCGGCGATCACCATGCCTTCGATGAGCTGATGCGGGTCGAACTCCATCAGCGGGCGGTCCTTGCATGTGCCCGGCTCGCTTTCATCCGCATTGGCGATCACGTATTTCGGCTTCGTCGTGTCTTTGGGGACGAACCCCCACTTGACTCCGGCGGGGAAGCCGGCGCCGCCGCGGCCGCGCAGGTTCGACTTCTTGACCTCCTCGATGATTTCGTCCGGCGTCATTCGCCTGAGCGCCTTTTCCAGCGCCTTGTAGCCGTCGTGGTTCCGGTAGACCTTGAGGCGGCGCGAGTCGGCGAGGCCGAACCGCCGGCTGATCACCGGCACTTCGGCGGGGTGGCGGTCGTGCAACGCTCCGGAAGTGTGCGCCACCGGGCGTGGCTTTTGGCCTGCCGCCAACTGCTCCAGAATCTCGTCCACGCGGGCCGGGGTCAGGTTCTCGTGGTAGTCGTAGTTCACCTGCATGGCCGGGGCGCCCGTGCAGGCGCCGATGCATTCCACTTCTTCGAGGCCGAACATCCCGTCCGGCGTGGTTTGCTTGTTCCCCAGGGCCAGGCGCTTCTTGACCTGCTCGAGGATCTGATAGCCGCCGCGCAGCATGCAGGAGATGTTTGTGCACACCTGGAGGTGATAGCGCCCCGCGGGTTTGCGGCGCAGCATCGAGTAGTAGACCAACGTTTCGGTCACCTGAAGCGTGTTCAGGTCCAGCCGGCGGGCAATCTCCTCGACCATGGCGTCGCTGATGTAGCCGAACTGGTCCTGCGCGAACAGCAGCATGGGCACCAGCGCCGAGCGCTTCGCCGGATAGCGCCGGAGCAGTTCCTTGAACCTGCTTTCCAGAGGCGGCGGGAGTTCCATGCTCAGCGATCCACTTCTCCCAGGACGATGTCCGTCGTGCCGATGCAGGCTACTAGGTCCGCAAACAGCCGTCCTTCCACCAGTTGGGGCAGCGCCTGCAGATTGACGAACGACGGCGTCCGGAAATGCACCCGCCAGGGCTTCGGCGAGCCGTCGCTCGCCACGTACACCCCCAGCTCGCCGCGCGGCGATTCAATCACTTGGTAGACTTCGCCAGGCGGCGGCGCAAACCCTTCGGTGAAAATCTTGAAATGGAAGATGAGCGCCTCCATTTCCGTTTTCATCTCTTCGCGCGCCGGAGGAATGATGCCCGGTGCTTCGGCGCAAAACGGGCCTTGCGGGGGAATCTTCTGCATGGCCTGGCGGACGATTCGCAAGCTCTCACGCATTTCGCCGACGCGCACCAGGTAGCGCGCATAGCAGTCTCCTTCGGGCCGCGTCACCACATCGAAGTCGAACTCCTCATAGCTGGAATAGGGAAAGAACCGGCGCACGTCGTAGGCCACGCCGCTGCCGCGGAGCAGAGGTCCGGAGACCCCGAAAGCGATGGCCGTCTCCGGTGCCAGCAGGCCCACGCCCCTCGTGCGCGCCTGCCAGATCGGGTTGGCCGTGAGCAGATCCTCGTACTCCTGCAACCGGCTGGGAAACATCTCCACGAACTTCGCCACGCGGTCCAGCCAGCCGGGCGGCGGCTCCAGGGCCAGCCCGCCGATGCGGAAATAGCTAGTCATCATGCGCTGGCCGGAAACCATCTCGAAGATGCGCAGGATTTCTTCGCGCTCGCGGAAGCAGTACAGGAAAACGGACATGGCGCCCAGTTCGTGGGCGTGCGTCCCCAGCCAGACCAGATGCGAGCCGATGCGCGTCAGCTCGGTGAGCAGCACGCGGATGTACTGCGCGCGCTTCGGCACTTCCAAACCGAGCAGCTTTTCCACGGCCAAGCAGTAGGCGAGGTTGTTCGAAAGCGGCGCCAGGTAGTCAATGCGGTCCGTCAGGGTGATGGCCTGCGCGTAGGTGAGCGCTTCACAGTTCTTTTCAATTCCCGTATGCAGGTAGCCAACGTCCGGCTGGGCCTTGACGACCGTTTCGCCTTCCAGGTTGAGGATCACGCGCAGCACACCGTGGGTGGAGGGGTGCTGCGGGCCCATGTTGAGGACCATGGTGCGCGCAGCGCCGCTGGCGGTTTCCATCGGCGGAGTCATGGCTCGCAGCGGCGCACCTCGGTCATGGGTGACCTGCTCCGGCCGGCTCAGAGCCCGTCACCGGGAAATCCTTGCGCAGCGGATGGCCTTCCCAGTCTTCCGGCATGAGGATGCGCCGCAGGTCGGGGTGACCCTCAAAGCGGATGCCGAACAGATCGAACACTTCGCGCTCGTGCCAGTTGGCCGTGGGCCAGACGGGGGTAACCGACTCGACCGCGGGATTTGCTCCGCCCAGGCGCACTTTCAGGCGGATCCGCTCGCGGCGGCTCAGGGAAAGCAAGTGGTAGTTCACCTCGAAGCGCGGTTCGAGAGGAAAGCGGTCCACAGCACTGAGGTCGGAAAGAAACGTGAACTGCAGTTCGGGATCGCTGCGCAGGAATTCGGCGGCCGCGCGGAGATGCTCACCGGGCACGACGGCGGTCAGTTCCTGACCGTTCACGCCCACTTCCGCCACAGCCTCCGGGTTCCAGGCGCGCAGCCGCTCCACAGCCAGACTGGTTTGCCCTTGTTGCGCTCCGCTCATCAAGAAGATCTCGGGCCGCTCAGCGGTTCCAGTCGAGCGCACCCTTCTTCCACAGATACACGTAGCCGGCCAGCAGAATCAGCACGTACACCAGCATTTCCGCGAAGCCGAACCAGCGCAGCTCGCGGAATACCACCGCCCAGGGGTACAGGAAGATGGCTTCCACGTCGAACAGGATGAAGACCATGGCCACCAGATAGAACTTGACCGCGTAGGGCTCGCGCGCGTCGCCCGTAGGCCGCACGCCGCACTCGTAGGCTTGCAGCTTGGCGCGCGAAGGCCGGCGAAAGCCTACCAGCCACGAAAGCAATAGGAAAACACCGGCGAGACCCGCTGCCAGCAGCATGTGGATCAGCAGCGGAACGTAACCCTGCAGGTCGCTTTCGCTCATCTCCAACCGGGTTGCTATAATAGCGGCCCGAACGCGCGCCGGTCAATGCGGCGGCTTCGGCGCGCCGCGTCGTTTCCGGGCTCGGCGGAGGAATCGTGATCTTCGGGTTCAACACCAACGTGCGCCTGGGCGGGCAGACCTACCACGTGCAGAGCGAGGACCGCTCGGCGCGCGCTGTCCTGGAAACCATTGTCTTCACCCAGGGCCGTGTGATTCATCGGCAGGCCACCAGCTACGCGGAGTTGGTGGGCACCCGGGAGTTCAACGACGAGGCCCTGCGGGGCCAGCTTGAGCGGCAACACCGGGAAGTCGTGGACGCGCTTCGCGCCGGCCTGCTGGGCGCCGAGGTGCCGGCCGAGCCGGGCATCGAAGTGCAACTGCTGAATCCCGCGTCGTGGCTAGTTGCCGGCATGGCCCGGCTGGACGTCGAGGTGAAGCACCGCGGCTCTGGCCAGCCGGTGGCCGGCGCGGCCGTCCAGGTGCTCCTGCCGGGATCGCAGGGAACGCTGTGCTTTTCAGCGCGCACCGATCAGGCAGGCCGGGTGCACTTCAAATTTCCCCTGCCGCGGCTGGGACCGGCGGGCACGGAGCTGGTCATCCACGCCGGGTCGGCCATCGGCGAAGACCAGATCCGCTACCAGCTCCCGGCCAAGCCTTCCGCGGCGTCGTGATGAACGTCACCATCAACGGCGAGGCCCGGCCGGTGCCCGACGGCCTCACCGTGGCCCAGTTGCTCGCTCACCTCGGCCTGCCTGCTGAGCGCGTGGCTATCGAGCGCAACCTCGCTGTGCTCCCGCGCGCCCGCTGGGCGGAAACCCGCGTCGAGCCGGGGGATCGCTACGAAATCGTCCAACTGGTTGGCGGCGGCTAGGCCGGCGCGGGCTGCTAGGCGCTTGCGCCCTCTCGGTCGCTTTCCGTTTCCGGAATGAGGCTTTACAGGTTCTTGAGCAGGTGGCCCATCTTGCGCTGCTTGACATGCAGATAGGGCCGCGAAGGGCGCGAGGCAGGCGGCTGGCAGGGAACGCGCTCCACCACGGTGATTCCTGCGGCCTCAAGCTGGCGGACCTTGTCCGGATTGTTGGAGAGCAGGCGCACGCGGCGCACACCGAGGCGGCGCAGCACGCGCGCGGAGAAGCGGTAGTCGCGCACATCGTCGCCGAAGCCGAGCTTGCGGTTGGCTTCGACCGTATCGTAGCCGCGGTCCTGCAGTTCGTAGGCGCGCAGTTTGTTCATCAGGCCGATGCCGCGGCCTTCCTGCGGCAGGTAGAGCAGCGCGCCCGCGGGAGACTTGGCTAGGCGGCGCAGGGAAAGCTCGAGCTGAGCGCGGCAATCGCAGCGCTGCGAGCAGAAGACGTCCCCGGTCAGGCATTGCGAGTGGATGCGCACCAGTGGCGCGGCGCGCCCGGCCAGTCGCCCGCGATAGAGCACCACCGCGCTTTCCGCCGCGCTTCGTCCCTCCACGCCCAGCAAAGTGAATCGCCCATACCGCGTCGGGAACCGCGCCCGCGCCACCACGCGGACCGCTCGCCGCGATTTTCTTCGGGCCATCGAAGCAGCCCATTATAGCAGCCGCCCCTGGCAGGCCGCGCGACGCTTTACTTCGCGCGCGGCTTTGGCTAAGTTGGCTGCACTTGAGGCCGGCGACATGGTGCCATTGAAGTTCGGCCAGGAACTGGTCTTTCTGCTTTTGCTGAAGGTCGGCGTGGTGGCTTCGCTGGCCGCGCTGCTGGTGCGCTCGGCGGCGTTCCGCCGAGTGCTGTACACGGAGCAGCGCGACTCCGACCTGAAGCTGCAGTTGATGCTGTTCCTGACGCCGTCGCTGGCCGTCGCGGTGATGCTGCGATTGGTGGGCTACCGTTTCGCCGACCTGACGCTGGAAGGCTCGTTCCTGCTGGGGCTGCTGGGCGGGCGTGTGGTCGGCGTGCTGGGCGGTGCGATTATCAGCCTGCCGGCGTTTTCGCAGCAGGAGTGGCTGGCCATGCCTGTGGCCGTAGGGGCCGGGCTGCTGGCCGGGCTGATCCGCGAGCTGATTCCGGACAAGGCAGACGTGTGGAAGTTCGGCCCGTTCCTTTTCCTGAGTATTCCGCGGCGGCTGTGGGCACTGCTGGCCCAGCGGGAGCGGCAATGGGAGCTGGTGCCGCTGGCGGCGTGCATGCTGCTCGAACTGGGCCGCGTGAGTCTGGGAAGCGCTGCGGACGGTCGCTGGCTGTTCTTCATTGCTCCGCAGGACCCCTGGGCTTTGCTGCTGACCGTGCTGACCACGGTGATGGCCGTGGCCGTGCCCGTGAAGATCTGGCACAACACGCGCGTGGAGATGGACCTCGAACAACACCAGCAATTGCTGCTGCGGGCGCGCATGGACGCGCTTTCCAGCCAGATCAACCCGCATTTCCTTTTCAACACGCTGAACACGGTGGCTTCGCTGATCCGCTACGATCCAGACCTGGCCCGCGGCGTGGTCGTCAAGCTCTCCAACATCCTCCGCCGGCTGCTGCGCAAGCACGACAGCTTCGTTCCGCTGCGCGAGGAGCTGAGCTTCGTGGACGATTACCTGGATATCGAAGTGGCGCGCTTCGGCCGGGAAAACCTCCGCATTGTCAAAGAAATTGACGGCCACACGCTCGACGCGTTTGTGCCCAGCATGCTGCTTCAGCCCATCGTCGAAAACTCCATCAAGCACGGACTGGCGCCCCGGCTCTACGGCGGCACCATCTGCATCCGCACCATGCTGCGCGATAGCCGCGTGGTTATCGAAGTGGAAGACAATGGCGTGGGCATCCCCGAGGAGCGGCTCGACGAAATCGAGCGCGGCGGGATCGGCATGAGCAACGTCCACGAGCGCCTGCGCGTGCTCTACGGCGACCAGTACTCGCTCAACATCCACAGCGAGCCCGGCAAAGGCACGCGCATCCGCATCGAACTCCCCGAGCTGGTCTCCGCCCTGCCCAGCTCCAGCTAGGCCACACGCCCGTGGTCGGATTCAGCGTTGACTTCGCCGGGCGGCTTACCTCGGGCGTGGAATTCCTGTCCACGTGGTGGGGTTCACTGCCGTCACCGGGGGGCGCTTCCTGCGCATCCCGCTCGCGGACAAGGTGGACGGCTTGGCGCGAGTTCGCAGCCGTGTGCGGAAACAATTCGCCGCGCGCCGGCAGGCTGCTCCGGCTTGCCTGCCGCTAGTTCACTTGCGGTACGTGATGCGGTAGATGGCGCCGGCGTGGTCGTCGGAAACCAGCAGCGAGCCATCGGGCAGGACTTCCACGTCCACCGGCCGGCCCCACACCCGCTCGTTCTCCAGCCAGCCTTCCGCGAACACTTCGTAGCTCTTCGCGCGGTTACCGGCCAGGCGCACCAGCATCACGCGGTAGCCGATTTTCTTGCTGCGGTTCCACGAGCCGTGCTCGGCGACGAAAATCTGCTCGCGGTACTCGGCGGGGAACATCGCTCCGACGTAGAAGCGCATCCCAAGCGCGGCCACGTGCGGGCCTAGCTCCTGCACCGGAGCCGTGTAATCGGACGCCCGGCGTCCCTTGCCGAATTGGGGGTCCGCGATGGCCGCGCCGTGGAAATAAGGAAAGCCGAAGTGCATGCCCGGGCGCGGCGCATGGTTAAGCTCATCGGGCGGGACCTCGTCGCCCATCAGGTCGCGCCCGTTGTCGGTGAACCACAGCTCTTTGGTGCGCGGGTGCCAGTCGAAGCCGACCGTGTTGCGCACGCCGCGCGCGTACACTTCCAGCCCGGTCCCGTCGGGCTGCACGCGCAGGATGGTTCCGTAGGGATCGCCGCGCTCACAGACGTTGCACGGCACGCCCACCGGCACGTAGAGCCGGCCGTCCGGCCCGAAGCGGATGAATTTCCAGCCGTGGTGCCGGTCCGTGGGCAGGGTATCGAGCACCACGACCGGCTGGGGCGGGTTCTCCAGCCGCGATTCGATATTATCGAAGCGGAGCAGCCGACTCACTTCGGCCACGTAGAGCGCGCCGTCGCGGAAGGCCACGCCGTTGGGCATATTCAGCCCCTGCGCGATCGTGTAGGTTTTCTCGGCGACGCCGTCTCCGTCCGCGTCGCGCACGGCGTAGACGTTGCGTCCCGTGCGATTGCTGATGAACAGCGTGCCTTTCGCCCCCAGGGCCAGCGAGCGCGCGTTGGGCACCCGGGCATAAAGACGGATGGCAAACCCCGGCGGCAGCTTGACCTTCTCGAGCGGCAGCGGCGCCGGGGCCTGGCCGGCGACGAGGGCCGCCAGGGAAGCGAAGAGCGCGGCAACGGCCCCAAGAATCTGTTTGCGCTCCATGCCCGCTCCTGCCTGCGTGTATCTGCTGCCGCCTGCTGATTCTACGACGCCGCGGGTGCCTTCTGCACCCCCTGGGCTCGCTGCGTCGCGCCTCTGCTCAGCCGTCGCAGACGGTGGCTCGGGCTTCCCTTTCACGGGCCCAAGGGGTTGGACGGCGAACACGTTCCCCAGGTCAGGCGCGGGCGGCGGAACCCTTTTCGAGCACTTTCTGGTAGTAGGACTCGTACAGAGGGATGATCTTGCTGGCGCAATAGTTTTTCATGGCGCTGGCGCGGGCCTGTTGACCCATTTCGCGGCCGCGGTCCGAGCGGGAGAGAATCTCGACAGCATAGCGCGCGGCTGCGCCCACGTCGCCCGGCGGAACCAGGTAACCGTCCACGCTGTGGGCGACCACTTCGGGCACTCCGCCCACGCTCGTGGCGATGACGGGCACTTCGCAGGCCATCGCTTCCAGCGCGGCCAGCCCGAACGACTCCAGCTCGCTCGGGAGCAGGAACAGGTCCGCTACGCCGAGCTTGTCGTGGATGCGCTCCTGTTTGCCGAGGAAGTGCACGTCTGCGGTGAGCTTCTTCCGCCGGACAAGGTATTCTGCGGCGCCGCGGTCGGGGCCGTCGCCCATCAGGACGAGCTTGGCCGGCATCCTGGCGCGGACCAGCGCAAAGATTTCCACCACGTCGGTGACGCGCTTCACCGGGCGGAAATTGGAAAGGTGCACCAGGATGGGCTCGCCGCCCGGAGCCCACTGCGCACGGAACTGCCCTTGCAACTCGTCGCTGGCGCGACAGTACAGGTCGCAGTTGACGAAGTTCGGGATCATTTCCACGGGGCGCTTGATTTCGAACTCCCGAACCGTGCGCTCCTTCAGGTATTGCGAGACGGCCGTTACCCCGTCGCTCTGCTCGATGGAAAATCGCGTGATGGGCAGGTAGCTGCGGTCTGCTCCCACCAGGGTGATGTCCGTGCCGTGCAGCGTGGTGATGAACGGCAGGCGCTGCGGCGCAGCCATGGCCCGCGCCAGCAGCGCGCTCACCGAATGCGGGATGGCGTAATGCACGTGCAGCAAGTCAAGGTGCGAGGCTTCGGCTACTTCGAGCATCTTCACGGCCAGGGAAAGGGCATAGGGCGGATGATCAAACAACGGATAGGTGCTCACTTCGACTTCATGAAAATGGATGCGGTCGCTCGTATTGGTCAGGCGGATGGGCGGTGCGTAACTGATGAAGTGGATTTCATGCCCGCGGTGGGCCAGCTCGAGACCCAGTTCTGTGGCCACCACGCCCGAGCCGCCATAAGTCGGATAACAGGTGATGCCGATTTTCATTGGCCCTCCGCGGTCTATAGAAGGTGCAGCCCGGCAGTGTCCCGGGCGCGCCGGGTTGCTCCGCGTGCATCGCGGTGCTAGAGTCCCCGCTCCCTGCGTCTCGTTCTTAGATGCTTCCAGGAGGCAGGCGGTGTCAAGATTGGCAGGAAAAGTCGCGCTGGTGACGGGCGGCGGCACAGGCATCGGCCGGGCCTGCGCGTTATTGTTTGCGCGGGAGGGTGCAGCCGTCGTGGTCGCCGGGCGGCGGCGCCAGCCGCTGGAAGCGGTGGCCGCAGAGATCGCCAGCGGGCAGGGCTGGGCGCTGGCTTTGCCCGGCGACATGACGCGCGAAACTGACGTGGAGCACGTGGTCCGTGCCGCGGTGGAACGTTTCGGCCGGCTGAACGTGGTGGTGAACAACGCCGGAGCGGTGCTGGCGGCCACCGCAGAGCAGACCACCGAACAGCAGTTCGACCAGATTGTGGCGGCCAATCTGAAGACCACCTTCCTGGTTTCCCGCGCGGCGCTGGCGCCGCTGCGGCAGTCGGGCGGCGGCTCGATTGTCAACATCGGATCGTTCCTGGGGCTGGTGGGGTTCCGGTCGCGCGCAGCGTATTGCGCGGCCAAGGGCGGCGTTACACTGCTGACCAAGGCCATGGCCCTCGACCACGCCCGCGAAGGCATCCGCGTCAACTGCATCTGCCCCGGGTTGGTGGACACGGAGATGGTGCGCGAGTTGTTCAGCGGCATGCCCGACCCCGAGGCGGTCTTCCGCTCGCGCATCGAGCAGATCCCCTTGGGGCGCATGGGCCAGCCCGAGGATGTGGCTCGCCTGGCGCTGTTCCTGGCTTCGGATGAGTCGTCGTGGATAACGGGCGCGGCCATCCCGCTGGAAGGAGGAATTACGGCCCAGTGAAGACGCACCGCCTGACCGAGCTGGCCCGCCGAGCGGAAAGGGAACTGGCCCGCCGGCTGCGCGAAAGCAACACGGCGCGGCTGTTCGGGTTTGAGCTGGACGCCGTCGAGCCGGGCCGTGCGGTGGTGCGCATGCCCGTGCGCCCGCGGCACCGGCAGGTGCACGGCGTGGTGCACGGCGGCATCCTGGCCGCCCTGGCCGACACCGCAGGCGGCCTGGCCGCTTACATGTCGGCGCCCAAAGGGACGCGCATGGCTACGGTGGAGATGAAAATCAACTACCTGGAGCCGGTGGAGAAGGGCACTTTGGCGGCTGAAGCCCGCGTGCTGCGCCTGGGAAGAAACTTGGTGGTGGTGGAAGCGGATGTGCGAGACGAATCCCGAAAACTCGTCGCCAAAGCCCTGATGACCTTTGCCATGGGCCCGAGGGAGGTGCCGCGCCGCGGCGGAGATTAGCTCCGGCAGAGCCGCGCGAGATACTCCTGCGCAGGCGTTGCGTGGCGGCCCCGGCCGAGCCGGCCCTCGCTAAGTCTGTTGCCCGTTCGATCCGCCCTGGGCGTACTCCTCGCCTGCCTTGTAAATGTACTTGATGGCGTGCTTGAAGATCAGCAGATTGGGCTTGCCGTACCGGGTCAGCTTGATGCAGTCCCGGTCGTACCATTCCAGCGTGCCCTGCAGGACTTCGCCGGTGCTGAGTACAACAGCGATCGGCGTGCGCGCCTGCATCTGCTTCACGTAATAGAAATTCTCCGCGTGCGTCTGCTCGGGCGGCGCAGGCTTCCTGCGCTGAATCCCGGGCAGGGGACGCTGCGCGTACTGCTCCTTGAGTTCGGTCAGCGAGGGGCGAATCAGTTTGCGGTTCACGACGAGTGCTCCTTCGGGTCTTTTCATCCCGGAACGAAGGTAAGGCTTCGTTTATTAGATGTTTCGCCGGGCCCGCTGGTAACAGACGGGCCGGCTCGCCGGGGCTATGCACCCCTCAGCGAGATAACCACGGCTTCCAGACCGAGCTGCCGGTGGATATTCCGGCGCAATCGGCCGTGCAATTCGTCCAGCCGTCCCACGGCCCGGCAGACCCATTCGACTGTCACTTTCTGGCTCAGCGGCTCCAGCTCTGCCTGGAGATCAGGGTTGCGCAGCGGCTGGTTCCGGATCCCGCTGGACAGCTCGAGCAGGTCAGTGCACAAACTATACAGCAACTCCAGAAGATTTTCAAACGATTCCCGCTCGTCCCGGGCCAGTTGGCTGGTCTGGGCGAAGATTTCCTCCCACGGTCCGTCGGCCAGCCCGCGCTCGATCAGCCCGAGTAGTTCCCGGCGCAGGCGCGTGGACTCTTCAAGGTCGAGCGCCAGAGCCACGCCCGGGCGGCCGCCAGAAAGCTGCGCGGCCAGGCGGCGCTCGGCCGCCTTGCGTTTGCTCTTCCTCCCCAGCAGCTCCTCAACCTGCTCGGCCGGCAACGGCGCCAGGTGGAACTTCAGGCAGCGCGACTGGATGGTGGGCAGCAGCAGGTCCGGGCTCGGCGCCAGCAAGATCAGCGTGGCAGTTTCCGGCGGCTCCTCCAGGATCTTCAGGAAGATGTTGGCGTAGTCCCAGCGCATCGTTTCCGCGCCGTCGAGGATGAAGACCCTGCGGCGCGCCTGCGGCCGGAAGTATGCCGCGCGCTGCACGGCGCGCAACTGGCCCATGCGGATCACCGGACGCGCCACAGGATTGCTCAGCCGCACCGGGTCGGGCACAAGCACCCAGACGTCCGGGTGGGTTTGCAGGATCAGCGGCACGCGCTCGACTGTGGCGGCATCCGCCGCTTCTCCGCGCTCGGCCAGGCCCTGCTCGATGAACGGCTGCGGGTCGGCCAGTTGCTCGATGCGCCGGCAAGGGCCGCAGGCGCCGCAGAAGTCGTCCTGCAGCCGTTCACAGTTGGCGGCCTGCGCGAACATCCTCGCCAGCAGATACTTGCCCACGCCGCGCGGCCCGGTGAACAGCAGCGCGTGCGGCACGCGTCCTTGCGCCAGCATGGCCCGCAGCGCCGCGACGATGCGTTGGTTGCCGATGAATTCGCTGAACCCCATCTCCCTGGCCTTGCTTGCTCCTTAGATTCGCGGTGGATCGGACGCCCGAACCTGCTCTGCCGCTAGCGCACCAGCAGGTCAGGTTTGCGGCCCTCGACAGCCTTGACCAACGCCGTGTGAATCTCATCCGGAGTGCGCAGGTTGCCCTGCGCGTCCAGGCACTCCACGGTTACCCAGTTTTCTTCCCCGGCCAACTGGTCGTAAACGCGCGCGGCCTCTTCGAGGTGCCGCAGATCGGCTTCGTGCAGGTCCTGGCTGCGGCTGGTATATTCCCGCGCCGCCTTCCTGGCCACCAGCCGCTGCGCTTCGCCGGCCGGCAGTCGCAGATAAATCACCAGGTCTTCGCGCGGCAGGCCGAAGACTTCATATTCCAGTTGCTTGACCCAGGCGAAGAAGGCCTCGCGCCGTTCAGCAGGCACACGCGCCCCCTGATGCGCCAGGTTCGAGGCGATGTAACGGTCGGCGAGAACGACACGTGTCGGGTGCAGAGCCTGTGCCAGTTTCTCCCGCGCCTCCCAGCGGTCTCCGGCGTAGAGCAGAGCTGAGAAATGCGGGTCCACGGCTTCGAGCGGGCCGAAGCCCCCGTTTAAGTACCGCGCCACCTGCCGCCCGAAGAACGAGTCGTAGCGCGGGAAGCTGAAACACGCGTAGGCAATCTTGCGTTCCTGGAGCAACCGGACCAGCAGATCCAGTTGCGTGCGCTTCCCGGCGCCGTCAATTCCTTCGAGGGCGATGAATCGGGTGCGCATCACCATGTGCGCGCGGCCA
>Ga0073934_10004476_pt1 | contig 23207 bp, 16 predicted proteins | sample LarsenN4metaG_FD_76834 | JGI IMG/M metagenome (GOLD analysis project Ga0073934, IMG submission 76834) | Hot spring sediment bacterial and archeal communities from British Columbia, Canada, to study Microbial Dark Matter (Phase II) - Larsen... ...
ACACAGCGTCCGGATCGTCGGGATCGCTGAACGCCAGCGCCCGTTCGGGGACGTAATCGAACCGCCGGCGGAGTCGGTCGCGGGTGCTGCGCACCATCCGGCCGATCTGGCCCCGGTGCACCCCCAGCGCCAGCGCAATCTGGTCGACGCTCCAGCCGAGCGATTCCCGCAACGCAAACACCGCGAGCGCCCGCCAGACGGCGGCATCCTCGCCCGCGTAATGCTTCTGGATGAGGTCCCAGGCGGGATCGCGGCACGGTCGGCCGAGAATGACCCGTTCGCTCCGTTCGTTGATGACGGACATGGTGGAGACTCCGTGCTGATGGACGCAGGGGACGACGTCCCGTCGGTCACCCTCTCGCGAATTGTCGCGCGGAGTCTGACTCTGGTTTCCCGGGCGGTGCAAGCGCGAAATGAGCGTTGGCAATTGTTTGCGAACGGAACTTGAGAACGGGAGCCGGGGAGAGGGGGAGCCGGGGAGAGGGGGAGAGAAAACCAATGGACGTCTTTCTTCGTCTTCCCCTCTCCCTCTCTCCCCTTCTCCCCCTCTACTCTTCGCCGCGCGTCAACTGCCGGCCGGACAGCCAGTGCGCCAGCACGCACCAGCCGATGAGGACCGGCCAGACGCCGGTCCAGAAGAGGTTCTCGGCGAACCGCGAATCCCACCGCGCGAGCCCCTGGAAGAAGAAGCCGCAGGCGACCCCCAGCAGACCCACCAGCACGGCCCGGACGGTCATCTGCGTCTGCGATTGAAACGTCGACAGCCAGACCAACAGGTGCATGATCGACAGGATCGACAGACAGAACAACCAGAAGCCGGGTTCCTCGAGCACTTCGGACGGCCGATGCGCCTGGCTGGCGACCGCGAGCCACAACCCCGCGCAGAACGCCGCGCCGGGGGCGATGGACAGCAGCATGCCCGCGGCCTTGGAATAGCCGAGGTACGCCACCGACCGGGGCAGCAGTCGCAGGTTGGTCCAGGTCTGCTGCTTGAACTCGTCGGGAAACAACCGGCCGGATTGCACGAGCGCTTCGGCCACCAGCAGCGCGGTGACAATCACCGCCCAGATGGCGGTGAAGTCGCGCATCTGGATCGGCTGGCGGAAGCGGTCGCTCGCGCCCCACGCGACCAGCACGCCGATGACCCCATACGCCAGCAGCTTGAGCGCCACCACCGGCCAGCCGCCGGCGGTGAAATGAAACGTGTGCCAGACCAGCGGCCAGGACCACGGGCGGCCCGCGGTTCGCCACGTGTTTCCTTTCCGAAACGACACCGCCGTCACCAGTCCGCGGCGGGAGGTCTCGGCGTCCGGATCGCGGTTCGCCACGGGGAACAGCCACCACGCCAGACCAAAACAGACCAGGCCGAACCCCACGTTGGTCAGCACCTGCATCGACCAGGGCGTGCCGCGGAACGTCGTCGACAGAATCTGCGACAGCCGCAGGAACACGGACGACTGACCGATCGTTTCCAGCAGCGTGGCCACCGCCGGCGCCAGGACGGGAGGCAAGCCCAACCCGTACCGCCGGATCTCGAACGCCATCCACACGGCGAACGGCGGGACAAAGCAGTACAGCATGGCCCACACCGCGGTCAGCCCGGCGGCGTCGCCGGTCTTGCGCAGCAGCACCGACGCCAGCAGCCCCACGTTCGCCAGGCAGAACAGAAACGCCAGGAGCGCGACCACGGCGGATGCGATCTGCTGCAGCGTCACCCCGCCGAGCGTGATCGCCAGCAGCGCGAACGGCAACTGCACGGCCAGCAGCAGCGCACATTGAATCAGCCGGCTGCCGGACTTGCCCAGCAGGATCGCGACCGGGTTGAGGCCGGTCAGCATCATCAGCCCCAGGGCGCCGTGTTCCTTTTCCTCGGTGATGACCGACGCGAACTGATGCACGCCGAAGATCATCATCACCACGGCGTTGACGTACGCGATGCCGGTGAAGAACCGCAGTCCCGGCGCGCCGAAGATGACGAAGCTGTTGGCGACGGTGACGGCGCAGAAATAGACGATTCCCACCACCAGCAGCCGCTGCAGATGCAGCGAGATCTGCCGGCTGTCCAGCCGCAGCGAGCGTTCGAGCAGCGCCAGAATGCCGTGCACGGGATGCGGTTCCGCGGGGGAAAGGCCGTTCGCGTGCAGTCTACCAGATCGCGGCGTGCTGGGGATTCCCGGCACAAGTCGCGCGTCTGGTCCCTTCGCCCCCGCTCACGCTTCGGGTCAGTGTGACAGCAGCGCGGCGCACACGCCGGCGCACAGGACCAACACCACCACCCCCGCGCAGCCGCCGCGCGAGGCCGGCAGGCCGGCCTCCGCGGCGAGGGCTTCGACGGCGTCCTTCGCCTCTTTCAGCCCCGCTCCGGTGCGCTCGCGGTAGCGCTTGATCGCCTCGATCTTCTGCCCGCCGCGCAGCAGGTCCCGCAGCGCGGCGTCATCGTTGCCGGACGACGTCGCCGAGGCCAGTACGGCGGATTTGAGCGTCCGTTCCAGTTCCTCGACGAACGCCTTGGCGGTGGCGAGATCGGTCCCGCTGGCCTCGCGGTAGAGCTTGATCGCCTGGATCTTGTGGCCTTGGCGAACCAGCTCGGCGACGCGCGTGCGCCATGCGGGGTCGGAGGGCATGGGGATACTCCTGCAGACTCCCCTCCCTGACGGTCGGGGCTCCTCAAAGCCGACTCACTCCCCCAACCCCGCGGCGAACGCCTCCTTCGGCAGGTCCTGCCCGGTCAGCGATTTGAAGATCTGGCCGACGTACTCGGCGAACACCTCGGTCGGCTCGACCACCTTGCAGCCGCGGTCGCGGGCCTCCTGACACAGCGGCGATTCGCCCGGCGGATCGGTCACGTCGAGGAAGGCCTGGCCGGCCCGCAGCAGCGACGGATTGATCGGCGTCTTCTTGGTGCCGTGGTCGAAGTTCGTCACGGTCGCAATCACCACGTCCACCAGCGTCTCGTACAGCTTGGCGAGCGGGACGTACCGCGAGCCGGTGTCGCCGGCGAGCTTCTGGGCCTCGGCGTCATCCCCGGAACAGAGGCTGACCAGGCCGTTGCGCTTGTGGATCCCCACCGCCAATGCCTGCGCCAATCCGCCGGAGCCAAGGATCATCGCGTTGCGGCGGTCGAGCGGGCGTTCCTCGGCCGATTGCTTGCCGAGCTTCGCTTCCAGCGCCTTCAGCGCCACGCGGCCGATGAGGTTGAAGCCCTGCCAGCCGTCCGGTTGCTTGAGCAGCAGGTCCGCATACTGCGCCTGCTTGGTCACGTCGTCCATCTTCTCGACGAGGCCCAGCAAGGCCCGGCCGTACTTCGGCGTGGCAATGACGGCGGGAATCTTGAGGATGTCCAGCATCTTGCCGAGCTGGTCGGTCCCCTTGATGTCGAACGGCAGACAGCGGGTGTTCATGTCGAGCTGGTCGAAGGCGGCGTTCAAGACCTTGACGGTGGCCAGTTCCATTTCGTTGAAGCCGACGACGCCGATGAACCGGGTCTTCGGCCCCACCTGCCGCCAGCGGTACAGGTTGTCGAGATCCCCCACCGACGGCTGACCGGGAAAGGCTTCCATCCCCTTTTCCAGCGCGGCGTAAATCCACGGCGAGCCGTACTTCCGCCCGAGCAGCGAGAACGTCAGGCCGCAGCGCCCCAGGCCCAGCCCCACCACCGGCAGCGACCGCTTCTGACTGACCGCGGCCAGCAGCGGCCACGCGGCCTCCAGCGTTTGCGTGGGCCACGTGAACTTGATGACGTCGGCCTTCGCGGCGACGGCTTCGTCGAAGATGGCGTCGATGTTCGACCCCAGCGGGCGGTCGAGGCTGGTGTGGCTGATGACCCGCTGCACCTTGCCGAAGCGGGGAATCTTGTGGGCGGCGTCGAGATCCAGCTCGATGTACGCCGGGTTGGCGAGGATCGCCTGCCGGAGCAGCATCAGCCGTTCGTCCTCGGTCCCCTTGAAGTGGCCGCCATCTTCCTGCCGGCGGCAGGAGATGAGCACCGGCTTTTTGGCCCCTTCGATCAGGTCCTTCACATCCGGCTCCTTGAGCAGCCGGTCGAGACAGAGTTCGATCAGATCGCACTGCCCGGCGGCATTGAACAGGTCCACCTTGGCCAGCTGCCGCGATTCCGGCGTGACGGAAATGCAGATCATGGGGCGATCCTGATGTGGGGGCTTGCTGTCAGGGCGCCACTTTGCGGCGACCCCCCAGAGTGTAGTTCATAAAAGAGGTGCACGGACGGCCGAAGCCGCACACATCGTACCGTCGGCTCGACGGCGGCGGAACGGCGGGATTTCCGTAGCCCTCTCGCGGAGGGAGAGGGCTACTTTACGGCGTGACGGCGGCGGGGGTGAGGGCGGCCGCGTGTTGTTCGCCGTTGGTGGACGCCGCCGCAGGGGTCCGCAGCCGGGTGGATGAGGGGGATTCGAGCGACGTGTGATCCTGCCGCACCGGCAACAGCACGGTGAACACGCTCCCCTTGCCGAACTCGCTCACTAGGTGCACGTCGCCTCCCAGGAGCTTCGACAGTTCCCGGACGATCGACAGTCCCAGACCGGTGCCCTCGTACTGCCGGGTGAGGGCGTCGCTTTCGCCGGGGCCGTGGCGTCCCTGGCGGAACTTCTCGAAGATCCGCTCCTGCTCCTCCAGGGGAATGCCGACGCCGGTGTCCTCGACGACCAGCACGAACCGGTCCAGCCCGCGGAGTTCGGCCCGCACGCGGACCCGGCCGCCCTCCGGCGTGAACTTGATCGCGTTCGACAGCAGGTTGTTCAGAATCTGCTGGATCTTCCCCGGATCCTGCACGAGCGGCGGCAGCCGCGGATCCACGTCCCAGCCCAGGTCGATGTTCTTCCGCTCGGCGAGGGGCAGCATCGACCCGACCATCTTCTCGATCAGGTCGCCGATGGAGAACTCGACGGCGTGCAGCTCCATCTTCCCGCTTTCGATCTTGGCCAGATCGAGCACGTCGTTGATCAGGTTCAACAGCGACTTGCCGGACGACTGAATGTGGCTGACGTACCGCCGCTGCTTGTCGGTCAGGTTCGCCGAGCCGATCAGCACGTCGCTGAAGCCCAGGATGGAGTTCAGCGGCGTCCGGAGTTCGTGGCTCATCGTGGCCAGGAACTCGTTCTTCAGGTTGTTCAGCTCGTACAGCCTGAGGTTGGCCTGGGCCAGCTCGTCGTTCTTGGCCTCATAGCCGCGGTTCAGCGACGTCAGCTCCTCCTGCACGGTCACCAGATGCCGGAGCATGCGGTTGAACGCGTGGCTGAGCTCCTCGAACTCGTCCCCGGTGCGGATGTCGGCCCGCTGATCGAGCGCCCCGCGGGCGATGTTGTCGCTGACCTCCTTCAGGTGCAGCACCGGCTTGACGATCACGTACCGCACGATGGCGTACGCGGCGAGCATCGCCAGGAACGCCGTGACGATCGCCGTCGCCAAGAGCACCGCATTGTTCCAGGCCAGCGACCGCTGCGTCTGCTCCAGCGGAAAACTGATCTTCACCATCCCCAGCAGGTCCCCCTCGGCGAGGTCCGGCTGCTTGTTCCGCACGCGGTGACAGTCCAGGCACGATTCGGTCGCGTACACCGCCCCGTAGTAGTGGTACTCGCGACGGTTCTTGTCGTGGATCATCCGGATCACCTCCGGCTTGCCGTTCAGAATCTCGAACAGCGCCTGGTAACCCTCCTGGTCCGAGGGGGTCGACGTCGTGTCGTCCTGCTCGGCTTTGACCAGCGTCCAACTGTATTCCTTGATGTCCGTGGGCTTCAGCTCCGCCGCCATCTTGCCGACGCGCTCGGCGAACCCGAACTCCTGCCCCCCTTCCGACCACTTCCAGTGCTTTTCCAGAATCACCGGGGCGATCAGCAGCCGGGCCGCAATCTCGTTCTGGTTGTACACCAGCTCCGTCGTCTGCCGGGCGTAAAAATAGAAGCTGCCGGTGATCAGCACGAGCAGACCGCTGCCGAACAGGAAGCGGCACTTCCGCTCCAGGCTCGTTTCTCCCAGCAGCCGTTTGATCGTGCGATACGACATGGATGTCCGACGCCATTCCCGAACCCGAGACGTTCTCCCCAAGTCTAACCGCCCGCGGGGAGGTCTGACGAGGCCGGTTGGCGTCTTCCGCCGCCGACCGGGGCCTATCGCTTCGCCGGGAAGTCCACCAGCACCTTGATCGCCCCGTCCACGCGGTCGCGGAAGATCTCAAAGGCGGTCTGGATCTCGGCGAGCGGGAACCGGTGCGTGATCAGCGGGGCCACGTTGATCCGCCCCTCGCCGATCCACCGCATCGCCAGCGGGAAGTCCCGGCGGAAATCCGGATTCACCGACGTGTGCACGGTGATGTTCTTGTAAAACAGGTCCCGCCAGCGCAGACCGTCGATGATCTCCGGAGGCACCCCGAAGTACAGAATCCGCCCGCCATAGCCGCACAACGCGATGCAGTCGTTGAACGCCTGGTTCGCATGGCCGACGCATTCGATGACCACCTCCGGCAGTTCGCCCCCCAGGATCTCGCGGACCTCGGTGACCGGGTTCCCGGTCGCATTGCACACGGTGGCCGTGGCCCCCATCACCCGGCTGACTTTAAGCCGGCTCGGCAGCTTGTCGATGCCGATCACGTGCCGCGCCCCCAGATTCCGCACCACGGCATTGAACAGTTGCCCCATCGGTCCCTGGCCGACGATGGCCACGTCCTTGTCCGTCAGGTTGGGCAGCTTCTTGATCGCGAACAGCGCGGTCCCCAGCGGCTGCGCCATCAGGGCCTGCTCTTCCGGGACCGACGTGTCGATGGGGATCGACCGGTTCTCATCGAGGACGAATCGTTCCATCAGCCCCTGCTGCATGACCGGGACGGCGAGAATGCGGTCCCCCACCTTCCATCGCCGGCCGTTGGTGGCGGTGACCGTGCCGATCATCTCGTGCAGCGAATGCCCGACCTCGATGGGCCATTCGTCGCTGCCGTTGAAGTACGGCAGGTCCGAGCCGCACAGACAGGCGGTCTCCGGCTGGAAGATGATCTGCCCGGAACAGCCGGCCGGGGGCTCCGGGGCCAGAGTCGGTTCGGGGCGTTCGATCAGACGGATCTTCCCGGGGGCATACAGTTCGCTGGCAAGCATCGGCGGGGCTTTCGTGGAGGGTGGGGACGGAACAAATCGTCCGGTCAGGACGGGGGAACGTCAACCCGACGCCTGTTGGCCACGTCTTGGCTCCCTCGCCCCCCCTCGGGGGAGAGAGCCGGGGTTAGTGTGCGTGCATCGCCGTGGGAAGCCTCCCGCCCCCTCACCCTCACCCTAACCCTCTCCCCCGAAGCGGGGGCGAGGGGACCGAACACGGGGCGACCGCCGACCGCATATTGACCGCCCGTTCCCCCTCCGCGGACCGTGCGGGGATGGGAAGCGACGACATCGACCGGACAAAAAGAGGCACTCAGCGCAATGAGGGCCGCGATGGACGTGGGTGATTGGTGGACCGCTGTCCGATGCTGCCGCGTCGTCGTTCGCTGGTTTGAATCCACTCTGGGGACGGACAACTCTTCGACAGGAATCTGGCGACAGACACTTGCGGCAAGTCTCAGGAAATACCGCGAGACCAGGCGCTGGTGGCAGTGGCCTTGGCCTTAGCAACCGCCCTCAATTCCAGCCCTGCGGATTGGCCACACGGAAGCCACCCAGTACCCAATTCCCGCGCCCGGTTGCCGCCGTGAATTCGCACGGGATACCATGCAGGGCGGCACATCGCGGCGGCGAGGGGGATGAGGGCATGGGGTCTCGGACAACGGCGGCGGGGCGACGACTTGGATCGTACGGCGGCGCGGGGCTGGCGGCGATCGCGCTGCTCTGCGGCGCCGTCGCCTTCGCCGATCCGGGGCTCGACGACTACAACCTCGCCGTGCAGCTCTACAAGCAGAGCCGGTGGCCGCTGGCGGCGGACAGTTTTCGCAAGTTTCTCGCCGACCATCCGGACCACGAGCGGACGCCGTTTGCCCGGCTGTATCTGGGGCTGACGCTGGTCAACCAGGCGGATTACAAGGGGGCCCGCGACGTCCTGCGGGGCTTCGTCAAGGACTACCCGCAGAACCAGAACCTGCCGCAGGCGAAGTACCGCGTCGCCGAGTGCAGTTATCTGCTGAACGATCTGCCGGCGGCGAAGGCGGAGCTGCAGGTTTATCTCCGCGACCATCCCGACGACGTGCTCGCCGACCGCGCGTGGCCCTATTTGGGGGACGTGCTGCTGCGGCTGAATGAAGCGGAGACCGCCGCCGCCGCATTCAGCCGGGCGGTGGAGAAATACCCGCAGGGGCCGCTCGTTGACGACGCGCAGTTCGGTTGGGCCAAAGCGCTCGAGGCGCAGAAGAAGTACGCCGAGGCGTTGGCGAAGTATCAGGAACTTGCCCAGGGAGACGGTCCGCGGGCCGGGGACGCGTTGTTCCAGGTCGGCAATCGGGAGTTCGATGCCGGCCGGTTTGCCGAGGCCGCAACCGCCTATCGGCAACTTGCGGAGAAGTTTCCCAAGCACGCGCTGGTGAACGACGCGCATCTCAACGCGGGGTTTGCGCTGTATCGCCAGCGGCAATACGCCGACGCCGTCGCCGAGTTCCAGCAGGCGGCGCAGAACCCGGCGAAGGCAGTGACGGCGGCGTACTGGCAGGGGCTGTGTCTCAAGAGCGAAGGGAAGTTCGGCGAGGCGATCGACACCTTCAACGGCCTGCTGGCCAAGACGCAGGACCCGGCGCAGCAGGAGTCGATCCTGTTTCAGCGCGGCCTGTGCGAGCGTTCGGCGGGGCGATCGGAGGACGCGCAGAAAACGCTGCTGGAGGTGGCCGACCGCTTCGCCAAGGGCGAGTACGCCGACGATGCGCTGCACTTCGCCGCCGAACTGGCGATCGACGCCGGCGACCTGACGGCGGCGCAAGAGCGGCTGGACCGGTTCGCGAAGGATTACCCCCGCAGCGGTCTGCGGATGTATCACGAACTGTTGTCCGGCCGGCTGGATCTGGCGCGGGCGGCGGCCGATGTCGCCAAGGGGGCCGAGGCCGCGCAGGTCGCCCCGATCTATCAGTCCGCAGCGGGCAAGTTCGACCGGGTGCTGAAGGAGACCACGCTGGACCGCACCCGCTGGCAGGCGCGGTATTACGCGGCCCTCACCCGGCAGGTGATGGGTCAGCACGATCAGGCGCTGGACCTGCTCAAGGGATTGACGGCAGCCGTCCGCTCGCAACCCGAAGCCGCGGAGTTCGCTGACGCGCTGGTCCTGGAAGCGGACAGCCTGCTGCAGACGGATCGCGCGGCCGACGCGGCCAAGGTCGCGAACGAATATCTGTCGCAGTTCCCGGAAGGCCGGCAGACCGCCAGGGCACTCTCGCTGGCGGCCGTCGCGGCGACCGCGGCCGGCGACAACACGGCGGCGACGACGGCGCTCGATCGCCTGGAAAAGGAGTTCCCGAAGAGCAGCTTTGCCGTCAACACGCTGGTGCGGTTGCAGGAACAGGCGGAGAAGAAGTCGGACTGGCCACAGTCGGCGGCGCTGTCGCAGCGGTTGCAGATGGTCGCTGCCGGAACCGAGACGGAGCCGTTCGCCCGCCGCAGCCTGGGGTGGGCGCAGTTTCAACAGAAGCAGTTCGCCGAGGCCGCCGACACCTTCTCCCGACTGGCGAAAGACTTCCCCGAGCACCGGCTGGCTCCGGAAGCCGCGTACTATCACGCCGAGGCGCTCCGCGAAGGGGGCCAGCTCGAACCGGCGGCGAAGGCCTTTGCCGCAGCCTTTGAATCGGGCGCGCCGCAGACTCCCGCAGCGGCCGGGGCTGAACGCGAGCCGCCGCTGTTGTTCGTCTACCGCAGCGGCTTGCAGGCCGCGCGGCTGCAGCGGCAACTCAAGCAGACCGACGCCGCCGACAAAACCTATGCCGCCGTGTTGCAGGCGTTCCCGCAACCGGACGGCCTGGACCGGCTGCTCGACGAGTGGGCGCTGTTGAACTACGAGGCGGAACGGTTCGACCGGGCCGACGAACTGTTCCGCCGGTTGATCGACCAGGCGCCGAACAGCGACCTTGCCGACAACGCCCGGCTGAGCCTTGCGGAAAGCGACCTCGTCGCCGGCAGGTTGGACGCGGCCCGGAAGGGGTTCGAGGAGTTGCGGAAAAGCGACCGGTCCGACGCGCAGGTCCAGGAGCGGTCGCTGTACCAGTTGATCGTGCTGGCTTTGGAGCAGCAGCGGTGGACGGCGTTGCCCGCGCTGGCGGCCGAGTTCGAGCAGTCGTATCCCGAGAGTCCGTCACGGCCCTACGCCCAATACGCCGCGGTGGAGGGGGTGCTCGCCGTGTCCGATCCCAAGCCGGACGCCGTGACCGCCGCCTTGGGGGCGCTCGACAAGCTGCTTGCCCAGCCCCCCGTGGAGGCCGCGTGGGCGCCGCGGTTGTGGGTGCTCAAGGCGGAGGCGCTGTATCGGCAGAAGAAGTACGACGACCTGGCCGCGACGGTGAAGGATTTCGAGCAGCGGCTGCCGAGGTCGAAGCTCGGCTATCAGGTGTACGAGGTGCAGGGGCGGGCGCTCAAGCAGCAGGCGCGGTTTCCCGAGGCGCGGGCCGCATTGGAGAAGGTGCTCGCCGATCCCAACGCCTTCCGCACCGAGACCGCCGCGAAAAGCCAGTTGCTGATCGCCGAGACGTACTTCCTCGAAGAGAAGTGGCAGGACGCGTTTTTGGCGTATCAGAAGGTGTATGCCTCGTACGCCTTTCCGGAATGGCAGGCCGCCGCGCTCATGCAGTCGGGCAAGTGCGACGAGCAGCTCGGCCACTGGAAGGAGGCCGCCGCGACCTACGCGCAGCTCATTTCCGAGTTCCCGCAGTCGCCGTACATTGAGGAAGCCAGGCGCCGCCAGCAGCAGGCGAAACAACGCGCGGGGGGGTGACGCGAAGCTCTTACCACAAAGGACTCGAAGGGCGCGAAGTTGCGAAGTGGAACCTTGAAAGAGAGAAGATAGAACCTTTACAGTCGGTCACCAGTTCAGAACCTTCACGCTGCCTTTGCTTTGAGTCCTTCGTGACTTCATGGTTTCTCTTGCCCCTGTGGCTGCTGCCGCCATTGCGTTCGACCCTCCTGCTTGATCCCCCCCATGACCCAACCCGACTACACCAAAGTCTCCGGCGGCACCGTGTACGACCCGCTCCACGGCGTCGACGGACAGGTCCGCGACCTGTGGATCGCCGACGGCAGGATCGTCGAGCCCCCCACCGATCCCGACGTGCGGCCCGCGCGGACGATCGATGCGGCCGGGCTGGTCGTCATGCCCGGCGGGATCGACATGCACTGCCACATCGCCGGGCCGAAGGTCAACGTCGCCCGCAAGATGCGGCCGGAGGAGAAGCGCAAAGCCGAACCGGTCCGCCGCACGGCGATCACGCACTCGGGCACGATGGGGAGCGTCCCCAGCACATTTGCCACCGGGTACAAGTACGCCGGGCTGGGTTACACCACCGCCTTCGATGCCGCCATTCCGCCGCTCGGGGCCCGGCACGCCCATGAGGAGTTCGAGGACACCCCCTGTCTGGACAAGGGGTTCTACGTCCTGATGGGGAACAACCATTACGTGATGCGGTCGATTCACGAGAACCGGCCGGACAAGCTCAAGGCGTTCGTCGGCTGGCTGCTGAACGCGACCAAGGGGTTTGCGCCGAAGCTGGTGAACCCCGGCGGCGTCGAGGTCTGGAAGAGCCACCAGGGGGGCAACGTCAGCGGACTGGATTCCGTCGTCGACCACTTCGACGTCACTCCCCGGCAGATCATCCAGGGGGTGGCCCAGGCCGCCGCCGAGCTGCGGCTGCCGCATCCCGTGCACATCCACTGCAACAACCTGGGGATGCCCGGCAACTGGACGACCACGCTGGACACCATGCAGTCGCTGGAAGGCCGCCGGGGGCACATCACGCACATTCAGTTTCACAGCTACGGCGGCGGCGACGCGGACGAAAACACGTTCAACAGCAAGGTCACGCAGCTCGCCGAGTACGTCAATTCGCACCCCAACCTCACCGTCGACGTCGGCCAGGTGCTGTTCGGCGAAACCACCAGCATGACCGGCGACGGCCCGCTGGGCTACTTCCTGTCCAAGGTCTACGGCGGCAAGTGGTTCTCCGCCGACACCGAAATGGAAGCCGGTTGCGGCATCACCCCCATCAAGTACAAGAACAAGTCCCTCGTCCACGCGCTGCAATGGGCCATCGGTCTCGAATGGTATCTGCAGGTGCAGGACCCGTGGCGCGTGGTGATGAGCACCGACCACCCCAACGGCGGGTCGTTCCTGGCCTACCCGCAGATCGTTCGGCTCCTCATGGACCGCACCTACCGGCAGGACGTGCTCAAGACCTGTCACCCGCTGGTCCGCGAACGGTCCACGCTGGCCGACCTCGACCGCGAGTACACCCTCAACGAAATCGCCATCATCACCCGCGCCGGCCCGGCAAAGATTCTGGGACTGACCAACAAGGGGCACCTCGGCCCCGGCGCCGACGCCGACATCACCATCTACACCCCGCACGAAAACCAGGAGACGATGTTCGCCTTGCCCCGGCTGGTGATCAAATCGGGCCGGGTGATCGTCGACCAGGGGGAGATCCGGGACCCGCTCAACGGCAAGACGCTGCACGTCGAGCCGGACTACGACCGGGACGCCGAGGCGGACATCCAGGAGTGGTTCGAGAAGTACTACTCGATCCGCTGGCGGAACTATCCGGTGGACGCGGGATACCTGCACGAGGCGGAGGTGGTGCCCGGCCGATGACGGACAGTGTGATCGAGTCGTCCCGCGATGCTTGATACTGGACGACATGACCAACCCCAACGACTTGCTGACGCGGATTGAAACCGCCCGGCTGTGGAGCCATTTCCACAAGGACTGGCTGCTGCAGATCCGGCAGACGCTGCGCGAGCAGTTGCCCGGCGAGTACCGTGTGTTCGTCGAATCAGACACCGTCCTGATTGCGCCAGAATCGGGCGAAGCGGCGGGAACCGTCCTCCCCGATGTTGCCGTGACGTATTCAGAGCGCCCCCCTGCGACGACTCCAGGCACGCAGTCTGGAAGGGCGACGGCGGCGGTGATTGAAGCCGATGTGCCGTGCGACCTCGAAGTCCATTATTCACTCGTAATCCGCCGCGCGCCGGAGCCTTTTGTGGTGGCGGTCGCGGAACTGTTGTCGCCGTCCAATAAAGGTGGCGGCAACCGGCTGGACGAACAGCAGCACCTCCGCAAGCGGGACGAGTCTCTCAACGCGGGCGTCAGTCTGTTGGAGATCGACCCCCTGCTGGGCGGCCGCCGGGAATTGCCGGAGCCCCTGGCCCGATTGGCCGACGACGAGCGGATCGCCTGGACGTCGACGTTCGACACCGGCCGTCGACAGGACCGCGGGTGGGGCTGGAATCCTCCGGATGCGCCCCCGACACTCGACTGGCGGATCGACGCCGGTCAGCAGGTGCTGATCGACCTGGCCCGCACGCTGAGCGATGCCGCCGCCTTCAACGACTGGGAACGCCTGGCGGCGAGCGTGTGAGGCCGCGGCCGGCCGCAATGGTTGGGTTTGCAACCCGTTGCTCGATCGTCTAGGCTCAAACGACCCACCACCTTCCTTCCGTGGCGAAGGGAGCCCCTCCCATGTCCGCCGATCTGCACGACGTTCCCGCTGCGGCCCGGTCGCCGGTCCGGACGGCCGCGTGTTCTCCGTGGGGGCTCGCGCGGCAGGTGCTGTTGATCCTGGTCGCCGTCGCGGCCTTGGGGTTTGCCGGGCGACACGCCTGGCAACACCGGGAGGACTTCTTCCGTCTGCTGCCGGGCTCGTGGGCGTTCGCGCTGCGGACGGCGATCGATGGCCGCGCCCCGCACTGCAGCGACCCCAACTGCAATCACGAGTTCGTGGGGCAGCCGAACGCCTGGCTGGAAAGCCGGTACGGTCCGAGCAACCCGCTGATCCTCGACGCGGCGGAGCCGGTGTCGGCGCTCGCGCCGGAGAATGTGGACAGCTACTGAGAGGCGCCAGCCGTCAGTCGCCGTCGGCCGTCATTGCCGGTTCGGACGCCGGGCTGTGTGTCCCCCGGCGGACCACGCGCATCGACGCCGGCGAGCCCGATTGCTGCCGCCAGGCGTGTTCGACGGCGGCCAGGCCGTCGAGGTTCAACTCGCTCCGCAGCGCCTCATCGATGCTGGTCTCCCGGCTGGCTTCGAGAAATCGGGCGAACTCCCGCGGGCCGCCGCTCCGTTCCACCAGCCACAACGTCAGCGCGAGGCTCTGGCCGTAGTAGGCGTCGCGCCGATGCGGCGGAGGCAACTGCCGGACCGCGAGCAGATCGCGAACGTCGTAGGTGGTGCGGCGGTGCAGGGCCTGGTGCAGGTCGGCCAGGCGGGTCTCCTGCTTGGCGGCCGATTCGCTGAGCATGGCCATGCCCTCGTCGGCCCACGGAGGCAGTGCGCGGCCGAACCGTTCCATCAGCACCGCGTGAGTCAGTTCGTGGGGCAGCGCGGCCACGGTCCAGTCCGGGGCATCACGGCGCAGGTCGATGCGGCGGGAGACAATGCGGTCGCCGTCGAACTGAATCCGCGTGCAGCCGACGGAGGCCTCTCCCGGCCTGCCCAGCGCCGTGCCATAGGCCGCCTGCGTCCCGTGCAGCATCACGTCACAGCGGGGAGTCCACGGGCGTTCGATCGCGTCGATGCCCCACTGCGATCCCAACCGGCTCCGCAGTTGCTCGCAGCGTGTCGCGAGGATTCTCGCCTCGGCCTCGCTGTGACCGGTCCAGCAGCGGAAATTGTCGCTGACCGCGACATACCAGCCGGCGCTCCGCCGAACCGTCACGCCGTCGCTCCGGTCACCACCCGGCGATTCCTGGGCCGTGCCGGGACCCCCCCAAACGACCGCGGTCAACAACGCCGCGGTCCTGCAGCAGCGATCAACCCGCAGGTTCCCGATGGGGCGCATGTGTTCCTTCCATGACCGAATGACCAGGCCGTCCGTGCCGCGGAAGAGGGAACGCTGTGCCAGTGGGGCTGGAAATCCTGGGGGTCTCTGCAACCTCCTTGACACCAGCAGGTTGTGCCGTCGAGCCGATGCGACGGCCGGGCCGCGTTGCTGAACCACCCGGCAGGACCGCATGTCTTTTGCGCGGGACCGGGCGGCGGCCGCGGGCCGTTGGCTGATGAAGGCCGTCGACTCCGGCAGGGGCCCCGCGACTCGGATGCGGAATTCGCGGGCTGGGGCCGGACTTGGAACTTGCCCGGGCGATCGGCGCGGCGTACCATGAAGGTGACGGTGTTCCCGAACGAGGGGACGTGCCGATGAACCGATCGCGGTCGATTTTGCAGACCACGCTGCTGTGGGCGATGCTGCCGTTCACGGCGTTCAGCGGCGGACCACGCTCGCTGTGCCTTTGCTCGCACGGCGACGTTAGGTTCTTCTGTCACCGTCAGGCCACGGCTCAACCCAGGCTCGTGGCGACAGGCCCCGCGGCGTCCCCAAAGCCGTGCTGCCGCTCTCCGCGGGGACCGCGTCATCACCCCGCCGCGGGGTGGGTCTCGGCTGACTGTCATTGCACGTGGTTCATCGCGCTGCCCGATGTCCTGACGAATGGGGCGGACGAATGTTCGCCGGATCTTGCATCGGAACAGAACGCGCGAGAGGCCCGCACGGACCGCAGGCTGGTGTTTCGGACGCCCGTGGACTGGCACGAGGATCTTCCGACCCCCTTGGCCGGCCGCCAGGCGCTGGTGGCGTTTCAGCGCTGGCTGACGTGAGGGAGGGGCCTCGCGGTGCGCCACGGCAACACGGCGCGCCGGTGCGATTCCCGCACATCAGACCGGCCTGGTTCCCTCGGCACTCCTGGTCGGACGGGTCGGAGGAACCGGCGAACTGCGCACGTCGAAGTTTTCGACGTTTCGCGACGCAAGGTGATGTCCTGCCCCGGCAGGCATTCTGACGGACAGTTCCAGCGCTCTCTGGCCGCGGCTGCAGTCGTGGGCGACTCCCGCCGGGGCCAGCTCTCAGAAAGGTTGGTGGATCATGTTCAAGACGCTCGCAACGACTCTGGTGGCGGTCGCCGGCCTGGTGATCTGGTCTGGCGAATCCCAGGCGGCTGGATGTTGCTGCCGCTGCGCTCCGGCGTGTGTCGCGCCGGCTGCTCCCCGAACGGCGCAGGCGCCGGCGGCGGGTGCGTATCAGAGCTTCTCCTATGAACCGGGAGCCGCGGCCGCGCCCGTCGCCACCGCGCCGGTGATGGCGGCTCGTCCGCGCACCCGCGGCGATCGACAGAGCGACCCCTGGAAGTACGGAGACAGCAAGGCCAGCGGCCGCTATCTGTGGAACGCCCGCTGAGAGGCGGCGATGCCAGCTTCGGGGACCGCGCGGTCCCCGGGGTTGGCCACCCCGGTGCGGGACGAGTCGATGATCCCGTCGGCGTGATCCCGCAATCGCTACCGCCAGACCTCGGGCGTCGTCCCGCGCCACAGGGTGTACGACGACCCGCCTTCGACGACGTCCAGCAGGGTGTCGGCGGGGAGGTTGGCGAGCGTTTGCGTCGCACCGCCGGGCCATTCGATCTGCAAGGACAAGATCGTCTCGTCATTGCCGAGACCAAACCGCAGGACCCGTTCGTTGCTGGCCTGGAAGCCGTCGCCCGCGGCGAGTTGCTGGCGGTATTGGCCCGACGGCGTGGCGACCGTGACGAGGGCGCCGATCGCATCCCGCGCAGTGGCCGTCGCGTGCAGACGGACGGCGAAGCCGTGTCCTGCCTGACGGGTGCGGTTGGTCAGCAAAGCGACGGGGGCGGCAATGGGGGACAGGACAAAGTCGGTCAGGCCGTCCCGATCCCAGTCCAGCGTGGCCACGCTGCGGCCGAGGATCTTCTGCCCGAAGTAGGGTCCGACCGTGAGCGGGCTCAACTCCGCGAACTGACCGTCCCCGCGATTGTGGAAGAACTGGGTCGGCATGTAGTAGTCGCCTGCTGCCTCCCGGAAGTCTCCGACGTGACCGTTGGCGACCACCAGATCGAGGCGGCCGTCGCGGTCGGCGTCCAGGCACTGCGTTCCCCAGCCGACGTAGGGCAAACCGGCGGCCATCAGCCCGGAACCGGAAATGGCGTCGGCGAAGTATCCGCCGGCGCTTTGTTGATACAGATTGTTCGCCTCCCCTTTGTAGTTGGTGACGAACAGGTCGAGCAGGCCGTCCCCGTTGAGATCCCCCGAGGCCACCCCCATGCAGGCCGTCGGCTTGCCGCTCTGGTTCACCGCCAGGCCCCGCACAAACGCCTCATCGAGCAGCGACAGGTTCTGCGGGTTGTCGGCGGCGGCGTTCACCAGGAAGAAATTCGGCTCGTGATCGTTGGCGATGAACAGGCTCAGCCGGCCCGCGGTGGAGGCGGCGGGGCTGGAGGCCGTTCCGTCCCCGGCGGCCGGTGCGACGCCGCTCGCCGCACGGTCGATGCGGAAGGCCACGACTCCCAGACCGGCCCCCCACCGCTCCTCGCCCCCCAGTTCGAACGGCTGCACCGTGCCGTCCCCCTGCGACAGCGACAACGCGTCGGGGGCGCTCTTGTGTTCCTGCGGCGTGCAGTTCTGCTCGGTGCAGATCTTGCGGTACAGCAGTTCCCCTTCGACGTAGTTGGAATCGAACAGGTCGGGCAGGCCGTCGGCGTTGAGGTCGGCGATCAGGCAGCTCGACGTCCACGCGGCCGTGGCGAGGTGCAACTCCGCCGTGGCGTCGACGAACGTGCCGTCTCCGACGTTCAGCAGCAACTGGTTGACGCCGATGTTCGCGACGTACAGATCGACGAAGCCGTCGTTGTTGAAGTCGCCGGCGGCGCACCCCTGTCCGAAGCCCACGTCGGGGGGCAGATGGGCGGCGACGGTGACGTCCTGGAATCCCTCGCCCCGGTTGCGGAACAAGCGGTCGCGATACTGGTCCGAGGGGACCGGGCGGTCGGCGTTCGCGGGCCAGTCGAGCCCCTGCGTGAGAAACAGATCGGGCCAGCCGTCGCCGTCGTAATCCAGCACGCCCACGCCGCCGCCGGTCGATTCCTGCATGCGGACGCCGGGGACGCCGGCCACGTGCCCGTGATGATAGCGGAAGTGCAGTCCGGCGGCCGCGGCCTGCTCTTCAAAACGGATGCCGCTCGTCGCATTGGTCTCGGCGGCGTCAGCGCCTGACCGGAGCGCGTCCGACGAGAACGCCTGAAACCCCGGGTAGTCCGACATTTCGTGCTGCACGAACAGGTTCGCCGAGTCCCGGATCCGCGGGGGATTGGCCTCTTCCAGCAACGGCAGCCGCTCGAGCAGCGGCTTGATCCACGTGGCCTGGGGAAACAGCTTGGTCCCCATGACCGCCCAGCTCAACGCCTCCCATTCCCGGCCCAGTTGCATCAACAGCGTCACCACTTGCCGGAAGGCGGCTTCGTCCTTGCCGTTGGAGTTCAAGGACGTCGACAGCGTTTGCCGCAGTTCGTAGATCTGGTTCGCCCGTTCGGAGAAGACCGGGCCGAGGGTGGGGTCCAGCGGCGCCAGGGCCAGGGCCAACTGGTTCATGGCGCGGTAGGACGTCGGCAGCTTCCGGGCCGCCTCCCAGAAGCAGCGGGCGGCCATTCGGTCCTGTCCCCGTTGCTGCGCCCACAGCCCGCGGGCCGTCCAGATTTCCGGATCGTCCTGAATGGCGTCTGGCAGACCGGCATGCCAGCGCTGCAGCGCTTCGTCTCCGGCGTCGACAAGCAGCTCCCCCAAGAGGCCCTGGGCGGCCGACATCGTCGGTTCGGCCGCCACGACCGACTCCAGACGCTGCCGCGCTTCGGCGTGTTTTCCGGCGGCGATCTCGCCGATCGCCAGCCCGAGATTGACCGCCGGGTCCTCCGGGGCCGATTGGGCGCACCGCTGCAGGTACTGAACGTTCTGCGGATCCTGCCGCTCAAAGTCGGTGAACATCACCAGGTGTTTGAACTCGAACTCCGGCAGCTTGATCAGCTCGGTGAACAGTTCATCCGCCAGCCGCCGCTGACCGGTCGCCGCGTACAAGTCGGCCAGCGACGTCTGAATCCGCGTGTTGGTCGGTCGGTGCTGCAGAATGTAGCGGTACGATTCGATGGCCCCCTGCAGCCGGCCGTGCTGTTTGTCCAGGTCGGCAAGCGCTTCCGCGGCGGACAGCGAGACGGGAATGCCGTTGCGGGGAATCGCCCGGAAGTGCTCGAGCGCCGTGGCGACGTCCTGGGATTGCAGCGCCACCAACGCCAGGATCATCTGCGCATCGGGCCACAGCGGGTCTTCCGGGGGAACCGCTTCGGCCAGCCGCTTGGCGGCCGCGAAATCCCCCTTGCTGAAGGCGTCATGCGGCAACTCGTACGCCGTGGGGGCGGCCGCCGGCTGTTTGGAACAACCCGTCCCCGCCAGGATCAGCAGGCCCGCGAGGATCAACCAATGTCTCATGGAACTCCCGCCCCGTGGTCTCTCGCACTTGGTCCCTGGGAGGATACCAGCGCCGTTTCACCCCGAACAAGCGGACAACCCGGGGGGAAACCCCGCGGCTTCCGGCCGGCCCTCAACGCCCAACCTTCAACAGAGACCCCACCGGCGTCTTGTGCGCCGCACCAGGAAGTTCCCGCACGTACTGCGGCACGGCATAGCCCGGCAGCCGCCGCCGAAGCTCGGCGATCAGCGCCAAGCCCACGCCCTCCGCGACCTCGAAGTGAGACGCCCCCTGCACCCGGTCCAACTGGTGCAGGTAGTACGGCAGCACCCCCAGATCGATCAGGCGTTCCGACAGCGCGGCCAAGGTGTCCGCCTTGTCGTTCACCCCCTGGAGCAGCACCGCCTGGTTGAGCGTCGTGATCCCGGACCGGACCAGCAACCGCACGGCCTCCGCGCAGTCGCCGGTCAGTTCCTGCGGATGATTGGCATGCACGACGACGATCGGCGTCAATCGCGTCTGCTGCAGCAGGTCGATCAGCCCCGGGGTCACGCGGCTCGGCAGCACGATCGGCAGCCGCGTGTGCAGCCGCAGCCGCGTGAGGTGCGGGATCTGTTCCAAGCGCGCGACGAGGTCCGTCAGGCGGCGATCGGACAGCGTCAACGGATCGCCCCCGCTGAGCAGGACTTCGTGCAGCGAATCGTCGGCCTCGAGGGCCCGGAACGCGGGCTCCCAATCGGCGAGCGTCCGCGGTTCCTCGCCGTAGGGGTAATGCCGGCGGAAGCAGTACCGGCAATGCACGGCACAGGCTCCGGTGGTGATCAGCAATGCCCGACCCGCGTATTTCTGCAGGAGGCCGGGAGCGAGATGGGCCGCGTCGTCACCGACGGGGTCGGCCACGAACCCTGGGGCGTTCTCGGCTTCGGTCCCGAGCGGCAGCACCTGCCGCAGCAGCGGATCGGTGAGATCGCCGGGCCGCATCCGGGCGAGAAAGCTCTCCGGGACCAGCAGCGGGAACAGCCGGGCGGCCTGCCGGGCGGGATCGACGAGTTCGACGGGTAACCCCAGCCGCCGACAGAGGACGGCCGGATCGCGGACGGCGTCGGCGAGTTCCTGTTGCCAGGGTTCGCGAGTCGACGTCCGTCGTGAATCCGTTGGAAGCAATGCGGGCGAACCTGTTTCGTTGCCACCGTGGGCCATGGCCGCAGTCATGGGTTTTGATCCCGTCGGGATCGCAAAGCGTAGCCGGTGGTCGGAGGCTTTGCGGAGACCACCGGTTGACGTTCCAGGTGAGGGGACCGACCCCGAGGGGGTCGTCGAGGTCCACGGGCTGTCCAACGATTCTGGCACCCCTTCGGGGTGCTGACGTTATCGTGCGCGATCCTCCGGGGGTCTTCGCAGAGCTTCCGACCCCCGGCGACGCTCTGGCATTCCTTCGGGATGAAGGCCAGCGCCATCGTGTGTCTGTAACCTTTGTCCACTCTCGCCGAATGCACGACGGACCACTTTCAATTCCCACGGGGACAGTTGTCTGCTATCCTGTCGCTGTGAACCGCAGCCGGCCGGGGCGCTGACTGTGTTTCCCTACGGTACCCTCCTCGGAAGCAAAAGACCAATGGCGACGCTCAGCACCAGTGATTTCCGCAAAGGCAGCAAGGTCGTCGTCGAGGGCGATCCGTACGAAATGATCGTCGTCGAGTTCGTCAAGCCCGGCAAAGGCCAGGCCCTGTACAAGTGCAAGATGCGGAACCTGCTCAAGGGCTCGCTCCTCGACCGGACCTACAAGAGCGGCGACGGCCTGGAAGCCGCCGACGTCCGCCGCAACGACGGCCAGTACCTGTACAAGGACGGCGACAGCTACGTCTTCATGGACCAGCAGTCGTTCGAGCAGTTCCACATCGCCGCCGACGTGGTCGGCGAGCAGGCCCGCTTCCTGCAGGACAACATGGTCTGCGAACTGCTGTACTGGAACGACCAGCCGATCGGCGTCACGCTCCCGCCCTCCGTGGTGATGAAGGTCACCTACACCGAACCGGCCGTCCGGGGGAACACGTCGAGCAACATCACCAAGGCGGCGACGATCGAGAACAACGTCGAGATCCAGGTCCCCGCCTTCGTCGACACCGGCGACCTGGTGAAGGTCAACACGCAAACCGGCGAGTACATCGAACGGGTCCGGGAATAGCGGTTCGATCGCCACGCGGAGGTTGCCGCCATGTCGCACTGGTCGCTGCTGATCTACGGCCTCGCGGCGGTGTGGGCGGTGCAGGCGCTGCTGACCCTGATGGCCCACCGCCGCCGCCGCCGGCTGTACGACCTGCAACAGGCCGAAATCGCCCGCCGGCAGACCGCACCGCCGGTTTTGCCTGCGACCGAGCCGACGCCCGCAAACCAGCCGACGCCTGTGCCGCTCAAGAAAGCGGCGTAGTCGAATCCAAAACGCGATGTTCGAAGGAGTATTCCACCCCGAAGGGGTTTGACATCACAGCCCAGGGTCGCGACCGCAGGGAGCGCACCCTGGGCCAATGATCCGTCTTTTGCCTGAACCCTGAAAGGGTTCCACACGTAACGTGGTGCGAGTGTCCAACCCCTGCGGGGTTGAACGTGGCCTTTGGAATCTGATCCCAGGGTGCGCTCCTTCGGAGCGACCCTGGGCTGTGGTGTACTGCCCTTTCAGGGCAAGGAATGGCGTTATCCGCTCGCGTCAGAATGGTCGATCTTCCACCGCTGGGTTTCCCGTGACCACAGCCCACAACAAAAAACTGTTCATCGAAACCGTCGGCTGCCAGATGAACATGCTGGACAGCGAGCTGGTCGTCGCTGCGCTGCGGAAGCAGGGGTACGAGCTCACCGCTGACGTCGCCCAGGCCGACACCGTCCTGTTCAACACCTGCAGCGTCCGCGAACACGCCGAGCACAAGATCTACAGCGCCCTCGGCCGGCTCAAGTTTAGCAAGCAGTCGCGTCCACAGCAGGTCATCGGCGTGATGGGCTGCATGGCCCAGAAGGATCAGGAGCTCATCTTCCAGCGGGCGCCGCACGTCGATCTTGTCGTCGGCACCGGACAGCTCGCCGAGATCCCCCGCCTGATCGACGAGGCCCGCACCGATCGCAAGCGGACCGTCGCCGTCAGCCTCGACCGCCGCGACGGCACCCGCACCGAAGTCTCGCAGAGCTTCCAAAGCTATGACCCGCTCCGCGAACCGGAGATGCGGCCGTCCCCGTTCCAGGCGTTCGTGCGGATCATGTTCGGCTGCGACAAGTTCTGCACCTACTGCGTAGTCCCCATGACCCGCGGCCCGGAACAAAGCCGCTCGCCCGCCGACATCCTGCACGAATGCCGCGTGCTCGCCGAACAGGGGGTGCTGGAGGTCACGCTGCTGGGCCAGACCGTCAACAGCTACAAGTACGTCGAGAACGGCCGGACGTGGCGATTGGCCGACCTGCTCGCCGCGATGCACGACATCCCCGGATTGCTGCGGCTGAAGTTCGTCACCAACTACCCGCGGGACATGACCGACGATTTGCTGCAGGCCGTCCGCGATCTGCCGAAGTGCAGCCGGTATCTGCACGTGCCGGCCCAGTCCGGCTGCGACGAACTGCTCAAGCGGATGAAGCGCGGTTACACCATCGGCGAGTACCGCGAGATGCACGCCCGGCTGCGCGAGACGCTCCCCGACGCCGCCGTGTCCAGCGACTTCATCGTCGGCTTCTGCGGCGAGACTGACGCAGCGCACCAGAAGAGCCTGGACCTGATCCGCGAGCTGCGGTTCAAGAACAGTTTCATCTTCAAGTACAG
>Ga0073934_10004477_pt1 | contig 23207 bp, 19 predicted proteins | sample LarsenN4metaG_FD_76834 | JGI IMG/M metagenome (GOLD analysis project Ga0073934, IMG submission 76834) | Hot spring sediment bacterial and archeal communities from British Columbia, Canada, to study Microbial Dark Matter (Phase II) - Larsen... ...
ACCGAGAACGCGAGGTACGGGTTGCACGCCGGATCGGGTGACCGGAACTCGATGCGCGTCGAGCTCTCCTTGCCCTTCTTCGCGAGAGGCACGCGCACGAGCGCCGACCGGTTGTTGCGCGCCCAGCACACGTACACGGGCGCCTCGTAGCGCTCGCTGAGCCGCTTGTAGGAGTTGACCCACTGGTTGGTGACCGCGGTGATCTCGCGTGCGTGCCGCAGCAGCCCGGCGATGAACGCCTTGCCGACCTTCGACAGGCCGTGGGGATCGCTCGAGTCGTGGAACGCGTTGACGTCGCCCTCGAACAGCGACAGGTGCGTGTGCATCCCCGACCCGAACTCACCGCTGATCGGCTTCGGCATGAACGTCGCATAGACGCCCAGGTCCTGTGCGACCTCCTTGACGACGAGCCGGAACGTCATCACGTTGTCGGCCATGGCGAGCGCGTCGGTGTAGCGCAGATCGATCTCGTGCTGGCTCGGTCCGAGCTCGTGGAAGCTGTACTCCACGGGGATGCCCATGGCCTCGAGCGTCATGATCGTCTGCTTGCGCAGGTTCGACACCATGTCGTGCTGCGTGAGGTCGAAGAAGCCCGCGTGGTCGAGCGGCTCCGGCGGCGCGCTCGCACTCTTGAAGTAGAAGAACTCCATCTCGGGGCCGGCGTAGAAGGTGAAGCCCTTCTCGCGCGCGCGCTCGAGATTGCGCTTCAGCACGTACCGCGGGTCGCCCTCGAACGGCTCGCCCGACAGCCGCTGCACGTCGCAGAAGATGCGCGCGACCGGCGCATCGTTGCCGCGCCAGGGCAGGATCTCGAACGTGTTGGCGTCGGGCACCGCCAGCATGTCGGACTCCTGGACCCGGCTGTAGCCCTCGATCGCCGACCCGTCGAACGTCATGCCCTCCTCGAGCGCGACCTCCAGCTCGGCCGGCGTGATCGCGAAGCTCTTCAGGAACCCGAGGACGTCGGTGAACCAGAGGCGCACGAACCGCACGCCTCGCTCCTCGACGGTGCGCAGCACGTAGTCGGCCTGTGCCTGCATGGACACAAGTCTGACACCCGCGCTGGTGCGGACTGCCCGTGCATTGGGCGCTCGGGCGGTCAGTTCACACGCCGTTCACATTCGGGCAACGACCGAGAAACCGCTGTTCGCCTAGCCTGCGGCGTCTCGAAGAACGGACAAGGAGCCTGTTCCCGTGGAGAGCCGTACACCCGCAGACGTCCTGAAGCTGGCGAGCGACGAGGGCGCCGAGTACGTCGACCTTCGCTTCTGCGACCTTCCCGGCGTCATGCAGCACTTCTCGATGCCGATCCACGAGCTCACCGAGGACGGCTTCGACGAGGGCTACGGGTTCGACGGCTCGTCGATCCGTGGCTTCCAGGAGATCCAGGAGTCCGACATGCTCCTGATCCCCGACCCCAACACCGCGATCATCGACCCCTTCCGCGAGCACAAGACGATCAACCTCAACTGCTACGTGCGCGACCCCGTCACCGGCGAGTCGTACACCCGCGACCCGCGCTTCGTGCTCAAGAAGGCGAGCGAGTACCTCAAGGGGACCGGCATCGCAGACACCGCGTACTTCGGTCCCGAGGCCGAGTTCTACATCTTCGACCAGGTCCGCTTCGACCAGACGCAGTACTCGGGCTACTACTTCCTCGACTCCACCGAGGGCGTGTGGAACTCGGGCAAGGAGTACAACGTCGACGGCACGCCCAACATGGGCTACAAGCCGCGCTACAAGGAGGGCTACTTCCCCGTCCCGCCGATGGACTCCTACCAGGATCTGCGCGCGGAGATGGTGAAGCAGCTCGAAGCGGTCGGCATCGAGATCGAGGTGCAGCACCACGAGGTCGGCACGTCGGGCCAGGCCGAGATCGACATGCGCTTCGACGAGATGACGGCGATGGCCGACAAGCTCATGCTCTACAAGTACATCGTGAAGAACGTGGCGTGGGCACGCGGCAAGTCGGTCAGCTTCATGCCCAAGCCGATCTTCCAGGACAACGGCTCGGGCATGCACGTGCACCAGTCACTCTGGAAGGGGGGCGAGCCGCTCTTCTTCGACGAGAAGGGCTACGGCGGGTTCTCCGACATCGGCCGCTGGTACATCGGCGGCCTGCTGAAGCACGCGCCGGCGATCATCGCGTTCACGAACCCCACGACGAACTCGTTCAAGCGGCTCGTGCCCGGCTACGAGGCGCCGGTCAACCTCGTGTACTCGAGCCGGAACCGGTCCGCCGCGGTGCGCATCCCCCTGTACTCGAAGAGCCCGAAGGCCAAGCGCCTCGAGTTCCGGTGCCCCGACCCGTCGTGCAACCCGTACCTCGCGTTCGCGGCCATGCTCATGGCGGGCATCGACGGCATCCAGAACAAGATCGAGCCGCCCGACCCGGTCGACCGTGACCTCTACGACCTGCCGCCCGAGGAGCTCAAGAAGGTGCCGCAGGTGCCGGGCTCACTCGAGGAAGCGCTCGACGCGCTCGAGGCCAACCACGACTTCCTGCTCGCCGGTGGTGTGTTCACGCCCGACGTCATCGAGACGTGGATCGAGTACAAGCGGGAGAACGAGATCGACCAGATCCGGCTCCGCCCGCACCCGTACGAGTTCTACATGTACTACGACATCTAGAACCCGAGTCGGCGAGCCGCGCGGGCACGCTGCGCACGACGCAGCGGTCGGCGCGGCTCGGTCGCGGACGCGTGCACGAAGCTCGCGCCGCCGCCACCGCCGCCACCACCGCCGCCGGCGTCGCTCCCGCCGAGCCCACCAGGGCCACCGGGGTTCGTGGACGCCTCACCGGCGCAGCCCTGACCACCGAACGCCTCGATCCGGATCTGCGTGACGCCTGCGGGGACCGTGAGCTCCTGTGATTCCTGGGTCGGACCGGGCACGCACTCGAAGACCTCGGTGATCGGCTGTGCGACCACGCGCGCGCTGGTCGACAGCACGCCGACGGCGCTTGCGCCCGCGAGACCAGCCGCGGCGACCACAACGAAGCACCGTCGCCTTCCTCATCGCTGATCCTCCCCGCGAGGCGACAAGATTCGGGGCACCCAAGCTTGCAGCCATCGAGGGCGCCCGCCTTTCGCGTCAGGGCTTCGTCGGCGCGCTCGGAGTCACGAACCGCGGTCCGTAGTTCGCGATCGTCGGCGGGAGCACGGCGCCGAACGGCGCATCGTTCGTGTTGAACACGAGCGTCGACGTAGACGTGCCGATGAGGTTGGAGTGCGTCGCGGCGCCGTACGTCGCGAGCTCGGGGAAAGCCGTGGTCGCGACGCGGCCCTCCCACGTCCACGGCCCCCACGGGTTCGGCGCGCTGAAGGCGGAGACGTCGTCGGAGAACGCGTCGAGCAGCTTCGCCGTGCCGCGGAAGCCACCGGCCGGGTTGGCGCTCACCTGGAGCTGCGCGGCGGGACCGCCGAGCACCTCGATCGAGCCGGGCGTCGGATGCAGCGCGGGGTCGGTGAACGCCATCGGCTCCGCGACGTCGAAGTCGGCGACCCAGTCCTGCAGCGTCTGGTTCCAGTACGTCCACGCGCTCGTGTTCGTCAGCTGCCCGACCGGTGCGCGCGCGACGTAGTGCTTGGCCGTGATCTGTTCGTCGCCGGACTCCTTGCTGCTCGGGGCGTAGAGGTACACGTGGCTGCCGTCGGAGAGCACCGTCGTGCCGAACGGCTTGTCGATGGTTGCCGGAACCGGTCCGGTGATGCCCTGGAGCTGGAGCGTCGACAGCGAGAACGTCGCCAGGTCCATCTGGATCATCCCGAAGCCGAAGCCGGCCGGGATCGGCGCGATTCGCATCAGGAAGACGCGGAGCGCGCCGCCGTCGACGATCGCGCCCGCGGGCCAGTACCACTGGTTCGGCGCGGGGTCGGGGATGAGGTCGGTGCGCGCGAGCGGCGCGCCGCCCATGAGCGGCTCGAAGCACGCGCCGTTCTGGACCACGAAGCTGTTGTTGATGAGGTAGTGCCCGGGCTGGATCGCGCCCGAGGACGACACCGTGCCGAGGTAGGTGTCACCGAACATCCAGACCGTGCTCCCATTCGGGAGGTGCACCGGCACGGCGCCGTCGGCCGAGGCCCACTCGGTCCAGGTGCGACGCAGGTTGTCGAACGCCGCTTGGTACGCGCCCGGGCTCTCGGGGACCGATGGCGCGCAGTACTGACTCGCGGGCTGTGGTGGCAAGGGGGGAGGAGGCGGTGGCGGCGGGGGTGGCGTCACTGGCACGCAGGCGGCCGCGATCGCGGCCAGCAGCACCACGACGGGGAGTAGGAGCCGACGCGTCATAGGAGTGCCCCCGCCACTCCTGTGGCGGAAGTGAGCAATGGTAGGCGGCGGTCGCCGAAGCGCAACCCCCTGCCGCGAAGAGGCCCCGATCAGACCTGCGAGCGGTCGCCGGACCCCGTTCCGTAGAAGACGCGCTCCACGACCCGGCGGGCCCGGCGGGTGAGCCGGCGGTAGTCGTCGCGCAGCTCGGCCTCGGGCCGGTGCGTGTAGCCGAGGACGAGCGCGACGCGCCGGCCGTCGTCGCCGGTGGGGAGCGCGTCGGTCGGCCGGCCGGTCACGAGAAACGCCGCATTGCGGGCGCGCTCGCAGAACACGTACGCGTTGTGCAGCACCCCGGCGTCCTCTTCGTCGAGTATGCCGGCGGCCGCGAGGCGAGCGAGCGCGTCGGTCGTCGACTGCGCGCGCACCGCCGGGTGATCGGCGCCGTGCTGGAGCTGGAGCAGCTGCACGGTGAACTCGATGTCGGTGAGCCCGCCGCGACCGAGCTTGAGGTGGAACTCCGGGTCCTCGCCCGCGGGGATGCGCTCCCGCTCGACGCGCGCCTTGATGCGCCGCACCTCACGCGCCGCCTCCTCGGGGAAGGGCGATCGGTAGACGAACGGCTCGATCAGATCGCAGAACTCCTGACCAAGCTCGGGATCACCCGCGCACGGGCGGGCGCGCAGCAGCGACTGCAGCTCCCACGTCTTCACCCAGCGCTCGTAGTACTGCCGGTACGAGTCGAGTGATCGCGCCAGCGGCCCCTGGTTGCCTTCGGGGCGGAGGCGCGCGTCGATGTCGAACGTCTGCCCCTCCGCGGTGGTTGCGCCGATCTCGCGAAGCAGCGCGGTCGCGGTGCGCTCGGCCTCCTCGAAGTCGCTCGCGGTCTCACCGCGGTACACGAAGAGGACGTCGACGTCCGACGCGTACGACAGCTCGCGGCCGCCGAGCCGTCCCATGCCGATCACAGCGAAGGGCAGCTTGGGCCCGAGCATCTCGAGCGCGGCCTCGAGCGACGCGTCGGCCAGATCGGCGAGCTCGCGCGCGGTCACCTCGACGGGGGCGAGCCCGAGCACGTCGCGGGCACCGATGCGGAGCAGCTCACGTCGCTTGAAGCGGCGGAGCCCCGCGCGCCGTCCTTCGGCGTCGGCGCGCCAGCCGAGCGTCTCGAGCGCGGCGTCGCGCAGCTCGCCGGGTGACCGTTCGCGCACGAGCCACTCGTCGTCACCGAGGAGCTCGACGACCTCGGGCTGGCGCAGCAGCGCGTCGCCGACCACGCGGCTCGTCCCGAGCACGCGACACGCGCGCTCGGCGGCGCCCGGCTGGTCGCGGAACGTCGTGCCGACGGCCGCGGCTCGGGCGGGCGTCTCCACGAGCTTGCGGAGCTGGAGGAGGCCGAGATCGGGGTCGGGCGTGCTCGACAGCCAGTCGAGGATGACCGGCAGCAGCTGCTGCATGAGACGGGAGCGGCGGGTGAAGCCCTGGGTCAGCTCGCGCAGCGCGGCGCGGGTGTGCGCGGCGTCGGCGAACCCGAACGCGGCGAGGCGCTCCTCGGCGGCCTCGGGGGTCAGGTGCCCGGCACCGGCGAGCGTGTCGAGGATCGGCGCGAAGAAGAGACGCTCGTGGATCGCGCGCACCTCGGCCTGGTGCCGCCGCTGCACCTCCGCGAACTCTTCGACCGCGCTCGCCCGAGGTGTGTTGCGGAACCCCATGACCCGGGCGAGGCGCTCGAGCGCGACGGGATCGGACGGCAGCGTATGAGTCTGCTGCTCGTCCCAGAGCTGGAGCCGGTGCTCGAGCGTGCGCAGGAAGACGTACGCGTCCTGCAAGCGCGTGGCGTCGTCGCGTTCGATGTAGCCCGCGTCGGCGAGCTGGTCGAGCGCGTCGAGCGTGCGCGGTGACCGCACCGACTCGTCGTGGCGGCCGTGCACGAGCTGCAGCAGCTGCACCGCGAACTCCACGTCGCGGATGCCCCCGCGACCGCGCTTGAGCTCGCGGTCGGTGAGCCCCTTGCGGCGCATCTCCTCTTCGGAGCGCGCCTTCATCGTGCGCGCCTCGAGCACGGCATCGGGATCGAGACGGTCGGGCCAGACGTACGGCTGCACCAGCTCGATGAAGCGCTCCGCGAGGTCGAGATCGCCCGCGACCGGTCGCGCCTTGAGCAGCGCCTGGAACTCCCAGCTGCGCGCCCACTGCTCGTACCACGACGCATACGAGTCGAGCGTGCGCGACAGCGCGCCCGCGCGGCCCTCAGGACGCAGATCGGCGTCGGTGCGGAACACGATGCCGTCGGCAGTGGGCGTCGTCATCGTGTGCAAGAGCGCGCGCGCCACGCGATCGGCTTCGTTCGAGTCGCCCTCGTGGACGAACAGGACGTCGACGTCGCTCGCGTAGTTGAGCTCCTGACCTCCGAGCTTGCCCATGCCGATCACGGCGAACGGCACCTGCGGATCGGCGAGCTCGAGCGCGGCTGCCAGGCACACGTCGGCGAGCGCGCTCAGCTCGCGCCCGACCGCGGGCAGGTCGGCGATGCCGAGGAGATCGCGCACCGCGATGTGGAGCAGCTCGCGGCGCTTCCAGCGCCGCAGCGTCGCGGACGGATCGTCGGCTCCGGCGAGGGCATCGGCCAGCGACGCGCGGTCGTCGTCCGCGTTGTGCTCGACCCGCAGGCCGTCCTGACCCGAGAGCACCTCGAGCAAGGATGCGTCGTTGACGATCGCCGTGGTCAGTGAGCGGGAGGCGGCTGCGACCGCGATGAGGCCGGCGCGGGCGAGGGGGTCGTCCACGAGCATCTCCGCGGCCTCGGGGTGCGCTTCGAGGATGCGCTCGAGCGCAGCGCGGGCCCGAGTCGCATCGGCCGAGCGTTCGAGCTCGTCGACGACCGACGAGCTCTCGAGCAGGAGTGCCGGGTCCACCTGTGGAGTGTCGCGGATGGTCGCACGGGCCGAGCGTTTCGTACCGGCGGTCTCGGCTCCCCGGCGCACGAGTTCGCGTCGGGCCGTGCGGGTGGCGACGGCGCCGGCAACGAGGTGGCGGGGGCGGCGGCGCGAGCAGTGTCATCGAAGCGGTCGTTCGCTTCACCGGCTGACCGGCCCCTTCGACCCGTCCGCGATCCACCTGCTGGCGCGACCAGCCCGTCCCTATCCTTGGTGTCGTGCCGAGACTGCGCGTGGGCGCCGCCCAGCTGAACCTCGTCGTCGGCGATCTCGACGGCAACGCGACGCGGATCATCGAGACCTACGAGCGGGCCGAGGCCGCCGGCTGTGACCTCGTCGCCTTCCCGGAGCTCGCGATCACCGGCTACCCGCCCGAGGATCTCCTGCTGCGCCCGGCATTCGTCGCGCAAGCCGGTGAGGCGCTCGACAAGGTGGCGGCGCGCACCGGTCGAGCGGCGGCGATCGTCGGCTTCCCCGAAGCCGACCGCGACCTCTACAACGCCGCGGCCGTGTGCGCCGGGGGACGGGTGCTCGGCGTGTACCGCAAGCACCTCCTGCCCAACTACGCGGTGTTCGACGAGGAGCGCTACTTCGAGCCGTGGGATCGTGACGGTCCGCTGTTCGTGATCGGCGGCGTGCGCGTGGCGGTCTCGATCTGCGAGGACGCGTGGAGCCCCTCGGGACCGGTCCTCACGCAGGCCGCCGCCGGCGCGGAGCTCGTCGTCAACGTCAACGCCTCGCCCTACTACGCCGGGCGCCTGCGCGAGCGCGAGACCATGCTCGCGACGCGCGCGGCCGACGCGGGTGTCCCGGTGCTCTACCTCAACATGGTCGGCGGACAGGACGAGCTGGTCTTCGACGGCGCGTCGATGCTCTTCGACGAAGACGGACGTCTGCTCGCGCGCGCGCCCCAGTTCACCGACGACCTCATGATCGTCGACGTCGACGTGCGGCCGACGTTCCGGCGTCGCGCGCTCGATCCGCGCGGGCGCGTGCGCCTCGCGGAGCTGCCGGAGGTACCGGTCAGCGAGGCGCAGCTCGGCGCACCGCTCGACCCGCCGACGATCGCGCCGCTGCTCGACCCGGTCCACGAGGTCTACGAGGCGCTCGTCCTCGGCACGCGCGACTACGTCCGCAAGAACGGCTTCACCGACGTGGTCATCGGGCTCTCCGGCGGCATCGACTCGTCGCTGGTCGCGACGATCGCGGCCGACGCGCTCGGTGCCGAGCACGTCACGGGCGTGCTGATGCCTTCGCGCTACTCGAGCGAGGGGAGCGTCGCCGACGCCGAGCGGCTCGCGGCCAACCTGGGCATCCGGACGCTCACGATCCCGATCGAGCCCGCGCACCAGGCGTTCCTCGGGATCCTCGCGGAGCCGTTCGCCGGCACCGAGCCGGGGCTGGCCGAGGAGAACGTGCAGGCGCGCATCCGCGGCACCATCCTCATGTCGCTGTCCAACAAGTTCGGATGGCTCGTGCTCACCACCGGCAACAAGAGCGAGATGGCGGTCGGCTACGCGACGCTCTACGGCGACATGGCCGGCGGGTTCGCGGTCATCAAGGACGTCCCGAAGACGCTCGTGTACGCGCTGTGCCGCGATCGGAACGAGCGTGCCGGGCGCGCGCTCATCCCCACCGAGGTGCTCGAGAAGCCGCCGAGCGCCGAGCTGCGTCCCGACCAGCTCGACAGCGACTCGCTGCCGCCCTATGAGGTGCTCGATCCCATCGTCGAGGGCTACGTCGAGGACGACAAGTCGGTCGCCGAGCTCGAGGCCGAGGGCCACGACCGCGATACGGTGCGCCGCGTCGCGCGCCTCATCGACCGCAACGAGTACAAGCGCCGGCAGGCCCCACCCGGAGTGCGCGTCTCGCCCAAGGCGTTCGGCAAGGACCGGCGGCTGCCGATCACCAATCGCTGGCCCGGCTGACCGGTCCTTCCGTTGAAGCGCTTCACCTCGCGGTACGCCGCGGAAGGCGCGCTGCTGCTGGCGGCCGCGCTGTTCGGCGTCACGTTCCCGCTCGTCGCCGACGCGGTCGACGACATCACGCCGTTCGCGTACCTCTTGTTGCGGTTCACCATCGCGGTGGTCGCGCTCGGGCCGTTCGCGATCGCGATCGTGCGCGCGCACGGCGAGGACCGCCAGCTGCTCGTGCGCACCGGCGCGATCGCCGGTGTGCTGCTCTTCGGCGGGTACGCGACGCAGACGATCGGCCTCGAGGAGGCGTCGCCGTCGACGTCGGCGTTCATCACGGGCCTCTACGTGTGCTTCACGCCGTTCGTCGAGGCGCTCGTGACGCGGCGGATGCCGTCACCCTGGGTGATCGGCGGCATCGCGATTGCAACGGTCGGGCTGTTCCTCATGACCGGCGCGGATCTCGCGTTCGGCGAGGGTGAGCTGTGGACGCTCGCGTGCGCGGTGCTGTTCGCGGTGTGGATCGTCTACCAGGGCGCGTATGCGAACCGGCTGCACACGATCCCGTTCACGACGGTGCAGATGGTCGTCGTCGCGCTGCTCAGCATCCCGTCGACCGCAACGGAAGGCACCGGTGATTTCACGGCGATCGCGATCTTCGCGGCGGCGTTCACCGGCATCGCGTGCTCGTCGATCGCGCTGTCGCTCCAGCTGTACGGACAGCGCCGCATCGCGCCGAGCCGCGCCGCGCTGATCCTGCTCTCGGAGCCGGTGTTCGCCGCGATCGCGGGCTTCATCGACGGTGAGCGCCTCGGTGCGGTCGAGCTCGTCGGCGCGGCCGTGATCCTGGGCGGCATCGCGCTGACCGAGCTCGGGCCCGGACGGCGCGACGCCGAAGCCGACGACGCGGCCGCGGAGGCCGAGCTCGAGGCGCACTTGCGCTGACGGGGACGGGCGGCTCGTCGGCGCGGTCGGCGACGGGCCTGCGATGATGCGGCCGTGCAGATCGACGAAGCGGCGCGACGCATCGGCGAGCTCGCGTGGGTCGAGCAGCGGCTCTTCGAGGTGCTCGGCGCGTGGGCCGCGTCGACGGCCGAGCCGGGGCTCAAGGTGGCCTTCGCCACCGAGAGCCGCCTGCACGGCGATCACGTGCTGACGCTCACCGGCGTCCTGCCCGACACCCGTGACCACGATCCCGAGCAGGCGGTGGCGCCGCCCCCGGTCGATCCCACGGCACCCCTCGACGGCCTCCTCGAGCCCGGTGATCGCCTGCGCACGCTGCTCGACGAGGTGCTGCCGGCCCACCTCGGGGAGTTGGAGCGGTTCGTCGCCGAGGCCTCGCCGGTCTCGGACGGCCCGGCCCGCCGCGCCGTGGCCACCGTGCTCGACGACGACCGGGCCGCCGCCGAGGCGGGGCGGGCGTGGCTGGATCGCTGAGCCTCGTCTCGCCGCTCGGACGCTCGCCCTCGGAATCGCCGGTTCGGCGGCCTCGTCACGGCCGGTAGCATTGCGGGTCCCCTGTGCCAGAGGCGCGGCCGGGCTCCACCAGGCGCTGCCGGGCTGTGGAAAGCCCGACTTGACGAGTCCTTTATGGTACGGGGGGCGAAGGGCCCGGAATGTGCCCTGACCAGGAACAGTGCCGCCCTGACGCCCGTTCTCCACAGCGGGGCTCGAGCACCCCGATCCAGTTCCCAAGACCCACGACTACCACGAGCGACCGCCGCCAGACGGTCGGAGAAAGGCCCCGCCTTGGCGAAGGAGCGTGTCGAGCGCGACGAGGAAGATCTCGTACGGCTCTACCTGACCGACATCGGGCAGTACCCCCTGCTCACCAAGGACGATGAGGTCCGCCTCGCCCAGGAGATCGAGGCGGGCAACGCGGCGCGCGAAGAGCTCGAGAAGCTGCCGGCCAAGAAGCTCACGCCGGCCAAGAAGCGCGAGCTGCGGCGCATCATCCGCCAGGGCGACCAGGCCCAGCGCACGTTCGTCCAGTCGAACCTGCGCCTGGTGGTCTCGATCGCCAAGAAGTACCAGGCGTCGGGCCTGCCCCTCCTCGACCTCATCCAGGAGGGCAACCTCGGCCTGATGCACGCCGTCGAGAAGTTCGACTGGCGCAAGGGCTTCAAGTTCTCGACCTACGCCACCTGGTGGATCCGCCAGGCGATCACCCGCGGCATCGCCAACACCGGCCGCACGATCCGCCTACCGGTCCATGCCGGCGACACGCTCGCCCGGCTGCAGAAGGCCCGCTCGCGCCTCGAGCTGAAGCTCGGGCGCCCGGCCACGCTCGCCGAGCTCGCGGCCGAGGTCGAGATGCCCGAAGACAAGGTCACCGAGGCTCTGCGCTTCGCGGCCGAGCCGCTCTCGCTCTCCGAGCCGCTGCGTGAGGACGGCGACGCCGAGCTCGGCGACATCGTCGAGGACCGCTCGGCGGAGTCGCCGTTCGAGGTGGCCGCCACCGCGCTGCTGCCCGACGAGATCGAGAAGCTGCTGGCCCCGCTCGACGAGCGGGAGCGCCAGATCCTGGCGCTGCGCTTCGGGCTCGACCGCGGCGAGCCGCGGACGCTCGAAGAGGTCGGCGAGTACTTCAACCTCACCCGGGAGCGCATCCGCCAGATCGAGGCGCGTGCGATGAGCAAGCTGCGCCACCCGTCCGCCGATACCGGCGCCCGCGACCTGCTGGCGGTCTGACCCACACTCGGTCCGCCGCAGGTTCCGGGAAGGTCACGGCCCGGCATCTGCTCCGAGGAATCCGGAGCGGCAGCCGGCCTGCGTCGCGTCTGACGGCCTGAGGACTCGAGCGCGCGCTCGCGGGTACGGCGCACGCCCCTAGGCTGCTCGGCGATCCTTCGCGGCAAGGGCACCGTCTAGGGATGAGCACCACGTGAGCACCACGACGGCTCGGATCCTGCGCGGCGTCTTCGGCGCGCTGTTCGCGCTGTCGTTCCTGCTCTTCGCCGTCCTCATGACCGTGCGCTACACGGTCCTCGACGCGGCGTGGTACCGGGACGTCCTCGACGAGAACCGCACCTACGCGCGCATCTACGACGAGGTGCTCGTCGATCCCGAGGTGAAGTCGGTGACCGACGACCTCATGGCGGGCCTGCCGGTCGACCGGTCGCTGATCGACGCCAACCTGCGCCTCGTCATCCCGCCCGACACGCTGCGCTACACCATCAACCGCACGATCATCACGCTCGAGGACTACCTGCAGAAGGACCGCGACGACATCGACGCCGAGTTCGCGCTCGGCGCGATCGAGCGGAACCTCGAGCGTCTGAACCGGGCGTTCATCTCCGACATCGTCACCCGGCTGCGGCCGACCGCGGTGTTCGGGCTCCAGGACTTCGCGCAGCGGCTGCTACAGGTGACCGACGACGTCGAGGCGGGACGGACGCCCACCGCGCTCCCGGCGTTCCCGCCCGTCGAGGGGATCGAGGGACCGCTCACGGATCTCCTGGTCGCGACCGTCGACGACCCACCACCCGACCTGCGACCGCAGGTGCATGCCGCCGTGGTCGCGCGCGATGCCAATGCCGCGTTCGCGCTCATCCTCCCGCTCATCCGGGCCGACGAGGCGGCGAAGTCGGCCGACCAGCTGCGCGAGCAGGCCGGAGGGAACGAGTACGACTACGGGACCGAGATCGTCATCGACGACGACAGCCCGGAGATGCGCACCATCCAGACGGTGCGCGACATCATCGGCGACGTCCTGCCGCTCGTCACGATCTTCAGCGCGGTGGTGATGGTGCTGACGCTGTTCGGCATCGGCTACGTCGCGCGTGCGTCAGGCGGCAACGTCGTGCGCACACTGGCAGTCACGATCCTCGTCGGCGGCGCGTTCGTCAACATGGTGTGGCTGATCGTGCGGCTGATCATCGGCGATCCGCTGTCGGGCATCACGTCGGCCGACTCGGGCCTCCCGAGCGCGCTGCGCGAGCTCATCGGCGACCTCGGCGACTCCGCGTTCGCGTCGTTCGACGGCGGCATCCTCGGACCGGGGCAGATCGCGATCATCGTCGGCGCGCTGGCGCTGCTCGTCATGTGGCTCGCGCCGAAGGTCGTTGCGCTCGTCCGACGGCAGGGCCAGCAGCGGCTCGTGCGGATCGGCATCGTCGGTGCGGCGGTGATCGCGGTCGTCGTGGCGTTCCTCGCGCTGCGGCCCGAGCCCGTCGAGGCAGGGGATCTGCGGTGCAACGGTCATGCCGAGCTGTGCGACCGGCGCGTCGACGAGGTCGTGTTCCCGATGGCGCACAACGCGATGTCGTCGAGCGAGCGCGCATGGATCGGAGCCAACCACGATCTCGCGTTCCCGCACCAGCTCGACAACGGCATCCGCGGGCTGATGTTCGACTGGTGGACGTGGGAGACGCCGGATCGGCTGAGCGAGTTCGCCGACCTGGCGGATCTGCCGCCGGAGTACGTCAACCTGATCCGCTCGCTGATCAACACGGCCGACCCGCGCCGGGCGGGCACCTACCTGTGCCACGGGGTGTGCCGGCTCGGCTACGAGCGCCTCGAGCGCGGGCTGCGCGAGGTGAAGCGGTGGCTCCACGACAACCCGAACGAGGTGATCGTGCTGATCGCCGAGGACCACATCCCGGCGTTCCGCGGGCAGGGCGCGATGCGTGCGTCGGGGCTCGACGAGTACGTCTACACGCCGCCGAAGGACGGGGACGCGCCGTGGCCGACGCTGCGGGAGCTCATCGAGAGCGGCGAGCGGCTCATCTTCTTCACCGAGAAGCGTGACGGCGACGCGCCGTGGTACCAGGCGGCGTACAAGCGGCACCTGATGGAGACGCCGTACACGTTCGACACGCCCGAGAAGATGTCGTGCGAGCCGAACCGCGGCGGCACCGGCAAGCCGCTGTTCTTGATGAACCACTGGATCCAGAAGGCCGCGCCGAGCCGGGCGGATGCCGGTGTCGTGAACGACCCGGACTTCATCGTTCGGCGCGCACGGCGCTGCGAGAAGGAGCGCGGCCAGCTGCCGAACTTCATCGCCGTCGACTTCGCGAGCATCGGTGACGTCGTCGCCGCGACCAACCGCCTCAACGGCGTGTGATCCTGACATCACGCAGGGGCCGGTGATGGTGCCCGCAGAGCGCGGGCGGCGCGGGTGTCGGTGCGCCGCCACCACAGGCCGACCAGGACGCCGAACGCGAAGCCGCCGACGTGCGCGGCCCACGCGATCTCCGTCTCGCCGCCCACCAGCAGGAACTGCGTGCCCAGGAAGTACAGGAGCAGCCAGATCGCTTCGACCTTCCGCAGCAGCACCGGCCCGAAGAAGATGATCGTCTTGATCCGCGCCTTGGGCCAGCTCACCAGGTACGCGCCCATCACCGCGGCGATCGCGCCCGACGCGCCGATCATCGGGATCGTCGACTGCGGGTCGACCGCCACGTGCGCGGCCGTCGCGGCCAGCCCGCCCAGGAGGTACAGCAGCAGGTAGCGCACCCGCCCGCGCCGGTCCTCGATGTTGTTGCCGAAGACCCAGAGGAACAGCATGTTCCCGAACAGGTGGGCGATGCTGCCGTGCAGGAACATCGAGGTAAGCAGCCCGAGCAGCACGACCTTGCCCGTGCTGTGCGCCGGTCCGTGCTCACCGCACGCGCTCGTGTTGCCGAACGTGAACGTCTCGCGGTACTCCGTCTCGCTCAGCGGCCGCAGCTCGACGAGCTCGCAGGGGATCGCGGCGTAGTCGACGACGAACCGCAGGTCCTCCTCGTCGACGCGCTCGACCAGCCCGGTCCACTCGAACCTCGGCGCGCCCGTCGGCTGCACCGCGAAGTACACGACGACGCAAGCGACGATCAGCAGCAGCGTGACGATCGGCAGCCGCCGGACGGGGTTCTCGTCGGCGAGCGGGATCACGCGCCACCACCGGACGCGCCCGACGGACCCGACGGCGTTGCGAGCGCATGCGTCCACCCGGTCCACTGTCGCCCGTCCCACCACCGCAGCGCGCCCACCGGATCCCACGGATCGGCGTACCAACCCGGCGGCGCACTCGGTGCCGCCGCCGACACACCGACCGCCGGCGGCACGCCTGCCTCGACCGCGCGTGCCTTCGCCTCGGGCACCGCCTCCTCGAGCAGCGCGACGAGCTCGTCCCGTCGGTTCGTGCCGACCGACACCCAGAACGGACCGCCGTCCCACCCGCGCACACCGACCGAGTCGGACGTCCAGATCGGGTTGCCGCCGAGCCACCGGCGCGAGAACGGACGCCACGGCCACGAGTTCTGCGCTCGCCCGAGCGTCGTGAGGTCGAGCGCGGCCAGGCGCACCGAACGCTTGCCGACCCACAAGTGGTCGCGGTCGACGCGCACGACGGTCCGCCAGTAGCGCGCCACGTTGATGAACCAGGCCGCCAGCGCGACCGGCACGAACACGGGCGCGATCGCCAGGAACGTCACCACGAGGACGGCGGGCAACCAGAGCCACCGCCGCCCCACGGGCCGGAGGCGCTCCTCGAACCGGACGTTCACCCGCGCCCTGCCACGACGAGTGAGCGAGACATGGCGGTACGGTACGCTGTCGCCGACCATCCGACGCCGTGGCTCGAGGCCCGTCCTCGAGACGAGAGGTAGGGGGCTCAGCCTGTGAAGAAGCTGCTGGTGCTGCTCGTCCTCGTCGTCATCGGCGTCGCCGTCGCGAAGAAGCTGCGCGAGGCGACCTGAGACGACCCGACATCGAGACGATCGACCGGGCCCGCGCGAGTGGGCCCGGTGTCGCGTGGGCGCGTGTCACGTGTTGCGCTCGGTCGTCGGCGTGAAGCACGTCGCGTAGCGCGTCGCGAACAGCGCCGGCGCGCCGCCGGTGTGCCAGAAGACCGCGGTGTCGTCCGGCCCGATCCGTCTGCTCCGCACCGCGCTGATGAGCCCCGCCATCGCCTTGCCCGTGTACACGGGGTCGAGCACGAGGCCCTCGGTGCGGGCCGCGAGCGACATCGCCTCGAGTGCCGAGTCGGTGATCGCGCCGTAGCCGGCCCCGAAGTGGTCGACATCGAGCTCGATCGCCGCGGGCGGCGCGGGACGACCGGTCTGCTCCGCGCACGCCGCCGCGAGCCGCGGCACGACCTCGCGCAGATCGGGACGCGTCCCCACGTCGACACCGAGCACGCGCACGTCGTCGCCGAGCCCGGCGAGCAGCCCGGCGTGCGTCCCGCCGGAGCCGTCGGCGACGACCACCCAGTCGACGCGTGCATCGCCGAGCTGGGCGCGCAGCTCGTCGGCCGCGTCGGCGTACGCCGCGACGCCGGTCACCGACGCGCCGCCCACCGGGATGGCGTACGGACGGCGGCCCTGGCGCGCCAGACGCGCCGCGAGCTCCTCGATTCCCGCTTCGATGTCGTAGTAGTCGCGCCCGTCGATCGCGTGGATGTGCACGCCGAGCAGCGCGTCGAGCAGGACGTTGCCAGACTCCGTGGTCGGGTCGCGGTCGCTGGCGGCGAGCACGACGTGGCACTCGAGGCCCAGACGGTTCGCGGCCGCGCCCGTCATGCGTACGTGGTTGCTCTGCGGTCCGCCGCCGGTCACGAGGACGTCGCACCCTCGCGCCAGCGCCTCGCGGCAGAGGTGCTCGAGCTTGCGCGCCTTGTTGCCGCCGAGGGCCAGCCCGGTGCAGTCGTCGCGCTTGACGAGCAGCTGCGGGCCGCGGCCGTCGGGCGCCAGCGCCGCTTCCAGCCGATCCATCGGCTCGAGCGGCGTGGGGAGCTGCGCCAGCCCGAGCGTGGGACGGGCCGGGCGAGCCGTCACGCCGCCGCCGCGGCGCGCTCGCGGCGGTGGAGCCACCACCACACCACGACCCCCGCCCCAGCGGCGGCGAGCGCACCGGTCACCGCGATCGTCGGGCGCGACGGCGTGCGCAAGCGGCGCAGCCGCACCGGACGCTCGAATCGCAGCGTGGGCCAGATCTCCTCGCGCGCGAGCCGAGCCAGCTCACGGTCGGGGTTGACCGCCACCGGGTTGCCGACCGCGTGCAGCATCGGCGCGTCGGTGATGGAGTCACTGTACGCGTAGCTGGCGGCGAGATCGATGCCCCGCTCCGCGGCCATGGCGCGCATCGCGTCGGCCTTGTGCGGACCGTAGGCGTAGAAGGCGAGCTCGCCTGTGTAGTTGCCCTCGCCGTCGACCTCGGCGCGCGTCGCGATCACGTCGTCGACGCCGAGGAACTCACCGAGCGGGCGCACCACCTCTTCGGGCGCCGACGACACGATGACCACCAGCCTCCCCTGCGATTGGTGGTGCTCGATGAGGTCGAGCGCCTCGCTGAAGATGATCGGCGTGACGACCTCCTCGAGCGTCTCGCGCACGATGCTCGCGACCTCGTGCTGGTTCCAGCCGCGGATCAGGTCGAGCATCGCCTTGCGCAGCTTCTCCATCTTCTCCTCGTCAGCGCCGACGAGCATGAAGACGACCTGCGCGTACGCGCTGCGGACGATCGCGCGACGCGACAGCAGGCCCTCTCGGTAGAACGGCCGACCGAAGGCGAGCACCGAGCTCTTGGCGATGATCGTCTTGTCGAGGTCGAAGAACGCGGCCGCGCGTGGCGTCGTCACGCGGAACGAGGTTACGCGTCGGGGTCGTCACCGCCGACGATGTCAGCGGCGAGCGCTTCCCCGTCCACCGCGAAGCGCCCTACTCAGCGGGGCGTCGCCGAGGGAGGAGAGAAGGGGAAGCCGTGCTGCTCGCACTGTGGTCGCCGAAGGGAGGCTCGGGCACGTCGGTGCTCGCGGCCTCCTGCGCGCTCGTGCTCGCTCGCCGCGCCGATGGTGCGCGGCTCACCGATCTGGCCGGCGACCAACCGGCGATCTTCGCCCTGTCGGGTGAGCCGTCGACCGGCGTCATCGACTGGTTGGCCGCCGGGCCCGAAGCACCCGCCGACGCACTCGAGCGCCTCACCGTGCCCGCCGCGCCCGGCATCGCGCTCTTGCCGCGTGGCAGCGCCGACCGGCTGCTCGCGCCCCAGCCCGCGGCCGAGGCCGGTGCGGCGCTCGCGGTCGCGCTGCGCGACGCGCCCGTGCCGACGATCGTCGATGCCGGCACCGCGGCGAGCCCGGCCGCGCGAGCGCTCGTCGAGGTGGCCGACGTGTCGGCTGTCGTGCTGCGCGGCTGCTACCTCGCGCTCCGTCGCGCGGTGCAGAGCCCGTTGCTCGCACGCGCGGCCGGCACTGTGCTCGTCGAGGAGCCGGGCCGCACGCTCGGCGCGGCCGAGCTCACCGACGTGCTCGATCGACCGGTGCTCGCGCGCGTCCCGATGCGCGCCGCGATCGCTCGTGCGGTCGACGCCGGAGTGCTGGCGGCGCGCCTGCCCGATCCGCTCGCCCGTTCGACTGCACGGCTGCTGACCCGGCTCGAGCTGCTCAGCGACCGTCGGGGCGAGGCCGCGTGACGAACGACCTCAAGCAGCGCGTCCACGCGCGCCTGCTGCGCTCACCCGCGCTCGTCGACCTCGCCGGACCGGGAGGCGAGCGCGCCGTGCGCGCCACCGTCGCCGAGCTGCTGCGCGACGAGGAGCCGCTGCTGCCCGTGCGCAGGTTCGAGGCGCTCGTCGCCGAGCTCACCGACGAGATCGCCGGCCTCGGCCCGCTCGAGCCGCTGCTCGCCGATCCCGACGTCACTGAGGTGATGGTCAACGGTCCGGGGCGCGCGTACGTGGAGCGGGCCGGACGGCTCGAGCCCGTGTCGCTGGCGCTCGACGCGGCGGGCATCACGCGGCTCGTCGAACGCGTGGTCGCGCCGCTCGGTCTGCGGCTCGACCGCGCCTCGCCGATGGTCGACGCGCGCTTGGCCGACGGCTCGCGCGTGCACGCCGTGATCCCGCCGCTCGCGATCGACGGGCCCTACGTCACGATCCGTCGCTTCGGTGCGCGCGCGGTGCCGCTCGAGGCGTTCGGTCTCGACACCGCGACGTCGGCGTTCCTGCGCTGGTGCGTCGTGGCGGGGTGGAACGTGCTCGTCGCCGGCGGCACGAGCGCGGGCAAGACCACGCTGCTGAACGCCCTCTCTGCGGCGATCCCCGCCGACGAGCGCATCGTGACGATCGAGGAGACCGCCGAGCTGCGGCTCGCGCAGGACCACGTCGTGCGGCTCGAGGCGCGGCCACCCAACGCGGAGGGCGCGGGCGGTGTGAGCGTGCGCGACCTCGTGCGCACCGCGCTGCGCATGCGACCCGACCGCATCGTCGTCGGCGAGGTGCGCGGTGGCGAGGCCCTCGACATGCTCCAGGCGCTCAACACCGGTCACGACGGCTCGCTCTCGACCGTGCACGCGAACGGCCCCCGCGACGCGCTGGCCCGGCTCGAGACGCTCGTCCTGCTCGCCGACGTCGGGCTGCCGCTGGGCGCCGTGCGCAACCAGCTCGCGGCTGCGATCGACGCCGTCGTCTACGTCGCACGCCGGCGCGGTGGTGTCCGGCGGGTCGAGGCCATCGGCGAGATCGTCGTCGGTCCCGCCGGCCCCGACGTCCGCCTGTTGTTCGAGCGCCGCGGCGGCGCGCTCGCGCTCCTCGCGCCACCCGGTCGCCCGCCTCGGCGGCCCGACGCGGCGGCTGCACCGTGCTGACCGTCGTCGTGGCGCTCGGGGGCATCGCGCTCACGACGATCTTCGTCCGCGCCGCGCGTCGCTCCGCCGGCGGGTCGCGCGCTCGCAACCTGAGCGGGCGCCGCAGGTGGTCGCTGCCCGGACCACTCCGTGGCCGCTTGCAGCGTGCGCTCGCGGCCGCCGCGATCGACATCACCCCGGAGGTCGCCGTCGAGCTTGCTGCCACGACCGTCGCGGCCACGACGATGGTCACGCTGGCGGTCGCGCCTGCCCTCGTGCCCGTCGTCCTCCCCGCAACGCTGCTCGCCGGCCCCGTCGCGCTGCGCCTCGCGCGCGGGCGCGCGCAGCTCCGCTTCGTCGAGGCGCTCCCGGGCGCGCTGGAGCAGGTCGCCGCCGCGCTGCGTGGTGGTGCCGCACTCGAAGAGGCGCTCGCCGTCCTCGACCGCACGCCACTCGCCGACGACGTCCGTCGCGTGCGCGCGCGTGCCGAGCTCGGGCTCGGCCTCGCCGACGCGCTCGCCGGTTGGCCAACCGACCGACCGTTGCCCGAGGTGCGCGCTGTCGCGGGTGCACTGGCGGTCGCGGCGACGGTCGGTGGGCGCGCGGCCGACTCCCTCGACGGTCTGGCCGCGTCGCTGCGCGAGCGGCTCGGCGCGCTCGCCGAAGCACGCGCGCTCTCGACGCAGGCGCGACTCTCGGCAGTCGTCGTCGGTGGTGCACCGATCGCGTACCTTGCCTTCAGCGCGGTCGTCGATCCCGCATCGGTCGACCTGCTCGTCGGCACCGACACCGGACGCATCTGTCTCGTGCTCGGCCTCGGCTGCGAGGCGCTCGCGGTGCTCTGGATGCGCCGCATCCTCCGTGGGGCAACGGTCGCATGAGCGCACTGCCCACGGTGCTCGGGCTCGCGTGGGGGGCGCTGCTCGCGGTTCCCGTCGCGCGTCGAGCACGCGCGGTGCAGCCGCGCGCCCGTCTGCGAACGATCCGTGCCATGCACCGGCACGCCACGGCACCGGCGTCACGAGTACGGCGCTGGTGGCACCGACTCGCGGCAACCGTGCCGACGCCGGTTCGGCGCGTGGTCGCGCGTGCACGCGAGCAGCGACGCCAGCGCGCCGCCGACGACCGGATCGTCGCCGAGCTGCCGGTCACCGTCGACCTGCTCGCGGTCGCGGTCGGCGCCGGCTGCACGCCGTTCCTCGCGGTCGACACCGCGGCGCGATGGGCACCACCGACCCTCGCCGCGTTCCTCGGAGGTGTGCGGCGGGCCTGCGCGCTCGGCCAGAGCTTCGGTGCCGCGCTCGACGACGTCGCCGCGACGGCGCCGTCGCTCCGTCCACTCGTCGACGCGCTCCTCGCGTCCGACCGGTTCGGTGCACCCGTCGGCGACGCGCTCGCTCGGGTTGCCGCGGAGCAGCGCACCGCGCTGCGCCGCCGAGCCGAAGCGCGTGCCCGCTCGGTGCCCGTCCGGCTGCTCTTCCCTCTCGTCTTCCTCGTGCTGCCGGCCTTCGGACTGCTCACCGTGATCCCTGCGGTGCTCACCGGGATCGGCGCGACCACCTGATCGCCTGATCGACCGCCGGCGAACCCGCCGGCCACCGAGAAAGGACCCACCGCCATGCACCGTCCCTCTGCCGCGCGCCGTCGGCGCGACGAGTCGGGTCAGACCACCGCCGAGTACGCGCTCGTCATCCTCGGCGCCGCCGCCATTGCCGGCCTGCTCATCGCGTGGGCGAAGGGGAGCGGCGCGATCGGCCACCTGTTCGACGAGGTGGTGAGCAAGATCCTGTGAGATCGCTCGGCTGCTCGCTGAACCCCTCTCGCGTCGGGCGCGAGCGCGGCCAGGCCACGGTCGAGTTCGCGCTGCTCCTGCCCGTGCTCGTGTTCGCTGCGATCGCGGTGATCCAGGTCGCGCTCGTCGTGCGCGACTACGTCGCGGTCGTCCACGCGGCACGCGAGGCCGCCCGCGCCGCGAGCGTCGACGGCGACCCCAACGGCGCCGCGCAGCGCGTGCTGCCTGGCACGCGGGTGCGCGTCGGCCCGCGCCCCGATGTCGGCGAGCCGATCACGGTCGACGTCGAGTACCGCTCCGTCACCAACCTGCCGCTCGTCGGCGCGCTCTTCCCCGACCCGATGCTCGAGCACCGCGCCACGATGCGCGTCGAGAAGTGACGCGCCATCGCCGCGGTGAGCGCGGCGCCGCCACCGTGGTCATGACCGCGGTGCTCGCGATCGGCCTCCTGCTCGCACTGGCCGCCGCCCGCGCTGGCGCGGCGGCGGTTGCGGGTGCGCGGGCCGACAGCGCGGCCGACGCGGCTGCGCTCGCGGCGGCCGACATGCTCGCCCTCGGCCGCGGTCCGGGTGCGGCGGTCACCGCGGCCGATGAGACCGCGGGCGACAACGGCGCGCGGCTCGACTCGTGCGACTGCCACGGCCGCTTCGTCACGGTCCGCGTCACCGTGTCGGTGCCGCTGCTCGGCGCCGACGCGCAGGCGGTCGCGCGGGCCGAGGTCCGGTCGGAGTGCATACTGGGCTGCTGACCGGCTGAATCCCCGAGCGTTCACCCTGGCAGCCGCGGTGCGTGAAACCGGCGTTGCTGGGGAACGTTCCCACCGCGAAGGCATGACGACCCTGCTCCCGCGCCCGGAACGTCGTCGGGCCCAGCCGGCGGCGCCGCCCCCGATCCAGTGGCACGCCGCTGGGCACCGTCGCCGCCGCGAGCGCCGCCCCGAGCCGCTCGGCTACGTGCCCGCGCTCGACGGTCTGCGGGCCGCGGCCGTGCTCGCGGTGATGCTGTACCACGGCGGCGTCTCCTGGATGCGGGGCGGCTACCTCGGGGTCGACGCCTTCTTCGTCCTCAGCGGCTTCCTGATCACCGCGCTGCTGCTCGAGGAGTGGCGGAAGTCGCACCGCATCGATCTCCGCGCGTTCTGGGTCCGGCGCGCGCGTCGCCTGCTGCCCGCGCTCGGGCTCGTCGTGCTCGCCGTGATCGCATACGGCGCGTTCCTCGCGCCCGCGCACCAGCTCTCCTCCCTGCGCGCCGATCTGCTCGCCACGCTCGGCTACGGCACGAACTGGCGCCTGATCTTCTCGGGGCAGGGCTACTTCGAGCAGTTCGCGGTGCCCTCGCCGCTGCGGCACGCGTGGTCGCTCGCGATCGAGGAGCAGTTCTACCTGGTGTGGCCGCTCGTCGTGCTCGGGCTCTCTAGGGTTCTGCGGCTCTCGTGGCGCGCGATGGCGATGCTCTTCGCCGCGCTCGCGGTCGCCTCCGGCGTGTGGATGGCGATCGCGCAGTCGACGGAAGGAGTGACGCGCGCGTACTACGGCACTGACACGCGTGCGCAGGCGTTGCTGGTCGGCGCGGCGCTCGCGGCGGTGTTCGTGTCGGTGCCGCGGGCCTCGGCCGTGCTCACGCGCAGCACGCTCTCCGGCCTGGCGCTCGTGGCGACGGGGATCACCGCGTGGCTGTGGGTGGCGGCCGGCGACGCCACGCAGTGGCTCTACCAGGGCGGCTACCTGCTGACCGCGGTCGCCGTCGCCGCGGT
>Ga0073934_10004480_pt1 | contig 23187 bp, 15 predicted proteins | sample LarsenN4metaG_FD_76834 | JGI IMG/M metagenome (GOLD analysis project Ga0073934, IMG submission 76834) | Hot spring sediment bacterial and archeal communities from British Columbia, Canada, to study Microbial Dark Matter (Phase II) - Larsen... ...
ATGAAGGCCGATGACATTCCCGTGACCGCCCTGAAGAGCTACTTCGGCCATTTCGACGCCGGCGCCGGGGCCGTGGAGCTCGCCGGCAGCCTGCTGGCGATGCGGCATGGCCTGTTGCCGCACACGCTCAATTACCGCACCCCCGATCCGCTCTGCCGCTTGAACGTCGTCCACGGCGAACCGCTGCGGACGTCGAGCCCGATCGCGCTCAGCGTGAACCGCACCCGCATGGGCCAAAGCGCCGCGGCGATTCTGCGGGCGATCTGAATCGGCGAGCCGGGAGCGTCAACGACCGGAGTGCTTCTCATCCCGCGGTGTTGCCCTCGTGCCCAAGCTCCAGCTTGGGCACGCACTCGCGGCCAAGCTCTGCTTGGTGTCGCAGTGCTGGATCTCCGGAGGGAACTGCCCAGGAATCGCGGCCGTCGCCCCGCTGTCGCGGCCCGTCACGTGAAGCAGAACTTCACGGCAAGTGCGTTCCCAGGCCAAGAGCTTGGGATCGAGAGGAAAAAAACACTCCGGTCGCTGACGCTCCCGGCTCGCCTCAAACCGAACTCACCCGCGGAGCCGCCAGCGGGCCTGCCGCAGTTGGGCCAGCGGCGAGTCCTTGAGCTTTTCGTACCAGACGGTGACCAGCGTGCCGTCGTCGCATTCCACGGTGGACGGATAGCCCAGGTCGCCGGACGCGCCGTCGTCGGAAAGAATGAGCGCCGCCGACCACGTTTTGCCGTGGTCTTCGCTGAGCCGCACCTGATTGCCCAGCGGCGCGCGGCGGTGGCCGTAGGACATCAGCAGCCGGCCGTCCTTCAGCCGCAGCAGATGCGAGGGCAGCCCCCACACGCCGATCGAATGCGGCGTGGACCACGACTTGCCGCCGTCGGCCGATTCCGTCTGCAGCGTTTCGCGGTCGTTCGGTTTGTTGTGGTTGCGGATGTGGCAGATGATGGTGCCGTCCGTCGCTTCGACGGCGTGCAGTTCGTGATACTGCCGATGATCGTCGCCGGAGCGCGTGGGAATCTCGGTGATCCAATCCCACGTCACGCCGTCGTCGGTCGACTGACAGACGCCGACCCGCCGGGCGGGCTTCCACAACTCGACGCCCGGGTACAGCAGCCGGCCGTCGCGGAGCGCGACCGGGCCATGCGGGCTGTTGACCGGGACGGCGTATCGGGCCGACCACGTCACGCCGCCGTCGGTGCTGCGGATCATCCAGGTGCCGAGTTCGGCCTGCCGCTGCTCGGCCGTCAGCCGGTGATGCACGGCCTGCCACTCGCGCAGCAGATGTTCGTCCCACGCGCCCGGTTCGCCCGGCTTGATCGCCTCCGCCTTCTTCAGAATCGGTTCGTAAGCCAACGATGTAAACGTAGTGACCAGGATCGATCCCTGCGGCGTTTCGAGCACGCCGGCGTCCCGGTCGTCGATCGGGCCGTCGATCAGCACCTGCGGCCAGCGCCACGTGACGCCGTGGTCCTGCGACCGCATCAGCTCGACGCGGCCGAACGGGCAGACGTGGGTCTCGCGGCCGCCGGAGAACGCCAGCAGCAGTTCGCCGTTCTTGCGGCGGCAAAGCGTGGGCCAGCCGTGATACAGCGGCGGTTTCCAACTGATGACGCGGAGGTCCTCGAGTTCGACGGCGGGACTGGCGGCATGCACCCGAGCAGACAGCGCCGCCCCCGCGAGGAACGAGCCACAGGTGCCGAGCCATTTGCGACGGTTCATGGGCCAGACTCCTGACGGGGACAACAAGCACAGCCCGGAGCGCAAGCAACGGCGTCGAGACGTGTGTGCCAAGGCTGTGTCAGCCGTGCGAGCGCTCCAAACGGCGATGCGCGCTCGCACGGCCGACACGGCCGTGGCACACGCAGGCAAGGCTCACAACGTCACGGCTTCTGGTTCCCTTTCTGCACGCCGTATTTTGGCGGCGTGAGCTTGGTGGGAACGGCGTTCTTCTGCATCTGCTTGCGCAGGTGCGGGAACTTGGTGGCGGGTTTGCGGGGGCCGGTCTGTTCGCGGGCCATGCGGCGGTTCCTTTGTGAGAGTCCAATGGTGAGAATACCGCATCAGCCGCGTGGATGCACCACGACCGCGGTCCGGTGCCGCGCGGGCTGACCGCCGATCGTGTCGGGCGATGTGGGGATGACCTGTTGCTTGGTCCCCTCTCCCCCGAAGACGGCGGCGAGGGGGCCGGAATCGGACGTCCCCCCGCCCGCCGTGTGACACCACGCGCCGAACGCCGCGTTCGGAAAGAATCGCCGCCAGCCGAGCGCGAGCCGGCCCATCGTCCAGCGGGCGTTCACGTCCTGCAGCGGCCGCAACCGCAGTTCGCCGTCGGCCGTGCGATACCACATCGCGTCGATGCCCAGCGGACCGACATAGCCAAGGCGCTGCAATTCGACGGCCGCGCGGTGTGCCATTTCGATGGCGGAGGACCAGGACGTAGGGTGGGACGAGTCTTCGAGTCCCACCAACGATGTCACGGCCGACGTGGTGGGACTCGAAGACTCGTCCCACCCTACAAGTGTTCCTGCGAACACGCTGCCCGCATATTGACCCTGCGGCGACGGCAGCATCTCGGCGACGCCGACCAACTGCGGGGCACCGGTCGCCGGGACGTCGAACAGAATCCCCGCCTCCGCGACGCGCTCCACCCACGGCTCGACGAACACGACGCCGTCGGCCGACAGTCGTCGTCGCAGCCAATTGATGGCCGGGGCCGTCAACGCGCCCTGTCCGAGCAGGCGTTCGCGGCCGGACATGCCGAACTCGGCCTTGACCACCCACTTCGCCTCCCGTGCGGGCCAGGCTGCGAGGGCCCGCGCGACGTCGTCGACCGATTCGCACGCCGCCGCATGCGGCAGCCCGACCTGCCACTCCGTTTCCCGGGCGAACGACCAGCGGCGGCTGTTCGCGGAGCGGACGACATTGGCCGGCGGCAGTTCGCGACGGGGGCTCACCGTGATTGCGATGGCGAGCAGTTCCGGCGTCCAGCCCCACGCCGTCGGTTCGTACCGTTCGAGCTGCGACCTCCAGTCGGTCACCGGGGTGATGCGGGGGAATCCCGCGGCGGCCATCGCCTCCCAGAACTCCGGGGGGACCGGCTGCGGGGTCCAGATCGCATCGCCGTCCTCCGCGACGGCCAGCCATGTCGGCGCGAGCTCCGCGTCGAGGCGGCGGAGCGTTGCCGACGGCGTCCGGTTCGGGTCGGCCAGCCGGTGTTCGAAGTCGAAGTTGCCGATCCACAACCGGGGCATCATTCGTCGATCCGACAGACCGGAATGGTATGCTGAGGGGGCCGTTCATCATCTCGAGAAGTCGGAGGATGTGCCAGAATGGGCGTCGAAACGACGGGCAAAGTGACCGTGTCCGTCCGACTGCAAAACGAATTTGACCTGATGCGTGTGCGGCTGAAGGAACTAGCGCCGGAGGATGTCCGGACGGCGGTGGTGGAAGACGCCCTGGTCGACACCGGTGCGACGCTGCTCAGCCTGCCGCAACGTGTGATCCGGGAACTCGGCCTGGAGCCGATTCGGACCAAGAGCGTCAGAACCACCAATGGGATCGTGACCCGGACAATCTACGGTGGAGTTCGACTGACGATTGAAGGCCGGGACTTTTTGTGTGAGGCAGCGGAGTTGCCCGATAACTGCCCGGCACTGATCGGTCAGATTCCGCTGGAGGGGCTGGATCTGGTGGTCGACCCCGGCGGGCGGCGGCTGATTGGGAATCCCGCACACGGCGGAGAGGCGATGTACGAGGAGTACTGAGAGCCGTGTTCCCGGAAAATTTTCCGGGTTGGTCTTTTCTTCGCCCGGCGAGGCGGATACCATCACTCGACTTGCGACAGAGACGGTGCGCCAAGGGAGCGGCGTCCCGTTGGGGTTGCGAATCCCGCCCGGAATGGCCCGCCCTGCTGCTGCCGACTGCACTCCTGCAGGCTTTTCCGCATAGAATAGAACGGTCGCGAACAGGATTGAACCGCCGGACCGGCGGTCCACAGGGGCGGAAACTTCCCGCTCACCGACGATTTTTCAAGTGAAACCGATGCTGATCTGGGAACTGCCGCCGCCAATGTCGTGGGCGTGACGGACCAGGCGATCGCAGGATCGCCCAGGCCGTCACGACGGCAATGGTCCGGTTGCCGCCGCCAGTTCCCGCCGGAGCGGAGTCTCCGGCCGGTTGTTGACCCGCACCGGATGTTCCCGCTGCCGTTGTTCCAAGGGACCGCTGTTCCAACGGAGTGGGTTCAGAGGATGTCCTGAAACGCGGCTCGGCTTGTGTCCCGGCCGCGTCCCCCGTTCGACCTGCTGCCGGACTGGCGGCTGACCCCGTCTGTCCGGCGTCTGGTTCGCAGTGTTGCTTCCGTCCGCATTCCTTCAGGCCTTGAAAACCGATCATGGATCTCACGAAAGTCCGCAACATCGGCGTGTCCGCCCACATCGACTCTGGCAAGACCACGTTGTCGGAGCGGATTCTGTTCTATTCCGGCCGCATCCACGCCATTCACGAGGTGAAGGGGAAGGACGGCGTCGGGGCGACGATGGACCACATGGAGCTGGAGCGGGAGAAGGGGATCACGATCACCTCGGCCGCCACCCAGGTGACGTGGAAGGACCACACCGTCAACCTGATCGACACGCCGGGACACGTGGACTTCACCGTCGAGGTGGAGCGCAGCCTCCGCGTGCTCGACGGGGCCATTCTGGTGCTGTGCTCGGTGGGGGGCGTGCAGAGCCAGTCGCTGACCGTGGACCGCCAGATGAAGCGGTACAAGGTGCCCCGCATCGCCTTCATCAACAAGATGGACCGGACCGGCGCCAACCCGGACAAGGTCATCAAGGCCATCGAGGAGAAACTGCACGTCAAGCCGTGCCCGCTGCAGATCCCGATCGGCAAGGAGTCGGCGTTCGAGGGGGTCGTGGACCTGATTACGCAGCAGGCGGTGTATTTTGACGGCGAGGACGGCGAGAACATCCGCCGCGAGCCGATTCCCGCCGACCTGCGGGACAAGGCCGCCGAGGCCCGCCAGCACATGCTGGAAACGCTGTCGCTGTTCAGCGACGACCTGATGGCGCTCCTGCTCGAAGAGCAGGAGGTGCCCGTGGAGATGATCCGCACGCTCATCCGCGAGGCCACGCTGGCCCACCAGATCACCCCGGTAATGATGGGCTCGGCGTACAAGAACAAGGGGGTGCAGGAACTGCTCGACGCGGTCACGTACTACCTGCCGAGCCCCCTGGATCGCGACCTGACGGCGATCGACCTGGACAAGAAGCCGCCCGCCGACGGTTCCACGCCGGAACCGGGCTGGAACCGGGTGCCGCTGTCGTCTGACCCCACCAAGCCCTTGGTCTGCATGGCGTTCAAGACGGTCGTCGAGCAGTACGGCCAGTTGACGTACACCCGGCTGTATCAGGGCAAGATCGTCAAGGGGGACAGCTACATCAACACCCGCACGGGGAAGCGGATTCGCTTTGGCCGGCTGGTGCGGATGCACGCCAATGACCGCGAGGACGTCGATTTCGCGGAAGCCGGCGACATCGTGGCCATCGTGGGGGTGGACTGCGCCTCGGGCGACACGTTCTGCGGCGAGGGGCTGAACTACTCGCTGGAAAGCATCTTCGTGCCCGACGCCGTGATCAAGCTGTCGATCGAACCGGCCAAGCGGGACGGGGCCGACAAGCTGGGCAAGGCGCTGGAGCGGTTCCGCCGCGAAGACCCCACGTTCCGCGTGATGACCGACGAGGAAACCGGCCAGACGCTGATCGCCGGCATGGGCCAGTTGCACTTGGACATCTACGTCGAGCGGATCAAGCGGGAATACGGCGTCGAGTGCATCGTCGGCCAGCCGCGCGTGGCGTACCGTGAGACGCCGACCCGCTCGGTCGAGTTCAACTACAAGCACAAGAAGCAGACCGGTGGTTCGGGGCAGTACGCGCACGTTGTGGGCGTGATGGAGCCGCTGCCGGAAGACGCCGTGCTGCCGTACGAGTTCGTCAACGAAGTCACCGGCGGCCGGATTCCGAAGGAGTACATCGCGCCGGTCGACAAGGGCTTCCAGCGGGCGCTGGTCAAAGGCCCGTTGTGCGAGTGCGAAGTCGTGGGGGTGCGGATGCGGCTGCAGGACGGCAGCTACCACGACGTGGACTCCAGCGAAATGGCGTTCGACATCTGCGCCTTCGACTGCATGCGGGACACGCTCAAGAAGGCCGACATGGGGCTGTTGGAGCCCATCATGAAGCTGGAAGTCGAGATCCCCGAGGAATTCCAGGGCTCGGTCACCGGCCACCTGGCCAGCAAGCGGGGGGTGATCGGCAGCACCGAGACCAACATGGGGCAGTGCGTGATTCTCGCCGAGGTGCCGCTCGCCAGCATGTTCGACTACGCCAACGAGCTGCGGTCGATGACGCAGGGGAAGGGGACGTTCAGCATGGAGTTCGCCAGGTACTCCATGGTGCCCCGCAACCTGATGGGGGAAATCGTCGAGAAGCGGATCAAAGAAAAGGCCGAACGCGCCAAACAGAAGGCGTAGAAGCCGCGGGGTTGCACCCCCGCGGATGCTGCCCCGGACGTCCAATCAGGCTTTCGACGTTCAACCACGTTCCGCCCCTGGTCTTCCTGGACCGGGGGCTTTTTCATGCCGCGAAAGCGGGTATGATCGGGGGCATGCCGACTCGATCCAGGAGCCTCGCCATGCGGTCCCGATGCCTGTTGTCCCTGCTGTTCGTCGGATCGGTCTGCCTCCAGGCCATCGCCGCCGAGCACACCACCGACTCGCTCGACGAGGTGAAGAAGAACCTGGCCGCGGAAAAGGCGGTGCTGCTCGACGTCCGCGAGCCGTCGGAATGGGAGGACGGGCACCTCAAGGACGCAAAACTGCTGTCCCTCAGCAAGGTTCGCAAAGGGGTTCCGGCTGAGGACCTGGCGAAGCTGATGCCCAGGGGGAAAGTGGTCTACGCCCATTGTGCGGCGGGCGTGCGGTGCCTCGAAGTCGCCGACCGGCTGAAACCCCTGGGCTACGAAATCCGGCCGCTCAAGCCGGGTTACAAGGATCTGCTGAAGGCCGGTTTCCCGAAGGCGGAGCCGTGACGGCGGACGCGTCCCGGTTCCGCGGGCGTTCTGTGATCGCCGTACTGCTGGGGCTGGAACTGCTCAAGCACGCGGGGCTGCTGTCGCTGGGGCTCGCGCAGCCGTGGGGGGATTCGCCGCTGTACTGGCGGCTGGCCGGCGACGCCGCGACGGGAGACGTCTGGCTGGTCGAGGCGGCGCTCGCGTTCCGCACGCCGGGTTATCCGTGGTGGCTGGCGATTTGGCGCTCGCTGTGCGGTCCCGCGGCGCTGGTCGTCGCGGTTTTGTCGCAGCATCTGATGGTCCTGCTGACATCGGTCCTCACCGCTGCGCTGACCGCGCGCGTCACCCGTTCGACGGCGTGGGGGCTGGGCGCCAGGGCCTTGTGTGCGCTGTCAACGGCCCGGCCGCTGTACGCCAACTGGGTGCTGACCGAAACACTGGCGACGGCGTTGCTGGTGCTGGCGGCGTGGTGTCTGGTCGGGGCCTGCGATCGTGGCCGCCTCCGTTGCCTGTTGCTGGCGGGGCTGTGTCTCGGGCTGGGAGCGCTCGTTCGGCCATCAATGCTGGCGGCGGCGCCGGCGCTGATTTCCGCCGGTTGGTTCGTCGCCCACCGTCAGCCGGGACCGTGGTCGCGACGGCTGCTGGTGCTGTCTGCCGGTCCGCTCGTGCTGGTCGCCTGCCTGCTGCCATGGTGTGTGCGGAATGCGGTGCTGTTCGACCGCTTCACTCTGACGGTGTTCACCGGGCGGGAACTGTGGACGGCCCACTTCAGCCCCTGGCCGGGTGGCGAACTGGCGATTCCCGTTGACGGCGCCGGCGCGGAACTGCGCGCGCGAATCGGGGAGGCCGACATCGACCTGCGGCACAACACGTCGGTCTCGAACGTGCTGAAACAAAGCGGGCTGAATGATGCGGAGACGGACGCCCTGATGGAGCGGGTCGCCTGGCAGGCGATGGCTGCCGAGCCGGGTCGGGCCGCGTTCCGCACGCTGGCGCGGTGTGCGACGTTCTGGTACGTGAAGGACTGGGAGATCGACCTGGTCCACGACACGCCGTCCACCGATGGGCGCGGGTTCGACGCCGCCCAACGCCGCTGGATCGCCTCGCCGTGGCAATCCGTCGTGGTCAGCGGGTTGCGTTGGACGCCGGAGCGCTGGTTTCCGGCGATGTGGGCCTGGTCGGTCGCCACCTGGATTGGGATCGGCGTCTTGCTGGGAGATCGTGACCGGCGACCCGCAGGATGGGTTTTTGCGCTCGTATTGGGCACGACGACGGTCCTCACCGCCGCGCTGGAAATCCCGTTGTACCGCTACCGCTGCATGCTGGAGCCGCTGATGATTGCGGCCGCGGTCGTTGCCGGACAGGCCGTGCTCAACCGGTTCCACGGGCCGAGCCGCTACCGGCCGTCTGCGTGACATCGTCGTCACAACCGGCAGCATTGGCCGCGCGATTCGGCACGATCGTCATGGCCGGACGCAAGCCGATCTCCGGCGTGCCGTGCGAGTTGCGCATCCCCGTCACAACCGGCGCGTGGGCGGGCCGCAGATCGGGATCGGCAGGAATTGCATGTACGACCGGAGGGGCGGGAACCGATCGTATGTTCTGCACGACCAGTCAGACCCTTGAGCTGGTTGATTCCGACAAGTTCCCTGAAACCGCTGTTGGCGGCTGCTTGTGTCCGGGAGGGTGGGGCCCATGAAGATTTCCGCACCGTGGTCGCTGTGGGGCGTCCTGCTGGCGACTGTCGCCGTTGGCTGCTCCGGCACGCGGTCCAGCCGCTGCGATTCCTGCAATCCAGCCGCGGTGTATCCCCCGCCGGGCTGCTACAGCGACGCCGGGACGTTCCTGACCGAACCGCCGCATCCCACGGCGCCCATGCCGATCCCGGTACCGTCGACGACGGATCCCGTTTTGCCGCCGGGGACGGATTCCACGCTCCCTGCGCCACCGCCGCCCCCGCTGGGCGTGCGGGTGCCGGCGGCGCTGCAGAACATCCGTTACTCGACCAGCGAGTTCTTCCACAACGCCAACGAGAACGTACGGGCGATGTTCGCCCGCTGAAGACCGCAAAGATTCCCCGGCGAGATGGTCGCCGTTTTTATAGATGGTGGAGTACGGGAACAGATTCTGAGTTTGCCTTGAGCTGACACCTGAGACGCCGATTCTTCCTGTGATTGACCGACGTCTGTTCCCGCGAGCCGGTCGGATGGGTTTGCCATCCGGCCGGCTTGTGTTTTTGGCGGGCTACTCGCGATCCGGCTTGCGCGCCACGGACAGCGGACCGTGGGCTACGGGCCGCGTCGCCATGCGGCCGATGATGACGCGCTCTTTCGGCGTCGCGTGATGATTGCGGTCCACCGGGAACGACGCGACTTCCTCCCACGCGAACGGCAACTCCGGGGCCGCATTCCCCGGCGCGTCGACGCAGAAGTAGTCGGCGTCCGGCGGGACATCGTCGTTTGTCTGCGGCCAGGGGAGCACCTCCACGGGCCGGTTCAGGTGGTACACGAACAGGTGGTGCACCCGGTCGAAGCTGACCAGTCGGGCGTCGGCGGGGAGTTTCGCCCAAACTTCCGCCATCGCCGCCGGCTGGTCTTCGCTGCGGCGGTGTTGATTGCTGATGACCGGACCGGCCATCAGCAGTCCGAGGAAGCCCGCCACGCAGATCGCAGTCCGGCGCACGGCCGGCGCGGAAACCTGCGGCCCCAGTCGCCAAACGACGATCGCCAGGCTGACGGCAACGGCGGCGCAGCCCAGGGACTCCAGCAGCCCGGGTGCAGGCAACCGCTGCGGCGAGACAACGCTCCAGACCATCAGCGCCGGTGCGGCGAGCAGCATGGCGAGCACGCCCCCGCGGTGGAACGTGGTCCACACCCGTTGACCGAACGGCGTCGGCTGCTCGATCAGCAACTCCGCGGCCAATCCCACCAACACGGCAAAGCACGGGAACAGCGGCATGAAGTACCGAGGCCGGGCCTCCGGCGGCCACCACACCGAGGGAAAGCAGACCGCAATGCTGACGATCAGGAATGTCGCCATGTCGCGACGGTGTTCTACCTGCCGGCGGACCTGCGGGTCGAGAAACAGCACCAGGAACAACGACCACGGCGCCAGGCAGCCGAGCAGCACCGACGGCGGATACGTGACCAGATGCGCCAAATAGGTCGTCCAGCGATCGTCGTGGAACCGCTTGGCGACGTTGGAAAAGTAAATCAGCCAGGTGTTCTCCCAGCCCATCTGCCAGGTGAAGGGGATCTGCCAGCAGGCGACGACGGCCGCAAAGGCCGCCAGTCCGCACAGATGGCTGCGATGCCACAACCAGCGATGCTGACGTGTCAGCATCAGGTAAGCCCACGTCGAACCGAAAAAGTACAACGGCGCCTGCAGCCCCTTGGTGAGCAATGCCAATCCCGCGAGGGCGCCGCCGGCGATCCACGCGGTTTCCCTGCTTCCACCGGACATCCAGCCGCCGTGCCAGACGAGCAGCGATGCCGCAATCAGCGCTGTCACCACCGGCTCGGTCTCGCCCGTCCGGCCCTGTTCCAGCACCTGCAGCAGGCTGGCATACGCGGCCGCCGCTACGAACGCCCCGGTCCGGTTCAGCCGCTGTCGTGCGTACCAATACACCAGCAGCACCGTGGCGATGGTGGCGATCACCCCCGGCAGTCGGATCGCCCACGCGTCGACCTCGCCCCGCACCGCGGCCACGCCGGCGATGAGCCAGTTCTGCAAGGGCGGCCGGCTGACCCGGATCACCCCCTGCGTCCGCGGGACAATCCAATCGCCCGTCTGCCACATCTCCCGCGCAATCACGGCCCGCCGCGATTCCTCGCCGCGAATCGTCAGCGCCGTCAGCCGGGGCAGATAGATCGCCACGGCGAGCAGCAGCAGAATCCACGCTTCCCGTTCGGCGAACCAACGGGTCGCGGACGGGCTGGATCCAGGGTCCGTCATTGTCGGCCTCCGCTTTCCGGGCGAGCCTCCGCCGTCAGCGTCGGCCGTTCGACGCGAAACAGCGTGTAGCGGTCCTGCGGGTTCCGTTCGCGCCGCGTGAACTCGCTTTGGGCGAGCTGTTCGACGCGACCCCACGCGGCGAGTTCCTCTGCGGCATAACCGCGGGTGATGACGTAGATGGTTGGTGCGTCGCGCAGCGCGTCCGGGATATCCGCCGGATTCCAGATCCCGGTGATCGGTCGCTGCGCGTAAAACAAGTGCCGGGCGATCTCCTGACAGCCGGTGGCGACCAGCGGGGCGTCGGGTCCGGCGATTCGCTCGGCGGCGAGCAGGAACTGGCGATCAGCGCGCGAGGGGTCGCGCTGCGGGATCACGGCCATCTGGGCGTAGATATGGCCTGCGACAATGCCCACGAACAGCGCCAGCCAGGCCCGTTGCCCCCGGCGTTGACGGATGGCGAGGGACACCGCGGTTGCCGTGGCGGCGATCACCAGCGTGATGGCAAGCACGTCTCGACGAACCGCCGGGAACAACAGCGCGGCGGCCAGACCGACCGTGCACCACACCGAGGCCGTCACCACCGGCGGCAGCGCGAACCGCCGCAGCGGCTGGTGGGCCACCCGAATCCCGTTGCGGAGCTGCAGCAGTCCCAGGGCCATGAGCGGCGTCAACGCGGGCAGGGCATAAATCAGGTAGTGATGGTGTTTTCCCGACGACAAACTGAGCACCGCCGGTTGCGACAACGCCCACCACCACAAGAACCGGTCCGGTCCGCGCGGCTCCCGCCACGCCCGTTTCCACGAGGCCGGAGCGGCAATCAGCAGGAACGGCGTCCACGGCAAGAGCTGCGTCGGCCACGTCGTCAGGTAGTACCAGAACGGCTTGGTGTAACCGAGCGTTCCCGCCGCGCGGCCCAGCGTGTGCTCGGACCACAAGGCGAGGGCTTCCGGCTCCCGGAGGACGACCGCCACGGGCCAGGCGACGGCAATGAGCGCCGCCAGCGCCATCCCGGCCGGCGACCACCACCGCCGCAGGCCGCGCCAGTCTCCCTGCACGATCAACCAGCCGCCGCACGTCAGCAGCGTCAGCACAGCCCCGAAGGCAATCCCTTTGGACAGGTTGGTCAGTCCGATCAGTCCCCAGAAGCCGATGCGCATCCACCGCAACGTCCGGGGCGACCATTCATCGCGGCCCAGTTCCGACTCCACAAAGACGACGATCGCCCCCAGCACGAGGGCCTGCAGCAGCACGTCCGCTTCGGCCAGCCGCGCGTAGGCGACCTGGTACACGCAGGTGGCCTGAATTAGACCCGACAGCACGCCCGCCGTCGGACCGCACAGCCGCGTCGCCAGCCGCATCACGAGCAGCACCACGACGACGCCGCAGATCGCCGCCGGCAGCCGCATCGTCCATTCGTTGAATCCGCCAAAGAGCCCGGCCGAACCGGCGGCGAGCCAGTACGGCAAAGGGGGCTTTTCGAGCCACGTCCGGTCGCCGATCCGGGGGACCAGCCAGTCTCCCGATTCGACCATCTGTCGGGTCACGCCGGACAACAGCGCTTCATGATCGGTCAGCGTCCGGTTGGAACCCAGACAGACGCCGAACACGACGGCCGCCACCGTGACCACCAAGCCGATTGGCCACGCGCGGCGGATGAGACTCCGCGCGTGATTTTGAACGAGCATCCTTGCTCCCCCCGTTCCGCGGCCGTCTTGTGTTCCCATCGGCCACGGGCGGAAGACTTTATGGCGAACCGGCCGGAGGCGTCAATGGGGGTTGCCGGTTCGGCTGGACGGCCGGGCGATCCAGAAATTCCCGGATCGCGGCCGCGACCTGCTGCGGCTGCGTCTGCAGCACGAGATGGGGAGCATCGAACCGGGCGACCTCCACCGACGGTCGGATCGTCAGGATCTCCGTCAGATTGTGACGGGGAACGACCAGATCGCGGTCTCCGCGGAGGTACAAGATCGGTACGGGACATTCGGCCAGGGCCCGTCGCGCGTCGACCTCCAGCACGCTGCGGACCCGGTGTGCCACGGCGGATGGCGAGACCCCACGCAGCGCCTCCCCGAGCAACTTGCGGATTTCCGGCGTCGAGTACCCGCTCAACATCGTCTTGGCGACGGCCAGGGCCGGATACAGCCGAAACAGCGCCGGCCGCGCCAGATGCCGCAGCCAGCGCAGCCTCAACCAGGCCGGATTCTGCACGAACGTGGCGCAGAGGATCACCCCCCGCAGTCCCACGGGCCGCGTTGCCGCGGCCATCAACGCCAGCGGGCCGCCAAACGATTCCCCCAGCAAGGCGAACGGTGCATCCGGCAAACGGGAGAGGACCAGCGGCAAAAGCTCCTCGTAGCCCAGCCACTGGTCAGCCGGGTAGGGGACGACCATTGGCGTCCATGTCGCGGGTAAACAGGGCAACAGCGGACGAAACAACACGCCGGTGCCATCCAGTCCCGGCAGGAGTACCAGCGTCAAAGGTTCCATCGGTGCAGGCGTCCTTCGTTGCGAGGGAGTATACTGCTCCCATGAAGATTGGTCTCTTTGCCGACGCGCACGATCATCTGGACTTCATCCGCCGGGCCGTGGCGGTGTTCAATGCCCGCTCGTGCCAACTGGTGCTGTTCGCGGGGGATTTGGTCTCCTCATTTGCGGTCCCTCCGCTGCGGGAACTGCGGTGTCCCGTCCTGGCCTGCTTTGGGGATAACGAAGGGAACAAGCTCGGCGTCGCCGCCGGGTTCAAGATTCTTGGCCAGATTGGCGAAGCGCCGTTCTGCCTGAAGACCCCGGATGGCGTCCGGATCGTGGTCACGCACATGCTGCGGCAACTCCATGGCGCCGAGGGGGAGTTCGACGTCTGCGTCTTCGCCCACACCCATCGGGCCGAGATCAGCCGGGACGAGCAGGGACGGTTGTACGTCAATCCGGGGGAGACCAGCGGCTGGAGTTTCCGCCGGCCGTCGGTCGCGATCCTGGAGACGTCGCCACTGTCCGCAGAAATCGTGCGGCTGGACGAGCCGGTCGCATAATTCCGGGAACTGCGGCGACCAGTCCGCCGTCTGAGACCAATGACGAACACAAGAAGGCCGTTCCCGTCACAAGAGGCCCGAGAGAGACAAAGACGGCAGGCGAAGAAACGTTGCTGACAAGGCCATGCTTCGTCTTGCTTTCTATGTGTCTTTTGTGCCTCTTGTGGCAAGGCCGCCCTTCCTCTGATTCCCCCATCTGACGGCCCCGTTCGAGGAGAGCATCATGTGCCGGTGGGTTGGTCGCTTGCTGTCGCTGTGTTTCGTGCTGGCCACCACCACCGCCGGAGCGCAGGGAGTGCTGGTCGTCATCGACCGGCCGATCCCGTTGCCGCGGCCGATTCCCCGGCCGATTCCCTCGGCGACCTACGCCCTCAGGGAACTGGCAGTGCAGGCCAAGCTGCTCGACCAGGTGGCGCAGGTGCAGGTCTCGCAGACGTTTGTGAACACCGGCAACGTGCAGCTCGAAGTCCAGTTCGTGTTTCCGCTGCCGTATGACGGCGCGGTCGACTCGCTCACGCTGATGGTCGACGGCAAGGAGTATCCCGCGCAGTTGTTGTCCGCCAAGGAGGCCCGGGCCCGGTACGAAGCCATCGTCCGTTCTCGCAAAGACCCTGCGCTGCTGGAATACCTGGGGACGGGCATGTTCCAGACCAGCGTCTTCCCCGTCCCGCCCGGCGCCGAGCGCAAAATCTCGCTCAGCTACAAGCAACTGCTCCGCAAGGACCACGGCCTGACCGATTTCCTGTTCCCGCTGAGCACCGCCAAGTACACCTCCAAGCCGGTGGAGAAGATCGACGTCCAGGTCACGATCGACAGCGGCGCGGACATCAAGAACATCTACAGCCCCACGCATGCCATCGAAATTCAGCGGCCCGACAACAAGCACGCCGTCATCAGGTACACCCGCCAGAACGAAACCCCGTCCACGGATTTTCGGCTGTTCTACGACGTCGGCAGCGGCCAGCTTGCCGCGCGGGTGCTGAGTTACCGCCCGAACGAAAGCGACGACGGCTTCTTCCTGCTGCTGGCCAGCCCGCCGATCCAGGCGGCCGACGCCGACCGGCCCAAGAAGACGGTGATGTTCGTGGTCGACAAATCGGGCAGCATGTCGGGCAAAAAGATCGAGCAGGCCAAGGCCGCCTTGCGGTTCGTGCTGGACAACCTGCGCGAGGGGGACCTGTTCAACATCGTGGCGTATGACACCAACGTCGAATCGTTCCGGCCGGAACTCGAAAAGTTCAACGACGAAACCCGCAAGGCCGCGCTGGGTTATGTCGAGGGACTGTACGCCGGCGGCGGGACGAACATCCACGGCGCCATGACGGCCGCCTTGTCGCAGCTCAAGGATTCCAGCCGGCCGAACTTCGTGCTGTTCCTGACCGACGGCCTGCCGACGGTCGGTGAAAAGAGCGAGGCCAAGATCGTCGCGGCGGCGAAGTCGGCCAACGGCGTTCGTGCCCGCGTGCTGCCGTTCGGCGTGGGGTACGACGTCAACAGCCGCCTGCTGGACCGCCTGGCCCGGGAAAACTTCGGGATGAGCGAGTACGTCCGCCCCGACGAGGACATCGAGGCCCACGTCGCCAAGGTCTACAACCGCATCGGCTCGCCGGTGATGACCGACGTCGCCGTCCGGTTCGAGTTCGACACCGTCCGCCCGGAAGACGGCCCGATGATCAACCGCCAATACCCGCAGCAGGTGTTCGACCTGTTCGAGGGAGAGCAGCTGGTGCTCGTCGGCCGGTACAAGAAGTCCGGCGCCGCCAAGACCATCGTCACCGGCCGCGTCGGTTCCACGGAGAAGAAATTCGACTTCCCCGCCGAGTTCACGGCGAAAAGCCCCGACGGCTCCTTCTCCTTCGTGGAGAAGCTGTGGGCCACGCGCAGGATCGGCGAGATCATCGACCAGCTCGACCTGCACGGCCAGAACGAGGAACTGGTCAAGGAACTGGTCGAGCTGTCGACCAGGCACGGCATTCTGACGCCGTACACGTCGTTCCTCGCTGACGAGACCGCTCAACCGCGGTCGCTGGCCGCGGCGGACAGCTATCGCCGGGCCTTGCCGGAGTTGGAGAAGCTCTCGGAAGCCGAGGGGCGCGGCGGGTTCGTGCAGCGGGCCACAAAGCTGGGGTTGCAGACGACCACGGCTCCCGCCGCGTCGGCGCCGGCGGCTGGCGGGTTCGGCGTGCAGCTGCGCGATGATGCCGACAACCTGGTCGTGAAAGAGTCGGTCCGCACCCTCGGCCGCGAAACGCTGTACGCCCGCGGTTACGACGTCGGCGGCCAGCGCGTCAAGCTGCTGGTCACGCCCGAGACGGCGAAGCTGGACCTCGAGAAAGACAAGGACCAGATCACCGTCATCGACCGCTACACCGACGAGTACTTCGCGCTGATCGGGGCCAACTCGCCGGAGGAGAACCAGTTGTTCGTGCAGCAGCAGGCGGACGAGCAACTGCTGGTCAAGATGCGCGGCAAGACGTACCTGGTGAAGTGAGCCGAGGGAGCAGAATTCGCGAACCCGCAAGCGTTGACCGAAAGCCGCTTGCGGGTTCGCGGTTTTCTCAGACCGCGCGATGCCGTCGCTGCCGCTTCCCGACCGAGGATACGGCGTGCGAGTCTGCAGCGATGCGCCGCTCCTGCGTGAGGTGCGGCAACAGGCACCGCGGCACATCGCTCCGCCCGCCGCGGAGATAGTCGCGGTAGATCACCGGCGCGATGACCTCCGCCGAATGGCCTTGGACCTCCGTCGAATACCGGAACACCAGCTCCACCAGCCGCGGCAGCGCCACGCCGTGCGTCTGACCCGTCTGCGCGAACAGCCACCCGGCGAACCGGCGGAACGCCGCGAACGGCGAGACGTGGTCCGAAGAACCTGCTCCCTGACGGTCGCGGCTCCTCACAACTGACGTCCACAACCACGGCAGCGTCTCGACGAAGTTGCCGCTGTTGGCGACCACGTCCCACGTCTTCGCGAACCGCCGCAGCTCCTGCATCGTGGCGAAGTCGATCAGCCGGTTCTGCAGGATTTCGTACGGCGGATGCGGGCTGTAGACCATCTGCCAGTCGGCGTCGTGCCGGATGATCGGCGTGCCGCGGAGCCGCTTGAGGATGCCGACCTGAATCTCCTGCGGACCGAGCGCCACCAGCCGGTCGAACCCCGCGGCGAAGCTGTCGAGCGATTCCCCCGGCAGCCCGACGATCAGGTCCGCATGCACGTGGACGCCGGTGTGCTCGCGGAGCCAGCGGAGGTTCTGTTCGACAAGGCCGTTGTTCTGCCGGCGGCTGATGAGCAGCTGCACGTCATCGTTGAACGTCTGGATGCCGACTTCGAACTGCAGCGCCCCCGCAGGAAACTGGACGATGAGTTCCTGGAGCGCCTCCGGCAGCCGGTCGGGGATCAGCTCAAAGTGCAGAAACAGTCCCGGTGAATAGCGAGTCAGAAAAAACTGCAGGATCGCCCGGCTGGTTCGCAGGTTGAGGTTGAACGTCCGGTCGACGAACTTGAACGTCCGGCAGCCGCGATCGAGCAGCCGCTGCATCGCCGCGAGGAACCGATCGAACGGAAACGGTCGGACGGGAATGTCCAGCGCGGACAGGCAGAACTCGCACTCGAATGGACAGCCGCGGGAAGCCTCGACGTACACCACGCGGTGGGCCAGGTCTTCGTCGGTGTAGAGTTCGTACGGCAACTCCAGCTGCGACAGATCGGGCAGCGCCGCCGCGATGATGCGGGGCCTCCTCTGTTCGGCCCCCTCGCCCCCGTCTTCGGGGGAGAGGGCCGGGGTGAGGGGGCGAGCGCTCCGAAAGAACCCCCTCACGCTAACCCTCTCCCCCGAAACGGGGGGGAGGGGACCGGAATGAGCATCGCTCAGTAACTCCGCACACAGCTCCCCAAACGCGACGTCCGCCTCGCCAGTGATCACATAGTCCGCGAGCTGACAGATCGGCTGCTCGTCGGTCTCGTAACTGACCTCCGGCCCGCCCAGGACGACGACGACCTCCTGCCGCAACCGTTTGAGCACGGCGACGACGCGCTCGGTCTCCGTCACGTTCCAGATGTAGACGCCCAGGCCGACAATCCGCGGATTCGCCGCCAGAATCTGCTCGACGATCTCCAGCGGCGGCTGCTGGATGGTGAATTCCAGGATCTGCGATCGCGGCTGCAGTTCGCCCAGATTGGCCTGCAGATAGCGGAGCCCGACCGCGGCATGGTGATACCGCGCGTTCAGCGTCGCCAGCACGAGGTCGGGCATCGCGGCTACTCCGCCCACCGCCGAATGCACGCGAGCGCATGCCGGGCGGCCTGATCCAGATTTGCCTCGCTGCCGCCGCCGCGGATCGGGGAACAGATTTCGTAGGCCACGTAGCCGTCGAACCCGCCGTCCTTCAATCCCGCGAAGAAGCCGTCCAGGTCGAGGAAGCCCTGTCCCAGCGGAACCGCCCGCACCGCCGGCGGGTCGACGGTTCGGTAATTCACCAAAGCCGGCTGGTACTGGAAGCGGTCGATCTTCACGTAGTCGGCGAGCGTGGTCTGCACCATCCGGGGGGCCAGCTTCTTCGCCGCGGCGTACAGGTCGGCTCCGTGCAGGGCGATCGACCACGGGTCGAACATCGCCTTCAGGTTCGGATGGCCGACGTCGTCCAGCAGTTCGACGAACCCGTCCACGCTCACGCCGACGTCGTGATGATTCTGCAGGCCGAGGATCAGCCCCTCCTCGGCACACAGCGCCGCCGCCTCCCGCAGCGCGACGACGGACTTCGTCCAGTCGGCCTGATGGTCAGCGAGGTCGGTGAAATAGCCGCTGAACACGCGGACGATCTTCGCGCCGAGTTCGCGCCCCAGTTCCGCCAGCCGCCGCACCATCAGAAGCTGCATTTCGACGAACGGGACCTCCGGCGTACTGCGGCCGGCGGTGAAGTCGGTGTACCCGGCGATCGTGGCGATCTCGATGTTGAGGCGCTTCGCCGCGGAGCACAGTTCCTCGATGGCCGCGGCATCCGTCTCCAGTGCCGACAGGTGCGGCCGCTTGGCCATCAGCTCGACGGCGGGATACCCCAGCGCCGCGGCCTTTTCCAGAAACGGCACCAGCCGCAGCCGCTGCTGGCCCCAGAAACCGGCGTAACTGACGGAGAACAGGGTGGGGGTCATACCCGCTAATTGTCGGGGAAGACCGCGAAACCGCAAGCGTTCTCGGTCAGCCGAAGCCGTTACTCCTCCCGGTCCACAATCCGCAGCTTGATCTCGTCCGAATTCCCCCGCAGTTCCGGGGCGTACATCGCTGACGCCTTCGTCGGCAGGGCGCTGAACTGGCCGGGAATCTCGGCCCGCAGGCGGTAACTGATCGAGTGCTTGCCGCGCGGCAACTGACGGACGAAGAACGCCGTCCGTTCGTCACGGAATTCGACGTACGCCCCCAGCGCGTTCCCGGTGTAGCCGCTGCGGAGATCCACCGGCTCGAACCCGGCGGCCTTCAAGTCCTCGAAGATCAGGTACTCGTAGTCGTTCTTGCTGTCGATCTCGAGTTCCACCTCGACGAGGTCGCCGCTGGTCAGTTCCGCGAGATTGACCAGTTCCGTCCGGTCGTACTTCTCGACCTTCTGCAGGGCCGCCTGGCCGCGGGAACCAGAAACGTCCACGCTCTTGTCGGCGGGCGTGAGCTTGTAGACCGTCCGCAGCACCTTCACCTCCAGCCCGGCCTTCGTGATGAAGTCCTCCAGCGTGAAGTTGGTGATGTAGGCGTTGTAGTACAGGGGGCCGGTGCCCCGCTTGCGGAACTCGAGCGTCTGCGGCCCGGTGGCGACGGCGTCTCCGGTGACGGTGTATGTGTTGTCGAAGGTGAACAAGTTCGTGTGGTCGATCGCAACCTCGTGCTGCTTCTTCCCGTTCAGCCAGACTTCGACGACCATGTCGGGCCGATCTTCGTTGCTCAGGATCAGAAAGTCGGCGAGCGCCTCGATGCAATAGGCGGTGTCGCGGGTGCTGCTCCAGTACGTCGCGTTCTTCCGGTTGTTGAGCAGGTACTTCACCAGCCGCGAACAACGGGGGTCCTGCGAGTTGATGCGGGTCAGCAGCTTCAGGAAGGCCGCGTTGGCTTCGATGCTGGAGCCATGCCACGACCACCAAGAGTTGTCTTCCGGCAGCCTGAGGTACGCCGTCTGGTTCTCGTCATCCTGCACCAGGAACTGCTCGATGTTCTCGACGATCATCGGCAGTTGCTCGGCCTGCTGCTGCTTCTGCAAGGCCAGGCCGAACAACGCCTTGGCGTACACCGGCAGCGATACCCGGTCCCGATACAGGAACGCCTGCATGTCGTCGTTGGCAACGTCCGCGTCCACCAGCACCATGTACACGAAGGCGTCGATGGCGTCGGCCTTCGATTTCCACGGCTTGGTTTCCGTCGCGGCGTTCTTCAGCAGCCGGACCTGTTCGGCCTGATGATTCCGGAGCCACGCGACGCCCTTTTCCAGCACGCCGGGAACGATCGCCACGTCGTTCTGCTGCGCGACCTGCAGGCCGTGCACGACGACCGCCGTGGTGTGCGGCCAGGACCGTTCGCCGTAGCCGCTGAACCAGCCCCAGCCGCCGTCGGAGAGCTGCATCGCCGTCAGCTTTTCCAGGCCGTCGGCGACCATCTTCGTGACCTCAGCCTCATCGAACACCGGGTTGCGGTCGAACCGTTTCCACTGTTTGGCGCGGTCGGCGGCGTCGCCGATTTCCTGGGCGTTGAGGTTGGTCCGCTTCTCCTGGATGGCTTTCAGGTCGAGCTGCATCCGCTGCAGAATCCGCTGTGTGATGACCGTCGGCAGGAACCGGTTCAGCGTCTGTTCCGTGCAGCCGTAGGGGTAGTCGACGAGGTAGGGCAGGGCGTCGACCATCGCCCCGGCGAGCGTGGGGGAGAAGCGGGCCTCGATCCGGCTCTGGTTGATTCGCCGCTCGGCGGGAATGGTGAACGTGATCGCGCCGGTTTCGTCTTTGGGCCGCAGCGCGCCGGAGAATGATTCCGTCTTGAGCATCCCGTGGACGTACACCGGGAACTTCATTTCCATCGCGTCGGATTCGACGTTGGTCAGCGCCTTCATGCGGACGACGGCCGTCCCTTCCTTCACGACCTTCACGCGCCAGTCGACGCGGCGTTCGCCGTGGGCCTGGATGATGATGTCCCGTTGCGTTTCATCCATCGGCTCCAGGCAGCCGCCGTCGAGTTCGAGGATGGCCTGGACCGATTTGTCGTCGGCGAGGTCGTTGTGGATGTTCGCCGAGAGGACCACTTCGTCGGTCTCGACGAAGAACCGCGGGGCCTGCAATCGGACCAGAAGATTCTTCTTGGTGACGACGTCGGCGGTCCCTTCGCCGACCTTCGCCCCGAGCCCCATCGCCCAGGCTCGCACCTTCCAGCCGGTGAGGTTCTCGGGCATCTGGAAATCGACCTTGGCAAAGCCGTCGGGATCGGTGGTGACGGCGGCGTTCCAGTAGGCGGTGTCGGCGAATTCGGTGCGGACGGTGGGCTGCACGGCGTCCTCACCGCCGCCCGGTGCCGCGGCCGCGGCTTCGGCGAACTCCATTGGGGCGGCCCGGTCCATGGGGGCTGCCGATGCGGGGGCTGGCATCGCCGCGCCGACGGCCATGCCGCGCATCATTGACTTCCTTTGGAGGCCGCCGCCAAAACCGCCGCCGGCGAGTTGCTCCTCGATCACCCCCACCTCGCCGAAGATTCCCAGCGTCGCCATCCCGGTTTCGCCCGGCTTGAGCAGGTTCCAGAAGCTGCGGTCGAGGCTCCCCTCGTGCTGGGGGTGATGGTGCCGCCGCCATTTCCAGAAGAACTCGCGGATCTCCGGGACGTTGCTGCCGCCGGCGATGTACTCCACGCTGCGGTCGTACACGCTGAGCACTGTCGAACCCACGAACGGCTTGCCGTCCTTGTCGGTCAGCTTGACGGCGATGGTCGCCGCGGCACCGGGCTGATACTCCGTCTGCGACGGCTGGACGTCGACGTTGATCACCCGCTTTTCCGGCGGCACGACGACCTCGCGGACTTCCTCGTGGTAGCGGCTGTCGGCGATCGTGGCCGCTTCAATGTAGAAGTTGGGCATGTCGGCCTGCGTGACGGCGATCGTCTGCACCGTCGATTTGCCCGCGATGCGGATAATCTTTGGCGGCTGATAAATGCCATTCGCCGGCCGCACGAACAGCGCCACCGCGCTGTTGAGGCGGTTCGTGTTGATGAGCAGTTGCACCGTCTCGCCGGGGGCGTATTCCTTTTTGTCGGTGATCAGTTCCAGATCATTGAAGCGGTACGCGCGGCCGTCGAACCCCTGGCCGAGGACCACGAACACGTAGCCCCCTTCGATCGACCGGTTCTGACCATCAGTGACGGTGTACGACAACCGGAACTGCCCGGCCTGCGACGCGGCGATCTGCTGCTCGGCCCGGCCTTCAGCGTTGGGGCTCAGGTCCCACGTCTGCACGGCGGTCTCCTGCGGCATGCCTGCGGCGTCGTACTGGATGCGGTACAGCGTGAGCTTGCCGGTCCCTTGGACCGGTTGCTGATCCAGCGTGTACGCGGCGAAGTGGGCGTGGAGCGTGTCGCCGACCGTGTAATGCCCGCGGTCCACCCAGGCCGTGACGCGGAACGGATCGCGGGCCACGAGGACGTTCCCCTGGCCGACGATCGTCCGGCGGGATTCGTCGACCACTTCGGCCGTGATCTGATACGAGTGGTCTTCGTCGCCGTGCAGTTCTTTGGCGGGAAGCGTGTCGATTTCGACCTGCACCGTGCCGTCGGGGCCGATGTCGACCTCCTGCTCGGCAACCAGTTCCGGCGGCGTGGGGGCGCGGCCCCACCAGGGGGGAATCGGCCGAATGCAGCCCCATCGCGACCAGCCGGGATACCACATGTAGTCGTAGCCGAACCACCAGTAGCCGCGGCCGTACAGCCAGTCCCACGGCGCGGGGGGATACCACGTCGCGGAGTGCGTGGTCCGCTGCACCTTGTACTTCACCTTGGCGCGCGTGACCGGCGCGCCAAAGTAGTACTTGGCCTGGATGGTGGCGGTGATCTTCTCGCCGAGCGCGACCGGCTCGGTCGGCGCTTTGACGTTCACCTCGAATTCGGGCTTCTTGTACTCCTCGACGCGGAACGAG
>Ga0073934_10004482_pt1 | contig 23177 bp, 21 predicted proteins | sample LarsenN4metaG_FD_76834 | JGI IMG/M metagenome (GOLD analysis project Ga0073934, IMG submission 76834) | Hot spring sediment bacterial and archeal communities from British Columbia, Canada, to study Microbial Dark Matter (Phase II) - Larsen... ...
AATGATCGTGCACCGTACTGCCGGCACCCAGACTTCTGGGTAAGGCCTTCCACTGAATGCCTGTCCGCAAAACATAGAACATAGCAAAGAAGGCTTGTTTCGCTGGCATCGAAGGCCGTCCACCATTTGGCTTCGGCGTGGGTGGAGGTAATAATTTTTCAACCGTTTCCCAAAGTTCTTCTGGCGGCAAGAATTTGGGATCGACAGGTTGCGACTGCGTTTGACTAGCATGATTTTTTCTTTTCATGCTAGTTAATATACAAAATAAAAAATTAAAAATCTAGAGTGTATTTATGTCCTCCGGTTTTTGTTAATTTATTAACCGTAGGTTTTCGGATAGGCACTAAGTGCATAACTTTGTGTTAGACCATCCCCACCCCATGACACTTCTTGTATTTCTTGCCGCTGCCGCACGGGCACGGATCGTTGCGGCCCACTTTCGGTTCTGAGCGGCGGACGGTTTCAACTTTTTGCGGAAGTAGCGTGCGACCGTCGAGCAATTCGCCCGGCGTTTTTCCCTCCAAACTTTCACGCGGGGTTTTCATCCATTCTTCTTGCAGCGCGCGGATGTCATCGGGGACCCCGACGGGCGTGGCTTTTCCGCCGTCGACCTTCTGCATATCGACGCCCTTTTCCTGGCAAAACAAAGCAAAATCCGCCATCAGCGCGCCTTGCGGCGAACTCATGAACTTTTTAAATTGGCGCGCCTCGACGCCCGGCGGCAGCATCGCCATCGCCATCTCGGTGAGATCCGCTTCTTCTGCGGCTTGCTCTTCAAGCGATATCTCGGCTTCGGTTTTCGTGACCAGCGCCGCTTCAACGGCCGTTTCTTGAGTTGGCGCCGGTGCTTCTTGATAAACTTCCTGCCGGATGCCGGTCAACAATTCAATCAAACGGCCGTGCTGGCTCTGCTGCTCCGCCGGCACGAGCATCGACATCACCCAGTCAACCGCCTCGCCGTCTTGCAATAATTCAACGATTTCTTCCGCAGCAAATTTGGTGAGATGATGGGCCTTGCAGTATTCAGTTAATTCGGTTTTTAGAGATTCCAGATTCATTCGTTTTCTCGCAAACAAACAATGCGCGGCGCAACATAAATGTTGCGTTACATTTGATACAGCATGAAATAAATAATCACGCCTGTCACCGAAACATAAAACCAAATCGGCAGCGTCCAGCGCGCGAGGCGTTTGTGCTTGTCGAAACGTTCTTTGAGCGCGCGAAACAAGGTGACGAGCGCCATCGGCACGATCACGACGGCTAAAATCGTGTGCGTCGTCAAAATGGTAAAATAAACCGTTCGAATTCCGCCCTGCCCCTCGAAATATTTGGAGCCGGTGTGATAATGATAAGTCAAATATGAAATTAAAAACAGCGTCGAGGTGATGAGCGCCGCGATCATGCAAAATCTATGGGCGGCAATTTTTTTTTGCCGGATAAAAATATAACCGCAGGTTAACCAAATCGAGCTGAGGGCATTGAGCGTGGCGTTAACGGCAGGCAAATCGGCAATCTGCATTATGACGCTTCCTCGCGATAAAGCTTTTTGAGATCTTTCAACAACTGCGCGACGCCTTCTTCCTCCGTACCGTGATAATACCCCCGAATGCGACCTTGCCGGTCGACGAGTACGAAGCGGTCACTGTGAATAATCGGTTCTTCGGCTGGGCCGCCACTTGTGGCCGCGCTCAAAAGAAAACCTTTGTTCGCCAATTGCTGAATCGCCGCGCCGTCGCCGGTGAGAAAATACCAGCGGCCGGCCAGCGCGCCGTAACCGTTGGCAAAGCGCTGCAAAACTTCGGGCGTGTCGCGCTCCGGATCAACCGTAATCGAAACCAGCTTGGCGTCGTCAAGTTTCTCCGCCAGCGCCATGAGCTGAATCTCCGTCATGGCCGTGGTCATGACCGGGCAGGTGCCGGCGCAATTGGTAAAAATAAAATCGGCCACCCAAATTTTGCCGCGCAAATCGTTCAAGCCGAATGCCTGGCCGCTGCGCTCGGTGAGCGAGAAATCCGGCAAGGTTCCGAGGACGGGGAGAGGTTCTGGTTTGACACCAGAGCAATTCCAAGCTAAGATTGAAATAGCAGCAAGCAAAATTAGACCGCCGTTGCTGGTTAAAGATTGCTGTTCATTTGAAATGATGGTTTTCATGCTATAATTCAAATACTCTCTTTGTAATGGTTCAAAACGCCGTCTTATCCAACGCCATCAACGCCAGCAGCATGGGCAAATACAACAGCGAGGCGCGGAGCAAGCGCCTGAACGTGGCGTTCGACCGGTGGCGCATGACGGCGATGCCGCAGCCGAGAAAAAATAAGCTCAGCGCCAGCGCGCCGACAAAATAAAATTTTCCGGCCATGCCGACGATCGTCGGCAGCAAACTCACCGGTAGCAGCGCCAGACAGTTGCTGATGATTTGCCGGCCGGCGCTGTCGCCCTTCGGATCGACGACGGTCAACATCGGCAAGCCGCCGCGGCGATAATCCTCGCGATAAATCCAGGCGATGGCGAGAAAATGCGGAAGCTGCCAGATGAAAAGAATCGCGAAAAGAATCCAGCCTTCGATGCTGAGATCATTGCGCGCCGCGGTCCAACCGCCGAGCGGCGGCAACGCGCCAGGAATCGCGCCGACAATGGTCGAGAGTGAATTCTTCTGCTTGAGCGGGGTGTAAATGAAAACGTAACTGATCAGCGTGGCTGCCGCCAAAAACGCGGTTAATCGATTGACCATGATCAGCAAATGCGCGAGTCCGGCAATCGAAATGGTGACGCTGAAGGCCAGGGCTTTGTTGGGCTGCAGCCGACCCGCCGGCAAGGGGCGGTTTTTGGTACGCAGCATTTTGGCGTCGATGTCGCGCTCGAGATATTGATTCAGCGCGCTGGTGCCGCCGGCCACCAAGGCCGTGCCGATCAAGGCGTGCACCAGCAACAGCCAATCCATCTCGCCGCGCGAGCCGAGATAAAAGCCGAAGAGCATGGTGATCAGAACCATCAACGTGACGCGCGGCTTGGTCAGCTCGAGATAATCTGAAAATCTAATTTGCATGGTAACTTTATGAAAAAATTTTAAGCATATTACTTCGCTTTATCCGCCGAAGGATTTTGGCTCATGCGCGAGTTGAGATTGCGATAGAAATACGTTGAATCCTGGACGCGCACGAAGCGGGTGACGTAATCGCTTTTATGAACGACGACGTGATCGCCATCTTGAACCGGCACCTCTAATTGTCCATCGGCGCTGAGAATGGCTTGATGCTCGGTGCGCACCAGAATTTTAAGCGTCGAGCCGTGTGAAAGCACGATGGCGCGTTCGATGCACAGATGCGGGGCAATGGGCACGATCAAAATGTCTTTCAGCTCCGGCGGCAGAATCGGACCTCCGACCGCCAACGCATACGCGGTTGAGCCGGTGGCGGTGGCGACGATCAAGCCGTCGGCCACATACGTCGTCAATTCATCGCCATCCACCCAGGTTTTCAGCCGAATCGGCCGGGCCAAAGCGCCGCGGCTGACGACGGCTTCATTCAACACTTCGGTGGTGTTGAGTTTTTCCTCGCCGCGATAATGCTCGACGTGCAGCATCGTCCGCTCTTCGAGCCAGTAATCACCGACGAGAATTCTGGCGAATACACCTTTCCACTCCAGCGGTTGCACTTCGGCTAAAAACCCCAAACGGCCGAGATTGACGCCGATGACGGGTATTTTATATTTGGCGGCCATGCAGCCGCCGCGCAGCATCGTGCCGTCGCCGCCAAGTACGGCGATCATGTCCTGATCCGCAAGGCGGGCTTTCGCGGTTTCATCGGTGATGGCGACGGACTCGGCCTCCACACCCAGGCTGCGCAAGTGACGCGCAATATCGTTTGCGAACACCGCTGCGCCTTCGACTTGCGGGTGATGATAAATTTGCATTTTTTTCGGCGACGGTTGGCGGCGGAGCGTCAGCATTTGCGTGGCTTCACTGGCCATATCTCTTTCTCCGGATGAGTTTGCCTGTCAGAGCAAGGTCAAGGTTTGACCCTCGTCAATAGCATTTTGAATTTTTGGTTGTCGTCATCAGGGAATTTTTAAATCTAACTTGGTCTTTAGAATAGCCATCAGGTTTAGACAGTCTTCAAAGTATAAGCCTATCGCCGCTTCTTAGCATTAATTCTCGGGTTCAAAATGAGAGTTTTTACAGTCTCGACTGAGACGTTCATCACATTTGCAATAGTTTTATTGTTCAAGCCAGCGAGCTTGAGCAGCCTGGCGCGTTCGGTCAAACCCATATCACTACCAGCTTGAATGCTCAGAACTTTCAAAATTTGAGCGAGTTTTTCGACGATTTGTGCTTCTGTAGATTTAGACATTTCATTCTCCTCAAAGATTGAAGCTTTCCGCTAGGCGTAGCAGGAGATTTCATCAAATTCATAAGCATCATGCCTATATCGTACCTTTTGCATGGTTAGATTTATTCTATCAGACCTCTTGAATTGCTTCACCAATCTCTCTTTCGAGATGAACGCGTTCCGAAACGGCCAAGAATCGATGCACTCGCAACGCCAGCACCAAGCTCGTCCCCAAAATCAGCGCGCCGGTGGCGACGTGTGCCGTGGTAACGATTGCGGCTTTTTGCGTCCAAATGGTGAACGCGCCGAGCGTCAATTGCGCCAGCAGCGCACAAATCAACAACAGCGCTGGTCGAAACAATTTTTTCTGATGGCGATAATGTTGCAGGATGCGAGCCACCGTCCAAACTACAAATATCGTCACAATCAACGCGCCAATACGATGCGAAAAATGAATGGCGATTTTGGCGGAGTCAAAGGGCGGGATAAGTTTCCCAAAAGCCAGCGGAAAATCCGGGATCGCCAAGCCCGATTTGGTGTGGCGCATCACCGCGCCGAGAAGCAATTGAATGAAAACGGCCGCGGTGGTGGCGATGGTCAACGTTTGCAGAGAAGGGCGGTGGGCATCTTCGACGCGCATCGATTCCTGTTGCCACTCGCGAGAAGTGAACAGCGCCAGGCAAATGGTCAAACAAAAAAATGTCTGCGCCAGCGCGCCATGGCTCACGGAAATCGTCGTCGGCAACAAAAATAAAACCGTGAGGCCGCCAAGAATTCCCTGCACGATCACGGCCAACAAGGCCAGCCAACCCAGCCGTTTCACCCAGCGGCGCGGCTCTTTCAGCCAGAGCCAAACGGCTAAAATCACCATCAACATGCCGACGACGCTGGCAACGAGGCGGTGGCCGTGTTCATACAAAATGCCGCCGACCATTTGTGACAGCGGAAAAGAGAACATGAATTGGCCGTAGGTCGTCGGCCAGTCCGGCACGGCCAGACCGGAGTCGGTGCTGGTGACCAGGCCGCCGACAAAAATTAAAATAAATGTGGCTCCAACCACGAGTTTTGCGAAACGGTGGAGCCAGATATTATTATTCGTCTCGTTCATGGGCAAAAATTACTGCGCTTCCGCGGGTGGGGCGGCCTCTTCCTGCGCAGCCTGCGCCACCGCGGTGGTTTGGGATTTACGCTTAGTCCCGGTTAAATCCGGCAGCAGCGCGAGGATCAACAACGTGCAGAGAATCAGCGGCGTCATCGCGATGATGCCCAGGGTGCGTTTCTCAAATTTCAGGTGCATGAAGTACATGCCGACCAGAACCGCCTTGCTCAGGGCGAGAATAATAAGCATCGCTCCCATAATCAGCAGCGGCAGAAATCTCGCGTAGGCTACACCGATCTCCACCGCGGTCAATACCGCCAACGAATAAAACACCGCCATGTAATTCGGTTCTTGATGTGTTCCCGACATGAGTTTCTCCTATGAATTAAGATGGATTGGGAATCAAATAGATAAACGTGAACACCAAAATCCAGATCAAATCGACGAAGTGCCAGTACAAGCCGACGATTTCAACACCGTTAAAATTGTCGGCGGAGTACTTGCCGCGCAGACTGAGGAGCACAACGGTGATCAGATAAATGACGCCGCCGGTGACATGCGCGCCGTGGAAACCGGTTATGGCAAAAAAAGTGGCGCCGAAAAGGCTTTTTTGGCCGCCAAACGTCGTAAAATGAACCTGGTGTTCTCCGGTTATGAGGTGCGTCCATTCGTAAGCTTGCAAGCCCAAGAAAATGGCGCCGCCGAGAGCGGTCAACAAGAGATAAGTTCGCATGCGCTTGGGGTTGCCGTGTTTAATGGCCGACAAGCCCTTAACCATGGTGACGCTGCTACAGATTAGCAAAAAGGTCATGAACGCGGTCAATTGAATGCCGAGAACTTTGGTCGGATCAGGCCAATCCAAACTGCCGGCGCGCAAGGCGCCGTAACCGGCCAGCAGCGAGCCGAAAGTCATGGCGTCGCCGGCGAGGAAAACCCACATGCCGAGTTTTCCCCAGCTTGCCGTCAACGGCGATTCCGCCGGTTCGACCGCGTGCATTGTCGTGGCGTGACTCAAGTTGTCTCCTCCTTCAGATTAAATGCGTTAAGATTCACTGAATTGCATCGAAGCTATGGACAAAATAATTTTGTGACAAAATGATTCGATTTCTTTTAGCACAGTCATTGCGAGGAGCGTTTTTTGCGACGAAGCAATCTGCCTTAATTCCTTGAAGGATTGCTTCGCTTGCAATGACTATTCTCATTTCATATCAACTTTGCTTTGATTCATTTTCTTGAGATGTCGTTTCGCCTGAATCTTTATTGTGTTGGTTGATTTGTTTTTGGGCGCGGTGATATGCATAAACCAAGCCGCCGGCAATGGCGCCAACAACGGCAAACGGCATCGCCATCATGAACAACACGCTCGGATTGAAAGCGCGACCCAACTGGTCGGCCACAGCCGCGTTTCAACCAGGACAGGCGAATGAGGCTGCCGGGTTAAGTAAAATGATGGCGGCAAAAAAAAGCAAAACGGTTAATTTGAATTTGAGCATTGTCGATTAATAAGATTATTAACTTTTGTAGTAGTTCCTTCAGGGACTCGATTGCAGTAAAGGTGCCTGAAGGCACTACTACGAAACCTATTTCAAATAAACCAACGCGTACAACACCGGCCACAGCGCGACGACGAGGAACCAGTACATGCCGGCGAGCTTGATGCCGGCGTGTTTTTTGGCGGTGAAATAATTTTTCTTTAACAGCACCAAAATCGCCAACAGCCAAATCACCGCGCCGAGGACGTGAAGGGCGTGACAGCCGATGAGGGTGTAGAAGATCGCACCGTACACGCTCGATTTCATGGTGAGGCCGAAGCGAATCAGCTTCATCCATTCGTAACCTTGCACCAGCAGGAAAATCACGCCGAGCAAGGCCGTGAGATTCAAGCCGTTCACCAGGCGACGGCGATTCCAATCGTCGAGCTGGCGCCAGGTGCGCCACATCGTGAAACCGCTGGCCAACAAGATGAGCGTATTCACACCGGTCACCGCGACCGGCAGGCGCGGCTGTCCGAACGGCGGCCAATCCATCGCGCCAAAGCGAAAAACCACGAAGGCGCCGATGAGTCCGGCGAAGAACATCACATCGGCGCCGATGAACAGCATCATCGCCAGGTAGACGTTGCCCACTGGCGCGCGGGTGCCCTCGCCGCGGCCGTCGCCGCCGGGATCGTAAGGCGGTTCGTCCAAGTACGGCGGCGGGCCCTGACCAAATTTTTTTTTCGGCGCGATGCCGTCAACACCACGCCCTACTTCCGCGTCAAAGATTTCTGCTGCCAAAACTCACTTTCCAAGCAACATGTCATTCCGCAGGCTGCGCCCGTAGGGAATCTTTTTAAAAATGGGTAACCCTGCTCGAGACCAAAAAGATCACTGCGGGCGTAGCCTTCCAGGATGAAATGAAAATGTTACTTGCAGACTAGTTTTTCACCAACACCGTCACCACCGTGATGATCACCAGCGTGACGAGAACACTGAGTAAAATCATCAACGTCCGGCGGTTTTGGATTTGAACATCAGCTCGCTTCATTGAATTATCTTACTTTTCTCGTTTGTACAAAATCATCTGCAACGAGCGACCAGCAACCAGTTAATGATGCCCGCTTCCGTGCGCCGCGGTTGTCGCCAGCTTTTTCGTTTGCGGCAGCCAATCTTCCTCGACTTCCGGCGCGCTGTATTCATACGGGCCACGATACACCGCCGGCAGCGCCGCAAAGTTGCCGTGCGGAATCGGATAAATCGCCGTCCACTCCAGCGTGTTGGCCTGCCATGGATTGTCAGCCGCTTGCTTGCCGCGCTTCAAGCTGTAGAGCACATTAATGAGAAAAAGCAACTGGGTGAACCCGAGCACGAAGGCGCTGATCGAAATAAATTCGTTCATCCCCTGAAAGTCTTTGAGAAATTCATATTGCATCGGATTATAAATGCGCCGCATGTGGCCGCCGACGCCGAGAATGTGCATCGGAAAGAAGGTGCAATTGAACGCGATAAAGGTCAGCCAGAAATGAATCTTGTTGAGCGTCTCGTTCATCATCCGGCCGAACATTTTGGGGAACCAGTAGGTGATGGCGGCGAAGATGCCGAAAATGCTGCCGCCGAACACGACGTAGTGAATGTGCGCCACGATGAAGTAGGTGTCATGAATGAACATGTCCACCGGCGTCGAGGCCATGTAGATGCCGGAGAGGCCGCCGATGACGAACATGGAGACAAAAGCCAGCACGTGCAGCATCGGCACGGTAAAGCGAAGGTTGCCGCCCCACAACGTTCCCAGCCAGTTGAAGGTTTTGATCGCCGAGGGCACGGCGATGATCATGGTTGAAATCATGAACGTAAAACCCAGCGTCGGGTTCATGCCGCTTTGAAACATGTGATGGCCCCACACGATCCAGCCGAGAAACGCGATCGCGACCATCGCCCACACCATCGCCTTGTAACCGAAAATCGGCTTGCGGCTGAACACCGGCAGAATTTCCGAGGCGATGCCCATGCCCGGCAGAATGAGAATGTAGACTTCCGGATGGCCGAAGAACCAGAACAGATGCTGCCAGAGCAGAACCTCGCCGCCGCCGGCGGGATTGAAGAAATTCGTTCCGGCCATGCGATCGAACAACAACATGGCGAGCGCAGCGGTTAAAACCGGCAGCGCCAGCAGCAACAAGATCGCGACGATGAAAAGCGACCAAATCACCAGCGGCATGCGAAAGAGCGTCATGCCCGGGGCGCGCATGTTGATGATCGTCGTGATGTAATTGATCGAACCCATTAACGAGGAAATGCCGAGGACGATCAAGCTGAGGCACCACCAGTTCTGGCCCCAATCCACGCCCGTCCATTGCGGATCGGCCGAAAGCGGGGCGTAGGATGTCCAGCCGGCGGCCGCGTGCCCGCCCGGAACGAAAAATCCGATGAGCATCAAAATGCCGGCGATGAAAGCCGCCCAGAACGACATCATATTGAGGGTCGGGAACGCCATATCGCGCGTGCCGATCATCAGCGGGATGAGAAAATTGCCGAAACAGCCCACGAGAATCGGCATGACCACGAAAAAGATCATGATGGTGGCGTGCATCGTGAACACGGCGTTGTAAAACGCCGGGGTGATCACGCCTTGCGGCACGTTTTTCGCGAGCCAGTTTTGCTCTTTTTCATCTTTCGAGAGCCATTCCATCCAGGTCATGTCCCACGACGAAGTGGTATCGGGATCGCCGGTTTCGACGAATTGTTTTGACGCGCCAAGCAGCGGCAGCGGTTTTTCCGGATAGGCCAGTTGCCACCGAATCAACAACGCCAGCCCGCCGCCGAGCAGCAACATCAACAAGCCGAGAAGTAAAAACTGCTTGCCGATCATTTTGTGATCGGTGGAGAAAATGTATTTGCGAATAAAACTTTCATGATGCGCATGCGCTTCATGCTTTTGGGTTGCAGTTGCTTCGCTCATGGTTTCCTTCCGCCTCGTTTATTCTTGTTCGGGAGTTTGCACATTTGCACTATCCGCCGCTGCCGGCGGCCATTTCTCGTTCTTCCACGCTTCATATTCTTCCGGCGTGTCCACATACAAATGCCCGAGCATGCCGGAATGGCCAAAGCCGCAGAGCTCGGCACACGGAATCTCGTACTTCCCTGGTTGGGTGATCTCAAACCATGCCGAGATCGTGTGACCTGGCACCGCGTCTTGCTTGACGCGCGCTTGCGGCACGAAGAAGCTGTGAATCACATCTTTCGATTTCAAAATCACCCGCACGACCGTGTTCACCGGCACGTGCATGTCATTATCGACTTGATAATCGTCGAGGGTTCCGGCTGCCGAATCCGCCGCCGTGTCAAACTCCCCGTCGGGCCCGGGATAAAGCACTTCCCAATTGAACTGCTTCCCGGTCACCTGGACGGTCGCCATGTTTTGCGTCATCGGCGTTTGCTGCTTGATGCGGCCCCACAGCGGCTTGCTCACCACCGCCAGGATCAGCATCGCCGCAAACGTCGCGGTCGTCCACACGATCTCCAGCGTTGTGTTGCCGTGCGTGTAAATCGCCCGCCGGCCTTCCTTGAAGCGATATTTAATCATGAAAAAGATCATCGCGCCGGCGACCAAAAAGAAAACCGCCGCCGTGATGTAATAAATCACATAAAAAAAGTAATCAATCTCACCGCCGTAAGTCGATACGTTCGGTGGCAGCCAATCAAGCATAGATGTTCTCCTTCCTCGTCATCTCCGGGTGAAAATGAAATCAAGGGTTTTGGTTTCGGCTTCGGTTATTTTGACGGTTTGCACGAGCGTGCCAAACACTTCATGCCAAGCTTCGATCACATACTCCCCGGCCGGCAGCGCTTTCAAAGCGTAACGGCCCGTCGTATCCGTCACCGCGTAAAACGGATGATCGACCACCCCGGCATACGCGCTCATCCACGGATGCACGTTGCAATGAATCGGAATCATCACCTCGGCGCGGTCGAACCGGCGCGTCTTCACTTTTTCGACCTTCGACATGCCGAGATTGAACGCCTTGTTCTTTTGCGCCGAGGCGTGGACGTTGTGGAAAGTTGGATCGCTGTTAAGAATCTTCAGCGTTTGCCCGACTTGAATGCCGAACACGTGCGGCGCGTAACGGCAATGACGCTGGTCCAAAATCACCGGGGCCATCGTCCCGACTTTCCTTTTAAAAAAAGATAATAAGGAATCGGGAAACCCTGCTTTCACATACACAAACACATTTGCCAGACCTAACTTTCCGGCGGAAATTTGCGAAGCTACGCCTGTCGGGGAACTGTCGGGGCCGAAATCAAGCACGACTTCTTCCGAGTACGCCGGATTGCCTTCCGCCGCGGCGCAAGCCGCATCCTGGTTCATGTGGATCACTTTTCGCGCCGGCGCGTGACCTTGAAAAAACGCCCGTCCGGCAATTTGACCGGCAAATTTTTTTTCAGCAGAATCTGCGGGCGGCGTCGAAAGCTGATTAACCGTTGGTGGCGTGGCCTCCGGCCTGTCGGTTTGTTCGTTGGAATTGCATCCAAAGAGAAGGCACGACGCGGAGATCAGGATGAACCAAAATCCCGAATCTCCTTTATAGTGTATATCGAGAAATCGGGAGGTGACGCAGCCACGCAGGAACAAAGCTCGGCTCAAAACGGCTGTCGTAAATTTTTGCAACACACAAAGTCTTGTCATTACGAAGAAGTAAATTTAATGCTCTGAAGCGGAAATGTCAAGAGGAAAATCGGGTTGTGGCGGGATTTTATCGGGAGGCGAAGTTATCGGTAGGCTGTTGCGCCGTCATGCGGATGAACCGCGATCGCGAACACAACAGCAAATAAATTCCCCGGCGAACAGCGGCATTCTCTTTCCGCAAATGCCCGCCTGATGATGAATCATCAAGCTCAGAATCGAAAATCATCTGAAGGTGACTATTGGACGATAAGGCGACTTTAGTCGTCTTCCGGCTTTTAGCCTGCGATTTCAATCGCAGGCGGAGGTTTCACTTGGCTGCCGTCTCCGGCGCAGCGATAACAATGTCACCCAAGTCGATGTCTTCCTCAACACCTTGAGCGGCTTTTGCCTCGGGGCGCGCCGGGGTCATCGGCGTGTTGTCAAAACCAGCGTCAAGGCCGGCAAAAGCGGCTTGCGAGACGGCCGGCCTCGGCTGAGGGTCGGTGTCGCTCGAAGCATAGCTGGCGAGAAAAATAAACAGTCCTGAAATCGAAACAATGGCGGCGAAAATTGCGGCGAAAGATAGACGTTTAAACATGGCTCCTCCTACTCGGTTGAAGACATCGGTTCACACACACTTTATTCAAAAAAACGCGCATCAAGGAGATGATCCATCATTCCCTTGATGCGCCTTATCAATCCGTTGAAATTTTTCCACAGGTTCGTCCAGGCAGCTTCTTCCAAAAGCTGCGTCCAAAAGTCTTACGCCCTTTTCATCTACAAATCCGATGCCAACCGGCGCCGCTTGAATAAAAAACGCGCCTGTGGGTGATGATGATCAATTTATCAAGTGTTTAACGGCGGCGGTGGGCAGGATAAAAAAACCGGCCGGCAAGAGAACGCGGCCAACAGGTGTAATAAAACTTTACAAGCTGGCAAAATCCGGCACACAATGTAGCAAACTTTTCGCAGTGGACAACTTCACGCCTGATACGCGAACCAGCTCGCTTCCAGGCCGCGGCGCAGGAGCGCGCGCGCCCGATGCAGCATGACCCACAAATTGTTCGGCGGTCCAATGATCCGCCCATTCGCCGGATTTGCGAAACGCCTCGCCGTCGTCCGCGCTCATTTCAAAATCGGCCACCGAACGCTCGCGGCTGGCGCGGCGGAAATGATCGACGATCTTGTGCTTGAGAATGCCGACGAGCCAGGTGCGCTCCGACGATTGCTGCGCAAAATTTTTGGTAACAGTTCAGGTAACCGTCCAGACGCTTCGTGATTGGATCAAATTCGTTTTAATAATACCGTCATTCTCGCACAAAAGCGTCCGGACGGTGAACTGTTACCAAATTTACAGGCTCTCGTCGGTGACCTTGCCTTCGATTTTATAAATGACGTGCGAAAGATTTTCAAAGTTTTATTTTTAAAAATTTAGGGTTGTCGATCCAGGCTGAATTGTTTCTCCCAACTGGGTTGCTTTTGTCAATATTTTGACAGCCGTCAATATTTTGACATTTTAAAATGGCAAAATATTGAGAGGGTGGGAAAATTTATCTTGCTTTTGAAAAACAATGACATTATCATGTAACTGAAATTAAAAAACAATGACATTGCGATGCAACTGATTTTCAACCAATTCAATCCGTGGTGGCAGCGCCGGCAAGTTCCTGAGCCATTGCTGGGTCGACCGCGTCAGTATCTTCAAACGCTTTACGAGTCCTTGTCTCCGCGGCAGATGACCTTTATTACCGGCCTGAGGCGGGTTGGCAAAACCACGCTGATTTTTCAGCTCATTGACCGGCTCATCCGCGAAAGACAGGTTGACCCCTATCATCTTCTGTACTTTTCTTTTGATGAGAGCCGTTTTAGTCTCGAAGAAATTCTTGCTTTCTATCAGACCCACATTTTGCAGGATGACCCGCGGGCCTTCGAGCGAATTTATATCTTTTTTGACGAAATTCAAAAGCTTTCACATTGGCCGGAGCAAGTTAAAATTTTGTACGATCTGCACCCCAACGTCAAAATCACCTTGTCAGGCTCGGCGAACATTATCATGAAGGTCAAAAGCCGCGAGAGTCTGGCGGGCCGGTTCTTCGATTACGCCATCGAACCGTTGGATTTTCCGGAGTATTTGGCATTCAGGGGAATTTCGGTCGACAGCGAGCGCGAAGCGGTTTTTCAATCGACGATTGTCAAGGAGTTTCGGCAATTTCTTAAAACCGGCGGCTTCATCGAGGCGATGCCATTCGACGACGGGCAACTGGTCAAATACTTCAAAGATTCGATTTTGGAGCGCATCACCTACCGGGACATTCCGGAGGTGTTTTCCATTGCGGCGCCGGAATTGTTGCTGCGTTTGCTCGGCATTCTGGCGCAAAAACCGGGGCTGTACTTGGAATATAAAAATCTGGCGAGCGATTTGCAATTCGATCAGCGGACGATCGTGAGTTATTTCAGTTATCTGGAGTATTCTTTTCTCTTGCAAAAGCTGTACAATTACTCCACCAATCTTTTGTCGAGCGAAAAGAAATTGAAGCGGGCGTATCTTTCCAACACCGGCTTCACGCAGGCCTTGGCGGGCGAATTGAACTTCCCGCTGCTCATGGAACAATTTTGGGTCAACCTGCTTAAAGCCGATTTTTTTTACCGCTCGCCGCAGAAGGACGAGGTCGATCTGGTGCATGTCGCCGGCGGGCTTTGTCTTCCTATTGAAATTAAAATGCGTGAAAGCGTTTCGGCCAAAGACGCCGGCGCGCTGTTCAAATTCCTGCGCTATTTTGGCCGCACGCAGGGGCTGCTTATTTCATTGCATGAGGAGACGGCGTTTGTCAACAATGGGATGACCGTGAAAGTTTTGCCGTATTGGAAATATTGGTCGATTCGCAAATGGATTGAAGAGATGAAAGTCTGATCATGGCAACCCCATGGCATAAAATTGTTCACGCTTGCCGGCCGCGGCTTCTTGCGCGGCGAGCAGCAGATTTTTAAAGGTAACGATTTTTGCAAAAAGATGTTTGTGCGTTTTCATGGACTTTTTCAAACTGAAGTTCGCAATTTCGATTCCATTAAAAAAACCAGCAACCAGCAACCAGCATCGAGCATCCTGCATCCAGCCCGCTCACCCAATCTCCTTCACCCAGCCGAACGGATCGTCCAGCATTTGCAATTGAATCCCGACGAACAAATCCCATAGTCGTTGGGTTTTGACATTCTTTTCCGGCCGGAAAGGCCGGAATCGGCCCTGGTAATAAAGTTCATTGATCGGCGTGATAATCGCGGCGTTGCCGGTGCAAAACGCCTCGGCAATGCGCTTTTCGTCCAGAATTTCTTCAACAGGCAGCGGCCGGATTTCGACGCGCCAACCTTCACTTTCAGCCAGCTTGATCAACGAGTCGCAGGTGTTGCCGGGGAGAATCGAATCGGATTTCGGCACGACCATCGCGCCGCCGGTGGTGATGGCGACGAAATTGGCGCCGGCAAATTCTTCGACATATCGATTGTGAACGGCGTCCAAATAGAGCACGTCGTGAAACGGCTCGTCACTCACTTTGACGGGCCGGCCATCAACCCAATCATAGCCGCGTTTGGCCAAGGCGCTGGGGAGCAAGCCCGAAACATAATTACCGATGGCTTTGACACTGCCGATGCCGCCCGGCGCGGCGCGGTGAAATTGGCTGGTGACGAGAATGCGGATGCCGTTCGCCGGCCAGTAAACATGCACCGGCGAAGTAAAAATCATAAAAAGATGATCTTTCGCCGGCTTGACGCCAAGCTCCGGGCCGTGTCCAAACAGCAGCGGTCGAACGTACATGCACCTCGGATCGCGCGTTTCCCACACCCAGTTCTCGCGGCGAAAGGGCGGAATAAACTCGCGATTCGCCAGGACGGTTTTGGTCACGGCCTCGACGAACAGATCGACCGGAACTTTGGGCAGCAGCAAGCGGCCGGCAGTTTTTTGCATGCGTTTGGCGTTCATCTCCGGGCGAAAGAGCACGACGCGGTCTTTGGCGGAGATCATCGCTTTCGCGCCTTCAAACGTGGCCGGCGCATAATGCAGCGCGCAGGCAGCCGGGTGCAGCGAAAGATTCGCCAAGTCAAAGAGCCCCGATCTTTCTTTTTGTTCGTCCAAAGGAAAGTCGGGGTCCGGCACCGCTTCCCAGCCGGTTTCGGCGTACTCGTCCGAATAATATTTTTCCCAACCGGCGCGGAAGCAGGGTTCCGGCCATTGTTCGTTTTTCCCCAAATCACTGGTTTGATGGCAGGCCAGGTAAAGTTTGTTGGTCTGATAAATGTCGAAGCGGAGGTTTTGAAAATCAGGCCGTTCCAGCGAGCGAAACGGCAGCGGAATGGCGGGTGGGATCGAGCCTTTGACAGTTTTGGGCGTTGCAACGATTGAGATCATGATTCGCCTCCGAAAAATGGCAATGGTTAGCTTCCAAAACAGCCGTGAGTCAAGACGAATCCTCAGCAAATCCCTCTTCCTGAGCATTTCGGCGATGGCACGACTCGTGTTAAATGGTGATGGCGTCGATGCCTTTGGCTTTTAGCTCGCCTTCTTCTGCAAAAACAAGATACGGCAGTCTACGCAACTGCGCCTCAATGGCATTCACCATATCGGTCTTGGGTGTGGTATAAACCAGATTTAAGCTTTTATCCAACTCGATTCGTCCAGCCGGCAATATACCTCGATTAGTTTCGCATAAGATCGGTACTATCCAACGATGAAGTTCTTCGTTGAAGCGCGGCGCTCCACCAACAGCCTTTTCGCCAATGTTTTCGAGCAGATATTGATCGATTATCTCTTTAATCTTTTCGTAATCGTTTTTTCGGCGGGCCATATTAAGATTGCCTCCTTTAAAACCCAATTGTTGAGCAGCGTTCAAGAGCTGTTTTGCCGAAGTTCCAAACACATTTGTACCACATAACATTGAAAGACTTATTTCGTCTGTTTCGTAACCCCAATATGCCAGAACCATTCTCAGGCAAACCGGCCCGCAGGTGTAATAGCGGTTTTGTTTGAAATAGGGAACGACAAGCATATCGATTTTTTTAACAATATAATATACGAATCACTTTTATAAAAATCAATTCTTCGCCCAAATGTTGGAAACATTACCCAAGAGTGGGCAAAAATTTTGACAAATGTAAGCCGGCTTATTACACCTGTCTTGTTCAAGCCCAGCAAGCGCAAAGGCCTGCTGGCCTGTTCATGATCAAATTACTTTTGCAACAACACTGGTCGTGTCATCATCTGCCACTCGTCATTTGCGAGGCGAAATTCAAGACGCAGAAAATACACGCCGCTGGCAGCCGGGCCGCCGTTGGTCAACCGTCCATCCCATCGCAAGGTCGATTCTCCCGCCGGCAATTTCCCCTTGAGCAGTTGAGCGACGTTTTGGCCGAGAACATTATAAATGTAAGCGCGCGCTTCAACTCCCGCCGGCGCAGAGAATGTCCATTGCACATCCTGCCCGCGGCGAATGGGGTTGGGATACGCGGGCCGCAAAGTAAATTCATTCGGCGTCGTGGGTTTGTCGTTCACGGACACGCCGGTGAAAGCGTCCACATAAATAATGATAGAAGTCGGCGGTTGTGAGGATGAACTATATCGAAAAAACCAGAACAAACGATTTGGCGTAGCAGGCTTGGCAAACCCCCAAAACGGCCTCGATGGTTGCATCGGGATACATTTGCCGGAAGCTCGCGCCGCCAAGTAATTCCGCCGTCGGCCCGGTTTTGTCGGTGTCGAGCCAGCCGGCGGGAATGGGCGTCTTGGGACCGTCGGTCACATTTTCCTGTATGGCGAGATTGCCGAAAAAGATGATAAACTGACGCAACGAATCTTTGCTTGCGGAGTAGTAGACGAAAACCCACGCCACGGCAGTGCCATCGATGGGAGAAAAATCCGCGCCGGGCGGCGCGGCAACTAAAACGAGCTTGGCGTCCGACGCCCAGCTCAGCGCCGCGGTTTGGGCCACGGGCAAATTCGGCAGAGCCGAAGTCGTGCGTAAAATCGACAGCGTTTTTCCCGTGCGCACGTCAAGCAAAATGGCGGCAAAGCGGCCGCTTGCGGCGTCGGTATATTGGATGAACCAAACCTGCTGGGGCTGGCGCGTGGTTTTTTTCAAGAACGCTTGTGATTGGCGTGGTGAATGAAATTTCTGCCGCAGGCCAAAGCGCAATGTCGATCCTGCTGCTGATCCGCCCTCGTTACCCATCTCAAAGGGTCCGGCAAATCCGAAAATTTCGGCATCGCGATATTTTTGCAAAAAGCTTCTGCCCACCCGCGCTTGCGCCGTGTCCATCGCGGCTTTGCTGTCAATCCAATCCGCCGGCAGCGGCAGATCCAGCGTGTCGCCTTCATCAAAAATCGGGAAACAGATCGCATCGCTGCCGCCAAAACCGAAGTTTCTTTTGGTGGTCGGCGAATAAAAAAGATAGCTCCAAAACGTCGATTTGCCGTCCACGTCTAAATTTCCTGAAGCGAGCGCCACCAACTGCGCATCGCTCTGCACGGTCTTGGCAATGTTTTCAATGGCAGGTGAATAAAGCTCGCGCGCGGTTTTCGGGGTGGGATTGCGCAGGGTGATATTGATGCCGGGCAAACTGCCGCCCGCCGGCAGCGTGAATTGATTGACCAATTTGTTGGCATCAGGATCATATCCGCCGAGGGGATCGACGTTGCCGGGATTTATTTCGCCGTCGAGATTCACGTCTTTAATGCTCAACGCAAAATAACTGCCGCCGGGTAAAAACGGAACGGTGTAATTGCCATTATTATCCGCGATCGCAAAACCGGCGGCCTCGTCTAACGTGCTGAAGATTCCGACGACTGCGCCGTCGGCGCCGCCGGAATAACTGATCGTGCCGCTTACCGAGCCACTTGGCAGCGCCGGCCCAGTCGAAAACGTTACGGTCGCCGGACGCGCCAGCGGCGTGCGCGAGGCGTTGCGCGCGCCGACGACCAAAAGCACATAACGCGTGTTGGCTTGCAGATTAAGATTTTGCAGGCGAATGGTGCGAAGATCACTGCTGTACGTGACCATCGGCTGGCTGAAGGCGGTATCGGGATGCAGCTCGAAATTGACCGGCAACTCCGTGTCCGCAAACCGAAAGCTCGTATCCAGCGCGGCGCTGAAGGTGATGCTGATGGCGGCGTTGGTGGGAACATTGAGACTGCCGTGCGCCGGCGAGATTGAGTTGACCACAAATTGGGCAACCGCCGGTGATGACAGCGCGATCACGGCGCTGCCAGCGCAAGCGAAGCCAACAAAAAATTTTTTGACACCGCCGTTTTTGAAGCCTTTCATGGTGATCCTCCTGGTATTGTTTATGTGCAATGACTGAAATTTATTGTCCCGGGAGCTCCTGGGCAAAGCCAATTTACCATTTGCTTCACAAAAATGCAAGTTCTTTAGTTTTCATTTTGATTTTTGCTTCTAAAATTCTTATATTGGTGACACATGGCGTCAAGACTTCGGCTATTTGCGAATGGCGGCGATAGTTGAAGCCTGAAAGTTTTGTTTATCGAGCATCCTCTGATGCGGCTTGGAGGAAGGAATGAATGCAACCGATGATGAGAAACTCATCCACCAATATCAGCAGGGTAATCAGGGCGCCTTCAAAACTTTGTTCCAACGGTATTATCAATACGTTTACAAGGTTTTTGTCAAAAAAGGCGTGCCGGCCCAGGACGCGGAGGATTTTACGCAAGACCTTTTTCTCAAGCTCACCGAGTCGTTGTTGAATTTTTCCGGGCACAGCCGCTTCAAAACCTACCTGCACCGCGCCATCACCCACAAGCTCATCGACTTTTACAGAAGACGCCGGGTTGCTCGACAGCGGCCGCGCGAAGAACTTTCCGAGTTGATCGAAGCCGAGCTTTATCGCCATCCGAGCGGAGAAAAAACAACCGCCTCTCTTCCGAGTGCGATCTTTGATGCCGCCGAGCTGGATGAAACCCTTCGCCACTGCCTGAAGAAGCTGGCCAACTTGACGCGCCGCGCCGTCGTCGCTTTATGGTTGGAGGGCTTCAAGCTGCGGCAGATCGCGCAACTTCTTGCGCTTCCGCGCGGCACGGTCAATTCACATCAGACGAGAGGTCGGGCTGCTTTGAAACGATGTCTGGAAGAACAATATGCTGCCGGCATACTATAATTTTACTCGCAACGGCATCTTGCCAATGCTGATTTTTTTTCTGGCGAACGCCACGCCCCTCCACGTTCACGCGCGCCAAAGCGCTGCCTCCTTTACAGGCGCAGCCTCCAATGCGCCGTTGAAATTTACCGATGTCACCAAAGAGGCCGGTTTATATCGAGAAACCTCCGCCGCCGCCGCCATCTTCGTTGACTTTGACGAAGACGGCTGGTTGGATTTGCATCTTATCAATCGCCATTATGAGCCAAGCATCCTCTATCGGAATCAACAGGACGGCGCTTTCACCGAGGTGACCGGGGCTTCCGGTCTTCGCTTTCAAACCGATCGCGGAGGGGCGATGTGGTTTGACATGGATAACGACGGCGACCAGGATTGCCTGGCGGCGGGGAAAAACCAGGACGAGCTGTTTGTGAATAACGGCGACGGCACATTCACCTCGTTGGGAAGCTTGATCGGGCGCGCCGGCACCGGGCGAGGCGGAAGTTTGGCGGCGGCGGATTTTGATAACGACCGGCTTGTCGACATTTTCGTTTGCCAGACCGATGACAATCCCCGGCGCCATCCGGCTGATCGCAGCTTGCTTTTCAAAAACTTGGGTGAAGGGAAATTTCAGGAAATTGGAATGACAGCAGGTTTGGCCGATTCTTATGATGCCTTGGCCGCCGTGTGGATCGACTGCAATCAAGACGACCGGCTTGATTTGATTACGGCAAGCAGAGTGCCTCCTCTATACGAGGCGTACCTCAATAATCGCAACGGCGCGTTTCAACAGGCAACCGGGCGCGTGGGGCTGGCGGATGCCGAGCGCCGATACTATTCGAATTTGGGCTTGAGCGCCGCCGATTTGAACGGAGACGGCAAGACCGATCTCGTTCTGCTCGGAGACTCTTTGCGATTTTATTTGCAGCACGCCGATCGGTTTCATCTCCGGCGCGGCGAAGCGTTCCTTTCGCCACCGCAAATTCTTCTGCCGATTTATCTCGTCACGTGGGCCGACGCCGACAACGACGGCTGGCGCGATTTGTTCATGATCGCCCATCCAAGCTCGATGCAAATTTGGCTTGGGCAAAAGAACGGCAGGTTCAAATATCACACCGCCCTGCCCGCCGTGAAAACGACCGCTTCGAATCTGTTTTGCGTCGAAATCGGAGATTACGACAACGACGGCGATGCGGATCTGTTTCTGGCTCAGCAAGGCGCCAGCACGCTCTATCGCAACGACAGCCCTCGCAAGAATTGGCTGAAGCTGCGATTGCGCGGCACGGACAGGAATGCCGCCGGAGTTGGCGCGCAAGCGGAGCTTTATGCCGGAGCGCGACGGCAGACCGCCGGCGTGATGACGGGGGCAACAACCACAGGCCAGACGTCGGAAACATTACATTTTGGTTTGGGTCATAACGCACGGGCCGATAGCATCCGAATTCGCTGGCCTTCGGGCCGTTCGCAGAGCCTGACAAATGTCCAGGCGAATCAGACGTTGGAGATAAAAGAGTCGATCGCTGCCGCTTTTGAAGAGGTGACAAAAGCGGCCGGGATTTCTGGCGCCTGGGTGTCGCGAGGGGCGGCCTTTGCGGATTATGACAACGACGGCGACCTCGATCTTGTCGTGAATAGCGGCCCGGGCCTGCTGTTCAACAATAGGGGCGATGGGACTTTCGTGGAGGTCGCGGAGAAAGCCGGCATCTATATCGCCCCGGGGCCAACTGGCGGCGTGGCTTGGGGCGATTTCAACAACGACGGCCGGTTGGATTTGTTCATGACCCGAGAGAGCAAGCTTCCCCATCGGCTGCTCTTGGGAAATGCAGACGCCACGTTCACCGACGTTTCTCCGGAGGCTGGCGTCGCGCTGCCGGGAAACGGCGGGCCGGTTCTGCTTGCCGATTTCGATGCGAACGGATTTCTGGATGTGTTGATTCCAAGCGCCAAGCCGGTGCAGTTGTTTTTGAATCACAGCAACATGAAGTTCGTCGAGGCCGGGCAGCGGGCGGGATTCGGCCATGTCAAAGCCGGGAAGCATATGACGGGATGCACCGGCGATTACGACAATGATGGCGATATCGACGTCTATTTGTCAAATTCCAATTGGTCATATAAAAAGCATGACGCGCCAAATTATCTCTTCCGCAATCGCGGCAACGGCACGTTTGAAGACGTGACAGCGCCGGCCGGCGTGGCGGATTCGAGCAATTCCAAGGGCGCTGTTTTTGGCGATTATGACAACGATGGCGACCTGGATTTGTACGTCGCCAACGACGGCGGCGACAACCGGCTGTTTCGAAATAACGGCGACCTGGCCGGTCAGGCTGGCACTTTTTCCGATGTCGCGCAACAGCTCGGCGTTGCCGGCCCCTTTGCCGCCCATTCTCCGGCATTCGGTGATTTTGATAACGACGGGGACCTGGATTTGTATGTGACTGGCGCAAGCTTCTTGTATTATGACAGTCTGAAGGTTTCATTCGGCCCGCTTCCGGACGCGCTTTACCGTAATGATGGTTACGATCCAACTCGAGGATGGACTTTTACTGAGGTGACCGCCGAGATGGGCATTGAAAATCCTGCTTCCTGCATCGGCGCCATCTGGGGAGATATCGACAACGACGGCGACCTCGACCTCTTTTTGGCAAACAGCCATGACCTTCGAGGGCGAAAGATTTCTGCAAGTCTTTTTAACCAACCCCCTTTCCCGGAAAACAAGCTCTATAGAAATCACGGCAACCGGAATCACTTTCTTCACCTGCAGCTCGTCGGCCATCGCAGCAACCGGGCCGCAATCGGGGCAAGGGTCGAGGCCCATGCCGGAGATTTGCGGCAAATTCGTGAAGTGGAAGGCGGATCGACGCATGGATCGCAAAACAGCCTGCGCATCGCATTCGGGTTCGGCAAACGGGACAAGGTGGACAACGTGATCGTGCGCTGGCCCAGCGGAATTGTGCAGACGATCATTTCACCCAAGATCGATCAAATTTTGATGATTGAGGAACCCTTCAAAGCCGGGCCGTTCCTCATCGAACGAGCGACGCTGGCGCGCGCACGAAAGTGGCTGCCGCGAGTCGTTGGGAGCTTGGGCGGGTTGATTTTCCTCGCGGCGCTGATCTCGATCGGCCGGCGCGGGTATCATTTGATGCGAAGGAAGCTTTCAGCCTCTCAGCTTCGCCTTCTCGATTGGCGCTTGAAATTATCCGGCACGCCTCGGATGCGCCGCCAAGCCGAAGCAAAATTCGATGAGGAAAACTCGCCGCAGAGGCAACAGACAAGCTTGGTCAAAGTCATCGTGAATCTCATTGAATTTAAAAATGATCATCTGCTGACCCACCGGGTCGAGCCGGCGCCTCTTCTCGCCGGCAATTTGTCGGCGTTTTCGCCGGGCCGCCATGAAAAGCATCCTTACCTTTTGCGCGCCGAAAAACTCCGGCATCTTCACAAAGATATTGCCGAGGTTTTTTGTTCTTACG
>Ga0073934_10004483_pt1 | contig 23174 bp, 19 predicted proteins | sample LarsenN4metaG_FD_76834 | JGI IMG/M metagenome (GOLD analysis project Ga0073934, IMG submission 76834) | Hot spring sediment bacterial and archeal communities from British Columbia, Canada, to study Microbial Dark Matter (Phase II) - Larsen... ...
CGATGCGGGCCAGCTTGCCGTCGGCGAGGAGCTGCTTCCACTCGTCACCATAAAGGTAGTCGGTCTTGGCGTGCTGGTCGCCGAAGAAAAGCCAGTTGCGTCCTGTGGCCCCGGTGGCCACGCGCTCCTGCACAAAGGCCCGGAACGGCGCGATGCCCGTGCCCGGCCCGACCATGATGATGTCCTTGGCGCCGTCCGCCGGCAGGCCGAAATGCGACTCGGCCACGAAGACGGGCACGAGCGTCTTGCGGCGGGTGACGCGGTCGGCGAGGTAGGTGGAACACACGCCGTAGCGGCGGCGAAAGTTGGACTCGTAGCGCACGGGCGCGACCGTCAGGTGCACCTCGCCCGGGTGGGCCTTGGGCGACGAGGCGATCGAGTAGAGCCGGGGCACGAGCTTGCGGAGGTGGTCCACGAACTCCTGCGGGGTCAGCTTGGCGGAGGGGAATTCCTCCAACAGATCGATGTATTCCCGCTGACCGAGGAACAGCTCGAGCGTCTCCTTCGCCTCCGGCTTGAGCAGAGCCTCAAGCTGGGCCTTTTCCTTCGGATCGGTGGCCTTGGCGGCGAGCGTCTCGATGATTTTCTTCGTCGGATCGGCGAGGGACAGCTTGCTGGTCAGGGCCTCGCGGAGACTGACGGGCGCGGGCGCGCGCGGGGGCAGCACCGGCTCGTTGCCCGTGGCGTCCAACAGGGCGATGATCTCCTCGACAAGCTGCGGGCGGTTGGTCGGATAGACCCCGAGCGAGTCGCCGACCTTGTAGGTCAGGCCGCTGCCGGCGATGTCGAACACGAGGTGGCGCACGTCCTTGCTGGAGCCGTCCTTGTTGAGGACGCGGTTGACGAGCAGCTTGGCGGGCAGCGGGTTGTCCTTGGTGTAGGTGATGGGAGCCGTCGAGGCGGTCATGCGGTCAGCTTATGGATGATGGAACGGCGGGGAAGTTCCATTCCACTGCGCGGGTTGGCAAGCTCTGCGCGTGTCTTGCCGGGCTATTTCGTTGCCCCGCACGCGGCGGCCTGCCATCCAGCGCGCGTGGAACCGCTGCGCCTCCAGAAATTCATCGCCGACTCCGGCCTGTGCTCGCGCCGGGCCGCCGAGGCGCTGATCGAGGCGGGCGAGGTCTACGTCAACGGTGCCCGCGCCGTCCTCGGCCAGAAAATCGATCCCGCGGCCGACAAGGTCACCGTGCGCGGCAAGCCCCTCCGCCCGGCGCCTCCGGCCAGGCTCACCCTCGCCCTCCACAAGCCCCGCGGCGTGGTCTGCACCAACAGCGACCCCCATGCCGAATCGACCGTGTTCGACCTCCTCCCGCGCGAATGGGCCCGTCACCGTCTCTTTTGCGCCGGCCGCCTCGACAAGGACAGCGAGGGCCTCGTCATCCTCACCTCGGACGGCGAACTCGCCCACCGCCTCACCCACCCCTCCAGCACGGTCGTCAAGCGCTACCATGTCACTTTGGAGGAGCCCTTCCCCGCCGGCCGCATCGGCCAGCTGCTCAAAGGCGTCGTGATCGAGGGCGAGCACCTCAAGGTCGAGCGCGCCAACCTCGTCAACCCCGGCCCCGACCGCCGCTCCACCGACCTCGACGTCCATCTGCACCACGGCAAGAAGCGCGAGATCCGGCAGCTCTTCCTCGCCCTCGGCCATCCGGTGCGCCGCCTCCGCCGCTATCAGATCGGCGCCTTCCCGCTGCGGGGAATCCCGTTGCGCGGCGTGAAACAACTTTCTACCAAGGAAATCTCATTGCTCTTCGCCCAACCGCGTCCGCACCCTCGCGCCACCGCAACGTCTTCGCCCGATGAAAACTAACTCAGTCTTTCTTCTCCTGCTCGCCCTGACCGCGACCCGGCTCGCCGCCGAGACGCTCGCCGGCGACACCGCCGTCTTCCTCTCGCCCGACCCCAAGTCGCCCGTCATCGCCCGCCTCAAGGCCGGCGCCAGCATCGTCGTCATTCCCGGTGCGCCTGCCGGCTGGCGGCAGCTCGAGGTCTCCGGCCCCTTCGAGGTCTTTGCCCAGAACCGCGACGTCACCAAGGGCCTGGAGGTCCGCGAGGGGGCCAACCTCTACGTCCAGCCCCGCAAGGACGCCCCCATCCTCACTGTCGCCGGCGCGGAGGACAAGACCGACGTCACCGGCCTCGTCCGCGGCTCGGCCGACTGGGCCCGCGTCAAGCTCGACAAGAAGCTCCGCGGCTACATCGCGGTCGGCGAAACCGCCAACCAGACCGCGGCCGTGCCCACGCTGGCTCTGCCGGCGCCCGCCACCGGCTACACGCCGCCCCCGCCTTCCAACGCGCCCGGCCGCCCCGTGGCCATCAAGGGCAACAGCGCCGACCTGCCCCGCCTTTTCCAAGGCCGCCTCGTCTCCGCCCGCACCCTCCTCCAACGCAGCCCGCTCTACGACTACCAGCTCTCCGACTCGTCCGGCCGTCGCCTCGCCTACCTCAACCTCGAGAAGCTCAAGCTCGCCGGCAAGGTGGAGACCTACCTCGAGCGCACTGTCTCGGTCACCGGCACGATGCGAAACACCATCGACGGCAAGGACCTCGTCATCGAGGTCGAATCGCTGCAGTTGAAATGAACCGGGAACGCGCCGACTCCGGCGCGTTTTTCACGGCGCGTTGAGGTCTACGCGCCCCACCTTGAGCCAATCTCCCCCATGGAACTCATCGACGGCAACCGCATCGCCGCCTCCATCGTCGCCGAGCTGAAGGCCGAGGTCGCCGCCCTTCCCGGTCGCAAGCCCTGCCTCGCCTTGGTGCGGGTGGGCGACGACCCCGCCTCCGTCTCCTACGTGAAGAAGAAGCAGGCCACCTCGGCCGAAATCGGCGTCGAGAGCCGCCTCATCCTGCCCCCCGTCACCATCGCGCAGCAGGAACTCTTCCGGCTCATCGACGAGCTGAACGCCGATGCCGGCGTGGACGGCATCCTCGTCCAGTCCCCGCTGCCCAAGCATATCGACGAAGTCGCCGTCTTCCGCCGCATCGCCGCGCACAAGGACGTGGACGGCTTCCACACCATGAACCTCGGCAAGCTGGCGCAGGAGGACGAAAGCGGCTTCGTTGCCTGCACGCCCGCCGGCATCATCGAGCTGCTCGCCCGCAGCGGCGTCACGCTCGCCGGCAAGCACGTCGTCGTCCTCGGACGCAGCCTCATCGTCGGCAAGCCCGTCGCGCTGCTCGCCATGCAGAAGAAGTCCTGGGCCAACGCCACCGTCACGGTCTGCCACTCGCAGACCGCCAACTTGCCCGCCATGACCCGCCAGGCGGATGTGCTCATCGCCGCCATCGGCCGCGCCGAGTTCGTCACCGCCGACATGGTCAAGCCCGGCGCCGTGGTCATCGACGTCGGCGTAAACCGCGTGCCTGACGCCACCAAAAAGTCCGGTCACCGCCTGACCGGCGACGTCCATTTCCCGACGGTATCGCCCCTCTGCGCGAAGATCACACCCGTGCCCGGCGGCGTCGGGCCCATGACGGTCGCCATGCTGATGAGAAACACCGTCAAGGCCCGGAAGCTCGGCGCAGCCGCATGAACCGCCTCCTTCTCCCGCTCCTGGGTCTTTGCCTGCTCGCCGCGGCGCACGGCGAACTGGTGCGCATTGATCTGGGCGAGGGACGCACCGCGCAGTTCCGGCAGGCGCCGCATTGGGAGCAGGTGGCGGCCGACCCCTCCCCGGCCGATCCAGCCGTGCGGGCCGATCTGCGCGTGCGTCCCGACAACGGGGCCAACGTGTCCCTCAACCTCACCTTTGTCTCCCTGCCCGACGAAGCTCTGGCCGACCGCGAAAACCTGCGGCGCTTCCACGCCGCCAACACCCAGCAGTTCATCGCCGGATCGGTGGAGGGCGAGGTGCGCGGCCGCGACTTCAAGACGCCGCACGGCTACGGGGTGCAGGCCCGGTTCACGGATGCCGCGCTCGTCGGCAAGCCGCCGGAAAAGGAGAACTACAAGACCGTGACGGCCGTGTTTCTTTACCTCGGGCAGCGCGTGCTCGTCATCGCCAGCCTCTTCTGCGACGACCCCCAGGGCGGGGAATACGCCGAAGCGATGGAGATGTTGCGTTCCCTCCGCGTGAGCGGCGACAGCAACCGGCTCTAGGTGGAGCGCGTTGACCATGACGCGCTGATGATAATTGCAGTTCGGATGGCGCACGCTGCGGAGTGGAACCTGCACTCCGTGCAGGTTTAGCCCGCTCGGGGTGGGGCTCCACCATTCTGCTTCTCAGCTCTTCAGCATCCGCACCCGGCGGTGCTTTTGCGGGAACTGCAGCGTCACCACGGTGCCGACGCCTTCCTTGCTTTCGATGGCCACGTGCCCGCCGTGGTCGCGCATGATGCGCTCGACGATCATCAGGCCGAGCCCGTGCCCCGTGACCTTGGTCGTGTGGTAGGGCTGGAAAAGCTTGGCGAGGTCGGCCTGCCGGATGCCCGAGCCGGTGTCGGCGATGGCGGCGAACACCGAATCGTCGTCCGCGCGGAGCCGGATGCTCAGCCGGCCGCCCGGTTGCATGGCCTCGAGGGCGTTTTTGATGAGGTTGAAGAAAACCTGCTTCAGCTGGTCCCGGTCTCCCTGGATGTGCGGCAAGGTCGCATGGTGCTCGCTCTCCACCGTCACGCCGCGATCCTCGATCTCCCGCGCCTGGAAGGCCAGGACCTCATCCACCACGTCGCCGAGGCTGAGGTCGGCCAGGTCGGGCGGGCGCGGGCGGATGGCCTCCAGGAAATTGCGGATGATGCCGTCGAGCCGGCTGACCTCCCCGGCGCACACCCGGACCGATTCCGCGAGATCGGCGGTATCCTTGCCCGCCTTGAGCCGGCGCAGCTTCCGCTCCATCAGCTGGAGGTGGATGTTGAGCGAGTTGAGCGGATTGCCCAGCTCGTGCGCCACGCCGGCCGCGAGCAGCAGGACCGACGAGGCCTTCTCGTTGGCGATCGTCTCGGCCGTCGCCTGCTTCTCGCGGGTGATGTCCGTGAGGATCACGGCCTGGCGGCGCGCCGACCTGTCGCCTTCGGTGAACGGAACCATGTAGAGCCGCACCGTGCGCGGTTGCGGGTAGCTGAGTTCTAACTCGCGCGTGACCACCTGCGCGGGATTCGCGCCCTCCAGCGAGGCCCGCAGGCCGGGCACCAGCCGCCACAACACGGCGGGCGCGCCGTCCTTGAGGCCGATCAGGCGGCCCGCGGCATCGTTGGCGTATTCAATCTCCCCCTGCTCGTTGATCACGAGCACGCCGTCCTGCAGCGTGTTGAAGACCGCCTCGAGCAGGGCCCGCTCGCGGGCGAGCCGCTGCACGAGGTTGTGCAGGTTGGCCTGGTCGAGCTGGTCGAGACGACCGAGGACCTTGTCGAGCGAGCTGTGCTTGCGGCCGGCGGCCATGCGACAGGTCAAAACACGACCTGCATCCGCGTCAACAGCCGTCCGCCGTCGCCGGCCGCGCCGGGGCCGTTGCCATCGAGCCAGTTGAACTGGAGCTTGAGGTCGTCGCCGCGGATGAGCCAGTTCAACCCCAGGTTCCAGACCTCGACCCGGTCGCCGCCCACCGCGGTGTTGGGATCGAATTCCTCCCGGCGCAAGGCGAGCTGCAGGCGGCCGGGCACGGCGTTCCACGCCACGAGCGCGTGCCAGGCGAGCGCGTCGAACTCGCGCGCCGGCACCGCATTGGCCGGGCGGAATGTGCCGCCGAGCACCTCGGCCTGGAACTCGACGGGCTTGGTCTTGAGCGCCGCATCGGCACCCCACATCGTGCGCCGGCCCGTGAAACTGTTGCCGGTGAGTCCGAGGCCCGACTTGGAGACGGCGTTGTCGGTGGAGCGGAGGGCGTTGACGCCCAGCGTCAGGCTGCCGGCCTTGTCCGACCACGGCGTGAAGGTGAACCGGGCCGCGGGTTGGAATCTCTCGTTGTCGTTGGCGCTGACATTGGAACCGCTGCCGTTCGCCAGCGTGGCGGAATAGGCCAGCCGGCCCCCGGCCGCCGTGCCGTAGAGTCCGAGGGCGAGATTGCGGCCGTCCGCCAGACGATCGTTGCCGTAGGTGCGCTCGATGAAGACGGTCTTGGTGTCGCTCTGCAGGGCTTCGGCGCCATACGCGGGCTTGAGCTGCCCGAACCGGATGTGGGCGGCCGGGTGCCGGGTCCAGGTGAGATAAACCTCGTTGGCACGGGCGAGATTGCCGGTCGAGGCGCCGAGCGTGTTGCCCTGCAGGTCGAGCTCGGCCTTGAAGTCGAAATGCTCCGCGAAGGCGCCGGAAACATAGATGCGGGCGCGGCGGAAAAAGAACCGGTCGTTGACGCCGACCCAACGCGGGTCGGGCGCATCGCCGAATTCGGCGTGGGCTTGGAGAAATCCGCCCACCGCGAGCTTGGTGACCGGCCCGCTGGGTCGCGCCAGCACGGGCGGTTCGGTTTCCTTCCAGCCGAGCTGCTTCTTCAGTTCGGCGTTCTCCCTGGCCAGTTGCTGGACCGTCTGCTCCAAGGCCTTGAGCCGCTCCTCCACCGTGGGCTCGGCCCCGGCCACCGGCAGGGCGCAACATGCCATGACGGCCATTCGGCCTGCTGCTCGGAGGAGATTGCTCATGGGAGGTGAGGCGTCATTCCGCGCGATTGTGACTGCTCAACGATGGGGTGCAACAAATCAGCCTTCGGTCCCTTCGGCGAACAACGTCATCTGGCCCGCGAGGTCGCGGGGCCGGGCGAAGAGTTTGCGCAGGAACGCGTCGCGGTGGACGGGGCTCCGCCCGTGCTTCAGGATGGCCTCCCGGTGCTCCTCCGTGCCGTAGCCCTTGTGCTGCGCAAAACCATAGCCGGGATGCGCCTGGTCCAGCGCATCCATCAGGCGGTCGCGCGTCACCTTGGCGATGATCGAAGCCATGGCGATGCACAGCGAGCGGGCGTCGCCGCTGACCACCCCGTCATGCGGATAGGGGAAATGCCGCAGCGGCAGACCGTCGATGATGATGCGCACATTGACCGTGGGCTGGAAGGCGGACTTTTCCTGTTCGGTCGCAAACAGACCGGGCTCCTCCTTCTGCTCGAAGGCGGAGGGCGGATAGATGCCGCCGAGGGCGCGCCGCATCGCGAGCTTGGTCGCGCCGAGGATGTTCAAGGTCTCGATCTCGGCCACCGAGGCCTCGCCGTGGTGCGCGTGGATCTGGCCTTGCCGGGCCAGCTCGTCGAACTCGCCCCAGAGTTCCTCGCGGTCGGCGGCGGTCAGCTGCTTGGAGTCGTTGACGCGGCCGGCCTTGGTCGCCGCCCACCGCCCCTCGAGGAATTCCTGCGAAACCAGCACGGCTGCGGCCACCACCGGCCCCGCCAGCGCGCCGCGGCCCGCCTCGTCCACGCCGATCAATCCGCTGAAGCCGAAAATCTGCTTCAGGTCGAATCCGCGGAGCTGCCGGCGCTTGGGCATGGCCGGTTTGTAAGTGCCGACCGGCCAAGAGCAAGCGCACGGTGCGGGATTTGCGCTTGTGCACGCCGGACAAGGTTGCTTGGTATATATCTACCAATATGAGCAACACCCGCAAACCACCCCCTCGCTCCGCGCCCGCTACGAAGGCCAAGTCCATTGAGCGCATCCAGACCGGCATCCGGCTCGAGAAGCGCATTCTCAAGGTCCTCAAGGGTGTCGCCGAATACCACGACCTCTACGTCGGCGACCTGCTCGAGGGCATTTGCCTGCACGCTTTTGAGAACAAGCCGCCCTTCTCCCCCGCCACCCTCGAACGCATCCGCATGCTCAAGGAGGTCTACCATCTCGACCTGACAGCGGCCGACAGCCACCGGCTCATCGAAGGCCAGGCCCCTCAGCCATGAGGCCACCGCTGGCACATCATCTTTTCTTCGTCTTCGCGCTTCTTGCAACCATGCCTCCGTCCGCCGTCCTGGCTTCCACACCCTCGCACGCCCGCGCCCGCGCTGAGCGCGAGCATGCATTCTCCGTCGCTCGCCCGCTCGCCGAAACGTTCCCTTTCTTTGAGCCGATTGGCGAAAAACTTTGGGCGGAAGACTGGCAACCGGCCTTTCTCTCCCCTGCCGACTCCATTTTGCATGAAGGCAGCGCCTTCCTCGTGCCTGCCCGATCTCCATCCGGCAGCCCAATCGAGACAGTCTGGACCATCTCGCGCTATGAGCCCCCGCATCGCATCGAATACCGCAATTTCCTTCCCGGTGTCCGCACCACAAGGATCACCGTGCAATGTGCCGCCGACGGCCCCGACCACACCCGTGTCTCGGTCCGCTACGTCTACCACGCGATCAGCGATGAGGGTGACACCTTCGTGAGGCAGATGACCCAGGAGAAATTCCGCGCGATGATCGACGGTTGGAGCGCAGCCATCGCCGCCTATCTCCGGCGCGGCACGCCGGCTTCGCCCTGAGCGTATCGCCGCGGGTCAGTTGCGGCGCCATTCCGTCTTCTCCCGCGGCACGGGCAACGGCAGCTCGTCCAGCTTGCCCGCCGCGGCCACGACCTCGTAGCTCGTGCGGAAGTGCAGCTTGGCGAACTCGCCCAGCGCCCGCGCGCCGAGACGCCGGACGATCTCCGCAGCCTGGGCCTTGGCCTCGGCACCGGCGCCCTTCAGCAGCTTGCCGCCGAACTTCCGCGAAAGCTCCCGCATCTGCCGGACGAATTCCGCCCGAGCCACCACCGAGGCGGCGGCCACCACCGGGTCGGACTCGGCCTTGGTGCGCATCTCGAGGTTGAAGCGCTCCAGCCCGCGCTTCTTCAGCTCGCGCTGGACCAGCGGCTCCTTGGAAAACTGGTCCAGCAGCCCGCGCGGAACCCACATCTTCCCGAGCGCCCGCTCCAAGGCGATGGCGTGCTGCCAGGCCAGCAGCCGGTTGAGGTTGGCGCGCGGCTTCAGCATCAGCTCGTTGTATTTCGCCATGCCGCAATGGCACGTCTCCACCACGACGCCCGGCGTTTCCCGGATCAGCTCGTCGAGTTTGAGGATCTGCGTGTCCGCGATGGTCTTGCTGTCGCGCACCCCCGCCTTGATCCAGGCTTCGATCGCCGGCCGGCCTGCGATCACCGTCGCCGTGATGACCGGACCGAACAGGTCGCCTTTGCCCGATTCGTCGAGGCCGGCGTGGGGTTCGAACCATTCCGGGTGATGCACGTCGTCGTAGCCGAGCTTGGCCACTCCGGTCACCTCGGCCTCGATGACGTTCTGCACGAAGTCCGCCGTCTCCTTGCCGGCCACCACCACCTTGCCGCTCGTGTAGGCGGTCACGTTGACCTTCGGTCCCTTGAACGCAAAGCGCGCATAGGGCACCTCCGCTTCCTCCCAGTATTTGGCGGCCACGACGGCGCGCAGCTTCTCCATCTGCGCATCGTCCAGCTTGATGGTGTAGGTCGTGAGCGCCTTGGGTTTGTCCTCGGTGTCGTCGAGCCGTTTCGGCATGCCGCAGAGATGGCCACAAAAGGTCGCAAAAACACACCAAAAATTTCCGGAGTCTTACGTTGCCCTGCTTTTCGCGTCTTTTAGTGCCCTTTTGTGGCCAAAACATCCCCGGCATCCCTGGTCGATTCCCGCGCCGCATTCCAGGCTGCACTCCGCACCTGGTATCGCAGGCATCGCCGTGACCTGCCCTGGCGCACCGCCCCCTCGCTCTACCAGACGGTCGTCTCCGAGTTCATGCTCCAGCAGACGCAGGTGGCCACCGTGCTCCCCTACTTCGGGCGCTGGATGCGCGAATTTCCCGATTTCGCCGCGCTGGCCGCCGCCCCGGAGGCGAAGGTGCTCAAGCTCTGGGAGGGCCTGGGGTATTATTCGCGCGCCCGCAACCTGCAGCGGCTGGCCCGGGCCCTGGCCGCGCAGCCGGCTCCTCCGCGCAGCCCGGAGGCATGGCGCGAACTGCCGGGCGTCGGGCCCTACACGGCCGCGGCCATCACGAGCATCAGTTTCGACGCCCCGGCGGCGGTGGTCGATGGCAACGTCGTGCGCGTGCTGGCCCGGCTGACCGGGGCCGCGCGTCTGTTCCGCGACAACGGCGAGGCCGTGAAACATTTCACTCCGGTCGCACACGCCCTGCTCAACACCCGCCATCCCGGAGACCACAACCAGGCGATGATGGAACTGGGGGCGACCGTCTGCACGCGACAAAAACCGCGCTGCGCCGATTGTCCCGTCGCCCGCTTTTGCGCCGCCCATCGTTCGGGCGACCCGGAGCTTCTGCCACGGTTCAAGCCCAAGCGCACCGAAGCAATGCTCGTGATACGAACTTTCTGCCTGCACCGCGGGGCATTGCTTCTGAAGCGCGGCGCAGCTGCCGCAAAGCGCTTGTCCGGATTGCACGAACTGCCCGAGGGTGCGGACCTCGGCGTCAAGCCCGCGCCCGACACCCTTCTCGCGACGAAGCGCCGGACGATCACGCGATACCGGATCACGGAGCGGATCCACGCGGTGCAGCCCACCGCCCGCCTGCTCAGGCAGATCGCGCAAAACCGCACACTGGAATGGGTGCCGATCCGGCGCTTGGAACACATCACCCTGTCCGGCCCGCACCGGCGGTGGGTGCGGGAACTGCTGTCGCAGCGGTGACGCCATGGCGGCGCCAAACAAAAACCGCGTGCCTGGCGGTCACGCGGTCGGTCGGGGGACGCGGCGGGCGCCTTACTCGGCGTAGCGGCGGCGGAGCATCGCGGTGAAGGCCATCACCTTCTCCTTGCGGCGGCGGCGCTCGCAGGGCTTCTCGGCATAGCGCTTGGCGCGCACGTCCTTGATGATGTTCTCGCGTTCGAGCTTCTTCTTCATGCGGCGCAGCGCACGGTCGATCGGCTCGTTCTTACGCATCTTGATCTCGATTGGCATGGTAAAGCGGTGGTTTTGGAATGAATAAAGGTTGAGAAGGAGCCAGCCGCCTCCGGCACCGTCAAACTATTTTTTCCACGGCCTCCCGCCCCGCCTGCGCCACGCCAAGGATTAGGTCTTGCCCGCGCGTAACCCGCTGACTCCCATGAACGAACCGTGGCGTCCAAAGACACCAATTTCGTCCATCTGCACGTCCACAGCGACTACAGCCTCCTCGACGGCGCCTGCCGCATCGACCGCCTGATCGACCGCGTCGTGGAGCTGGGCCAGACCTCCGTCGCCCTCACCGACCATGGCGTGCTCTACGGCGCCATCGACTTCTTCAGCGCCGCCAAGGCCAAGGGCATCAAACCCCTGGTCGGGTGCGAAATCTACCTCGTCGAGGGTTCGCGGCTGGAGAAGACCGCCCGCCTCGAGGGCGAGAAGAACATCTTCCACATGGGCCTGCTGGCCCGCAACGAGCGCGGCTACGCCAACCTGCTCAAGCTCGTCTCCGACGCCCACCTCAAGGGCTTCTACTACAAACCCCGCACCGACCTCGACACGCTGGCCGCCCACGCGGAGGGGCTCATCGGCTTCAGCGGTTGCCTCGCCGCCCTCGTGCCGCAGTTGCTGCTGCAGGACCGTTGGGAGGACGCCCGGCGCGCCACCGGCCGCTTCGTCGACATGTTCGGCCGCGAGAATTTCTTCATCGAGCTCCAGGACCACGGCATCCCCGAGCAACGCCGCATCGCGCCGCTCCTGCTCCGGCTCGCCACCGAGTTCAAGCTGAAGGTCGTCGCCACCAACGACGTCCACTACGTCAACCGGGACGACGCCGGGCCGCACGACACGATGCTCTGCATCCAGACCGGCGCGAAGCTCAAGGACGAGAACCGCATGCGCTTCAACGCGCCGCAATTCTACCTCAAGGACCGCGCCGAGATGGAGCATCTCTTCGCCGAGGTGCCCGAGTCGGTCCGCAACACCCAGGCCGTCGCCGAAATGTGCGACCTCTCGATCAAGTTCGGCGAAAACCGCTACCCGAAGTATCCGCTGCCCCCGGAGGTCAAGGTGGACAAACCCGCCTACCTCAAACAGCTCTGCCTCGAGGGCCTGCATCGCCGCTACGGGGTGGACTACGCCCAGCCGACCAAGGCCCGCGACGCCGCCCAGGCCAAGACGCTCGTCGAGCGGCTCGACTACGAGCTCGGCATCATCGCCAAGACCGGCTTCGTCGACTACTTCCTCATCGTCTGGGACTTCATCGCTTGGGCGAAGAAGCAGGGCATCCCCGTCGGCCCCGGCCGCGGCTCGGGCGCCGGCTCGCTCGTCGCCTACGTGCTCGGCATCACCGACATCGAGCCCCTCCGCTTCGGCCTCCTTTTCGAGCGCTTCCTCAACCCCGAGCGCATCTCGCCCCCCGATTTCGACATCGATTTCTGCATGCGGCGCCGCGACGAGGTCATCGCCTACGTCCGCGAGAAATACGGCCGCGAATGCGTGGCCAACATCGTCACCTTCGGCACGCTCGGCGCCAAGGCCGTCATCCGCGACGTGTCGCGCGTCCACGACCTGCCCTACGCCGAGGCCGACCGCCTGGCGAAGATGATCCCCGACGAGCTCAACATCGAGCTCAAGACCGCCCTCGAGAAATCCGCCGAGCTGCGCGGCGAATACGAGAACAACCCCACCGCAAAGAGGATCATCGACCAGGCCCTCGTGCTCGAGGGCATGGTGCGCAACACCGGCAAGCACGCCGCCGGCATCATCATCGCGGATCGTCCGCTCAGCGACTTCGTGCCGCTGCTGCTGCAGGAGGGCGACATCACCACCCAGTTCGCCATGGATCCCGTCCAGCAGCTCGGTCTGCTCAAGATGGATTTCCTCGGACTGCGCACGCTCACCATCATCCAGGACGCCGTCGACAGCATCCGCCGCACCGTCGACCCGAAGTTTGACATCGAGGCCGTGCCGCTCGACGACGCCAGGACCTTCGCCCTCCTGAACACCGGCCGCACCACCGGCGTGTTCCAACTGGAATCCGGCGGCATGCAGGGCCTCTGCCGCCAGCTCAACGTCGGCTCCATCGAGGAGATCGTCGCGCTCATCGCGCTCTTCCGGCCCGGCCCGATGGACCTGATCCCCACCTACATCCGCGGCAAGAAGGAGCCCGAGACCGTCACCTACCCCCACCCGCTCCTCGAGGACGTCTGCCGCGAGACCTACGGCGTCATGGTCTACCAGGAGCAGGTCATGGAGGCGGCGCGGCGGATCGCCGGCTATACCCTCGGCGGCGCCGACGTGCTCCGCCGGGCCATGGGCAAGAAGAAGCAGGAGGAGATGGACGCCCAGCGCAGCGTCTTCGTCGAGGGCGCCAAGCGCGTGAACAACATCCCCGAGAAGAAGGCCCTCGAGATCTTCGCCCTGCTCGAAAAGTTCGCCGGCTACGGCTTCAACAAGTCCCACTCCGCCGCCTACGCCATCCTCAGCTACCGCACCGGCTACCTGAAGGCCAACTACCCGGTGCAGTTCATGGCCGCCGTGCTCGCCTCCGAACTCGGCAACGCCGACAAGATCGCGCACTTCGTCGCCGAGGCCGAGGCCATGGGCCTCAAGGTGCTCGGCCCCGACATCAACGAATCCCGCGAGTCGTTCACGCCGGTCGGCGACAAGATCCGCTTCGGCCTCGGCGCCGTGAAGGGCGTCGGCGAATCCGCCTCGCAGAAGATCATCGCCGAGCGCGAGGCCCGCGGCCCCTACCGCGACTTCCACGACTTCATCGCCCGCGTCGACGGCCGCGCCATCAACAAGCGCGTGCTCGAGTGCCTCATCAAGACGGGCGCCTTCGACTACTCCGGCGAGAAGCGCGGCGTGCTCTTCGCCCAGATCGACGAGGCCCTCGGTTCCGTCGCCGCCCGCCAGCGCGACGCCGCCGCCGGCCAGCATTCCTTCCTCGACACCCTGAACGAGCCCGGTCCGGACGAGGCCGCGCCCCGCAACGGTTCCCGGCCCGGGCTGAAGGACTTCACCCTCGCCGAGCGCCTCCAGTTCGAGAAGGAGCTGCTCGGCTTCTACGTGTCCGGCCATCCGATGAACGTCTTCGCCGGCCTGGCCGAGGCGGCCTCGACGCACACCGAGCAGCAGGTCCTCGACCTGCCCGACCGCACCGAATTCCGCCTCTGCGGCATCGCCACCGGCATCCAGAAGAAACTCTCCCGCCGCGACAACCGGCCCTGGGCCCCGTTCAACCTCGCGACCAAGCGCGCCACGGTTCCGGTCAACATGTATGCCGATGCCTATGCCGACCACGCCAAGCACCTCGTGGAGAACGCTCCCGTCGTGCTGCTCGGCACCGTGCTCCGCAGTCCCGACGGCGCGCGGCTCAACGTCAAGGAATGCTATCCACTGGAGGCCGCCCTGCCCGGCATCATCCGCAAGATCACCTGGGTGCTGCATCCGGACGACGTCACCGCACCCGACTTCATCCGCAAGCTGCGCGAGGCCGTCAACGCCGCCAACGGCGACACCCGCATCGAGCTCGCCGTCCGGTTCGAGGACGGCGCCGCGCCGGTCGCCGAGGTTGCGAACAGCCTGACCTGGCGCGTCTCGGCCGAGAAATTCCAGGAGTTGCGTTCCCATCCGGCTGTCGCCGCCACGCTCATCGAGGCCCGCCGCCCTGAACTCAAGGAGCAGCGGCGATGGGCCAAGCGGACCTGATTTTCTGCAGGAGCCTGCTTGCAGGCGACGCTTTGACATCGCCCGCAAGCTGGCTCCTACGAATTTCGTGCCCATGACCGCCTCCATATTCAACCAAGCCGCGCAGGTCATCCGGCTCACGCAGGCGGGCACGCCGGCCGATGCCGCCCTGCGCGAGACCCTGGGCCGCACCCGCCACAGCTCCGCGCCCGCCGCGCGCCGCGAGATCAGCCGCGCCGTCTTCTGCTATTTCCGCTGGCTGCGCTGGCTGGAAACCAAGGAATCGCTGCAAAAGCAGGTCGCCGCCGCCCTGGATCTCCAGACCCGCTTCGACCGCCACCCCGCCTCGTTCAAGACCGAGACCCTCGCCGCCCGCGCCGTGCCGGATTGGCTCAAGGAGGAAATGGAAACATCCGAGGCTTGGCTCCGCCAGCTGCAGGCCGAGCCCGCGCTGTGGATCCGGGCGAAGGGCGCCGAGGCCGCCAAGGTTGCTTCCGGCCTCGGTGACTGCACACCGGCACCCGCCTCTGCTCACTGCTCAGCGCCTGCTGCTTACCGCTATTCCGGCACCCGCGACCTGTTCCTGACCCCGGAGTTCAAGGCGGGACTGTTCGAGATCCAAGACCTCGCCTCCCAGCTTGTCGGCCATGCCTGCACTCCCCAACCAGGCCAGACCTGGTGGGATGCCTGCGCCGGCGAAGGCGGCAAGACCCTGCATCTGGCCGACCTCATGCAGAACCGCGGCCTGATCTGGTCCTCCGACCGCTCGCTGCGCCGGCTCGCCAAGCTCAAGGAGCGCGCCGCCCGCGCCCGGGTCTTCAACTACCGCGCCGCCGCCTGGGATGGTGGTCCGCGCCTGCCCACGAAGACGAGGTTCGACGGCATCCTCATCGACGCCCCCTGCAGCGGCGTCGGCACCTGGCAGCGCAACCCGCACGCGCGCTGGACCACGCAGGCCAAGGACGTCGGCGAACTCGCCGCCGTGCAGCAGCGGCTGCTCGACCACGCCGCGCCGGCCCTCAAGCCCGGCGGTCGCCTCGTCTACGCCGTCTGCACCCTCACCCGTGCCGAGACCACCGCAGTCGCCGAGGCTTTCAGCTCAACGCATCCGGACTTCGAGCCCGTTGCAGTTTTCCCTACCTCAGATCCCGGTCCTCGGTCTGCGGTCTTCCTCTGGCCCCAGGAGCACAACAGCAACGGCATGTTCATCGCGGCATGGCGGAAAAAATAGCCCAGATCTCCGGCGAGACCGTGCGGGCGGACTTCAACTCCGTCGAGACGGTCGTCTACTACACCCGTGCAGCCCACGGCATGGGCCTGTGGGACTCCGAGCGGCGCCTGATCGAGCGCCACTTCCCCGACCGCACGGCGCACCTGCTGGAGGCCGGCTGCGGGGCGGGACGCGCAGCCTTGGGACTGTGGGAGGCCGGTTACCGCCGGATCACGGCCTTCGATTTTGCAGATGAACTGGTGGACCAGGCCCGCAGCCTCGCCGCGGAACGCGGCGTCCACTCCATCCGGTGGCACGTCGCCGACGCCACCCAGTTGCCGGTTTGTCATTTAATAGATGACAGACTGGCTGCCGAGATTCCTCACTTTGCGCTCGGAGAAACGCAGCGTCTGGCCGGCGGAGCCAAGGCGGTTTGTCATCTATTAGATGACAAACCTTTTGACGGTGTGCTGTTCCTGTTCAACGGGCTGATGCAGATCCCGGGGCGGGAAAACCGCCGGGCGGCGCTGCGCGGCCTTCATGCGCTGTGCCGGGCCGGCGCGCCATTCATCTTCACGACGCACGACCGCGACGACCCGGCGGAGCTGCACCTCTGGGCCGAGGAGGCCTCGCGCTGGGCCCGTGGCGAACAGGATCCGCGCCTGCCCGAATACGGCGACCGCTACTTCGCCCACGAGCACGGCCACACCTTCATGCACCTGCCCGACCGGGCCGAGGTGCTGGACGACCTCGCGATCACCGGCTGGACGCACGTCGAGGATGCGACGCGCGACGCCCTCGCGCGGGAGAGCCGGCTGGTGCGGGAGTTCTCCGACAACTGCCGTTTCTGGGTGGCGCGGAAGCTCTGAACCGGTGGAACCTGCACTCGGTGCAGGTTCAGCCCGCACGGAGTGCGGGCTCCACCTAAGTTGCAGAGTATTGCCCCGCAGAAATCGCAGGCCACGTAAACGAAAAGGCCGCGCGTGCAGCGCGGCCTCGTAGAATGCACTGGGTGCGGCTCAGAATCCGGTCTGCAGCGAGACACCGTATTGGCTGGCCGTGTCGCCGTCGTCCCGGACCTCCGCGGTATAGCCGAGGGTCCAGCCCCAGCGCTTGCCGACCGAGCCGCTGAGCCGGAGGCCGAGTTTGATACTGTCGCCGCTGCCATCCTCGGTGAAGATGCTGGCATCGTTCGAGACGATGGTGTTGTGGAGACGGCCGGCCACGCTGCGCGTGTCCTCCGAAAGCTCGCCTTGGAAGGCGCCCGTGAAGCCAAGCACGAGCGGCATCGAGCCGGCGCTCAGGCTCCAATTGCCGGAGGCGCCCACCTGCCAGGAGGACTGCGTCGAGGTCTGCTCGCGGTAGACCATGTTGAGGCCGGGAACGCCGGACTCGTTGTAGGTGCCGGTGGTGGCCTCGAGGAAGCGGTAGCCGGCGAACGGCGTGAACTTGAAGCCCTCCCAACCGAAGTCGCCGACGATACGGAACGAGGCGCCCCAGCGGTCGCCATCGGTCTCGCCGCCGGTCTGGAATCCAAGCGCCGTCGTGCGGCGGATGCCGCGCACGTCGTGCGCACCGTAGGTGGCCGTGCCCTCGAAGGAGAACGTGCCCGGTCCGCGCCACGCCGCGAGCACGGTGACGGACTCGCCCTTGAGCTTGAGCCCGCCCGCGCCGGCCTTGTGCGTGACCTCGGTGCTGTCCTTGCTGAAGGCGAGACCGACGACCCAGTTGTCGTTGAACTGCCAGTCGAAGCCGGCGGTGGCCAGCTGGGTGGAATACTCGTATTCGTTGCGGTAGCCGCTCCAGTCGCGCGAGCCGTCCTTGACGCTGAAGCCGAAGTAGCCGTCGGCCTTGTTCCGGGTCGTGCTGCCGCGGATCTGGTCGAGCCGGGCGTCGACGGCGTCGGCGTGCATGTCGGCCGCGGCGAGAACCGCGGTGCCCTGCACGGCGGTGTGGCCGAGGGCAAACTCGGGGTTCAGCGCCTCGGTCATCGCATTGGCCAGAATCTGGTGCGTGCGGGTCGTCGGGTGGATGCCGTCGAAGAACATGTAGCCGTTGATGTCACCGGGATTGCCGCCGGCCTGGAGGATGCCGAGGTATTCCTGGTTGATCACGCTGAATCCGTAGGCGGAGGCGTTCGCACGGATGAAGTCGAAGACGGAGCCGAGGTCGAACAGCGTGACGTTGACGTTGGAGGGGATGGTCAGGGCGGCAATGCGGCTGCGAAGCTCGGCGTTGAACGCGAGCGAGCCCTGCTCGATGATGGTGCGGGCCGGGGAGCCCGAGCCGGTGAGGAAGCGCGGGGTGTTGCCGATGTTGGGCAGGTTGACGACGACGAGGTTCTTGGCCCCGAGCGCCAGCAGGGTCTGCACGTGGCCGGCGACGGTCTGCGCCGTGGCCTGGCCGGCGGCGGTGAGGGCCGGGCCGTTCTGCGTGGCCGGGTTGGCGACGGTGTTGAGCAGGTCGTTGGCGCCGGCCAGCAGCACGAACACGTCGTTCTGCGCCGCGGTGATGCCGCGGAGCTGATACTGCCCGATCTGCATGGCGATGTTCGGGGGCGAGGTGACCGCCGTGCCGGCGGTGGCGCCCGCGAAGGCGAAGTTCAGGTTGGTGCGCACGGTCGGCGCCGCGGTGAGGTTGGCGGCGAGGCCGGGGCGGAGGTATTCGGCGTAGGTCGGGCCGTTCGAGACGCGACCCTGGAAATAGGGTGCCGGCGGGCTGCCGGTCGCGGCAAAGAGGTTGCCGTTGTCCGTGAGGCTGTCGCCGAAGAAGAAGTAGCTGGAGAAGCTACGCGGAGCGGGCTGCTGGGCGGTGGCGGCGGTGGCGAGCAGGGTCGCCAAAAGCAGCGCACCGGTGACGCGGTTTCGTAGATCGGTCATACGGATGGGGGTTGGGTTTTGGAGCAGACACCGGGCGCCGCACCGGGGCAAGCCCGTTCCGGCTACCCGGCCCGGGCCAGCATGGCCTCCAGCCGGGCCTTGGCCTCGGGCCAGTCCTCCGCTGTGATCGCGTAGATGGCGGTGTTGCGCACGTAGCCGTCGAAGCGCGCCTGGTAACGGCGCAGGATGCCCTCGTATTTCGCCCCGATGCGCAGGATGGCGGAGCGCGAGCGCTCGTTGCGCTCGTCGGTCTTCAACTGGACGCGGACCGCGTTCCAGCCCTCGAAGGCTTGCCGGATCATCAGGTATTTCGCCTCGGTGTTGAGGGCGGTGCGCTGGGCCTCGCGCTGCAGCCAGGTGTTGCCGATTTCAAGCCCGCGATGGGGCCGGCGGATGTCGAGATACCGCGTCGAGCCCACCACCTGCCCGTCGCTGCGCCGCACCGTGGCGAATGCGACCTCGGTGCCGGCCGCCTGGGCCCGCAGCGCGTCGTCGAACCAGCGGTCCATCGCCTCCGGTTTCGCCAGCGAGTCGGTGAGGAACCAGGTGAACACGTCCTGTCCCGCCGCCGCCCGGTGCAGCAGCGGACGGTGGTGCTCGGCGAGAGGCTCCAGGCGGACATGGCGGCCTTCCAGCAGGATGGGTTGGGGATCGAACACGGCGGACATGCCGGGACTTTGGCGCCCCGCCCCTTCCGGCCCAAGCCGGAATCAGCCCGGCGGCGGCACAGCGCCGTCCCCGCTAATATCCCCACTGCGACGCTTGCCGCGGTGGGGAACGACCGTCATCCTCCCAGCATGTCCGCCCTGCTCACCGACCGCACCATCCTCTGGTTGAGCGCCGCCATGTATCTGGCGGGATTTGCGGCCGGACTCATCGCCCTGGCCTTGCGGCGCGACACGCCGGCCTCGCGCACCATCCTCAACGCCCTGCTCGCCGGCGGCCTGATCCTCCAGATCAGCGGACTCTACCTGCGGGGCCTCAGCGTCGGCGGCTGCCCGCTCGGCAACAAGTTCGAGCTGGTGCAATTCGTCGTCTGGTCCGCCATGGTGCTCTATTTCGTGGTGGGCACGGCCTTCCGGGTGAGCCTGCTCGGGCTCTTCACCGCGGGTTATGCCGCGAGCCTTGCGGTCATCTCCCTGCTGGTGCCGGAGTGGGACAGCCCCGCCCGCCTGAAACTCTTCGGCGACAACCCCTGGATCGAACTGCACGCCGCGCTCGCGGTGTTCAGCTACGGCGTCTTCGGCCTGCTCGCGCTCACCGCCGCGATGCATCTCCTGCAAAACTGGAGCCTCAAGCACAAGCGCCTCGACGGCCTGTTCTGGTTCCTGCCTTCGATCGTGCAGCTGGACCAGATCAATTTCCGGCTGCTCGGCACCGGCGTGGCCCTGCTCAGCATCTCTCTCGCCGTGGGCGCCTCCTGGTGGCTGCGCGACACCGCCAGCGCCGATCCGGCCAAGATCACCGTCACCGTCGGCGTGTGGCTTGCCTACGGCATCGCGCTGCTCCTGCGCGCCCTGGGGCGCCTGGTCTCGGCCCGCCTCGCCTGGACCTGCGTGGCCTTGTTCGCGGCCGCGCTGCTGTCGCTGGGACCGGTCAACCAAAGCCGGCACGGGCCGCCGGCCAGCCACCTGCGCCTGCCATGAGCAGCGGACACTCCCACGTCTTCATGTTCGGGGCCAGCCACCATACGGCGCCGCTGGCCGTGCGGGAAAAGCTCGCCCTCGACGACGCGCGCGTCGCGCGGTTCGCCGAGCTGTTCCGCCGCGCGCCCGGGGTGAGCGAGTTCGCCGTGCTGAGCACCTGCAACCGGGTCGAGGTCTACGCCGTGGCGAACGAGGCCGGCGCCGTCGCGCAGGCCCAGGCCGCCCTTTGCGCGGCCACCGGCTGCCAACCGGAGGAACTCGCCGCCATCGGCCGCAGCCGGCAGAACGCGGAGGCCATCTCCCATCTCTTCGAGGTCGCCTCCGGACTCGACTCCCAGATCGTCGGCGAGACGGAGATCCTCGGACAGGTGAAGCAGGCCTACGAGACCGCGCTGGAGCGCAAGTGGACCGGCCCGGTGCTGAACCGCGTCTTCCAGAAAACTTTTCAGGCGGCCAAGCACATCCGCAGCAGCACGGCCATCGGCGCCGGGCAGGTCAGCGTGGCCAGCGTGGCGGTGGACCTGGCGGGCAAGATCCATGGCGACCTCACCCGCACCAAGGTGCTGGTCGTGGGCGCCGGCGACATCGGCCTCAAGACCGCCCAGGCCTTCCAGAGCCGGGGCGTGCGCGACATCACCGTCGCCAGCCGCACCCTCGCCCGTGCCGAGGAGACCGCGGCCGCGACCGGAGGCTGGGCCACGACCCTTGCCCGCCTTGAGGAAGTCCTGCCCGCGGCGGACATCGTCGCCTGCTCGACGTCCGCACCCGGCTTTGTCATCACCCGCGCCCTGGTGGCGGCGGCGATGGCTACACGGCGCGCGCGCCCGCTCTTCCTGATCGACCTCGCCCTGCCCCGCGACGTTGAGCCCGAGGCCGCGTCCATCGACAACGTCTACCTCTACGACCTGGACGACCTGGCCGACATCGCCGAGCAGAACCTGGCCCAGCGCCAGGCCGAGGCCGCCAAATGCCGGGCCATCCTCGCCGACCGCACGGCCGCGCTCTGGCCGCAGGTCGCGCAGTCCCTCGCCGGCCGCAACGGCACCACGCGGTCGCCCGGGGATTGAACCCCGCGGCCTTGATCCCGGGGGTTGGCCGGCACAACCCGGATGTTCGTATTACGAGCAGCCGATCCCCGGCGCACGAGCCGGGCGATAGCCGGAATGTTCGTGCTACGAACACTGCCGATCCGCCGCTTTCGGACGGCGCGCCTTATCCTGCGGCGCGCTGATGCAGCACCCGCTCGATGGCCGCGGACAGTTCGGCGGCTTTCACGGGCTTGGACACATAGTCGTCCATGCCGGCGGCGAGACACTCCTCCCGGTCGCCCTGCATCGCGTTGGCCGTGATGGCGATCAGACGCGGGCGCGGGGCCGACTTCGGTTGGTCGCGTCGGATCCGGCGCGCCACCTCGAAGCCGTCCATCTCGGGCATCTGCACGTCGAGCAAGATGATGTCGTAATGCCGGCGCTGCATGGCCTCGAGAACCTCCAGGCCGTTGGCGACCACGTCCGGCCGGAATCCGAGCCGCGCCAGCATCGCCACGGCGACCTTCTGGTTCACGACATTGTCCTCGGCGAGGAGTATCTTCTCGGGACGCTGCGGGATGGCCGCACCCACCGGCGGGGCCGTTTCGCGGGCGCTGGTCGGCCCGCCGCGCTGCCGTTGCACGGCGCCGACAAGCGCGTCGAAGAGCTGCGAGGGCTTGGCGGGCTTGAGCAGGGCGGCGTCGAACAGGCCCGGCTCCTCGCGCGCCTCCTGATGCCGCCCGATGGAGGAGAGCAACACGAGCGGAAGGTGCTCCCGGCCGGGCAGCCGGCGGGCGCGGCGGGCGAATTCGGCCCCGTCCATCCCCGGCATCTGCATGTCGATGATGCCGAGGTCCACCGGCGCGCCGGACTCCAGCAAGCGCAAGGCCTCGTCGCCGCTGTGGCAGACCTGCGGCACGAGCCCCCACTTCCCGGCCATCGTGTGGAGGATGCGGCAGTTCGTCTGGTTGTCGTCGAGGATGAGCACCCGCAGACCGTCGAGCCGCGCCCCGGCGGCCTGAAACAACACCGGCTTGGACGCCACCGGGCGCACGCGGATGGTGAAGCTGAACGTCGAGCCCTCGCCGACCTTGCTGGTCACCCACATGCGCCCGCCCATCAGCTCGGCCAGGCGCTTGCTGATGGCGAGCCCGAGACCGGTGCCGCCGTATTTGCGGGCCGTGGAGCTGTCGACCTGGCTGAACGACTTGAAGAGCCGGTCCATGCCATCGGGCGGGATCCCGATGCCCGTGTCGCGCACGTCGAACTGCAGCTCGAGCAGGTCGTCGACCGTGCCGACCGGGTGGACGGTGAGGACCACCTCCCCGCGTTCGGTGAACTTCAGGGCGTTGTTGAGCAGATTGACCAGGATCTGGCGGAGCCGCGACGAGTCGCCCTCGACCGTGGCCGGCCCGGTGTCGGCGATCTCGTAGAGCAGGTCGATCCGCTTCTCGGCCGCCTTGCTGGCGAAGAGATCGAGCGCACCCTCGATGACCTCGCGCACCTGGAACGGCGCCTGTTCCAGCTCCATGTGGCCGGACTCGATCTTGGAGAAATCAAGGATGTCGTTGATGATGTTCAGGAGGGCGTCGCCGCTGAAGCGGATCGTCTCGACGAAATCGCGCTGCTCGGCCGTCAGGGGTGTGTCGAGCAGGAGGCTGGTCATGCCCACGACGCCGTTCATCGGCGTGCGGATCTCGTGGCTCATCATGGCGAGGAACTGGCTCTTGGCGAGGTTGGCCCGCTCGGCCGCCTCCTTGGCGGCCTCCAGCTCGCGCTGGATGGCCTTGAGCTGGGAGATGTCCACCACGGCGGCGACCTCCTGCTCGATCCGTCCTCCCTCGCCGCGGAAAATCTCCACGAACAGGAGCACCGGCACCTCGCGGCCATCGCGCCGGCGGTAGCGCTTTTCGAGGCTGAAGC
>Ga0073934_10004484_pt1 | contig 23169 bp, 17 predicted proteins | sample LarsenN4metaG_FD_76834 | JGI IMG/M metagenome (GOLD analysis project Ga0073934, IMG submission 76834) | Hot spring sediment bacterial and archeal communities from British Columbia, Canada, to study Microbial Dark Matter (Phase II) - Larsen... ...
ATCGTGGCGCGCGCCTTCGCGCACACCGGCCGGGGCCAAAACGAGCGGTTCGTGGTCCCGGCGCTGGCCCGTCGGCTGCTCATCGCCAAGCGGGCGCACGCGCCCGCCATCAAGGTCGGCAACCTCGACCCGGTGCGCGAGTTGATGCACGTTTCCGACGTGGTGGACGCGTACTGCCGGTTGCTCTCCGGCGGGCGTGCGGGGGAGATCTACAACGTGGCCAGCGGCGCCGGGATCTCGTTGAGCGCAGTGCTGGAGCGCCTCATGGAGCTGGTGGGCCATCGGGTGATCGCCGAAGCGGATCCCGAGCTGGTGCGCCCGGCCGACATCCCCCACCTGGTCGGGGACGCGGCCAAGCTCCGGGCGGCCACCGGGTGGTCCCCCCGAGTGCCTTTGGACGACGTATTGGCTGAGGTGGTGGATGCCCAAGCGAACTGATCTCGAGACCATCCTGATCATCGGCTCGGGGCCCATCGTCATCGGCCAGGCGGCCGAGTTCGACTATTCGGGCACCCAGGCGGTCAAGGCCCTCAAGGAAGAGGGCTACCGCGTCGTTCTGGTGAACTCGAATCCCGCGACCATCATGACCGACCCCGAGCTGGCCGATCGCACCTACGTGGAGCCGGTGACCGCGGAGTGGGTGGCCCGGGTCATCGAGCGAGAACACCCGGACGCGCTGCTCCCCACCATGGGCGGCCAGACGGCCCTGAACGTCGCCATGGCCCTGGCCACGGACGGCACCCTCGCCAAGCACGGCGTCGAGTTGATTGGCGCGGATCAGCGCGCCATTCGCATGGCCGAAGACCGCAAGGAGTTCGGCCTGGCGATGCAGCGCATCGGCCTGCGCGTGCCCCAGGGGATCGTGGTCGGGTCCCTGGAGCAGGCGATGGAGGCGATCGAGGCGATCGGCTACCCGGCGATCATCCGGCCGTCCTTCACCCTGGGCGGCACCGGCGGCGGGGTGGCCTACAACCGCGCCGAGTATGAGGAGCGGATCGCTCGGGGGCTGGACCTCTCGCCGGTGCACACCGCGCTGGTGGAGCAGTCGGTACTGGGATGGAAGGAGTTTGAGCTGGAGGTGATGCGCGACTGCCGCGACAACGTGGTGGTGATCTGCTCCATCGAGAACTTCGATCCTATGGGCGTGCACACCGGCGACTCGATCACGGTCGCCCCCGCCATGACGCTCACCGACCGCGAGTACCAGGTGATGCGGGACGCGGCCGTCGCGATCATCCGCGAGATCGGCGTGGCCGCCGGCGGGTGCAACATCCAGTTCGCGGTGAACCCCGCCAACGGCGAGATGCTGGTGATCGAGATGAACCCCCGAGTCTCGCGCTCATCGGCCCTGGCCTCCAAAGCCACGGGCTTCCCCATCGCGCGGATCGGCGCCAAGCTGGCGGTGGGGTACACGCTGGACGAGCTGCCCAACGACATCACCCGGACCACCCCCGCCTCGTTCGAGCCGGTGCTGGACTACGTGGTGGTCAAGTTCCCGCGCTTCGCGTTCGAGAAGTTCCCGCTGGCGGACGTGACCCTCACTACTCAGATGAAGTCGGTGGGCGAGTCCATGGCCATCGGCCGAACCTTCAAGGAAGCCTTCCAGAAGGGGATCCGCGCGCTGGAGATCGACCGCCTCGGCTGGGTCATCGGCGCCCGGCTCAAGGATGACCGGGTGGAGGGCGAGGACGCGGAGACTCTCAAGTCGGCGCTGCGCACCCCCACGCCGGAGCGGATCTTCCAGATCAAGCGCGCCCTGCTGGCGGGCGTGAGCGTGAGCGAGATCGCGGACTGCACCGCCATTGACCCCTGGTTCTTGAGCCAGCTAGCCGAGTTGCTGACCGCGGAGCGGGAATTCGCCGCCGCCGCCGCGGCGGGCACCGTGGACCCGGTGCTGGTGCGGCGGATGAAACGCATGGGATTCTCCGACCGGCAGCTGGCAGACCTGGGGGGCACCAGCGAGGAGGAGTTCCGGGGCCAGCGGTGGGCGATGGGCGTCCACCCCAACTACAAGATGGTGGATACCTGTGCCGGCGAGTTCCCCTCGAGCACGCCGTACCTCTATTCGTCCTACGATGACGAGAACGAGTCCGAACCGCTGGGCGAGCAGGGCATCGTGATCCTGGGCAGCGGCCCCAACCGGATCGGGCAAGGGGTCGAGTTCGACTACTGCTGCGTTCGGGCCGGCCTGGCGTTCCGGGAGATGGGCTACCGGACCATCATGATCAACTGCAACCCGGAAACGGTCTCCACCGACTTCGACATCTCGGACAAGTTGTATTTCGAGCCCCTCACGGTGGAGGACGTGCTGGAGATCGTGCGGCTGGAGCGGCCCAGGGGGGTGGTGGTCCAGTTGGGCGGCCAGACGCCCCTCAAGATGGCCAAGGCGTTGGAGGCGGCCGGCGTCCCCATCCTGGGCACCAGCCCGGAGGCCATTGACGTCGCGGAAGATCGGCGCCGGTTCGAGGAGTTGACCCGGTCCCTGGGCGTCGCCCAGCCGGCCAACGGGACGGCCATGAGCGAAGACGAGGCGGTGACCGTGGCGGGCCGGATCGGCTACCCCGTGCTGGTACGGCCGTCCTACGTGCTGGGCGGCCGAGCCATGGAGATCGTGTACGACGAACCGTCGCTCCGGACCTACTTCGAGACGGCCGCGAGGGTCTCGCCCAAGCACCCGGTGCTGATCGATCGATTCCTCGAGGACGCCTTCGAAGCCGACGTGGACGCCATCTCCGACGGCCGCCGCTGCGTCATCGGGGGCGTGATGCAGCACATCGAGGACGCCGGCATCCACTCCGGCGATTCCGCCTGCGTGTTGCCTCCCTACCTCATCAAGGAAACCGAGGTGGACCAGATGCGCCGGCACACGCGCGAGTTCGCGCTGGCGCTGGGCGTGGTCGGCTTGATCAACGTTCAGTACGCCATCAAGGACGGCGTGGTCTACGTGCTGGAAGTCAATCCGCGCGCCTCGCGGACGGTCCCCTTCGTGAGCAAGGCGACGGGCGTGTCGCTGGCCAAACTGGCCGCCGCCGTCATGGTCGGCACTTCGTTGGACGAGCTGGCCGTGCCGGACGAGGTCGCCATGCGGTACGTGGCCGTCAAGGAAGCGGTCTTCCCCTTCGCCAAGCTTCCCAACGTGGACACCCTCCTGGGGCCGGAGATGCGCTCCACCGGGGAAGTGATGGGGATCGCCGACTCGTTCGGCATGGCCTTCGCCAAGGCCCAGATCGGCGCCGACGGCGCGCTGCCGCTCGAGGGCGGGATCCTGGTGACGGTAAACGATCAGGACAAGCCCACCGTAACCCCCATCGTGCGCCGCTTCCACGAGATGGGATTCCGCATCCTCGCCACCGATGGGACCGCGCGATACTTGAACGCCCGAGGCATTCCGGCAGAGCGGGTGCTCAAGGTCTACGAGGGACGTCCCAACCCGGCCGATCTCATCGTGTCCGGCGAGGTCCAGCTGCTGATCAACACCCCGCTTGGGAAATTGACCCAGCGGGACGACTACTCCATCCGCCGGACAGCGTTGCAGCACCGGATCCCGTACACCACCACCATGTCGGCAGCCAGCGCCGCCTGCGATGCGGTGCTGGCGTTGCGGAGTCGCCGCGGCAGCGTGCGCTGCCTCCAGGAGTGGTACCAACAAGCCCAGGCGTCTCTCCCGACGCCGGCTGAGCGCTCTCCGACAGCGGCGAGCCTCGGCGGCCAGGGAGCGTTGCGACCGTGACCGACTACTTCGTGCACCAGAGTTCGTACGTGGAGGACGGTGCCCGGATCGGCAAAGGCACCAAGATCTGGCACTTCTGCCACGTGATGCCGGGCGCCGAGATCGGGGAGCGCTGCAGCCTGGGTCAAAACGTGGTGGTCATGCCGGGGACCCGGATCGGCAACAACGTGAAGATCCAGAACAACGTCTCGATCTACCAGGGCGTGATCCTGGAGGACGACGTCTTCTGTGGGCCGTCCTGCGTGTTCACCAACGTCCTCAATCCCCGCAGCCACGTCTCGCGCAAGGAGGAGTACCGGCAGACGCTGGTGAAGCGGGGCAGCTCCATCGGCGCCAACGCCACCATTGTGTGTGGGGTGACGTTGGGCGAGTACGCGTTCGTCGGCGCCGGGGCGGTGGTCACCTCGGACGTGCCGGCCTACGCGCTCATGGTGGGGGTGCCGGCCCGCCGGGTGGGGTGGATGTGTCAGTGCGGCGAGCGGCTGCACCTGGCCGGAGGCCGGGCGCGCTGCGAGCGCTGCGGCTCGAGCTATGAAGAGCGTGAGGGCCACCTTACCCCGAGTTGACCCACCTGCGGGGGCACGCTAAGCTTCTCTGCTTCTTTGACTTGGAGCCTCTGTGGCCGTCCCGTTGCTGGACCTTCGGGCCCAGTTCGACGCCATTCGTGATGAGGTCATGCCATCCCTCCTGGCCGTGGTGGAGCGGCAGCAGTTCATCATGGGGGAGGAGGTGGGCCGGCTGGAGGAGGCCGTAGCGGGGCTGTGCCACGCGCGCCACGCCATCGCCTGCGCCAGCGGCACCGACGCCCTGCTGCTGTCGCTCAAACTGCTCGACCTCGAGCCCGGCGACGAGGTGATCACCAGTCCCTTCACGTTCTTCGCCACGGCCGGCGCGATCTGGAATGCGGGCGGCAAGCCGGTGTTCGTGGATATCGCGCCCGACACCTTCAATCTCGACGTCGCCCAGGTCGAGGCCGCGCTGACGCCCCGCACCCGCGCCCTCGTCCCGGTGCACCTGTTCGGCCAGATGGCCCCCATGGAGCAGGTGATGGCGCTGGCCGAGCGGCACGGCCTCGCGGTCATCGAGGACGCCGCCCAGGCGATCGGCGCTCGCCGGCGCATGGACGGGGCGTGGAAGATGGCGGGTGAGCTAGGAACCACCGCCGCCTTCTCGTTCTTCCCCAGCAAGAATCTCGGCGCTTGGGGGGACGCCGGGATGATCGTGACCCAGGATGCCGCACGGGCCGAGCGCCTACGCAAGCTGCGGACCCATGGCGGTGCCAAGCAGTACCACCACGAAGAAGTCGGCACCAACAGCCGGCTGGATACGCTCCAGGCCGCGGTGCTGCTCGCCAAGCTGCCGCACCTGGCTGCTTGGAGCGAGGGGCGGCGCCGGCGCGCTGCCCGCTACCACGAGGCGTTGGCCGGGCTGGATGGCGTCCGCCCACCGGTGGTGGATCCGGGGAACGAGCACATCTATCACCAGTACACGATTCGGGCCCAGCGGCGGGACGCGCTCCAGGGGCACCTGGGGAAGCTGGGCATAGGGTGTGCCGTGTATTATCCGACGCCGCTCCACCTCCAGCCGTGCTTCCGCCGCCTGGGATATCGGCAGGGCCAGTTCCCGCAGGCGGAGTGCGCGGCTCGCGAGGTGCTTTCCCTGCCCGTGTATCCGGAACTCTCGGATGCGCTGCAGGACCAGGTGGTGGACGCCGTCCGGGGCTTCTACGCGTGAGCCCGGTCAAGGTGGCGGTCCTGGGAGCCGGCACCTGGGGCCGGAACCACGTGCGCACCCTGGCCGCGTTGAGCGAGGCGGAGCTCGTGGCGGTGTGCGATCTGAGCCCGGCGCGCCGTGAGGAGATGAGGCGGCGGTATCCCGGCGTGTTGGTGACCGACAGTCTGGACGCAGCCCTGCGCGGCGTGGAGGCCGTGGTGATCGCCACGTCGGCGGGGAGTCATGCCGAGTTGTGCCGGGTCGCGATCGAGCGGCGCTTGCCGGTGCTGGTGGAGAAACCGTTTACACTCTCGGTGGCGGACGCGGAGGGAGTGGCGGCGAGGGCTGACGCCCTGCGGGTTCCGGTGGTGGTGGGCCACCTGCTGCTGTTTCATCCGGCCGTCGAGCGGCTGCGCGCCATGCTGGCCGGCGGCGAGCTGGGTCAGTTGTACTACCTCTACGGTCAGCGCGTCAACCTGGGACAGGTGCGGCCGGACGAGAACGCCCTCTGGAGTTTTGGGCCCCACGACGTGTCGGTCGCCTTGCATCTGGTGGACGGGCCACCGGTCCGCGTGGCCGCGCAAGGCCACAGCTACCTGCAGCCGGGGATCGAGGACGTCGTGTTCCTGACCATGGCGTTCGAGTCTGGGGTCATGGCGCAGGTACAGATGTCCTGGCTGGACCCGCACAAAGAGCGGCGCCTCACCGTGGTGGGCTCGAAGCGCATGGTGGTCTTCGACGACATGCAGCCGCGCGAGAAGCTCAAAGTCTACGACAAGGGCGTGGACCGGCCCCCCGAGTACGCGTCCTACGGCGAGAGCCTCTCCATCCGGGAGGGCGACATCTTCCTCCCCCGCATCCCCAACGTCGAGCCGCTGACGGCGGAGCTGAAGCACTTCCTGGCGGTGGCGCGCGGCGACCAGCAGTCGCGCTCCGGCCCCGAGAGCGGAGTGGAGGTGGTTCGGGTGCTGGCCGCCGCGACGCAGTCGCTGGCCGAGGGCGGCCGGCCGGTAGCGCTCAACGTTGCCAAGGCGGTGTGACGATGAGCTTCGAGCGAGAGCTGATCGCCAAGGCGGAGGCTCGAACCGCCGTCTTCGGCGTGATCGGACTGGGCTACGTCGGGTTGCCGCTGGCGGTGGAGGTGGCGGCGGCGGGGTACCGCGTCATCGGGTTCGATCTCAACCGCCAGGTGGTGGACGGGGTCAACGCGGGCCGCTCGCACATTATGGACGTGCCATCGGAGCGGCTGGCGCCTCTGGTACAGGCCGGGCGGCTGGGGGCCACGGACGAGGCGAAGCGCCTGGCCGGGGCCGATGCGGTCTCGATCTGCGTCCCCACGCCGCTCTCCAAGACCAAGGACCCCGACATTTCCTACGTGATGGCGGCGGCCCAGGCGCTGCGCGCCGTGGTGCGGGCGGGGCAGGTGGTGATCCTGGAGAGCACCACCTACCCCGGCACAACCCGGGAACTGTTCGTGCCGGTCTTCGAGCAGGCGGGCCTCAAACTCGGCGTCGACGGCTTTCTGGCGTTCAGTCCGGAGCGGGTGGATCCGGGGAATCCTACCTGGCAGACGCGCAACACGCCCAAGGTGCTGGGCGGTCTCACGGCGGCGTGTTTGCGGGTGGTGATGGCGCTCTACACGCCGGTGTTCGAGCGGCTGGTCCCGGTCTCTTCGCCCGAGGCCGCGGAGCTCACCAAGCTCCTGGAGAACACCTTCCGCAGCGTCAACATCGGGCTGGTCAACGAGATGGCCATCGTGTGTGACAAGCTGGGCGTGGATGTCTGGGAGGTCATCGAAGCGGCGGCCACCAAGCCGTTCGGGTTCATGAAGTTCACCCCCGGCCCGGGCCTCGGGGGACACTGCATCCCCATCGACCCGCATTACCTGGCCTGGAAGATGCGGGGCCTCAACTACAAGACCCGGTTCATCGAAGTCGCGGCGGAAGTGAACTCGGAGATGCCCGCCTTTTGGGTCCGGAAGGTGGTCGAGCGGCTCAACCAGGACGCCAAGCCGGTGCGCGGCTCCCGCATTCTGGTGATGGGCGTGGCGTACAAGAAGGACATCGACGATCTGCGGGAAAGTCCGGCGCTGGACGTGATTCGGTTGCTGCTCGCGCAGGGCGCCGACGTCAGCTATCACGACCCGCACGTGCCCGAGTTCCGCGAGGACAACCGCACTCTGCGGTCGGTCCCGCTGAGCCCCGAGGCGGTGCGCGGGGCCGACTGCGTGGTGGTGGTCACGGACCACTCGGGGGTGGACTACCGGATGCTGTGTCGTGAAGCCCGCGCCATTGTGGATACGCGCCACGTGCTGAGCCAGTACGCCCGCGCGTGAAGGTCGCCGTGGTGGGGACCGGATACGTGGGCCTGGTGGTCGGGGCCTGCCTGGCGGAGGCCGGCAACGACGTGGTCTGCGCCGATGTGAGCGACGGGAAGATCGCCCAGCTCAAGCGCAACCAGATTCCGATCTACGAACCAGGGCTGGAGCCGCTGGTGGTCCGCAACCAGGCCGAGGGTCGCCTGCGCTTCACCACGGAGGTGGGGGCCGCGGTCGAGGCGGCGGAGGTGATCTTCATCGCCGTGGGCACGCCACCCGGGGAGGACGGGTCGGCGGACCTGCAGCATGTGCTGGGCGTGGCTCACACCATCGGCCGACACATGAACGGACCGAAGGTCGTCATCACCAAGAGCACCGTGCCCGTGGGGACGGCAGCCAAGGTCCGCGAGGCCATCGCGCAGCACACCTCGGAGCGGTTCCACGTCTGTTCCAACCCGGAATTCCTCAAGGAGGGGGCTGCGGTCGAGGACTTCATGAAGCCCGACCGCGTGGTCATTGGCGTGGATTCCGACGACGCGGCGCGGGTCTTGGGCGAGCTGTACGCGCCCTTCGTCCGCACCGGCAACCCGCTGATCTTCATGGACATCGCCTCCGCGGAACTCACCAAGTACGCGGCCAATGCCATGCTCGCCACCCGGATTTCCTTCATGAACCAGATCGCCGAGCTGTGCGAGCGAGTGGGAGCCGACGTCACCCTGGTGCGGAAGGGGATCGGCAGCGATCGGCGGATCGGGTCGGCCTTCTTGTTCCCCGGCCCCGGCTACGGCGGCTCCTGCTTCCCCAAGGACGTGAAGGCCCTGATCAAGACCGCGGACGACCACGGCGTTCCCTTCGACGTCCTCAAGGCCGTGGAGGCGGTGAACGCGCGCCAGAAGCGGCGACTGTTCGAGAAGCTGGAACAGTTGCTGGGGCGGGACCTCGCCACCAGCACCGTCGCTGTGTGGGGGCTGGCGTTCAAGGCGGAGACCGACGACATGCGGGAGAGCCCGGCCATCGAGCTCATCACCGGCTTGCTCGAAGCCGGAGCCAGGGTGCACGCGCACGACCCCGCCGCCATCGGCCAGGCCCAGGGGCTGTTCCGGGACCGGATCTGCTACTTCGAGCACCAATACGACGCGCTCCAGGGCGCCGACGCCCTGGTCATCGTCACCGAGTGGCTGCAGTTCCGCAACCCGGACTTCGCGCGCATCAAGGCCCTGCTGCGGCGCCCCCTGATCGTGGATGGGCGCAACCTGTACGACGCCGCGAAGATGCGCGCCCTGGGCTTCACCTACACCTGCGTGGGGCGAGCGCCGTCCTGATGCGGATCCTGGTCACGGGGGCGGCAGGCTTTCTCGGCTCCCACGTATGTGACCGCCTGATCGCGCTGGGGCACTCGGTGGTAGGGGTGGACAACCTCGTCACCGGAAACCCCCACAACCTCGCGCACCTGAGCGGCCATCCGGCCGTGACCTGGATCGAGCACGACGTCAGCCGGTACATCAGCGTGGACGGCCCGCTCGACGGCGTGCTGCACTTCGCCTCGCCCGCGAGCCCGATCGACTACCTCAAGCTCCCCATTCAGACCCTCAAAGTGGGCGCCCTGGGGACGCACAACGCCCTGGGCCTGGCCAAGGCCAAGGGGGCCCGCTTCCTCCTGGCCAGTACGTCGGAAGTGTACGGCGATCCGCAGGAGCACCCGCAGCACGAGGCCTACTGGGGTCATGTCAACCCCATCGGCCCGCGCGGAGTGTATGACGAGGCCAAGCGCTTTGCGGAAGCGCTCACCATGGCCTACCACCGCAGTCACGGGCTGGATACCCGGATCGTCCGCATCTTCAACACCTACGGACCCCGCATGCGCCCCCATGACGGAAGGGTGGTGTCCAACTTCATCGTCCAGGCGCTTAAGGGCGAGCCGCTCACCGTGTACGGTGACGGATCGCAGACGCGGTCGTTCTGCTACGTGGACGACATGATCCGGGGCGTGGTCCTGGCGTTCGAGCAGGGCGACGCCGACCCCGTGAACCTGGGGAACCCGGGCGAGTGCACGGTTCGCGAGCTGGCCGACCTGGTGCTCCGGCTGACCGGGTCCCGCTCGCCGGTCGTCTTTCAGCCGCTCCCGGTGGACGATCCCAGGCAGCGCCGCCCAGAGATCGGCCGGGCCAAGCGCGTGCTGGGATGGGAGCCCACCGTGGCCTTAGAAGAGGGGCTGCGCCGCACCATCGCCTACTTCCGGGAGGTGGTGGCGTGACGGACCGGGTGGTGGTCACCGGGGCGGCCGGGTTCATCGGGTCGCATGCGTGCCGGGCGTTGCTCCACGCTGGGTGGCGCGTGGTGGGGTTGGACAACTTCGACCCATTCTACCCGCGGTGGCTCAAGGAACTGGCCCTTCGGCCGCTGCTCGTCTCCCCGCGGTTCCGATTCGTCGAGGCCGACGTGCGAGATCAGGGGGCGCTGGCCGGGTACCTCGAAGGCGCCGTCGCGGTGGTGCACCTGGCCGCGCGTGCCGGCGTGCGCGAGAGCCTGGGACAGGCGGCGGCGTACCGGAGCGTCAACGTGGGCGGAACCCAGGCCGTGTTGGACGCCTGCGTGCGGACCGGCGTTCGGCGTCTGGTGTACGCGTCGTCCTCGTCGGTGTACGGATCGCTGGCGCTGCCGTTCCACGAAGACGCCCCCTTGCCACTCGGCACGTCGCCCTACGCGGCGAGCAAGCGGGAAGGTGAGGATCTGTGCCGCCGGTTCGCCGAGGTGGTCGGCTTGCGCGTGGCGATCCTGCGGTTCTTCAGCGTCTACGGCCCGGGCCAGCGCCCCGATCAAGCGCTGCACCGATTTGCACGGCTGGCCGCCGAGGGTCACCCGGTCCCCTTCTATGGAGACGGCTCGTCGGAGCGGGACTATACCTATGTAAGCGATGCCGCCGACGCGGTGGTCGCGGCGCTGAGGTGGACCGAGGCCGGGGAGGCGGGCGCGGAGCCGTTCAACATCGGCACCGGTCGCGGGACGCGTCTCGACCGACTGGTCGCGCTCCTGGCTCAGGCGCTCGGCGTCCAGCCCATCCCGCTCCGGCAGCGCGCTCACCCGGCGGACGCGGCACGAACCCGGGCGGACGTCACCCGGGCGCGGCGCGCGCTGGGGTGGGTGTCTCGGATGGAGGTGGAGCCGGGGATCACGGAGTTCGTCCGGTGGTACGAGGTGGTCTATGGATACGAGGCCCTCGCAGCTTCTTGATCAGGCCAGGGAACGCTTCGCCGTGGACGACTACTACGGCGCCATTCACCTGCTGGAGGACCTGGTGTCCTCCGGCCGGGCCTTCGCCGACGCTCACCACTTGCTCGGGCTATGCTACTACATGGTGGGTCAGCGGGAGCGGGCGCTCACGGCTGTGGAGCGGGCCCTGGAGCTCAACCCCCGCTACCTGGAGGCGCTGATGCACCGGGGGGTGGTGCTGAGCGCGCTGGGGCGCGCGGACGAAGCGCAGGAGGCCTTTGCGGCCGCGCGGGGCGCCGGCGCCGGCGCCCGGGCCGGCATTCCGGCACATCACGCGGACAAACTGGCGAATCACCACGCGGCCTTGGGTGACGCCTATCTCGACGCCGGGGCCCTGAGCCAGGCGATCGAGCAGTACCAGGCCGCACTGCGGCTCGGCCCGACGTTCCAGGACCTGCGCTACCGCCTGGCGCGGCTCTTGCTGGAGGCGGGCCGGGCCCTCGAGGCTCGCGAGGAACTGGAGAAGGTGGTCGCGGCCCGCCCCCAGTCCGCGGAGGCGCGAGCGGCGCTCGGGCTGGCGTGCTATCTCGCGGGCGACGTGCAGTCGGCCCGAGACCTCTGGACCGCGTTGGCCAATGAGCGTCCGGCCGACGCCCGGGTCAGGGCATATCTCCACATGCTGGAGCGCGGCCCGCGATGACGCCGCTCGGGCGGGACTGGCAGGTGGCGGCGCTGTTGCTGCTGGCGGGCTGTGCCGGGGTGGCGGCGGACCATGAGTCGCTGGGCGACCGCGCCTATGCCGAGGGCCATTTCGCTGACGCGCTGGTGGAGTATCGGCTGGCCCTCAAGCAGGGACCGACGGCACCACTGCGGGCCAAGGCCGGGGCCGCGGCGCTGCACGCCGGCGACCTGGTGGCCGCGGCCGAGGAGTACCAGGCGCTGGCCCAGGAGGGCGGGGCCCAGCGCGTCACCGAGGGGGCCGATGGGTTGGAGCGGGTGGCCAAGGCCGCGGTGGAAGAAGACGACCGGGTGGGGCTGGCCGCGGCGCTCACCGGGCTCCGGGCGGTCGCCGCGGGCCGGGCCCTGGGTACGTTCGCCCAACAACTGGCCCAGGCCGCGGGAAGCGAGCCCCTCTCAGCACGAGGGCTGGACGTGCTGGTCTACGCCGCAGCCGCGGCTGCGGACGCGCGGCGCGAGGATTCCCTCATGTACCTCTACGCGTCGGCCCTGGCCCGCTTCGGTCGCTGCCAGCAGGCAGTTCCGGTGCTGGAGGCGGTGGTGCGCCGGCAGCGGGAGCGCGCCGTGACGGCCCCGGCGCAGCGAGGCCTGGTAAGCTGTGCCTTGTCCCTGGGTCACCGGGCGCTGGACTCGGGGCAGGCGGAGCGCGCGGAGGAGTGGTTCCGGCGGGCCGCCGTGGGCGATGAAGGCGACGCGTTGGTGCGCGCGGCGTACATCGGGATTGGGGATGTCCTGTTCGCCCGCGGAGCGTTCGCCGAGGCCGCCGAGGCGTATCAACGGGCGATCTCGGGAGCGGCGCCGGGCGACTCGCTGGCCCTGATCGCCGCCGAGAAGCTCAACCAGGTAGCTAACGCGGGAGCCGTGATCCGGTGAGCACCGGGAGCATCCCGACATCCCTGAACCACTCCTTGAGATGACCTGTGCGGTCTCTGGGTTCTCCGCGGTGAATAATGTCAGACGACGTGACGCATGGAAGCCACGTAGGACTGGGTGGGTGCGGTGTCGTGGGACGTTGTTGGCTGCGGTGCTAGTGGTGTCCGGATGCGGCGGCGGACCGCGCGAGCCGGCGCCACTGGTCCCGGCCGATACCCTCTACGTCCAGGCCGTGGGGCATTACCGTCGGGGTGATTGCTCTCGGGCGCGGGAGGCGTTCGGAAACCTGGCTCGGGAGTTGCCCGGCAACTCGCCAGTGGTGGCGGCGGCGTGGTACTACCAGGCCGAGTGTGACTACGCGAGCGGTCTCTACCTCGAGGCCTCGCGGCAGTTTCGCCGGGTCGCCGACGAATTCACCGGCCACCCCCTGGCGGCCGACGCGCTGCTCCGCGCGGGGGACGCGCAGGCCGAACTCTGGAAGGACCCGGAGCTGGATCCCGAATACGGCCAGGCCGCGATGACGACCTACCAGGAGCTGGTGGCGCGCTTTCCTGAAAGCCGGGCGGCAGCCCGGGCGCGAGCCAAGCTGCTCCGGCTCATGGAGATGTTCGCGGACAAGGAGTATCGGAACGGGCTCTTCTACCTGCGGCACAAGGCCTACGACTCGGCGATCTTGTACTTGCGGAGCGTGGTGGCGGACTACCCGCAGTCGCGCTTCGCGCCCCGCGCCTTGATCAAACTGGTGGAGATCTACCGGATCCTGCAGTACGCCGAAGAGCGGCGCGAAACCTGCGAGCATCTCCAGCGGTACTACCCCCAGGCCGACGGGCTCGCCAGGGCCTGCCCTCCGGCGGCGGATACCACGGGCGCACGTTGAAGCTCGGCGTTTTCGGCGGTTCGTTCGACCCTGTGCACCTCGGGCATCTGGTGGTGGCCGAGCGCGCAGCGGACCGACTGGGGCTGGATCAGGTGCGGTTCGTGCCGGCCGGCCAGCATCCCTTCAAGACGGAGCACCAGGCGGCGCCGGAGCACCGCCTGGCCATGGTGGACCTGGCGGTCCGCGACAATCCGCGCTTTCGGCTGGATCCGCGCGAAGCGCGGCGGGCCGGGCCGTCCTACACCGTGGAGACGCTCCGCCAGCTGCGCGCCGAATGCCCCGAGGACGCGTTATTCTTACTGATGGGCGCGGACGCGGCCCGGGAGCTCCCGGCCTGGCACGACGTGGACGGGATTGCCGCGGTGGCCACGATCGTGGTGCTGACTCGTCCGGGCGCAGCCGTTCCGGCGCACCCCGGGATCGGGCGCATCCTCGAGGTGCCGGGCATCGACATCTCGGCGACCGCGATCCGGGAAGCGGTCCGTGGCGGCGACTCGATCCGCTACCTCGTCCCTCGCGCCGTGGAAGACTACATCCGGACGCACGGATTGTATCGTGACTGAGACGCATGCTTAAGCAGCTGGTGACCGCGGTCGTGGGCACGCGCTTCGAGCGGGAGCTCAAGCGCATCCAGCCCATCGTGGAGCAGATCCACGACCATGAGCGTCGGCTGAAGGACCTGGCGGATGCTGAGATCCAGGCCCAGACGCCCAGACTCAGGGGACTCCTCAAGGCCCGGGTAGGTGAGCTCGAAGCGAGTCTGAGGCGCCAGCGTGAGGCCAAGCGCCGCTGTGCGGACACCGCGGAGCGCGAGCGGCTGGAGAAGGAGATCCTGGACCTCGAACGGTCGCTGAAACGCGAGATCGACGCGGTGCTGGACGAGCTGCTGCCGGAAGCCTTCGCCACCGTGCGGGAGGCCTGCCGGCGGCTGCTGGGAAGCTCGCTGGTGGTGACCGGGCACGAGATGCAGTGGGACATGGTGCCGTACGATGTCCAGCTCATCGGCGGCATCGTGCTGCACCAGGGTCGCATCGCGGAAATGGCGACCGGGGAGGGGAAGACGCTGGTGGCCACGCTGCCGTTGTACCTCAATGCGCTGGCCGGCCGCGGCACCCATCTGGTGACGGTGAATAACTACCTGGCCCGGCGCGACTCCCAGTGGATGGGTCACCTGTTTCGCTGGCTGGGCATGACCGTCGGCTGTATCGACGACACCGACCCGTCGAGCCCCGAGCGGCGCGCCGCCTACCTCTGCGACGTCACCTACGGCACCAACAACGAGTTCGGGTTCGACTACCTGCGGGATAACATGGTCCCCACGCTGGATCAGCGAGTCCAGCGGGGGCACTACTACGCCATCATCGACGAAGTCGACAGCATCCTCATCGACGAAGCCCGGACCCCGCTGATCATCTCCGGCGCCGTGGGCAACGAGTCGGATGCCCAATACGCCGAGTTCAATCAGCAGGTGATCAGCCTGGTCCGGAAACAGACCGCCGTGGTGAACCAGCTGATCGCCGAGGCGGAGCCGCTGCTGGAGAAGCAGGAGTCGCAGTACGACGCGGCGGTGAAGCTCTACCAGGCGCAGAAGGGGATGCCCAAGAACAAGCGCCTCCTGAAGCTGCTGCAGGAAACCGGCGTCAAGCAACTGGTACAGCGGGTCGAGCTGGACGTCATCGCCGACCGCAAGCTGCCCGCCCGGGAGCAGCGCCTGCGGCATCTCGAAGAGGGGCTCTACTTCGTCATGGACGAGCGGGGCCACGCCGTCCATCTGACGGATCAGGGTGTGGAGGCGATGAGCCCCAACGACCCCAGCTTGTTCGTGATCCCCGACATCTCCGAGGAGTTCGGCCGCATCGACCACGACGAGTCGCTGTCGGCGCCGGAGAAGCTGGAGCGGCGCCGGACCCTCGAAGCGGAGTACGCCGCCAAGAGCGAGAAGCTGCACATCATCCACAAGCTGCTCCAGGCGCACGCCCTCTACGAGAAGGACGTGGACTACGTCATCCAGGACGGCCAGGTCTTCATCGTGGACGAGTTCACCGGCCGGATCCTGCCGGGACGGCGCTGGTCGGACGGCCTGCACCAGGCGGTGGAGGCCAAGGAAGCGGTGGCCGTGAGGGGTGAGACCCAGACCATGGCCACCATCACCATCCAGAACTACTTCCGGATGTACGAGAAGCTGGCCGGGATGACGGGAACGGCAGAGACCGAGGAGAACGAGTTCTTCCAGATCTACGGGTTGGAAGTCATGGTCATCCCCACCAACCGGCCGGTGCGGCGGGTGGACCGGCACGACCTGATCTACAAGACGCGGCGCGAGAAGTACAACGCCATCATCGACGAAGTGGTCCGCCACCACGAGCGCGGCCTCCCGGTGCTGGTGGGCACGGTGAGCGTGGAGGTCTCGGAAACCCTGTCCCGGATGCTCAAGCGGCGGGGCCTGAAGCACGAGGTCTTGAACGCCAAACTGCACCAGCGCGAGGCCGAGATCGTGGCCCAGGCGGGCCGGCCCGGCGCCATCACCATCGCCACCAACATGGCCGGCCGCGGGACCGACATCAAGCTCGGGCCCGGCGTCAAGAAGTGTCAGGTCTGCGGCATCAAGTCGCGCCTGGCGCCCTTCGGCCAGCAATTGGAGCGGCCCGATCTCACCGACGCCAAGATCAAGGAACTGGGCTGCAACGAGGACCCCCCCTGCGGGCTGGTGATCATCGGCACCGAACGGCACGAGTCCCGGCGCATTGATCGCCAGTTACGAGGCCGCTCGGGCCGCCAGGGAGATCCGGGTGGCAGTGTTTTCTTCCTCTCCCTGGAAGACGACCTGATGCGGCTGTTCGGGTCGGACCGCATCGCCCGGTGGATGGACAAGACCGGCGCCGAGGAGGGCGAGGTCATCACCCACCCGCTGGTGACCCGGGCCATCGGCAACGCCCAGAAGCGGGTCGAGTACCAGAACTTCCAGTCCCGCAAGCGGCTGCTGGACTACGACGACGTGATGAACCAGCAGCGGGAAGTGATCTACTCGCTGCGGTTGTTCGCCCTGGAAGGTGGGGAGGACCTCAAGGCTGAAGCGGTGCGGATGATCGAGGCCTCGCTCACGCGCTTCGCGGAGGAGGCGACCGAAGGCGACCCGGGCGAATGGGACCGCAAGCTCATCACCACCGACTTGCTCCTGCGCTACCTGATCTCGGCGCCGGACGTGGAGGATCCCACCAAGGTGACGAGCGGGGCGGAGCTGAAGGCGCTCCTCCACCGGGCCGGGCGCGAGGCATTCCAGGCGAAGCTGTCCTCCTGGGACGAGCTGGGCCGGCGCTACGGGATCGAGCAGCTCTCGGAGCGGCTCCTGGCCGACGTCATGCACCGGGTACTGGACGAGAAATGGAAGGACCACCTCTACGACATCGACCAGCTGCGGAACGCGATCCACTACCGGGCCTGGGGACAGAAGGACCCGCTGGTCGAGTACAAGAAGGAGGCGTTCGAGATGTTCGTGGACCTCATGCATGACATCCGGTCCACGTTCACGGAACGCTTCTTCAAGTTGCAGGTGCAGCTCGCGCCGGGTCCTGCGGCGCCGGTCGGACCGCGGGCCCCCACCGGGGTTGCGACCGGGGCTCGGCGTCCCGCGGCGCCGGTCGGGGGCGAACGGCTCCCGGACGATGCGGACTGGCTGGTGCCCGGCGCCGGCCGCAGCCGCGCGCCGGCTATGGTCACCAATCGGAATCCGGACGGCAGCGTGGCTGACCCGTCCGAGCGCCCCTCGCCGGCCAGGGCCGTTCCCAAGGTGGGACGCAATGACCCGTGCCCGTGCGGCAGCGGCCGGAAGTACAAGAAGTGCCACGGCGCGGGAGTGTGAGCCGTGAGCGGTGAGCCCGGGGGCCGCCGGCCTGCTTGGAGCCGGCCCTGCGGCTCCCCCGCTCACCGCTTCCACTCACCCATTCCCGCGTTGCTTTGGTCCGCCCGGCATGACTTCGGTACCGCCTGAGCGTGCCCGACCTCGCATCTTGCCCCCATGCGCCTGGCCGAATCCCGGCCCGCCGAGCGCCCCCGGGAGCGCCTGCTCGGCCTGGGCCCGTCCGCGTTGACGCTGGTGGAGCTTCTCGCCATTGTCATAGGAACGGGAACGTCGCGGTCCGACGCCCGGGCAATCGCCGAGCAGCTGCTCCGGGTGGCCGGAGGCACGGCGCATGGACTGGCCCGCCAACCCGTGGGAGCGCTCGCGGCCGTGCCAGGGGTGGGTCGGGCCAAGGCCGCTCGGATCCTGGCCACCCTGGAGTTGGCCCGGCGCCTGCTGGCGGAGGATCGGGAGCCGGAGGTCCCGGTCCGCACGCCCGCCGACGTCTATCGCTGGTGCCGCGCCGCACTGTGCGATCTGGTGGTCGAGGAGTTCCGGCTGCTGACCCTGGATGCGCAGCATCGGATCACCCGGGACCTGCTGGTGACCCGGGGGACGCTGACCAGCTCGCTGGTCCACCCCCGGGAGGTGTTCCGGCAGGCGATCGCGGAGGCGGCGGCGGGCGTGATCGTGGTGCACAACCACCCGAGCGGGGATCCCACCCCCTCGGCCGAGGATCGGGCGGTGACGCGACAACTGGTGGAGGCGGGGCGCCTGCTGGATGTGCCGGTGTATGATCACTTGATCGTGGGCGCCGATCGCTATTTCAGCTTCGCGGAGGCGGGATGGCTGTAACGGGCGCGCTGGCGGACGTGGACGCGGGATTCGCCCGAGCGCTGGCCGAGCGGAAGGACCGGCTCGACCTGGGGCTCATCGAGCGCGCCTTCGAGTTCAGCGCCACGGCGCACCGGGGGCAGAAGCGCCTCTCCGGCGACGACTTCATCTCGCACTCGATCGAGGTCGCCAAGATCCTGGTGGATCAGTACCTGGATTCGGTGACCATCGCGGCCGCCCTCCTCCACGACGTGGCCGAAGATGCCGACGTCTCGCTCCACGGGATTCGGGAGGCCTTCGGCGACGAGGTGGGCGGGATCGTGGACGGGCTGACCAAGATCTCCAGCCTGACCTTCCGATCCAGTGAAGAAGAGCAGGTCGAGAACTACCGCAAACTGCTGCTTTCGATCGCGCGCGACGCGCGGGTCATCATGGTGAAGCTGGCCGACCGCCTGCACAACATGCGGACCCTCGAGCACCTGCCGCGGGACGCCCAGCGGCGGATCGCGGTGGAGACCCGCGAGATCTACGCCCCGCTGGCCCACCGCTTCGGTATGGCGGGTATCAAGGCGGAGCTGGAGGACCTGGCCTTCAAATTCCTCGAGCCCGACGACTACCGGGCCCTGGTCAAGAAAGTCCAGGCCAAGCGGGCCGAGCGGGAGGAGATGGTCAACCGGCTGAAGGCCCCCCTGGAGGAAGCGCTCAAGCGGGCCGGCATCGCCGACTTCGAGGTCACTGGCCGCCCCAAGCACCTGTGGTCCATCTACAAGAAGATGCGGCAGCGGAACAAGCCGTTTGAGGAGATCTACGACCTCATGGCGGTGCGGGTGCTGGTCAACTCGGTCGCCGATTGTTACCACGCGCTCGGCGTGCTTCACCACCACTGGACGCCGCTGCAGGAGCGGATCAAGGACTACATCGCGAGCCCGAAGTCCAACGCGTATCAGTCGCTGCACACCACCATCTTCGGTCCCGGCGGGCAGCTCTACGAAATCCAGATTCGGACCCGCGAGATGCACCGGACGGCCGAGTTCGGCATCGCCGCCCATTGGGTGTACAAGGAGGGGAAGAAGGGCGACGCCCTGGATACCCGGTTCGCGTGGTTCCGCCAGCTGCTGGAGCTGCAGCAGGACGCCCGGAGTCCGCAGGAGTTCCTGGAATTCCTGAAGGTAGACCTGTACCAGGACGAGATTTTCGTCTTCACGCCCAAGGGCGACGTCAAGCGGCTGCCCAAGGGTGCCACGGCAATCGACTTCGCCTTCGCCGTGCACACCCAGGTAGGCCTGCATTGCCAGGGGGCCAAGGTGAACGACCGGATCGCCCCGCTCCACCGTCCGCTCAAGAACGGCGATACCGTCGAGATCCTCACCTCGCCGCAGGCGCGCCCCAGCAAAGACTGGCTGATCCACATCCGCACGGCGCGGGCGCGCAACCAGATCCACCGCTGGGTCCGGCAGGAGGAGGCGGAGCGCTCCACCGGTCTCGGGCGCGAGATCGTGGAGCGGGAACTCCGCCGCCGGCGCCTGGCGCTGCCGGGCGACGCCGTGGTGGAGGGCGCCGCGGCGGCCCTCTCGGTGGGCGGGGCCGACGGGCTGTATCGCGCCGTGGGGTCCGGGGACCTGCCCATGGGGCAGGTGATCCGGGCGCTCTTCCCCGATCGCCCCGCCGAGGACCTGCAGCCGCCCAAGCCCACGGTGGTGGGCCGGATGCTGGACCGCTTCCGGCTGGGTCGCGGGGTTCGTATCCAGGGCGTGGACGGGCTAATGGTGCGCTACGCGCAATGCTGCCAGCCGGTGCCGGGCGACCCGGTGGTGGGCTACGTGACCCGGGGGCGGGGCATTTCGATTCATCGGGCGGACTGCCCCAACCTCCTCACCGTGCCCGACGGCAGCGAGCGGCGAGTGGAAATCGACTGGCAACACCAGGAAGGCGAGGTGTTCGTGGTGTGCCTGGGGGTGGGCGGGGAAGACCGGCGGGGCCTCTATGCCGACCTCATGAGCGCGGTTTCGGGCACCGGGACCAACATCAAGCGCGTGGACCTCAACACCAAAGACGGCGCCATGTTCGGCACCGTGCTGGTGGAGGTCGAAAACCAGCCCCACCTGACCAAGGTCATGCGAGCCATGCGGCGCGTGAAGGGCGTCACCTCGGTGGACCGCCGGGAGCCTGCCAGCCGGACGGAGCGGGAGAGCTGACGTCCTTCGAGCTCCAGCTCCCCTTCGCCCTGGCCGGCGACCAGCCGAAGGCCGTCTCACAGCTCACCGAGGGATTGCGGCGCGGTAAGCGCTACCAAACCCTGCTGGGGGTGACCGGCTCCGGCAAGACCGTCACCATGGCCAACGTGATCGCCCGCCTGGACCAGCCCACGCTGGTACTGTCACATAACAAGACGCTGGCGGCGCAGCTCTACGGGGAGCTCAAGTCGTTCTTTCCGCGCAACGCGGTCGAGTACTTCATCTCCTACTACGACTACTACCAGCCGGAGGCCTACGTCCCCGCCACGGACACCTACATCGCCAAGGATGCCTCGATCAACGAGGACATCGAGGCGCTGCGGCTGCGGGCCACCTCCAGTCTCATGGAGCGGGAGGACGTGGTGATCGTGGCGACGGTCTCCGCCATCTACGGCCTGGGCGACCCGGCGGAATACCGCACCCTGATGGCCACCGTCGTCTCCGGCGAGACGCGCTCGCGAGACGCCATCCTGGAGGATCTGGTCCGCATCAACTACCGGCGCAACGACGCGTCGTTGGAACGAGGCGCGTTTCGGGTGCGGGGGGACACCATCGAGGTGTTCCCTGCCTACGAGGAACAGGCGGTCCGGATCGAGCTGTGGGGCGATGCCGTCGAGCGCATCGCCAAGATCCACCCTGTGACCGGCAACCTGATCGCGCCGCTCGCTCGCTGCGCCATCTACCCGGCGACGCACTACGTGGTGCGGCGCCCCACCCTCGAAGCGGCTGTCCGGGCCATCCGCCTCGAGCTGGCCGAGCGGCTCGCGGAGCTGCGGGCCGCAGGAAAGCTGCTGGAGGCCCAGCGCCTCGAGTCCCGAACCAACTTCGACCTGGACATGATGCTCGAGATCGGGACCTGCGCCGGGATTGAGAACTACAGCCGCCACTTGAGCGGCCGCCGCGCCGGCGAGCGCCCCGCCTGCCTGCTCGACTACTTCCCGGCCGACTTCCTGGCCATCATCGACGAGTCGCACGTCACGCTCCCGCAGCTGGGCGGCATGTACGAGGGGGACCGCTCCCGCAAGACCACCCTGGTGGAGTACGGTTTTCGGCTGCCGTCCGCGCTGGATAATCGGCCGCTCAACTTTGACGAGTTCATGAGCCTGGTGCCCACTATGCTCTTCGTCTCGGCCACCCCCGGGGATCTCGAGTTGCAGCTGTCGGGCGGAGAAGCGGTGGAGCAGATCATCCGGCCCACAGGCCTGGTGGACCCCCGGGTCGAGGTCCGGCCGGTGGCGGGGCAGGTGGACGACCTGCTGGCCGAAATCCGGGGCTGTGCCGCGAAGGGCCAGCGGACGCTGGTGACCACCCTCACCAAGCGCATGGCCGAGGATTTGACCGACTACCTGCAGCAAGTCGGGGTCCGGGTGCGTTACATGCACTCGGATATCGATGCCATCGAGCGGATGGAGATCGTCCGCGGGCTCCGGTTAGGGGAGTTCGATGTGCTGGTGGGGATCAACCTGCTCCGGGAAGGCCTCGACCTGCCGGAGGTGGCGCTGGTGGCGATCCTGGATGCCGATCAGGAAGGGTTCCTCCGCTCCGACCGGTCGCTGATCCAGACGGTGGGAAGGGCCGCGCGCAACGTGGCCGGACACGCCCTGCTGTATGCCGATCGGGTCACCGGGTCCATGGAGCGAGCCATCAAGGAAATGGATCGACGGCGTGCGGCGCAGCTGGCGTTCAACGCCGCGCACGGGATCACGCCCGTCACCATCCGGAAGTCGGTGGACCAGGTACGTTTGGTGACCCGGGTCGCGGATGCGCGAACTGAACGGCCGGCGCCGCGGCGCGAAGCGCTGCCGAAACACCTGGATCGCGAGAGCCTGATCCGGGTGCTGGAGCAACAGATGCGCGAGGCCGCGGCCGAACTGGATTTCGAGCTGGCGGCGCAGCTGAGAGATCAGGTCTTTGAGCTCCGCGCCGCGGCGTCTCCACGCGGGCGGGGGGCAGAAGTGGCAGATGGGGCAGAAGCGGCAGAAGGAGCAGACGGGGCAGAAGGCCAAGCTACTGGTACTGCCGCTTCTGCCCCGTCTGCCGCTTCTGCGGCGGGCGGGCGGGCGCCGGGAAGGGCTCGCAGGCGGCGTGCCTGAGTACACGCTGGACGAACTGGAGCGGGCAGCCCGAGCGTGGTGGCGCAGCCTAAGGCCCGGGAGTGTGGTTTGGTTGAGCGGTGAGCTGGGCGCCGGTAAGACCGCGCTGGTGCAGGCAATGGCCCGCGCGGCGGGCGCGGAGCCGGCGCGGAGCCCGTCGTTCGCGTTGGTGCACGAGTACCCGTCTCCGGAGGGATCCCTGATCCACGTGGACTGCTATCGCCTGCGCCGTCCGGAGGAGGCCCTGGATCTTGACCTCGCGGCGTTGGCCGCGCGCGCGCGGTTGCTCCTCATCGAGTGGCCGGAGCGCGCCGGCGGGTTCGCGCCGCCGCCGGACCTGCATCTGAAGCTCGAGCACGTAACGCTTCCCGATCGCCGCTCCGTGGAGCCGGTGCCATGAAGCTGCAGTTGGCCCTGGAGACTGCCACGCCCATCGGCAGCGTGGCCGTGGGCACCAGCCAGGGGCTGATCGCCGAGGTGTCCGTGGGGAACCGGAGACATGCCGCGGCGACGCTTCCGGCGATTGAGGAGGTGTTACGGCTTGCAGGCGCCGGGTTCGCCGATGTCGACCGCATCGTGCTCGCCGACGGACCCGGAAGCTTCACCGGTCTCCGGATCGGCTTCGCGGTGGCCAAGGGCATCCTGCACCAGCATCCCACGCTCTCGCTGCGCCTCGCCCCCTCGCTCCTCGGCCTCGCCTGGGGAGCCAGAG
>Ga0073934_10004486_pt1 | contig 23138 bp, 19 predicted proteins | sample LarsenN4metaG_FD_76834 | JGI IMG/M metagenome (GOLD analysis project Ga0073934, IMG submission 76834) | Hot spring sediment bacterial and archeal communities from British Columbia, Canada, to study Microbial Dark Matter (Phase II) - Larsen... ...
GCGATGAAGGGGATGCCCAGGTAGATGAAAACGCTCTCGGCGATCTCGCCGATGGTGATGTCTACCGCGCTGCCTTTCATGCCGAAAGCGGTCGGCAGCACGGTGATGAACATGTAGGCGTATACGCTGTAGAACAGCACCTGGAACACGCTGTTGAACGCCACCAACCCGGCCGCATATTCGCTGTCGCCGTGAGCCAGCTCGTTCCACACGATCACCATGGCGATACAGCGCGCCAGGCCGATCAGGATCAGCCCGCTCATATAGTCGGGATAGCCTCGCAGGAAGATGAGCGCCAGCGCAAACATCAAGACCGGTCCAATGACCCAGTTCTGCACGAGCGAGAGGCCGAGCACCTTCCAATTGCGGAAGACGTCTCCCAGCTCCTCGTAGCGCACCTTGGCCAGCGGCGGGTACATCATCAGGATTAGCCCGATGGCGATGGGAATGTTGGTCGTGCCGATGGAGACTCGCGCGTTGAAGCTTGAGACAGCCTCCGGCAGTAAGAAGCCGATCCCCACGCCAGCTGCCATAGCCAGGAAGATCCACAGCGTCAGGTAGCGGTCCAGGGTGGACAGCTGCCGGGCGACCGGCAGCGCCGTCCTCGGGATTGCAGAAGTTCTTGTCGTAGCCACGCTATGCAGCCTCCATCTCAGCGTTAACCAGCCAGGTGGTTACCTCGGACTGGCTGGGGATGCGTCCGGCGCAGACCAGCTTTTCATTGATGACCAGCCCAGGCGTCGACAGGATCGGGTACTGCATGATCTCACCGTAATCAGTGACTTTGACGAATTCGGCCTCCAGGCCCATTTGCGCGACTGCCTGCCGGGCGATGGCTTCGACTTTCTTGCAGTTCGGGCATCCTGAGCCGAGGATTTTGATGTTCAGCATTGGAACCTCCATTGTGTGTAGGATGAGTGTGCCCTTTATTTCGGGGCCGGTGGGACTCAATCTGTCGCCGCCCGCTGTAGAGCGGAAACCTTCACCGCATTCCGTCTGCTCACCAACCATAACACAAATGCCAGCAATGCCAGCGCAATGAGCAGGTAGAGCGTGATCAGGGCGACGCTGGCTCCATTCACCCAGGTGCCGTAGATCAACCCGGCCAGCGTGCTGAACAGCGCCACCCACAGCACGTACGTCCAGGCTTTGAGCCGGCCGATGATCGTCGAGACGATCAGGATGCTCTGCAAGCTGAGCTCGGGATCGGCCATCAGGTAAGCCAGCAGCGGACCGCGGTGCATGCCCAGGCTGAGGAACATCTGGGCAATGGGCACCTCCACCAGGGTGGGAAAGTACATGAAGACGCCGAAGGCCACGCCCGCCAGGTTCCCCAACAGGGTGTTCTGCCCCGCCAGAGTCTGGATCCATTCGGGTTTGATCAGCACGCGGATGACGCCGACCGCAAACACGCCGATTACCAGCAAGGGGAAGATCTGCTTGACGAAACGCCAGGACTCCCACAGCCAGTCCCTCAGTTCATCTTCGGTCAGGCGTTTGAACATCAGCCAGGCGAGCAGGCCGATCGCCAGCAGGACCCCAAAGAAACGACCGGTGAAGAGGATGTCCAGACCGCCTGAATGAGGCGCCATCCCAACGGCCGCGGTGAGCAGGGTCAGGCCGACCAAGCCCATCGCCGCCCAGGTCCAGGCGCTGAAGCCGTCGAAGATATTCTCCAGTCCCTTCCAGGACGCCAGGCCGATCAAGACCAGCAGGCCGATCAGGATGGCGCCTTGGGTGGTCACACCTTCTTCGCCCCTGCTGGCGTCGAATGGCACTAGGCGGTAGAGGAAATCCTGGAAGCGATCTATCCCCGGGATGAAGATGGTGACCTGAGTGTACGTGTCCGTTAATAGGCCAATTTTAAACGTGCCGGCCAGCAGCAGCACCACCAATAGCAGCAAGAAGATCAACGCCGCCCGGCGCATCCCGCCCTTACTGGTGAACATGGCCTCAGTTGCCTGGTCGTGGGCAATATCGGCGCGGCTGAAGATCAGCGCCATGATCATCCCGATGCCAATGCCAAAAGCCAGTGAGAGAAACAGGCGGGCGAAGGCCAGGTCCAGTCCGATCACCCCGCCAGTATACACTAACGCCAGGATGTTGGCCGCCGGGGCGAAGAACAGGAAAGTGATGGCGGGACCCAGCCCGGCGCCTTTCTTGTAGATGCCGGCGAAGAGCGGCACGATGGTGCACGAGCACACCGCCAGCACCGAGCCGGCCAGCGCCGCGCCCGGATAAGAGATCCACTTCGACGCGTTGCGACCCAGGAAGCGCGTAACGGACTCTTTCGGGATCAGAGCCGTCATCGCGCCAGCGATGTAAAAGGCTGGCACCAGGCACAGCAGCACATGCGCCGCCAGGTAGGCTGCCAGGTTGCCCAGGCCGCCTTGCAGCAACTTTGCCAGGAAAGATAGTATTCCCATCAAGACGTTGGCCTCCATGTCACGTTGTTGTTTAAAGGCAATGGGTTGTATCCAGCGCCCACACGCAGCTGGCTCACGCAGCCAAGACCAGCTGATGCACCTCCTCGACCTGGTTTGGGATTTCTGGCCTGGCAGTCAGGCATACACCACTGAGGAAGCAGCATGCTGTATCCATTCCTTTACCTGTTCATCAGTGGGCACGGATCCGGCCCAGGCCAGGTAGCCGTTGATAAGCAGCCCTGGAGCCTGGTCTCCAAGCAATCCATAATTGATCATGCGCTGTTCCGTGACGAGTTCCACCCTGGCATCCTTTATGCCGAGCGCCAGTAAGGCAGCGATGACCGCCTGTTCCATCTTCAAACAGCCGGCGCAGCCAGTCCCTAACACCTTGATGTCTAACATGATTTCCTCCTGGGTTTAATAATAATATTCAATCGCTTGAATATATTATAGCCCCCGATGACCAAGGATTCAAGAGTGATAAAAATCACATATTCAAGATGACATTCCTTGATATCTATATTCAATCGAACAGACGTATGTCAAGGGTGATGTAGGGTTTTCCCTTACAAATCCTGACAGATAACCCAAGTTTTCCTGATACAACCAAAATTCCACCAGGAGTAAATTAACCCTGTATTCAAACTATCTTACCCGCCTTACAAGGAGGTCAAGCATGCTCGGAGTGCTGGAAAAACAAGACGTCCTCGTGCGCATGCACGAAGAGCTCCAGCGGGCGCTGAAAAAGAAGCCCGAAGAGCGGCGCTGGGTGATGGTGATCGACCTGAGAAAGTGTGTGGGCTGCCATGCCTGCACCATCGCCTGCGTCGCCGAAAACAAGCTGCCGCCCGGCGTGGTCTACCGGCCGGTGCTGGACGAGGAGTTCGGCAGCTATCCCAACGTCACGCGCCGCTTTATCCCCCGCCCGTGCATGCAGTGCGACGAACCGCCTTGCGTGCCGGTCTGCCCGGTGAACGCCACCTATAAGAATAACGAGGGCGTCGTCGTGGTGGATTACGACCAATGCATCGGCTGCCGCTACTGCATCACCGCCTGCCCGTATGGGGCGCGCACTTTCGACTTTGGATTGACTTATACAGAGAACACCCCAGATGGGTTCCCATTCCTGTTTGGGGAATCCAACGCCGACGACTACGAACGGGAGGCAAACTACGAGTACGGCGAGACCCGCCTGCGGGAGGGCGAAAAATCTCCCATCGGCAACGTGCGCAAGTGCCATTTCTGCCTGCACCGCCTGGCAGAGGGGATGCTGCCGGCCTGCACGACCACCTGCATCGGCCGCGCCACCCTGTTTGGCGACGCCAATGACCCGGACAGTCTGGTGGCGGAGATGATCGCCAGCCCGAACGTGATGCGGCTCAAAGAAGAGCTCGGCACCGAGCCGAGAGTGTATTACCTGGTCTGAGGAGGCCTGCGATGAACCTGAAACGCGCGATTTACGCTCTCAGCGCCCTGGCCTTGCTTTTCGGGCTGTGGGGCATCTTCCTTCGCCTGACCACCGGACACCGTGAGGCCGCTTATGGCTCCTACGTCGTGTGGGGCTTGTGGGTGGCGGCTTACCTGTTCTTCGCCGGCACGGCCGCCGGGGCGTTCATGATCTCTTCCCTGGACCTTCTTTTCAATGTCAGGATATTCAAAGGCACCGGTCGCCTGGCATTGTGGGTCGGATTGGTCAGCTTGGCTGCAGCGCTGCTCTCTATCTGGCTGGACCTGGGCCACATGGAACGCATCTGGAAAGTCTACCTGCAGGGCGACCTGGGCTCGGTGATGACCCAGATGGTGTGGGGATACACCCTTTTCGGCTTGATTATGCTTGTGTCGCTGATCGTGTCGATTCGGACTCCGGAAAGTCGATTATTGAAGGGTTTGATGGTTTTTGGCCTGCCGCTCTCTCTGTTCGTCAGCGGCGCAGTGGGCGCTTTGTTGGGCGTCCAGGCCAGCCGCCTGTTCTGGCATGTCGGCCTGCTTCCGGTGCAGTTCCCTGTATTCTCGCTGGCCTCTGGGGCAGCCGCCATGTTAGCGGTGATCGGCCTCTTCGGGCCGCGCCAGGATCCCAAACGTAGCGATCAACTCCTGATCCTTTCCATCGCGACCGTGATCCTGGCGGTGATCAAGCTGTACTTCCTGTGGGCCGACTTCTCGCAGAGCATGTACGGCAACGTGCCGCAAAACGTCCAGGCAGTGCGCGCCGTCCTGTACGGCCCATACTGGTGGTCGTTCTGGATCCTCCAAATCCTGATCGGCACCCTGGTCCCCATCTTCTTCCTGGTTCAGCCGAAATACGCCCGGCACAACGGCTGGGCGGGATCGATGGGAATCCTGGTATTACTGGGCTTTGCTGTCGCCCGCGCCAACATCGTCTTCCCGGCTTTGACCGTCCCGGAGATCGCAGCGCTGACCACCGCCTTCAGTGGTCCGCACCTGACTTTTGAATATTTCCCCAGCCTGATGGAGTGGGCGGTGACCCTGGGCGTCACCGGCCTGGCGGCCCTGGCCTTCCTGTTCGGAAACGACCGCCTGCCCCTGCGTAAAGAGGAGGTAGCCTGAAATGACAACCAAGAATGATGCACCTGAAAAAGAAAAACAGAAAAAAACCGGTCTGACCCGGCGCGATTTCATCAAACTCAGCGGCGTGGCTGGCGGTATCGCTGCTTTGTGGGGATATTTACCTCAGTCCGGGCAGACGCTGCGTCGGGTGATGGCAGCTGGCACAGGCGGTTACTTCGCGTCCAGGCCGGAAAACCAGATTTATACGGTCTGCTTGCAGTGCAACACCGGCTGCGCTATCAAGGTGAAGCTGCTGGATGGCCTGGCGGCGAAGATCGACGGCAATCCTTACAGCCCCTGGACGCTCTGGCCCCACCCGGCATACGACACCCCTGTGAAAGAAATGGCCGCTTTAGAAGGAGGCATCTGCCCTAAAGGGCAGGCCGGCCTGCAGAGCGCTTATGATCCTTACCGCATCACCAGCGTGCTCAAGCGCAAGCCCGGCACGAAGCGCGGCGAAGGTCAGTGGGTGACCATCTCCTTCGAGCAGGCCATCGACGAGATCGTCGAAGGCGGCGACCTCTTCGGCGAAGGTCCGGTCGAAGGTCTGCGGTCCATCCGCGCTCTGACCGACAGCGAAGTTGCCGCCGAAATGGCCGAGGAGATCAAAGCCATTTGGGATGAGAAGGACCCCGAGGCAAAGAAAGCCCTGGTGGAAGAGTTCAAAAACAAACACGCCGACCACCTGGAAGCCTTGATCGACCCGGACCATCCCGATCTGGGTCCGAAGAACAATCAGTTCATGTTCGTCTGGGGTCGCATGAAGGGCGGGCGCGAAGACCTGGTGCACCGCTTCTTCCAGGAGGCTTACGGCACGGTCAACATGAACGGCCACACCACCGTCTGCCAGGGCTCGCTGTACTTCACCGGCAAGGCGATGAGCGCCAAGTGGAACGCAGAAAAAAGCTCCTGGGACAGCGGCGACAAGTTCTACTGGCAGGGCGACACTGGCAACAGCGAATTCGTCATCTACGTCGGCGCTAACCTGTTCGAGGCGAACTACGGCCCGCCCCAACGCGTGCCGAAGGCCACCGAAAGCCTGATCAATGGAAAGAAGTTCGCCGTGATCGATCCGCGCCTGAGTAAGCTGGCAGCCAAGGCTTGGAAGTGGGTACCGATCAAACCCGGGACAGATGCGGCCTTCGCCCTGGGCATGATCCGCTGGATGCTCGAGAACGAACGCTACAATGGTCCATACCTGGCGCTCGCCAACCAGGCGGCAGCCACAGCAGCCGGCGAACCCAATTACACCAACGCTACCTGGCTGGTGAAAATCAAGGATGGGATGCCCGGCAAGCACCTGCGCGCCAGCGAGATCGGCTTGCTGGAGAGCAAAACCGTCACCAGGGATGGGGACGAAGTCGTCGTTTACGTGGCTGCTGACGGGACCGAATTCCCCGGCGATGCGCCGGTGGCGCTAGTCGGGGGGGTGCCCACCCCGATCGACGTTTTGAACCCCGAAGCCGCGCCAGTGGTGGGCGATTTATACGTGGACCAGAAAGTGGGTGAGTTCGAGGTCAAGACCGGTCTGCAAATCCTGCTCGAATCCGCCCAGGAACACACCATCGCCGAATGGGCCGAGATCGCCGGCGTGCGCGAGCGGGATATCCTGGAGCTGGCAGCCGAGTTCACCTCCCACGGCCGCAAGGCTGTGGCCGACATCCACCGGGGGCCATCTCAGCACACGAACGGCTTCTACAACAACAACGCCTGGTACGTGGTCAACCTGCTGATCGGCAACTTCGACTACGCCGGAGGCACCATCAAAGCCTCCACCTACGACCGCAAAGGCGGTAAACCGGGCCAACCGTTCCCTATTGCTACCCTGTTCGGCGAGCACCACTTCACCGCCTTCGGCCTGGATATGCTGCGCACGAAGACCACCTACGAGAAGAGCACCCTCTTCGACGGCGCCTATCCGACCAAACGCCCCTGGTTCCCCATTGCCACCGACATCTACCAGGAGGACCTCCCCTCCATTGGAGACGCCTATCCTTACCCGATCAAGGTCTTGATGACCTACATGAACGGCAGCGTCTACAGCCTGCCGGCAGGCCACACCGCCATCGAGATCCTGACCGATACGAAGAAAGTCCCGCTGCACATCGCCAGCGATATCCTGGTAGGCGAGACCTCCAGCTATGCCGATTACATCTTCCCCGACCTCTCCTACCTGGAGCGCTGGGAGTTCCACGGCTCTCACCCCTCCGTGCCCTGGAAAGTGGAAAATGTCCGTCAGCCGGCCATTTCCCTGCCCGGATGGCCCACCGTCAAGGTCTTTGGCGAGGAGGTCCCCCTGTCGTTCGAAGCATTGCTCCTGGGGATTGCCGAGAAACTGGAACTCCCCGTCTTCGGCCCTAACGGCTTTGGCGCGGGGATGCCGTTCACTCGTCCCGAGCACCTCTACCTGAAGCAGGTGGCTGACATTGCTTTTGGCGAGAAAGAAGACGGCTCCGATTCCGTCCCGGAGGCGGATGACGAAGAAGTGCGCATCTTCCTGGAGGCGCGCAGGCACCTGCCCAGGAGCGTCTTCGACCCTGATATCTGGAAGGCCGCAGTGGGCAACGATGAAAGCCTGTGGCGCAAGACCATATTCGTGCTCAACCGCGGCGGACGCTTCGAGGCTTTTGAGAAGGCCTACAACGGCGACCTGGTAAGCCATCCGTACGGGAGGCTGATCAACCTGTACCAGGAAAAGACAGCCACCCTGATCAACACCATGACCGGCAAGCCTTTCATTGGCTACACGACCTACATCCCGGCCGGCCAATCATCCGTTGGAGAAGATATCGAGGATGACGGCTACGAGTTCAACCTGATCACTTTCAAGATGATCACCATGACCAAGGCCCGCACGATCACCAACTACTGGCTGACGGCAGTGCAGCCGGAAGGCTACGTATTGATAAACAGGGCTGACGCCGAGCGCCTGGGGATCAGGGCAGGAAACCCGGTGAAGCTCTCCTCCGCCAGCAACCCCGAGGGCGTGTGGGATGTAAAGAACGGCCGGAGGGTGCCGATGATCGGTAAAGCGCACATCGTCGAAGGGCTGCGCCCGGGCGTGGTGGCCTTCCCGCTCGGCTATGGCCACTGGGCCAGCGGCAGCCATGACATCCTCATCGATGGTCAGCTGGTCAGGGGCGACCCGCGCCGGGCTGCGCCGCTGCACGGCAACGCCGCCATGCGCGTCGACCCCCACCTTGGAAATGTCACCCTTTCTGACCTGGCCGGCGGCAGCGCCGTGTTCTATGACTCGAAGGTGAAAGTGACGAAGGTTTAAGACGTTCTTTCAACGAAATCCGTCTCCGAGCCCGAGGGCCTAAACACGTGCCGCATGCAGGGTCCTCGGGCCGGCCGCGGCAAGCGGCCCCGGCCGGTGGTGGAAACATCCCGGCCCCCCGAATTTGGAAAGGAGATGGCAGGCGCACTGACAGGAACGAGTCGGGCCGCCTCCTTTCGAGGCGGCCCACTTGCTTTAGAGGTCTAAATGCAAAACGACATCCCTTCGAACCTGCTGGAACGATCTGCCTCCCGCCACAGCCACTTGTGCCCGAGGCAGGTCCTTGGCGTCCGGATCGCTCTGGCGGGCGCGGCTGCGCTCGGGCTGGACGTCCCGCGCCCGGATAAACGCCTGCTGGTTATCCTGGAAACCGATGGGTGCTTCGCCGACGGGATCGAGGTTGCCACCGGTTGCACGATCGGTCACCGCACCCTGCGGGTGGAAGACTATGGAAAAATAGCCGCAACCTTCGTCGACGTCAGGACCGGCGAGTCCTTGCGAGTCGCCCCGGCCCCGGACGTGCGCCGACGCGCCTATACCTATGCCCCGCATGAGCCGCGCCATTACTTCGCCCAACTTCACGCTTACCAGGTCATGCCGGACGAGGAGCTGTTGACGATCCAAAAGGTCCTCCTCGCAACACCCATCCAGGCCATCGTCAGCCGGGCCGGTGTGCGGGTGAACTGCGACGCCTGCGGCGAGGAGATCATCAACGAGCGCGAAATCCGCCGCGCGGGCCTGATCTTGTGTCAGGCCTGCGCCGGTCAGGCGTACTACCGGGTCGATCCTCTCGCGTGGCCTTGTTCCCACACATCCCTGAGGCAGCCAGGCACACCTCGACCGCTCCGAAACTCAGTCAAAGTTAACTAAACTCCATGTGGACAACCTCCGCTGGCCCCTGGTCCGGCGCACCCCCGCTGCAGCCCAGGTATACCAGTTGGAGAGCGGGGCCAACTGGAATGCACTCCGCGGCCTCACCCAATCCGGCACCATATCACTGCCGGCCGGGTTTACCGGGAGTTTCAACCAGACCCTCCAGCAAGGACCGGAGTACAAGGAGGCCGGGGGGATCCTGGCCGGTGGTCACTGCGCCCTGGCAACCGCCTTTCGTGCTGCCGCCCTCCAGGCTAGCCTGCCCACCGAGGCGCGCCTCCATGCCCGGCTGATCCCTGGCTTCCCTTTGGACCAGACTGTCAACATCTACTGGGTCCGGGATGACCTGCTGGTGCACCACATCACTGGCCAGGATCTTTATTTTATGTCGAAGAGGTATTCCAGCCCGGGGATCTTTTACTTTTACGTGTTCAAGACAGACCAGGTCGTCAACCCGGATGGACTCCGCCGTGATTACGACGGTAGCCTGGTCGTCCCTATCTTTGATGGTTTTGGCGGTCGTGGAACTGACCCCGCCCGGGAAAAGATCGCCAAGACCATTCGAGTGCTCTTCCTGTTCGGTGAAGGATCCTTTGGGATCAACGCACGCTCTACGCACTGCGAGACGACCTGCGCAGCTGGCTCTTAACTGATCTCCTCAACCGCCCCGGTCCCCTCTGGCTCGCCGGGCTTGATCTGCCCGGCTTCGACCTGAGCCTGGCGGACTTGAATCAAGCCAACCTGAGGAAAGCGGATTGCGCCTGATATACCCTTTGCGAGGTATCAAGTTATGTGGCCACGTGCCCCTGGGGCGTTTCCCTCCATGATGGTGAAGACCTCGCTCCGCGCCCGGTCACGCACCGCTCCGCGTGGGGGAGTCAGCCCTCTCGCCTAGTCGACCAATCGCTGTAGACTAAACCGGTTCTGACGGTCAGCCCACCCGTTCTTTGTGAATACCGGCTGGGGCTTCAGTCGCGGGGCTGCATTTGGGGCAGGGACAGGCCTTGTCTCGTTCTTTTGCCACAAGCGAATGCGGCTCACCCCCTGTCATTCGACCGGCCGCTTCCAAGACGTCGAAAACTTCCGGTCGGACCACGCGATAAAAAATATTCCAGCCATCCCGGCGGTCCTGGACCAGACCGGCCTCTTTTAAGACGGACAGCTGCTGGCTGATATAAGCCTGGCGGAGACCCAGGATCGCCTCCATGTGGCACACGCACTCCTCGTCGTCTCTCAAGATTTCCAGGATCGCCAGCCGGGCCGGGTGCATCAGCGTCTTGAACAGCTTTGCCAGAGTTTCGAAGTTGTTCGGTTCCACCACAGTATTCTCGGGAACGCATTCAATCTATTGAATATTATTTTATGTCATATCCCCCCTACTGTCAAGCCATCCCCCTGCCTTCTACCCCCACTGCGCGCCAGCGGTCTCGAGGACGCCGCGCAGGGTTCCCAGGAAGCGGGCCGCATACGCGCCGTCGACTGCCCGGTGGTCGACCGAAAGAGTCGCAGACATCATCGGACGCCAGACCGGACCATCGATCTCATCCATGACAAATCGTTTGGCGATCCGCCCCGTCGCCAGGATCGCGACCTGCGGGGGATTGATGATGGCGGTGAACCGGTCGACCCCGAACATCCCCAGGTTGGACAGGGTGAAGGTGCCATCGACGACGTCCTCCGGGCGCAGCCGGCCTTCCCGCGCCCGGCGCGAGAGGTCGTTCACCGCCCCGGCGATCTCCGTGAGGCTCCTGGTATCTGCCTGGCGGACCACGGGTACGATGAGGCCTTCTTCCAGCGCAACCGCGACGCCGATGTTGACCTCCGGCATCACCAGGATCTCGTCATTTCGGAAGTAGCTGTTGAGCAGCGGGTGCTGCCGCAGGGCGGCAGCACAGGCTTTAACCAGCACGGCGGTCATCGATACCCCCGGCTCAGGTCTCCCAGCCCGGCTGTTGAAAGCTTCCCGCATGGCAGAGGCCCGGCTCATGTCGATCTCCACGGTGATGGTTATGTGGGGGATCGTCTGCCAGCTCGACTGCATCCGTTCGGCGATGGTGCGGCGCATCCCCTCGAGTTTCACGGCTCTCGGCTGGTCCCAGGTGAAAGCTGTAACTTCCGCCGGAGAGCCTACCTTGACCTCCTCAGAAGCGGGAAGTTCCAGGGCCGCGCTCACGTCCCAACCCTGGACCCGGCCACGTGGGCCGCTGCCCCTGACCTGGCTCAGCGCGACCCCGGCTTGGCGGGCGAGACGCCGAGCGGCGGGCGTTGCGCGTGGCTTCCCTGCCATCGTCAAACCCTTCCAGGCCAGGTAGTGTGCCACGTCGTCACGGGTGATCAACCCCTCGGGTCCGCTGCCCGAGATCGCGCCCAAATCGACCCCCTCCGCAACAGCCATGCGGTGGGCGACCGGCGTGGCTTTGATGGTCGCCGTCTGGGCAGCTGTTGGTGTTGTTTCTGTCGTTGGCGTGGAGGCCTGCACAGGCTCCGGAGTCGCAACTTTGCCCGGAGCTCCCTCCATCACAGCAGACAATGTCTCGCCCTCAGCCAGCAGGTAGGCGATGACCTCGGTCACCGGGACCGTGTCGCCTTCTCCGTAGCGCAGACCGGCGAGCACGCCGTCTTTTGGCGCTTCGACCTCCATGTTGACCTTGTCGGTCGTCACCTCGCACAGCGGGTCGCCTTGCTCGACGCGGTCGCCCTCCCTGGCGATCCAGCGCACAATGGTCGCTTCTTCTTGAGTCATGCCGAAGCGAGGCATGATGACTGGCGTGGCCATCAGTACTCTCCGCGCACCAGTTTGCGCGCCTCCTCCACGATGGTCTCGACCTGGGGCACGGTATGGTACTCCAGGTTCCGGTTGTAAGGGATCGGGATGTCCAGCCCGGCGAGCCGGCGAGGGGGAGCTTCCAGGTAGTCAAAAGCTTCACTGGCCGTGATCCGGGCAACGATCTCTCCGCCGTAGCCGCCGGTGACCGGCGCTTCGTGCACGACCAAGGCACGACCGGTCTTGATCACAGATTCAATGATCGGGGTATCATCCAGCGGGCTGAGGGTGCGTGGGTCGATCACCTCGATTTCGATGCCCTCGCCAGCGAGCTGTTCCGCAGCAGCAAGCGCACGCGGCACCATGACCGAGGTCGCCACAACGGTCAGGTCTTTCCCCTCCCGGACGACCTTCGACTCGCTGAGCGGGACGCGGTACATCTCCTCAGGCACTTGGGCCGTCGTCTTGTAAAGCAACTTATGTTCGACGAAGATCACTGGATTCCCGTCGTAGATGGCAGAGAGCAACAACCCCTTTGCGTCGTAAGCGTTGCTCGGCATGACCACCTTCAACCCCGGGATGTGCACGAAAAGGTTCTCCAGGCTCTCGCTGTGCTGGGCAGCAGCGCCGGTGCCGGAGCCCGCGGGCATGCGGAGCACCATGGGCACGCTGGCCTTGCCTCCGAACATGAAGCGCACCTTGGCTGCCTGCAAGACCAGCTGCTCCATCGCCAGGGTGACGAAGTCCATGAACTGGATCTCGCCGATGGGGTGCATCCCGGTCAGGGCGGCTCCGGCGCACGCGCCAGCGATGGTGGCCTCCGAAATCGGGGTATCACGCACCCGCTCCGGGCCGAATTCGTCGATCAACCCCGCCGTAACCCCGAAGGCGCCGCCGTAGACCCCAATGTCCTCGCCGATCAGGAAAACGGTGGGGTCAGATTGCATCGCCTGCCGCATGGCCTCGCGCAGCGCTTCGGCGTAGGTCAGCTGGCGCAGGGCGGTCGTTTCGATCGTTTCGGTTTTCGTCTCAGTCAGCATAAACACCCTCCAGGATCGTCGCCACATCCGGTTCGGGGCTTGCCTCGGCGAAGGCGACTGCATTTTCGATGGCCTGCCCGGCCCGCACTTTAAGCGCTTCGAATTTCTCGTCGGTCAGATACCCGGCCTCCTTCAAACGCTCGGCGAAGCGTGGGATCGGGTCCCGTCCCTGCCACTCCTTGACCTCTTCGCGAGTGCGGTAGAGCTGGCGGTCGCTCTTAGAATGCCCGCGCCACCGATAAGTGAGGCTTTCGATCAGGGTCGGTCCTTTACCGGCCCGGGCGCGTTCCGCGGCGGACAGGACGGCGTCGTAAACAGCCAGGAAGTCGTTCCCGTCCACCGTAACACCCGGGATGCCGTAGGCGCAGGCGCGCTGGCTGATGAAATCGATGTTGAAAGCCCGCCGGACCGACAGAGACATGGCGTACTGGTTGTTCTCGCACAGGAAGACTACCGGCAGGTCCCAAATGGAGGCCATATTCAACGTCTCGTGAAAAGGACCCGTGTTGGCTGCGCCGTCGCCGAAGATCACCAGGCACACCTGGTCCGTCCCCCGCAGCTTGATGCTCAGCCCAACGCCAGCCGACATAGGCAGCCCACCGGCGACGATGCCGTTAGCGCCCAGGTTGTTCCGCGAAACGTCGGCGATGTGCATCGAGCCGCCCCGCCCGCGGCAGTAGCCGGTCTCCTTGCCCATGAATTCCGCCATCATCAGGTTCACGTCGCCGCCCCAGGCCAGGCAGTGCCCGTGGCCACGGTGATGGTTGAGCAGATAATCATAGCCGCTCCTCACCGCCGTGGAAGCCCCGAGAGCGGTCGCTTCCTGGCCAATGGAGAGGTGCATCGTGCCGTGGGTCTTCCCCAGGCTGTAAAGCTGCTCAGCCTTTTCCTCGAAAGCTCGGATGGTGAGCATGCGCTCAAGGATCTCCAGGGCTCGCTCCGGACCGATGGTTTCCAGCAGCTCTTGCTCGCCCTCTTTCGTCAGGGTGTGGATTTTGCTCGGTTCATTGTTCATTCGCAACATCCTCTCAACATCATGTCGTGGTATTTTCCGGTAAGTGTTCCGCAGTTGCGAGTTTCAGCACCTCACGGCAGGTCAGGTCATCTGTGACCAGGCAGTTCACCAGGCCGGCGCGCAGCGCACCCAGGATCGCGGGAGCTTTCGCCACCCCGCCCGCCACCCCGATCACGACCGGGATGCGGCGCAGGACTTCCGCTTCGATGCCGATGGCATACCCCGCAACGGGGATGTCCATCAGGTTCCCATGCAGGTCGAAGTGGTGGCCGCACACGTCCCCAACCGCGCCGAGGGACTGAATCTCGCGGAGCTCGTCCAGCGTCAGGTAGCCGGCGCGCAGCAGGCTGGACAGAGTCGGTTCAATAGAACCGATGCCAACCAGAGCGATGTCTGCACAGCGGGCGAGATCGAGCACTTCTAACATGCGGCGCTCTACCATCAACGCGTCGCGCACCTGGCGTTCAGCAACCAGCCAGGGAGCTGCCAGCGTGAAGTACTGTCCGCCGAAGCGCTCGGCAAATGTGCGCGCCAGCCCGGGACCATCCACATGGTGATCCCGTGAAGTCGCCGAACCGATCAGCTGCACGACCTTCACCTCGGGCAGTTCCAGCGGTCCAAGAGCGTTGGCGACCTCGTAAAGAGCCGTGCCCCAGGATATTCCCAGGATCGCATCCGGTCTGATCTTCTGGGCGAGCAACCCGGCTGCCAGACCACCCAGGCGGCGCAGAGTCTGCTGGTACGTCAGACCGCCTCCCTGCAGGATCCGGGTTTCGTTGATCAAGAACTCCTCAGAAAGCCGTCGCTCCAGCGCTGGGACCCGTTCCAGTGGGTGATGGACGTGGATCTCGACGATGCCTTGCCGCAACGCTTCGCTGAGCAGGCGCGAGACATGCGCGCGTGAGTAACCCAGGCGGGCGGCAATCGCCTGCTGATTCAGCCCATCTTCATAGTACAGGCTGGCGACATTCGCCAGGAGCGCAATGCGGGTCTCGTCCAATGGAACTGCCTTCCGGTGGGGTTAGAGAACAGATTCTCTGTCAGTCATACTAACTATACCTTGGATTTTACACTAATGAGCAAATTATACACATTTGTGCATGAATTGGATGCCTTATTTTCTTATACAACTCATATACAGGATTAATCGAATTCCAATCAATTTTCGATTATCATCAGCGCGCAAAACCGGCGCGGGTCGCGAGAGCGTCGCGCGGGATTTTGATCTTCAGGAGGAGCAGAAGCAGATTATCTGACATACAGCTCACCATTAAATAACGCCAAACCATATCAATCCATTTGGAGGTTCCATTATGCGTACCCTTTGGACGTTCATCCCATTGATATCACTGGCGTTGTTTGTTTTAATCGCCCCAGCGCCAGCGATGGCTCAAGAGGAATCGCCTACCCCTCCCCCTCCAGTGCTGTCCATCTACACCCCTTACCCGAGCCAGGTGATCGGGCTGGGAGAAACCTCCAGCCTGGACATCAACCTGGAGACCGGCGAGGAGGCGCAGACAGTCGAACTGGAGATCGAGGGACTGCCGGAAGGCTGGACTGCCACCTTCCGCGGCGGCGGAGAGATCATTCACTCTGTATACGTCAAGCCCGGTGAAGATACCTCGATCGATCTGCGCATCGAAACACCGGCGAACGGCGAGCCTGGCACGGTCAACCTGACCGTGATTGGGCGCAGCGATCTGGCGACCGTAGAAGTGCCCATCGAACTGGTCGTCCAGGAAAAACTGCCGCCCAGCCTGACGTTCGAAGCCGAACTGCCCACCCTGCGCGGCAACCCGACGACGACCTTTCGCTTCAGCACGACTCTGAAGAATGAAGGGGAGGAGGACCTCACGGTGAATCTGGTCGCCCAAGCCCCCACTTTCTTCACCGTCTCCTTCCGGCTCAGCGGGCAGGACGTGACCAGCGTCCCGCTCAGCGCAAACGAATCGAAGACAGTCTCCATTGAAGCCCAGCCCTTCTCGAATGTGCCGGCGGGCAGCTACCCCATCACGGTGCTGGCCCAGGGCGGAGAAGCGGAAGCGGTCCTGGAACTGGTGGCGGTGGTCACCGGCCAACCCGACCTGGAAGTCACCGCGCCCGATGGGCGGCTCTCCGCTCAGGTCAATGCAGCTCGCGAGACCCCGATCAGGGTCATCGTCCGCAACACCGGGAGCGCACCTGCGCACGATATCAAACTGAGCTCCTCGGCACCCAACGGCTGGACGGTGACCTTCGAGCCAGAACTCGTGCCCGAGATCCCGCTGGGAGCGGAGGTCGAGGTGACTGCCAATATCCGCCCCGCTGATCAAGCGGTTGCCGGGGACTATGTAGTGACCGTGCGGGCTCAGCCAGGCGAGGGCGCTTCACAATCGGCAGATTTCCGCATCACAGTGGTCACCTCCACCCTGTGGGGCATCGTCGGGGTCGGCCTGGTGGCTGTTGCTCTGGGAGTCGTTGCCCTGGCAGTCATGCGCTTCGGTCGCCGGTGAGCAATATGGAGGTGGAACCATGGCAGAGCTCGTGATCGAAACCCACGACCTGACCAAGAAGTATGGTGATTTCACTGCCGTTGACCGGCTGAACCTCTCGGTGAGGGCGGGGGAGATCTTCGGATTGCTCGGGCCGAACGGAGCTGGAAAAACCACCACCATCCTGATGCTGCTGGGGCTGACCGAACCGACTTCCGGCAGTGTGCGCGTCCTGGGGATGGACCCGGCGCGCCGGCCGCTCAGCGTGAAAGCCCGCGTGGGTTACATGCCAGACTTGATCGGTTTCTACGATGAGCTGACCGCGATCGAGAATCTTGCCTATACCGCCAAGCTGAACGGCATCCCACGCGGCGAACTGAACTCCCGCATCCAGGATGTACTGGAACGGGTGGGACTCTCCCACGTGGCAAACCAGCGAGTGGGAACGTACTCACGCGGCATGCGCCAGCGCCTGGGAGTCGCAGACGTGCTGCTCAAGCGTCCCCAGCTCATTATCATGGACGAACCAACCCAGGGGTTGGACCCGGAAGGAGCGCGTGAATTCCTCAAGATAATCTTGACCCTCAAAGACGAGGGGATCACAATCCTTCTCGCCTCCCACCTGCTGCACCAGGTCCAGGCGACCTGCGATCGAGTCGGCCTTTTCCGGGAAGGGAGAATGGTCCTCGTGGGCAGCGTCCCCGAGCTGGCCCGCCAGGTGCTGGGCGGTGCATACCGGATCTATCTCGAAGTGGATGGTTCCCGGCAGGAGCTGGCTGGCTCCCTGCGGCGCCTTCCGGGAGTGGTGAACGTGATCACCCGCGATGATCGGATCCTGGAGGTAGAAGCCGAAAAAGACATCCGGCCTGATGTTGCCGGTTCCGTGGTCTCCGCTGGAGGCAGGCTGCTGCGGCTCGACGCGGAGACGCAGAGCCTGGATGACATCTACAGCCGGTACTTCCAGGAGGTGGAACATGGCGCAGCAAATTGAACAGACAAGGACCAAGGCTGCCAGGGAAGGTTCACCCTGGACGGGTTTGTGGGCAGTCGTCCTCAAGGAGATGGCTGACCACCTGACCAGCGCGCGTATGCGCATCCTAGAAATCCTGATCGTGTTGACTGCGGGGGGGACGATCTACACGGCTTTGCAAAGCCTGCGAGAAAACATCGGCCAGGACCGGTTCATCTTCTTGAGGCTGTTCACCACCGCCCGCGATCCGATCCCGGCTTTCGTTGGTTTTCTGCTCTTCCTGGTGCCCCTCATCTCGATCGCGCTGGCGTTCGATGCGATCAACGGGGAGTTCAACCGGCGCACGCTTTCAAGGCTGCTGGCCCAACCCATCTACCGGGACGCCTTGCTGCTGGGAAAGTTCCTGGGCGCGTTCTTCACCCAGGCGATCGTGCTGACCGCGATCTGGCTGTTGATCATCGGCCTGGGTCTGATCGGGCTGGGGCTGCCGCCCAACGTGGAAGAAGTGGGTCGCAGCTTCCTGTTCCTGCTGGCGACCATCTTCTACGGTGGGATCTGGCTGGCGCTGGCGCTGACTTTCTCCATCACCTTCCGGCAGCCGGCCACCGCAGCGCTGGCCTCGATCGCCGTGTGGCTCTTCTTCACCGTGTTTTGGGAGATCCTGGCGGATCTGCTGGCGCAGGTCGTCCGCCCGGTGCGGATCGGTTTCCCACAGGAAATCCTCGCCCAGGCGCAGCTCGCGCAGACTCTGGGAAGATTCTCCCCGAACACGCTCTACGCCGAGACCATGGTCGCCCTGCTCCAGCCCTCGGTCCGGTCTTTGGGCTTCTTACTGCCGTCGCAGCTGCAGGGGGCGATCATCGGCGCCCCCCTGCCCCTCGGGCAGAGCATCATCCTGACCTGGCCGCAGCTGACCGGGCTGATCGCCGCCACGATCCTGCTGTTCGCCCTGGGGTACGTTCTCTTCCAGCGGCAGGAGATCCGCGCCTGACATTTCAATAAGTCTGCAGCCCGGTTCCCCTAAACAACCAGGTTTTTGCGTGACATTCGGACAGCGCCCCGATCCTCATCGTAAGCGGGGCGCTGTTGGCTTTTCGCCAGAATGGCCGGGTGGCCTTTACGCTCATCTCCTTAACCATTTCACTAATGCACTTTGAATTATAATATAGATAGATTTTGTCTTATTATTTCCCCGCCCAACACCTTTATTGGATCAGCAGCTGGTTGCGGTAGAGGATAGAATGAACACAGACTCCTCACTCATTCGTATATACCTGCTCGGCAAGTTCGAGGTCGTTCGCGCGGGACAGCTGTTAAAGGCACAGGAATGGAAACGGCGAAAAGCTGCTTACCTGTTGCAGCGTCTGGCTTACGAGCGGCGTTTGGTCAAAGACCAGGCCATTGATTTCCTTTGGCCAGAGAGCGATCTGGGCTCCGGTTCGAATAACCTCTATCGGGTCTTATTTACCCTGCGCCAGACTCTGGACACCTCCCTGGGTCCGGGTGCAGCTGACGAGATCTTGTCTTTCGAGGATGGGATCCTGCACCTCCAGGATTCTGTTTGGGTTGATGCATCCGAATTCGAAGGCCTTTGCCGGTCTATTCCCGGAGAGCCGCCCGAGCAGAGGATTTCCAGGCTCGAAGCAGCCCTGGCCCTCTACACGGGGGGTTTCTTGCCGGATGAGCGCTATGAGGAGTGGACCCTGCTTCCGCGGGACAAGCTCTCCCAGCTACACCGGGAAGCGAGTCTGAACCTGGCGAAACACTCCCTGGAACGGCGTGACTTTCTGGCTGCATTCAACCTGCTCGTTCCGTTATTGGCTGTCGACCGTGCGGATGAACCGGTGCACCGTGAATTGATGCGAGCCTATGCCCTCTCAGGGCGGCGGCACGAAGCTTTACGCCAGTACCAGGACTGCGTAGATGCACTGGCGACCGAGTTCGACATCCCTCCCAGCGCAGAGACGACCGCGTTGTACGACAAGATCCTCCGAGGCGAGCTGGCTCCGCCCGCCGGACCGTCGCTGGCAGTCCCCTGGTCTCCACCAGCTCCGGTCAGCCTCGCCGCTGGGCAATCGGAACGCATTGCGGGAAGGCAGGCAGAATTGAACACGATTTCCAGCCTCCTGCAAACCATCCAGAAGGGTCGGGGGCACACGCTTTTCATCGCTGGCGAGACTGGAATTGGCAAGACTCACCTGGCCATGGAAGCTTTGAACCTGGCTACCCGGGCAGAGATGACGACCCTGCTGGGCGCCGCGTACGAACTGGAAGGCTGCCTTCCCTTGCAGCCTTATATTGAGGCTTTCGACCATTATTTGGCCAGGAAAAGTCTGTTTTCATTAGAAAATCCGATCACGCATTTCCATCGCTCGGGATATCCGGATGCCCAACAGGATCATTGGGCGCTGTTTCATGCAACCGCCAATTTCATCCTGGGCATTGCCAGGGATTCGCCCCTCGTCTTTTTGATAGACGATATCCACGCTGCCGATGATACCAGCCTGCAACTCTTCCACTATCTGGCCCGCCAGACCCGCAACGATCCTGTGTTGTTAATCGCCACATACCGGAATGACACCCCAGCCAGCGCTCAGTTCAACGCATTGCTGGGCGCTCTGGATCGGGAGAGATTGAGCACGACAATTTCGCTGAAATCCCTGCCTATGAAAGCCGTCCAGGAGATCCTGGAGGATGTCCTGCATAAAACCGTAAAGGATGCCCTCTGCCAAGCCGTCTACGACATAACAGCGGGTAATCCATATTTTACGCAGGAAATCGCCAGGGCGCTGCACAGGCAAGGCAAGGCAGATCAGGACTATGCTTCATGGTTGCCAACATCCGGAGATGATCTCAGTGTTCCAGATAACCTGAGCGCTTTATTGCGGCAGAAAGTTAGGCGCCAGGGAGAATCAGTGGAGCTGGTTCTGGCTACAGCCGCGGTGATTGGTATGGAATTCGGTTTCGAAATCTTACGCGGCGCAGCATCCCTTCCGAATGGCGAGGTCCTGGACGCTCTGGATGCCGCGCTGGCTGGGCATCTGATTGAAGAGACTCCAGGCGGTTACCGCTTCAGACATCCCCTGATCCGCCGGACACTATTTGAAAGCCTCAGCCGGGTGCGTCGGGCTTACCAACACACTCGCACTGCCGAGACAATCGAAGCTATCTACGCCCCCAGGATCGGAGGTCTCCTCCAATGGATCGAATCCCTGGCATACCATTACGATCTGAGCGACCGCCGCGATCGGGCATTGCCCTACCTGATCCAGGCAGGGGAAAAAGCAGCCAGTATTTACGCATTCGAGGTCGCCATCGGATATTTCGAGCGCGCGCTTTCCTTGATGGATGATCTCGGCCACTCAGATCCAGCCCAACGTTGGCACCTGCTTGAAACGCTTGGCTGGTGGCACAACATCCTGGCGGATACTCCCAGGGCCGTGGCATGTTTTGAGCAAGCGCTGGCCCTGGAGCCAAAGTCAGACTGGCGACCAACCATCCAAGACATCGCCCGCCTCCACCGGGGTGCAGCCACGGTCTTGATCACAGCTGGGGATATGGAGTCCGCAGAAAGGCATCTCCACGCCGCCTTGTCGGTGATTGGCGAGGGAGAGGACTCAACAGAATACGCCTACGTTTTGTACAACCTCGCTCAACTCCACTGGCACCGGAACGAATACCAGCAGGCACTGAAAGTGGCCCAGCGTAGCCTGGCCATCGCGGAACGGCTAGACGAGCCGGGATCGATCGCCCGCGCCTTCGAGATGTTGGCCCTCGTCTGCCATTCTCTGGGTGAATGGCAGACCGGGATCTCCTATGAGCAGCAACGAGCGGAGCTGGCTGGGTCCGGGCTGGATGTCACCGACGCCTTCGACATTCATCTTTGACTGTGGGAATATCACCTGTATGGTGATAAGGGATACCAGGAAGTCAAACAGACCGTCGAAACAACCCTCGCCCAGGCGAAGCGGATGGGCGCGCCGCGCGCCATCGCCCTCTGCCAGTGCTTCTCTGGAGCGCTGGAATACCAGGCCGGCCATTGGGAAGAGGCTGAAGCAGCATTACACGAGTCGATTAATTTGTACCGGGATCTTGGGGCAGCTTCCGGCGAGGCGCTCGCCTGGCAACGCCTGGGGGTGCTCCTGACAGCCCGTGGCCAGCTCGAAGAGGCGATGGACGCTTTCACAGAAGGGATTGCCGCCTCCGAAAGGGCGACCATGCGCGCTCACTGCCAGGCACGGCTGTATGCCTCCATGACCCGCAACCGGCTGATCGCCGGAGACCTGCCAGCCGCGGATCTTTATCTTTCATTGGGACTGGAAATGATCGAGCGGCACGGGAATTGCGCCACCTGTGACGCGCTGCTGCTGCCCGCCGCAGTCAGCCAGTCCATCGCGCGAGGGAAATTCAAGGACGCTGAGAGATTTTATCAACAACTGGAAAACGCAGCCGAACAGTATGCCAGTCGTATATGGATTGCCATGGCCAGGCAGTCGCACGCCGAGCTCCTGGCAGCCCAAGGCTGGGTCAGCGAAGCCCTGGAGAGGTACGAACAGGCTTGCCAGGAGTATCGGATGGCCGGGCACGATTACGAAGCCGCCCGCTGCCTGACAGCCATGGCTGATCTTTACACCAACCGGCACGCTCCCCAGGATGAAGAACGGGCGGATGCGGTCCACAAACAAGCCCAGGATTTATTCGATCAATTAAGAGCCGTACAGCCGGTCCCATGAATTGTTCTGCAATTTACCGGGGTTGACGGAAATAATCTCGGCCATCCGCCATATGTAAGGCAGGATTTTCTCCTGCCGTCACATTTGGCGAGTTAGAAACCTGCCCCACTACACCCACCGTGCAATGTGGTGCTGGTCCCAGCTTATTGCTCATACATTGAGCACGATCCCCTTGCCTGGAAGATAGATCTGAAAAGGAGATGGGGGTAAGATTTTTGGGAGGTCTTACAGATATATTCTGGACAAATCTTATTCGATAAATCCAGAAAGGAGACCGAAAGATGACCACCCAAACCGAAACTCGTCTCAACGGAGTCAACGTAAACCAGCTGTTGGCGACCATCAACGCCATCCGGCAGGACCCGGGACTCGCCCGTTTCCGGTTCCGCGCGCATAACGAATGGACCGGGGGAGGCAAGTCGCGCACCACCATTCAGGGCTTTCACGGCGCCGGACGGGAAGATACCTCCCGGAGCATGCCCTTTATCCTCGTGGGCGACGAGCCGCCGGTCCTCCTGGGAGAGAACGCCGGCCCCAACGCCGTTGAAGCCGTTTTGCACGCGCTGGCCTCTTGCCTGGCCGTGGGCTTTATCTACAACGCTGCTGCACGAGGCATCACCGTGGATAGCCTGAGCTTTGACCTGGAAGGGGAACTGGACCTGCACGGCTTCCTGGGTCTTTCAGAAGAAGTACGCCCGGGTTACGAAGGCATCCGCCTGGAGTATCGGGTGAAGAGTGATGCCCCTAGGGAGAAGATCCTGGATCTCTGCGAATACGTTAAGAAGACTTCCCCGGTGCTGGACATCATCCGTAATGCGGTCCCGGTGACCGTATCGTTGATGGATTAGGGATACGTCGCCGGGACGCGCTGCGTCAGGTTGCGGGTGCCTAACGGTCAAACGCAGCGCGTCCCGCCGATTCTCTTCCCCGTTGAGGCGACAGAAAAGAGAAGGAGCAATATGATGCCGTCCGGCACACATCTTTCAACAGGTCAGGAC
>Ga0073934_10004487_pt1 | contig 23136 bp, 25 predicted proteins | sample LarsenN4metaG_FD_76834 | JGI IMG/M metagenome (GOLD analysis project Ga0073934, IMG submission 76834) | Hot spring sediment bacterial and archeal communities from British Columbia, Canada, to study Microbial Dark Matter (Phase II) - Larsen... ...
GACGTCCTCGTCCTCGAGGGCGATGCGAACGCCGACGACCTGCTGGCGGCGCTCGACCATCACCAGGTGGCAGGCAAGCAGCTGCATCTGGCGACCGGACCGGCCCATATGACGATGGTCATCTCGCGCGAGAACCTGCACGATGAGGCGCGCGTGCGCGCCTCGCTCGCCGCGCGCTTCGGCGAGGCCGTGCGCCTCGTCGATGGACTGGGGGCGGTCAGCGCGATCGGGGCTGGGATCAACGCCACCTACGCAAACGTCCGCGCGGGCCTGGCTGCGCTTCGCGCGGCCGGGGCCGACCCGCGCGGGCTCTCCACATCCTCGTTCCGCATCACCTGGATGGTGCCGCGGCCGGAGGTCGAGGGGGCCGTGCGGGCCCTGCACGCCCGCTTCATCGAGTCGGCGGCCGCACCGGTGCCATGACATGCTGACTTCTTAGCGTTGCCGGCAACCGCGCGGGGCTCCTCGTGTCACGGCTGATCACGAGCGTTTTCTACGGCGTCACGCCGACCGATCCCGTCCCCTACGCCGGTGTGTCAGGCATCCTCCTGCTCGTCGCGCTGATCGCATGCGTGGGACCGGCGTGGCGCGCGGCACGCGTCGATCCGCTGCAGGCGCTGCGGCAGGAGTGAGTGCCCCGGGGCCCGGCTGCGACGGGAGGTCGTCGCGCTACTCGATGACGACGACCGCCTCGATCTCGAGCATGAACTCCGGTCGAGCCAGGCTGACGACCTGAATCAGCGTGCTGGCCGGCGGCATCCCCTTGAAGTACTGCTGCCGCACTTCGCGGAGCGCCGGGGTCTGCGAGACGTCGGTGACGTACACGTTGATCTTCGCCACGTCGTCCATCGTCGCGCCCGCCGCCTGGACCGCCGCCTGGAGGTTCTCGAACACCTGTTTCGCCTGCGCACGGAAATCGCCCGTGCCGACGATCGCGCCGGACGTGTCGAGCGCAACCTGTCCGGCAATGAAGGCGACACGCCCGCGCTGTGGCACGACGACGTGGGTGTAGCCGGTCGGGGTGGACAGCCCGGGCGGGTTGACATGACGGAGCCGTGCGCCCTGGGCCAGTGCGCCGATGACGGCGCCCGTCAGCAGGGCGATCAGGAAAAACATGAAGCGTCGCATGCATAGCCTCCGTAAGTGCCGCTATTATCTCGTCGATGCAGCCGCTGCCGCTCTTCGAGAGCTACGTCGAGCTCGAACGCGTCGTTCCGGCGTTTCTCCTGCGATGCGGCGTAGCCGCCGCCTGCGGAGGGTTCATCGGGATCGAGCGCGAGCTGAGAAACAAGCCAGCCGGGTTCCGGACGAATATTCTGATCTGTCTCGGCGCTGCCATCTACATGGCGGTCGGGCTGCTCGTCTCGAGCGACGGCGTCGATCCGACGCGCATCGCCGCGCAGGTTGTGACGGGCATCGGGTTTCTGGGGGCGGGCTGCATCATCCAGGACGGGAACCACGTGCGGGGGCTGACCTCGGCCGCGACGATCTGGGTCGTCGCCGCGATCGGGATCGTTGCCGGTGCCGGCTATCCCGTGCTGGCCGTCCTCTCGACGACGATTGTCGTCGTGACCCTGGCCGCGCTGAGGCGCGTGGAGACGCGGCTGCTGAAGCGGCCTGCCGAGGTCGACGAGTACCACGAGGCAAATGACAACGCCGGTCGATAGCGCCACGCTCATCCTGAAGCTGTTCGAACTGCGCCGCGAACCCATGCTCCGCGAGGCACGCGCCTGGTTTCTTCGCGATTTCAACCCGCAGACGCTCGAAGAGGCGCTCGCGCTGGTCGGCGGCCCGCGAAACGACTGGTTTCGCATGGTGATCGGCTACTGGGACATGGCGGCCTCGTTCGTGGTGCACGGCGCCATCGATGCCGAAATGTTTCGCGCGGCCAATTCCGAAATCGTATCCACGTTCGCCAAGCTGCAGCCCTTCCTGGCCGATATCCGGCGCATCAGCCGGATCCCGGAGTTCGCGCAGCACATCGAGACCGTGGTCACGGCGCAGCCGGGAATCGACGAACGGATGAACACGCTCCGCGAGCAGTTCCGCCGGATGCAGGAGTCGAGAGGGAGAGAGAGCGGCGCCTGAAGGAGGTGAGACGGGCCGGATCAACGGGCGCAGAATCTGCGCACGTGTGCGGCCGCGCGTCCCACGACGAGCAGGGCCGCGGTAGCGAGAAAGGCCGCGGCGATCGGGCGCGTCAGGAAGATCTCCAACGAGCCTTCCGAGGTGGCCAGGGCGCGGCGGAACTGCTGCTCGGACATCGGCCCCAGGATCAATCCAATGACCGCCGGAGCCAGCGGGACGCCGGTCCTCCGCATCGCGTATCCCGCGCCGCCGATGATGTACAGGAGGGCGACGTCGAACACGGAGCGGCTGACGCTGTAGGCGCCGGTGGATGCCAGCACGAGGATGCCCGCATAAAGGTGCGCCGTCGGGATTCGAAGCAGCCGCACCCAGAGGCCGACCAGCGGCAGGTTGAGCGCAAGCAGCATTGCATTCCCGATATAGAGGCTGGCGATGAGGCCCCAGACGAGCTGCGGCTCACGCGTGAACAACAAGGGGCCCGGCTGCAGCCCGTACTGTTGAAATGCGGCGAGGAGAACCGCCGCCGTTGCGGATGTCGGTAAGCCGAGAGCGAGGAGTGGGACGAGCGTTCCGGTGGCGGCGGCGTTGTTGGCGGCTTCGGGCCCGGCAACGCCCTCGATCGCGCCGCGTCCGAATCGGCTCGAGCGGCCGGCGAGCCGCCGCTCGAGCGCGAAAGAGAGCAGTGTCGGGATCTCCGCGCCTCCGGCCGGGAGCGCGCCGAGCGGAAATCCCACGACGGTGCCCCGGAGCCAGGCACGCCACGATCGGGCCCACTCATCGCGAGTCATCCAGAGCGAACCGCGGAGCGGCTCGATGCGGGCGGTGGCCGCGCCCGGAGTCGACCCCACGTGCAGCGCCTCGCCCACCGCGAAGAGGCCGACGGCGGCGATGACCACGTCGACGCCGTCCAGCAGCTGCGGGAGGCCGAGCGTGAGGCGCGCCTCGCCGGTCAGCGGGTCTATTCCGATGACGCCCAGCAGGAGACCGAAGAACAGGCTCACCAGCCCCTTGATCATCGAGGCGCCCAGCAGCGCAGAAACCGCGACGAACGCGAGGATGGCGAGGGCGAAGTACTCCGGCGGGCCAAATCGCAGCGCCAGTTCCACGACGGCTGGCGCAGACAGCGTGAGGGCCATGGTGCCGAGCGTGCCCGCTACGAACGAACCCATGGCGGCGGTGGCGAGCGCGGCTCCGCCACGGCCCTCGCGCGCCATCAGGTGTCCTTCGACTGCCGACATCACCGACGCGCTTTCGCCCGGCGTGTTCAACAGGATCGCGGTGGTCGAGCCGCCGTACATTCCGCCGTAGTAGATGCCGGCGAACATGATGAACGCCGCCGTTGGCGCGAGCGTGAACGTCACCGGCAGAAGCAGCGCCACGGTCATCGCCGGACCGATCCCGGGCAGAACACCGACACAGGTTCCGAGCGTGACCCCCACGGCGGCCCAGAGCAGGTGGGCCGGTGTCAGCGCCACCGCGAATCCGCTGGCCAGTCCGGTCAGCGCGTCCATGGCCAGACGGCGCCGCCGGGCAGCGCGAGGCCGAGGCCGCGCGTGAGCGCCAGGTGCACCAGCGAGGCGAAGATGGCGCCGACGGCCAGCGCGGCCGCGCGGCCGCCGAGGCCTCGCGCGGACGCGGCATAGAGCAGGGTTGCCGCCACGACGAAACCCGCCGGTTCGAGCAGGAGTACGAAAACGACGAGGCCGCAGATCATCCAGCCGATGGCGCCGAGGTTCGCGGCAGGGCGCCGGGCTGGCGCGGAGCGGCGAAGGAAGGCGATCGCGACCAGCGCGGCCCCGCCCGTGAGGATCGCGAGCGGAAACACACGCTGTCCGGTGCGAATGGGCTCCGTCCCCGCCGGCCCGCGAAGCCGTGCCACGATGCGGCGAATTCGCGCGCGTTCGCCCTCGAGGAACGAAGCGAAGCGTTCGCCGGACTCGAACATGTCGATCCAGCCGCGCTCGTCGAGCGTCCGCCGCCAGGTCCTGCTGCGCGCCAGGCGCTCCATGAGCCGGGCGAGGCGGTCGCGGTCCGCCGGCGTCAGCCCCGGCGGCGCCACGACGGCCCGCCAGTTGGCCAGCTCCGCGTCGACGCCCGTTTCGCGCAGCGTCGGGACGTCGATTCCGGCGACGCGGGAAGGTGACGAAATGGCCAGCGCTCGAAGGCGGCCGGACTCGATATGCGAGGCGAACTCGCTGTACCCGCTGACTCCCGCCGCGACATTCCCCCCGAGCAGCGCCGCGACCGCTTCGCCCCCTCCGGAGAACGCGATGTACGTCACGAGACGCGGATCGACGCCCGCGCTCACCGCCACGAGGCCGGCGAGGATGTGATCGGTGCCTCCTGCCGATCCTCCGCCCCATGACACGCTGCGGGGACGCGCGCGCAGTGCGGCGAGGAGGGAGCGCATGTCTCGATGGGGCGAGCGGTCCGGCACGGCGATCACTTCGTATTCGCCTGTGAGACGCGCGATGGGAGTCGCGTCCGCCAGCGACAGTGGCGAGTCGTTCCACAGCGTGGCGCCGAGCATCACGAGGCCGCTCACGAGCAGCGTCCGGCCGTTGCCTCGCTGAGTGGACACGAACTGCGCGAGGCCGATCGTCCCCGCCGCGCCTGCCACGTTGTGCACCTCGACGGTGCGCACGAGCCCCTCCGCCTCCAGCGCGTGCTGCATGGCGCGGGCGGTCTGATCCCACCCGCCGCCCGGCGCCGCTGGCGCGATGATGACCAGGCGGTCGAGGAGCGGCTGGGCCGGGACGGCAGGCGCAGCGAGTACAAGGAACGCGCAGGCGAGACGGAGTCGCACCGCCGCGCATCATAGACCGTGCGGGCTGCGGCGCGTCAGTCGGCGGGAAGCGGGCGCCTGGCGGCGAGCGGGCGGGGGAGTTCAGTGCGGGGCGGGTTCGGCCGATAAGAGCTACGCGCAGACCATGGCCGCCTCGCTGCTTCACGAACTGAAAACGCTGATTTCGTCGCTGCATCCCGTTGCGAGCGTGGACACCGCGGAAGAGGAGCGCCTGGAGGATCTGCTGCGGGCGGCGGCGGCCGAGCTCGGGATCCCGCTGTTCACATGGACCGTCACGCGCGGGCTGCAGCGGATCGACGGGCAGGGATCGATTCACGGAACGGCGAATCCGCTGACGCTCCTGCGGCATCTGGCGACGCTGACGGTCGAGGGCATCTTCCATCTGAAGGATCTGCAGGCGCATCTGACCGATCCCGCCACTGTCAGGGCATTCAAGGAGGCCGCCCATGCGTTCGGCCGGAACCGGTCGATCATCGTGCTCTCGAGCGACGGAGCGCCGCTGCCGGGTGAACTGGCGCACATCGCGGTGCCGCTTCGCCTGCACCTGCCGACGCAGGACGAGCTGAAGCAGATGCTCTACCGCGTCCTTCACACGCTGCGCGCGAAGCACCGCGTGGAGGTGACGCTCGGCCCTGACGGCGTCGAGCCGGTCCTGCAGGCACTGTCAGGACTCACGCTGAACCAGGCACGCCAGGCGCTCGCATGGGCGGTCCTGAGCGACGGCCGGCTGTCTGCAGACGATGTCCCGCGATTGATCAAGCGGAAGGGCGAAGCCCTCCAGGATGGCGGGCTGCTGGAGTTCTATCCGCCGGACGAGAACGCCTTTGAGCTCGGAGGGTTCGAGCGGCTGAAGGCATGGCTGGAGCGCGCCCGGGTGGGATTCGGGGCGGAGGCGCGCTCGCTCGGGCTGGCGCCGCCGCGCGGAGTGCTGTTCGTCGGCGTGCAGGGGTGTGGGAAGTCGCTCGCGGCGAAGGTGATCGCGCGCACGTGGCAGCAGCCGCTGCTGAAGCTCGACGCGGCCCGGCTCTACGACAAGTACATCGGCGAGACCGAGAAAAACCTGCGCAAAGCACTCGATGTCGCCGAGGCAATCGCTCCGAGCGTGCTGTGGGTCGACGAGATCGAGAAGGGGTTCGCCACGGGAGGCGAGGGGGACGGCGGCGTCTCGCGACGCATGCTCGGCACGTTTCTGACGTGGATGCAGGAGCGCCCGTCGCAGGTGTTCGTGGCGGCCACGGCGAACGATCTATCCACCCTGCCGCCCGAGATGCTGCGCAAGGGGCGCTTCGACGAGATCTTCTTCGTGGATCTGCCGGATGCGGCGGAGCGGGAGGCAATCTTCCGTATTCACCTGCAGCTGCGCCGGCAGAATCCCGCGTCGCTCGACCTGGCAGCGCTGGCGGCAATGTCGGAAGGGTTCAGCGGAGCGGAGATCGAGCAGGCCGTGATCGCGTCGCTGTACCGGGCGCTGCACCGGAAGACGGCGCTGACCTCGGCGCTCGTCGCGGAGGAGATCCGTCAGACCGTGCCGCTCTCCGTGTCGCGTCGAGAGGACATCGAACGTCTTCGGACCATGGCGCAGGGCCGATTCGTGCCCGTCCGCTGACCCAGTCCAAAATCTGCAACCCTGAGTCGCTTCGTACTCGGGGTCAGACCCCGGTCTGACCCCGGCTCGGTGGAAAACAGGCGGAGTGTCAGGCGTTGTGACCGAGACCTTTGGGGCTGCGGGCTTCGGGCTTGCGCCACAGCCCGGTCACGCTCCACACAACGCTGGACGCCACGCTTTTCACGGCCGCAAGCGCCGCTTCGACCCCCGTCGGTTTCGGGGTCTCCTGAAACGACGGCGCCCGCCGGTCGATCTCGCTCGCGTAGCGATAGTCGTATTCGAACGCCGACTGGCTGGCGACGATGGCCGCCATTTCGCGGAGCACCGGCTCGGCGCGACGATCACCCTGTGGAAACAGTCGGCAGAACTCGTCCACGGCATCGGCGCCATCCAGGCCGATGGCCGACGCGTACGCCCGGATGTACGCGCGCGCGTAGAGCCCCCTCGGCCACTGCGTGAGGTCGTTCCGTTCCAGCCCTTCGAGCAGTTCGAGCTTCACGCGCGTGTCCCTGGCGATGTCCTCGAGCGGAATGCGGTTGCGCTCGCGGTGCCGGCGAAGGCGTGTGACAAAGGCTTCCTGCTCGGTCATGGCGGGGTTGTCCCTCTCCTCAAAACCCCGGACCGGAGCAATTCCCGCGCCTTCGGCAGCGTCCCCGCGACAGCGCCCGATGCCTAGAACGTGCTATGGGTTAGCGGGAGTTCACGATTCTGCAATCGCCAGCGACTGTAGCAATTTGGACCCGCTGATCACGAAATCCGCCGAAAACATGTCACAAGGCCGGCACCCGCCCCTCGAGCAGGTCGCCCAGGTTGGCGGCATCGAACTGCAACCCGACATAGAAGGGACCGAACTCGGCGAACTTCGCGCTCGCCTCGTCGAAGCGCATTTCGTAGATCAATTTCTTGAACACCAGCGGGTCGTCGGCAAACAGATCGACTCCCCATTCCCAGTCGTCGAACCCAATCGAGCCGGAGATGACCTGCGTCACGCGCCCCGCATAGTGACGTCCGATCATCCCGTGCTCGCGCATCAGCGCCGCCCGCCGCTCGAACGCCTCGGTATACCAATTCAGCGACTCGCCTCGCCGCTTGTTCATCGGGTAGAAGCACACATACCGGTTCTTCGGCACTTCCAGAAACAGACGGCTCATCACACGCTGGCGCTGCGTCTCCATCTCGGCATCGAACGCCCGCTCGAAATCCTCGCTGCCAGGCCTGAATCTCGCCCCGAGCTGCTCGTGGATCTTCGCAGTCATCTCGTACATCCCGAGCTCGACGACGGAAACGTACGACGCGGTCGGCTCGAGATAATCGTGCAGCGACGCACGCGAGAAGGCCAGTTGCGCCCGGGCGAGATCGTCGAAGCCGCGGCGGAGGCAGATCAGCATCAGCTCCGCCTTGTGCCCGAGCATCTGCACCCACGCCGTCGCGCCCGAATCCGGCACTGCCACCGCCCGGGCGGCCTCCTCCGCGATACGCCGCCGATCGGGTTCCGCCAGCGCGCGCAGGCGATCCCACCGCAGCCGGTACATCAGGTGCAAAACGCTCCAGCCTTCCAGCGTCTCGGGAACGAACGGATTGTGCATCTCTCGATTGTAGTCGCACCAACGCCGGCCTCGGCCACCCGCGCGATAACGCTCGCGGCGTCGCGCTCGGCCCGCCGCCTCGTACGAGGCGACCCGTGGAATTCAGGCCGACACACCGACGCTCGCCGCTCACCGGCGGGAGGCCTCCGACCGGCATCGGTATCCCGAGCGCGTCTTCGGCGCGGCGGCGCTCGGCCCACCGGGCGCCGCGCCACCTGAATCGGGTCGCCGCGAATCGCGCCGCCCGTCTTGTACGGCGGGCGGCCACGGTGCATCGCCGGCCCGCCTCTGCCCTATGGCGGACGACAGGTGTCAGCGGGAGTGCGGCCAATTCGATGCGGCCGACGCGGAGGCGCCTTCACCGATTTCGATCCGCCGCCCGCGTTTGACCTCCCGCCCCGGGACCTGCATCACGATTTCCAGCACCCGGTCCCGGAACTGCGCTTTGGCACTGTCGGTGATTGCCCCCTCGGGCAGCGGAACGACGCGTGAGAAGGTTCCGTAGCGTGGTTGATGGTGCTTCATGCGGCCTGCGCGCCGCGTCGTGCGTACACCGCGATGGCGACGCCGGTTGCCAGCAGGCCGGCTCCGACGAGCGCGCGCGTGGCGGGCGCCCAGTTCGACTGGAGCAGATCGAGACCTGAGCCCGCGACGCGGCCTTCACCCTGCAGCGAGGGAATGCGCGCGCTGTCTTCGTGGCGCTCGAGTTCGTCGCTCACCGAGTCCACGCCTCGGACGGCCGCAACGGCGGCGAGCACGTCATTCGCTTCGTGCGCACGGATCGGACCGCTGACCCTCACGGCGCCGTTTTCCGCCTGGACGTGGATCGCACGCGGGTGCGAGCAGACTCGGCCCAGCCTCGCCCGCACGCGCTCCACCAGCCGCGCGTCGTCGACCCCTTCGCGTGAGAGCCGCCCGCGCGCGGCTGCCGCAATCCCACGCGCCCGATGAGCCACGTCGCGCGCCGTGGCGTCGACGCCGTCGCGCGTCTTGCCAGCCAGCCGCACGGCCTTGTCGCGGACGAGCGCGCGCCGCCGCCGCTCGGTGTTCGGATCAAGCATGAACGCCAGCGCCGCGCCGATGCCCGCGCCGGCGATCCATTCCCTCGTGTGCATGAGGTCACCTCCCTTTCGAATCGAACGAGCTGTCGCAAGCGCGGTGCCGCGTCGGGTCTCCCGCTTGCAGCACACACCATGAGGAGGCCAGGCATGAATGAAGATCGACACCAGGACCGTACGCTCAAGGCTCAGGCTCGGCAGAAGCACTCGGATGTGTGGCAGGAGGACCTCAATCCCGACCGTCTGGCCGGTCAGAACATCGGGCTGACGTCCGAGGCGGCACAGACGAGCGAGCGCACCGCGTTTCATCTGCGGAAACGTGGTCACGAGGTGCGGGGGCTCGACGATAACGACCTGAAGCAGATGCCCGTACTGGCGGAAGGAGCTCGACTGCAGCAGGGCGCGACGTACGTGAATCTGGCCGACGAGCCGCCGCACGAGTTCCGGGCGGCCGGCAACGTCACCGCGCAGCCGGGCGACGCGTACGTGCCGAAAGATCGTGTGCCGTACGAGGTGTGGAACCGCCTGCTCGGCCGGCGGAGAGCGTGAGCGCGGTCTATCCCGTCGCGACCTTCGCCGCCAGCGTGAGCAGCGCCAGGCCGGTCAGCGTCTCGAGCGTCCGGCGCGCCGCCGGCTTCGCCCAGAAGGCGCGCATCTCGTGCAGCGCCCACACCCACGTGCTGTGATAGGCGAACGCCATCGTCACGTGAATACACGCGTACAGCGCGTAGCGGCGTGACACCGCCCCGTCGACGAACGAAGGCACCACGGCAAGGTAAAAGGTCGCCACGGCCGGGTTGACGAGGTTGTTGGCGAACCCCTGCGCGAATCCCTGCCGCGCGGCACGATCGGCGCCGCCGGCGCCGCTGCGCTCGAGTCCGCCCGGCAATCCTGGCGGCTGTGGGCGCCAGGCCGCGCCGAGACTCCTGATTCCGAGCCATGCGAGGTAGGCTGAGCCGACGACACGCAGCAGCAGAAACGCCGCCGGCACACGGGCGAACAGCGCGGCCGCTCCGAGCCCGGAGAGGATCGCGTACGTCGTGTTGCCAGCGGCCGCGCCTCCGGCTGCGGCTATCCCCTGCGGCCGGCCGCCTTCGAGGACGTTGCGCACCACGACGGCCGTGGCGGAGCCGGGAGTCACCACCAGCAGCGTCGTGAACACGAGGTACGCGGTGAGCTGGGGGTCGATCACTGCAGCGCCTCGAGGGCGTCGAGCGCCTCCTCTGCGGGTGCGCGCAGCGAGACGTCGACGTCAGGCGATGCCGGCGTCTCTTCCAGATTGATCTCGGCGGTGAATGCGCCGCGGCGTCGCGCTTCGTGAAGTATCGATGCTGCCGGATAGACGACTGCCGACGTCCCGACGCTCAGAAAGACATCACACGCCGCCGCCGCGATCGCCGCCGTCACGTCGTCGGGATCGAGCATTTCCCCGAACCAGACGACGGCAGGGCGGGCAAGGCCGCCGCAGTACGGGCAGAGGGGAAGCGCCGCGGGCAGCGGCACCCGTTCGTCGCGCCACGACCGGGGCGACGCCGCGCACCGCCGCCAGCAGGACAGCTCCCAGATGGAGCCGTGAAGGCGAACGAGCTGCCGGGTGCCGGCCCGCACGTGCAGATCATCGACGTTCTGCGTCACCACCTGACAGTGAGAATTTCTCATCGTCCATGTGGCGAGCACTTCATGGGCGCGGTTCGGGCGGCAGCCTGCGATGATTTCGCGGCGCCACGCGTACCACTCCCAGACGAGCGCGGGGTCGCGCGCGAATGCGGCCGGCGTGGCGAGATCCTCGGCGCGATACTGTTTCCAGAGCCCGCCCTCTCCGCGGAACGTCGGGACCCCGCTTGCGGCCGAGATGCCGGCGCCGGTCAGGACCGTGATGCGGCGCGCCGCGCGAACGCTTGCAGCGAGCCGTCTCCAACCTTCGCTATCCGCCCACCGTCCAACGTGCGCCATGCCGTTTGTCTGGATGATATCCGGCACGCCGTCCGGCTGCTGGTGAACACGCCCCGTCGACGCTGGTTGCGGTGGTCGCGCTCGCGCTCGGCACCGGTGCGAACACGGCGATCTTCTCCGTGGTGCATACGGTCCTGCTCGATCCGCTGCCCTTTCCGGAGTCGAACCGCCTCGTTCGAATCTACGAAGACAGTCCCGCGCCCGGGCCCGACGCGTACTTCACGTCGATCGGCCCCGGTGCGCCCGCCGTCGTGATCGTCAACGAAGCGTTCGCGCGGAAGCACATCCCCGGCGGCAGTCGGCTGGGGCACACGCTGCAGACGATCTCCGGAGGCTTCGGTCCGCTCGGACGGATTCTCACGCAGCGCTTCCGCATCGTCGGCGTAGTCGCCGACGTCAAGCACACCAGCCTGGCATCAGGCACGGATCCGGCGATCTACTACCCGGCGCGTCAGGCGCCGTTCCGCAACACGACCGTGGTGGTTCGGACGCACGAGGATCCGCGTTCGACGATGGCTGCCGTCCAAGGCGTCCTTCGAGCGATCGACCCGGCGCTGCCGATGGCGCATGTGGCCACGCTCGAGGAAACCGTGTCGGACGCCGTGGCGCAGCCTCGATTCCGGACGCTGTTGCTCGGCGCGTTCGCGGTCCTGGCGCTGACGCTGGGAGCGGCCGGGCTCTGCGGCCTGCTCGCCCACACCGTGCAGCGGCGCACGCGAGAGATCGGTATCCGCATCGCGCTCGGCGGTGCACCCGCCGACATCAGGCGCATGGTGCTGCGCGAAGGACTGCAGCTCGTGTTCATGGGCGTCATCGCCGGTCTCGCCGTGGCGCTGCCGGCAGCGCGCTATCTCGAGGCGCTGCTCTTCGGGGTCGGCGCGCGCGATCCCCTGACGTTCGCCGCCGTCCCGCTCGTGCTCATGACGACGGGGCTGCTGGCCAGCTACGTGCCGGCGAGTCGGGGCCACGCGCGTCGATCCGGTGGTTGCGCTGCGGCAGTAGCAGGGGACGGTCGCACCCAGCCGCGGCCCGACGCCAGGTCCAGCGTCCACACGGCGCGGCGCATGAATTCGTAGCCGAGCGCGCCGTCGTGAATCAGATCCTTTGGAATGAGGCGCGTCCGGATCGGACCCATCCCGATGACGTCGAGGTCGCGCTCGCTTTCCTGCGACACGGATGCGCCGAGCTGTTCGAGTGCGTGCGGCGCCATGAGCACACCGGCCAGGTTGCCGATGTCGAGCAGCAGCCACAGCGGCCCGGCCGGGGCGCGGGCCGCCACATAGACGGTGAGCTGCCCGCCGCCCTCGCCGGTCGCGACGCGCATTCGAATCGGACGCATCCCTGCGGCACGGCGCTTCAGCGACGCCGCTGTCTCGATCGTGAGGCGATTCCGGGCGAGCTCGAGCGTGATTGCCGAGCCGGCAAACGAGCCAAGCGCCAGCACGCCGTCGATGGGAGGGAGTCCCGCAGGGAGGACGCTCGAAAGGTCCCACACGCCGACTTCCGTGCCGGCGAGCATGCGGCCTCCAATCCCCAACGTGATGTCCGCGCACCGTCGCACGTCCACCCGCTCCCCGGTCATCCGGAACCCGGTGGCCCGGCCGAAGACCCGACAGCCGACAGTGGCGGCTGCGGCGGGCGTCAGGAGCGTGACGCCGCCCCCCGTATCGAGAAGCAGTTTCAACGGCTTCCCGTTCGCCACCACGCTGACCTGCCGCAGACTGCCGGCGTAGGGCTCGAGCGGCACGAGAACCGGCCTGGCGGATGTGGGCGCGATCGTGAGGAGCAGCAGGGCGGTCAGGCTACGCATGGCGATATCTTGACGCGGTGGTGCTAGGATTCGCGCTCATGGAGGGAAACATGGCTCGTCGCATTTCACGCCGACAGTTCGTTGCCACCGGCGCTGCCGCCGCCGGGCTTGCGGCCGCCCCGAAAGTGTTCGGCCAGGCGCCTGCCGTTCACACGAGCGGCGTGAAGCCGGTGGTCGTCGCCTCGTCCAACGGCAATCGCTTCAAGAACGGCGGACCGGTCACGGGTGTCGAGAAGGCGTTTCAGATGATGACATCCGGCGGCGCGGACGTGCTCGATGCCGTCATCGCGGGCGTCAATCTCTGCGAGCTGGACCCCGAAGATGCCGGCGTCGGCTACGGCGGCCTGCCGAACGCGGATGGGGTGGTGCAGCTCGATTCCTGCTGCATGCACGGGCCGAAGAAGCGGGCGGGCGGCGTCGCCTGCATTGAAGGCGTCCGGACGCCGTCGCTCGTGGCGAAGGCGGTTCTCGAGAGCACGGATCACCATCTGCTCGTCGGCAAGGATGCCCAGCAGTTTGCCCGGCTGATGGGATTCAGGATCGAAGACGACCTGAACACGGAGCACTCGCGCAAGATGTGGCTGGAATGGAAGCGGCGCATCGATCCGGAGCATTACCTCGATCCGGCCAGGCGTCCGACCGGGATGTCGAGCGACCGTGCGTCCGAGGAGGCAGGATATCGCGCGGCGCTCAGCATGCTTCGCGATGGACTCATCGACCCCGATCACTTCTGGGGCACGATCAATATGGATGGTATCAACGCGAAAGGCGAAGTGTGCGGCGTCACGACGACGAGCGGCCTGGCCTGGAAGATTCCGGGGCGCGTAGGCGACTCGCCCATCCTGGGAGCCGGGCTCTACGTCGACGGCAGCGTCGGTGCGGCGGGATCGACCGGGCGCGGCGAGGCTAATCTCTACAATCTGTCGTCGTTCCTGATTGTCGAGAACATGCGCCGCGGCATGCACCCGAAGGATGCCGGGCTGGAAGCGCTGAAACGAGTCAAAGCGAACACCGTCGAGAAGCGGCTGTTGAACAGCGCCGGGAATCCCAACTTCGGGCTCAGCTTCTACATCGTCAACGCCAGGGGAGAGTATGCGGGCGTGTCGATGTACGAAGGAACGTACGCGGTGTGTACGGAGAATGGGCCGCAGACGCTGAAGACCGAGCCGCTGCTGCCGGGCAGGGTGACCGATTAGCGTTCTGCCTCACGCTTCCGGCTCGGGTTCCCGGGTCGGGTTCCTGGCTCGGGTTCCTGACTCCGAGACAGGAACCCGAGCCAGGAGCAACCGCCGGCGATCGACCAGGGAGGGATGAGGAGGGATCCGATGCCCACCTTCGCCACCAGCGTGTATGTCGAGGCGCCGCCGCCCGTCGTCTACACCGCGCTCACCGACATCGAGCGATGGAAGGAGTGGATGCCGGGCCTGGTGGCTATCGAAAGGCTGACGCCCGGACCGTTCGGCGCAGGAACCGAATTTCGCGAGACCCGCCGGCTGCGTGGCAAAGAAGCCAGCGAACATTTTCGCGTCACGCGAGCCGATCAGAACTCCCGCATCGATCTCACGGTCGACGGCTCAAAGGGGACCAGCGGACGCGGCGAGTACGTCTTTACGTACGAGCTGGTGCCTGACCGCGGCGGCACCAACCTGGAGCTGACCGGCGACATCCGCATGCCGGGGATCTGGCGTCTGTTCGCCGGCATGATGGTCGGGAGCTTCAGGAAGGCCTGCCACACGGATCTCGAGGCGCTGAAGGCGCACCTGGAGAGTCCGTGGCCGGCAGGCGGATCGAGATAGGGCCGAGCCGTCGGTTTCAGATCAGCCGGCCTGCCCGGCGCAGAAAGCTTCCCGCGCCGGGTCTGCCAACGAACTTCCCGCGGTCGATGATGACACGGCCGCGGGACAGCACCGTTTCGGTCACGCCGGTCACCTCGCGCCCCTCGAACGGGTTGTAGTCCACCCTCATATGGAGCGTCTTCGCCGAGAGGCGCCAGGTCTTCGACGGGTCGAAGATCACGATATCTGCGTCCGAACCCGGAGCGATGGTGCCTTTCTTAGGAAACAGGCCGAAGATTCTGGCGGGCGACGTCGACGTCAGCTCCACGAAGCGATTCACCGAGATGCGACCGGACTTCACGCCGCCGTCGTACACGAGGCTCATGCGCGTCTCGATGCCTGGCGCCCCATTCGGGATCTTCGAGAAGTCGTTCTTTCCCAGCTGCTTCTGTTCCTTCATGCAGAAGGGACAGTGATCCGTTGCAATCGCCTGCAGGTCGTTGAACGCCAGCCCCCGCCAGAGCTTCTCCTGTGTCGCGCGCTCGCGGAGCGGCGGGCTCATCACGTACTTGGCGCCGTTGAACCCGGGCTCCTCGTAGTTATCGTACGAGAGAAACAAGTACTGCGGGCACGTCTCCGCGAAGGCGGGCAGCCCTCGGTCGCGCGCCTCGGTCACCATCTCCAGCGCTTCGGCGGCCGACAGATGGACGATATAGACGGGCACGTCAGCCATCTCGGCCAGCGCGATCGCGCGGTGGGTCGCCTCCCCTTCGGCCCGCGCCGGCCTCGTCAACGCGTGGTACTTCGGCGCGGTCTTGCCTTCCGCGAGAGCGCGCTGCACGAGCACGTCGATGACGCCGCCGTTCTCCGCATGCATGCAGATGGTCCCGCCGTTCTGCCCCGTTCGAAGCAGCGCGCGGAAGATCGTCGCGTCATCGAGCATGAACACGCCCGGATATGCCATGAAGAGCTTGAACGAGGTGACGCCCTCGCGCACCAGCGTGTCCATCTCGGCCTCCACCTGGTCCCGAAGGTCGGTGATGATCATGTGGAAGCCGTAATCGATGGCGGCGCGACCTTCAGCCTTCTTCATCCAGGTGTCCCAGGCGTGCTGCAGGCTCTGGCCTTTGTACTGGATCGCGAAATCAACAATCGTCGTCGTCCCGCCATGCGCCGCGGCAATCGTCCCGCTCTCGAAGTCGTCGGCTGAGGTCGTCCCGCCGAATGGCATGTCGAGATGCGTGTGGCAGTCGATGCCGCCGGGCAGTACGTACTTGCCGGTCGCGTCGATGACGCGGTCGGCCGGAATGGCGAGGTCCGTGCCGATCGCCGTGATGCGCTCGCCCTCGACGAAGACATCGCCCTGATAGATGTCAACCGCCGTCACGACCGTGCCGCCTTTAATGAGGATGCTCATGGTGGCGCGCATTATAGAATCGGCCGCCATGGGCGCAAGCACTGTGATTGCGGACTTGAGGGACCTGGCGGCCCGTACTTCCACCCCGAGCGGCGCGCAGCGCGTCGCGTGGACGCCAATCTGGCGCGAAGCGCGCGAGTGGCTTGCCGACCGACTCGCGAAGATTGGGCTCCAGGCGTCGATGGATGCCGCCGGGAACAACTGGGTGACGCTGCCGGGCCAATCGGAGAGAACGGTCATCATCGGTGGCCACCTGGATTCGGTGCCGAATGGAGGCTGGCTCGACGGGGCGCTCGGAGTCGTGACGGGACTCGAGGCGCTTCGGAAGTACGCCGGCACGCGCCCGCCGTGCACGATTCGCCTCGTGGACTGGGCGGACGAGGAGGGCGCGAGATTCGGGCGGAGTCTGCTGGGGTCGTCAGCGGCCGGCGGCAGCCTGAAGGTGGATGACATTCGGGGACTGGTCGACAGGGACGGGATCCGCCTGCCGGATGCGCTCTACGAGCACGGCGTCGATATCGACCGGATGCTCGACGCGCATCGCACGCTGAAGCAGATGGATGCCAGGGCCTATCTCGAGCTGCACATCGAACAGGGGCCGGTGCTCGAATCGATGAACAGGCCTACGGGTGTGGTGCTGGGCACGTTTGGCGTCGAACGCCACATGCTGCGTTTCGTCGGCCAGGCGGCGCACTCGGGTTCGACGCCAATCCCGATGCGTCGCGATGCGTTTCTCGCCGCGGCGCAGACCGCGCTCGAGTGCCGGGACATTGCCCGGCGGCATTCGCGTCCTCGCGCCGGCGTCGTGTGCACCTGTGGGGTGGTGACGGTGGAACCCGGAATCGTCACCGCGGTGCCGGGTGTCTGCGAGATGTCACTGGATCAGCGGGCGCTCGATCCCGACGTGCTGGCGCGGATGCTCGCCGAGGCGCGCGAGGCCTCCGAGCGGGCCGCGCGCGAGAACAACGTCGGCGTGGAGTGGCGGCGCCTCTGGCGCATCGAGCCGCGGCCGTTCGACCCGCGCCTGATCGAGCTGTGCGCCGAGGCGGTTGCCGAGGTCACGGGGGACGCGCCGCGATTGCCCTCGGGACCGCTGCACGATGCGGCCGAAATGGTGCCGCACATGCCGGTCGTGATGATGTTCGCGTATTCGTCTCACGGGCTGTCGCACTGCAAAGAGGAGGACACGCCGGAGCCCTACCTGGCGCAGACGATCGAGGCGTTCCTGCGCCTCGTCGACAAAACCCTGTCACTGATATAGTTAGGCGGGGTCAGACCCCGGTCCGACCCCGGTCCGACCCTCTTTCAGGGAGGCCACATGGCTGTCCGGCTCTCGGTCGCGTTCACCGGATTGCGCTTCCCCAATCCGTTTCTCCTCGCCTCCGCGCCGCCGACCGAGTCCGACAGCAACATCATGCGCGCCTTCGATGCCGGCTGGGGTGGCGTCGTCACCAAGACGATCGGCCTCCATCCGGTCGTCAACGTTGCCGGCCCCAAGACCAAGTTCAACCGCGCCGCGCCGGAGACGGGCCACATCTCGATGCAGAAACGCCCCCGCGTCGCCCTCCATTCCTCCTGGAACTGGGAGCTCATCTCCGACAAACCGATGGACTGGTGGCTGCCCCGGCTCGAGCGCATCAAGCAGGCGCACCCCGACCGGATCCTCGTCGCGTCGATCATGGCCGGCTCCGGCAGCGACAGGGAACTGCGCGCGTGGCAGACGCTCGCCACCTCCTGCCAGGACGCCGGCGCCGACGCGTTCGAGCTCAACTTGTCCTGCCCCCACATGGATCGGGAAGACATGGGGTCGAACATCGGCAGGAATCAGCAGCTCATCTCCAGCGTGACGCAGGCGGTCAAGGAGGTCGCGCGCGTACCGATCTGGGCGAAGCTGACACCTTCCACCACGGACGTCGTCGTTGAAGCACGCGCCGCCTTCGCCGGCGGCGCCGACGCCATCAGCTCGTCCAACACCTTCCCCTCGCTCCCGCTCATCGACCCCGAGACGCTCGAATTCGAGATGAACGTCGACGGACTCGTTTCGTACGGCGGCCTCGGGGGCCCGGCGATCCTGCCGCAGTCACTCGCGAAGATGGGCCAGCTCACCACCGCCTTCCCCGACCGCAGCTTTTCCGGAATCGGCGGCATCGCCACCTTCGCGCACGCGCTCAACTACTTTCTGCTGGGCTGCGGCACGGTTCAGGTGTGCACGGCGGCGATGCTCGACCATGCGATCGGACCGAACGTGATTCGCGAGCTGACCTCCGGGCTCGAAGCCTTCCTCGCACGGCATGCGCCGCGAGGATGGAGCTCGCTCGACGACTTCCGCGGCCTGCGCCGCGACCGGATCGTGGCGCACTCCCAGATCCGGCGCCCCGACGACAAGGACTATCACGGCGGGTACGAGGCAGAAGGGTACGCACGGCCGGGCGATCCGGCCGTCGCGGAGCGTCTGTGAACGATTTCGTCGACGCGGGCGCCGACCTCTCCGCCAGCCCGCTCTGGAACCGCGATCTCGCGCCGACGCCTCCGGACCGCCGCACCTGGACCACCTACAACATCGCCGCGCTCTGGATTGGCATGAGCGTCGTCATCACCACGTACACGCTTGCGTCGGGCATCATCCAGCAGGGGATGACGTGGTGGCAGGCGATGCTGACGATCCTGCTCGGCAACGTCATCGTGCTCGTGCCGATGATTCTCAACGCGCATGCGGGAACCCGGTACGGCGTGTCGTTCCCGGTGCTCTGTCGAGCGAGCTTCGGCGTGCGCGGGGCGAACGTGCCCGCGATGCTGCGCGCCATCGTCGCCTGCGGCTGGTTCGGCATACAGACCTGGATCGGCGGACTGGCCCTGGACGCGCTGATGCGAGCGTCCTGGCCTCAATGGTCCTCCGTCCCGGCGCCGCTCGCGGTCTCGTTCGCCGCGTTCTGGCTGTTCCAGGTCTGGATCATTCTGAAGGGCACCGAGGGCATCCGAGTCCTCGAAAGCTGGTCGGCCCCGCTGCTGCTCGGCGGCGGCCTGGCGCTGCTCTGGTGGGCCGTGGATGCCGGCGGCGGACTCGGGCGCGTCCTGCGAGAGTCCGAACGGCTGCAGCAGGCCCGCACGCCGTTCTGGCAGCTGTTTCCCGCGGCCCTGACGGCCAACGTCGGCTACTGGGCGACGCTGAGCCTGAATATCCCCGACTTCACGCGATACGCGAGCAGTCAGCGCACGCAGGCACTCGGCCAGGCGCTCGGGCTCCCGACCACGATGACGGCGTTCGCGTTCATCGGCGTCGCGGTCACGAGCGCCACAGTCGTGATCTTCGGCGAGGCCATCTGGGATCCCATCGTGTTGATCACCAGGATTGGATCGCCGGAAGTCATCGCCGGCGCCGCCGTCATCGTCCTGGCGGCGCAGGTGACGACGAACATGGCGGCGAACGTCGTGTCGCCGGCGAATGACTTCTCCGCGATCGCGCCGAAGAAGATCAGCTACGTGACCGGCGGACTGATCACCGCCGTCATCGGCGTGCTGATGATGCCGTGGAAGCTCTATTCGGATGCCGCGGCCTATATCTTCACCTGGCTGATCGGCTACTCGAGCCTCATGGGCGCCATCGGGGGCGTGTTGATCGCGGATTACTGGCTCCTTCGCCGCCGCGAGCTGTCGGTGGCCGATCTGTTCGATCCGAACGGCGCGTACTCGTACTCGGACGGCATCAACTGGCGCGCCATGACGGCGCTCGCCGCGGCGATCGCGCCGGTCACACCCGGCTTCGTCCGGGCGGCGACGACGCCGGGAGGGCAGGTCGCGCATCCCACGATCTGGGATGCGCTCTATACGTACGCATGGTTCGTCACGTTCGCCGTCAGCGCCGCGGTCTACCTGCTGGCGAGTCGAACCACGGAGGCAGTCGATGCGCGCACGCGTTCTGTTGATCGTCGCGACCCTGGCAGGCCCGGCATGGGCGCAGACCGTATCGCCGGGGCTTGAACACGCCAACCCGGAGATGCGCGCGCAGCCGGCCGCGCAGCGGGACATCCAGCGCCGCGTCGAAGCGTTTCTCGAGCGCCTGGGCGCGCGCGATGCCGCGGCCGTCCGCGCCATGCTCGCGCCGAAGGCGCTCATCGCCGTCGTCCGGCAGAGGCCGGACGGCGCGTTCGCGAACAGCTACCAGACCGGCGAGGAGTTCCTCCAGCAACTCGAGAAGAACGCCGGACAGCCGAGGTTCGAGGAGCCGATCTCGAACGTGCGGGTCACCATCGACAGCGACCGGCTCGCCTACCTCAGGGCCGATTTCAAGGTCGTCCGCGAGGGGAAGGTCCTCTCGTCGGGTGTGGATCAGTTCACCCTGATCAAGGAAGATGATGGGTGGAAGATCGCCGTTATCGCGTATACATCCCTGCCGGCCCGGCCGGCGTCTTAAGGACCTGGAGGAAAGTTACCGCATGCGTACAGCGTTCAAGACCGCCCTTGCCCTCAGCCTGCTCGCCGCGTCCGCCAACCTCGTGGCACAACGCGCCAGCCCGCACGAGACGGTGACGGCCACGGTGGACGGCGCGAAGATCAGCATTACCTACGGGCGGCCGTTCATGAAGGGCCGCACGATCATGAACGGCCTCGTGCCGTACGGAAAGGTCTGGCGCACGGGCGCCGACGAGGCCACGACGCTCGTCACCGACAAGGCCCTGATGTTCGGCTCGGTGCACGTCAATCCAGGCACCTATACGCTCTACACCGTGCCGAACGAGAAGGAGTGGCAGCTCGTCATCAACAAGCAGACGGGACAGTGGGGAACGCAGTACGACCAGGCCCAGGACCTTGGACGCGTCCCGATGAAGGTGTCGAAAACCGCGGGACCGGTCGAGCAGCTGACCCTTGCCGTGGCCGACACGCCTGCCGGGGGCGAACTGCAGATTTCGTGGGAGAACACGCAGGCCACGGCGGCCTTCACTGTAATGAAGTGACGGGAGCTCCGGATCCTGATTCAGCGATCCGGAGTCCGTTCACGGGTTTCGGACGCGGCGGCCGAAGCGGCGCACCAGCCAGGTGCCCGCGACGGCCGCAGCGGCGACGCCTGAGACCGCGCCCCACGGCACACCGCCCCGCACCCGCGGGGGCACGTAAACCACTCCGTCCTCATTCGTGATGGCCGGTTCGCGCACGTAGCGGCCCCGCCGCGGACGCGCGCGGAAGTCGAAATCACGGGCGAGATCCGCCAGCCGCCGCGGCATGTCGTCGCCGCGCATCGGATCGCCGTGCCCCGTGGCCACGGTCGCCGGCTTCAGCGACGCGATCGTCGCCACCGTCTGATGCGCCGCCTCCCAGTCGATCGTGAAATACGCCGGCGGGCCGTTCAGCTCGCGCTTCTGCGCCGCCACCGCGAACACCGACTCCTGCTTCGTCGTGGTCACCGCATCGCCGGCAAGCAGGAGCCGGTCGCTGACGCGGAAGAGCGACACGTGACCGGGCGCATGCCCGGGCGTGTGAATCCAGCGCCACCCGGGCATGCCCGGTACGTCGCCGTTGGATGGCAGCTCGGTGGCGCGCGCGCCGAGGTCGATGCCGCGCTCGGGAAACAGCGGCGCCAGACGGGCCACCAGACCGCCGCCAACGGTCGGGTCGGGGGGCGGATAGTCGGCTCGACCCGTCAGGAAAGGCAACTCGAGCGCGTGCGCGTAGACGGGAACGTCCCAGATCCCGAGCAGGGCCGGCAGCGCGCCTACGTGATCGAAGTGCCCGTGAGTCAGGACGACGGCGCTGGGTCGCGCGTCCCGGCCGAAGCGCTCGGCCGCAACCTCCAGGATGCGGGCCGCCCCCATCGAGAGCGCGGCATCCACGAGCACCCACGGTGTGGCGTCCACCGCGCCACGATGGCGGGGAATGCCGACGAAATAGCAGTTCACGAACGCCACCCGGAGACGGGCCACGTCGGGCGCCAGCTCTTCGACCGAATGTTCGATGTCAGCGGCCATGCACGCCTCCGGTGCAAAGCCGGGACCTGCGGCGGGGCCTCAGTACGGCTTCACGAAGACAGCTCGGGTATAGAGCACCTGGAAGCCGAGGCGTGCGAACGTTCGCTGCGAGGTGCTGCCCGGGGCTGTCGTCGCGATCGCCAGGTCGGCCGAGCCTCGCGCGTCCTCGACCGTACGCATCGCGACCGCCGCCTGAACGCCTCGTCTGCGGAACCGCTCGACCGTCGCAGTGCCGAAGATGCCGACGACTCCGCTGTAGACCCATGCCGCGCCGCCGCCGGCCGGCTCGCCGTCAATCCACGCGAGATACCGCCGGATCGCGGGGTGGCGGAACTGCGACATCATGCCGATCATCGCGTCGATGCCGGCGGGCGGCGCGTCGGGCGCTCCGCCGACGTGCGTTTCGCCGGCCGCAAACCCCGCCGCCACGATCTGCGTCCAGAGATCGTCCTGTTCGGGCGAGGTCTGCGTGACCTTCACACCAGCCGGCTGCGAGACGGGAACGGCGTCGATCCAGGCCCCGAGCTCGTTCTCGAATGCCTCGACAACGAAGCCGCGCGCGCACAGGCGAGCCGGAAGATCGGCATGTGCCAGCGGACAGAGCTCGATCTGAACCGGCACTCGGCGGGTCCGGTAGAACGCTTCGATCCGATCCAGGTCGGCGTCGGGCACCGGCCCGGACAAGCCGAGGCCGAGCACCTTGTTGAGCGGCGATCCCGGACGGCTGAAGACGGCGTGACCGCCCCCTGCCTCCAGTACCTCGGCCCGATCGCCGGCCAACGGAGCGGATCCTGCGAGCGCGCAGAATTCAATCTCGGCGCGGTCCGCGCGCCGCGCCACGTCGATCGTCGACAGGACCGCGCCTCCGGCGGATGTCTGGAGCGTCATGCGAGCTCGGCGGCTCCGATTCCATCGACGCTCGTCTCCCGCATCAGCGACGGGCGCCGGAGGTGCCATCCGGCGCGATCCTGATAGGCCTTGGCCACGGCCAGGATCTGCGCCTCGTTGTAGAGCCGCCCGAGGAATGTGATTCCCGTGGGCTTCCCCTCGTCGGTAAAGCCGTTCGGCACCGACACC
>Ga0073934_10004488_pt1 | contig 23133 bp, 23 predicted proteins | sample LarsenN4metaG_FD_76834 | JGI IMG/M metagenome (GOLD analysis project Ga0073934, IMG submission 76834) | Hot spring sediment bacterial and archeal communities from British Columbia, Canada, to study Microbial Dark Matter (Phase II) - Larsen... ...
CGAGTTGACGCGTGCCACCTCGGTGCCGTCGGGAGCGGCCAGCACGGCAACCTGCTGGTCGGCGGCCACCTGATATTGCGCGCGGCATCGCCCCGATCCTGATCCGTCCCGAGGGAGAGAAGCTCCGCGCGCAATATCAGGTGGCCGCCGACCAGCAGGTTGCCGTGCTGGCCGCTCCCGACGGCACCGAGGTGGCACGCGTCAACTCGGCGGCCTTTGATCCCGTCGCCGTCGAAAAGCTCGTCACCAAGGAAATCAACGACCGCGAAAAGGCCGCGAAGGCCCTGCTGGATGCCGCCGAAAAACGCGTGAAATCAGGTGACCAATCCGCCGTCGCCGACCTGCAGGCCGTCTGGGCGCAGCGCACCCTCTTCCCCTCTCTTGGCAAGCGCGCGGCCAAGGCCCTGCAAAAGCTGGGCATAAAGGTTGGCTGGACTGATCTCGAGCGGCTCGGGCCCGAGTCATTGGCGGATCCCGATATCGGGGGACTCCATGCCCGGGTCGAAGCCGTTCTCCGTCTCGGTCTCGACGCCGAGCTGGCCGCGAACTACGAGGAGGCGCGCCGTCTCTATGAGCACGCCGTCGAGCTGGATCCGGCGGATGTGACCGCGCTGCGGTTCCTCGGCGAATTCTACCGTCACCACACCGGCGAATGGAACAAGGCCGGTCGGATCTTCCGCCGCATCATCACGCAGCCCGCCGACCCCGTCGCCCGCGCCGTGGCCCTCCACGGTCTCGGCAAGATGACGATCCATGCCGGCCGTTATGCCGCCGGGCTCAAGCTCTTTGAGGAGTCCCTTGCGGAGTGCCCGCTTCCCATCACCTACCGCAACCTCGCCGTGTTCTGGTTCTCGGAGAAAGAAGATCAAAAGGCCGCGGCCTACATGAGGCAGGCCCTCGCCCTCGCGCCCGACGATCCCTACAATCAGGTGTTTGCGGCCGTTTATCTAGCCGCCGCCGGGCAGACCGCGGAAGCGGTCCGGATCGCCGAGGCCAACCACGACCTCATGGACGCGAGCTACAACCTCGCCGCCATCTGGGCCCAGGCCGGCGATCGCGAGAAGGCCATGCGCTACCTGCGGCGGCATTTCTACGAATACGAGCGCTACGAGGCTGTCCGCGCCATGGAGATGAAGGAAGCGCGCGAGGACTGGATGTTCGCGAACCTCTACTCCGTGCGCGAATTCGACCAGCTCACGCAGGGCGCGAAGAACGCCTGGATGATCGGCGCCGAATGGTGCGACCCGAGCCAGCTCACGCCCGTCCTCGGTCCGCCCGGTCCCCGCACCATGCGCGGGACGCGCTGAGCTGAACCCGGCTGGGTTTCTGATCGGGCCGGCGCTTGCGCCGGCCTTGTTATTTCGCGCTCAAAGCGCTCCACGCCACCAAGGCCCAGCCGGCGAGGAAGGCGAGGCCGCCGAGCGGCGTGATCGGGCCGAGCAGCTTCGGGCCGCCGAGGGCCAGCCAATATAGCGAACCGCTGAACAGCACCACGCCGATGGTCCAGCTCCAGCCCGCCCAGAGGGCAGGGGAGGGGATGCCGGCCGCGCCGCGCCAATACGCGGTCAAGGCCAGCAGCGCCACGCTGTGCACCAGCTGGTAGAGCACGGCAGTCTGCCAGGTTCCGGCGCTGCCGCGCTCCGTCAAAACGTCCTTCAGGCCATGCGCCCCGAACGCCCCGAGGGCGACGCCGAGAAACCCCAGCACTCCGGCCGCCACCGTCAGTCCCTTCATGGATTCTTGCATGGCGCGAAGTGTGGCGAGCGCGGCGTCTTTGCAAGGCATCATCGGCCCGGACTGTAGCCCGGGCCTAACTTCCTTCCCGCCAGCGATTAAAACCATCGGCAGGTCTGATGGCTTTGTGAAAGCTTCATGGTTGACAGGCCAAATCGGAATCCTTCCCTTTGGCCCCTTTCCGCAAATGAAAACGTATTTGGCCAAGAAAGAAACAGTGCAGCCGAAATGGTATCTGATCGATGCCGACGGCAAGGTCCTCGGCCGTCTCGCCGTCAAGATCGCCAACCTCCTCCGCGGCCGCACCAAGGCCACCTACACCCCCCACGTGGACACGGGCGACTTCGTCATCGTCACCAACGCCCGCAAGGTCGTCCTCACCGGCAAGAAGGAGGCCGCGACCAGCTACATGTCCTTCTCCGGCTATGTCGGCGGCGAGAAATACCGCAAACTCACCGAGGTGCGCACCAAGAAGCCCGAATTCATCATCCTGCAGGCCGTGAAGGGCATGCTCCCCAAGAACTACCTCGCCCGCAAGATGCTGACCAAGCTCCGGGTTTACCCGGGAGCCGAGCATCCCCACGCCGCGCAGAACCCCGTCATCCTCAAGTAAGTTTTTCCATGAGCGCAGAATCCACCGTTTTCCTCGGCACCGGCCGCCGCAAGACCTCCACCGCCCGCGTGCGCCTCGTCCCCGGCTCGGGCAAGCTGACCGCCAACCGCCTCGGCTTCGACGCCTACTTCAAGCACGAGAACTTCGCCCGTCGCGCCGCCGCTCCGCTCGGCACCGCCGACGCCAAGGACAAGTTCGATGTCACCGTCAATGTCACCGGCGGCGGCACCAGCAGCCAGGCCGGCGCCGTGGCCCACGGCATCGCCCGCGCCCTCCTCAAGTTCAACCCCGAGCTGCGCGTCACCCTGAAGAAGGCCGGCCACCTCACCCGCGACCCCCGCGAAAAAGAGCGCAAGAAGGCCGGCCAGCCCGGCGCCCGCAAGCGCTTCCAGTTCTCGAAGCGCTGAGCGCCCGCCGCCCAGTCCGATCTTCCCGAAGCGGAGCGCCCCGGAGGCCTCCGCTTCCTTCATTTGGGCCCAACGAAACTTCTCGATTCCCCGCCCCTGATCCTCAAGGCTCCGCCCCTCTGAAACGATGAACGTCGGCGTTGTCGGTGCCGCCGGTTATTCCGGCGAAGTTCTTGTCAAACTCCTCCTCGGCCATCCGCGCGTGAAACTGGCGGCGGTCACCTCGCGCCAGCATGCCGGCAAGGCGCTTTCCGCCGTCATCCCGGCGCTCCGCGGCACCGCGGCGGACGGGCTGAAATTTGCTGATTCCGACCCCGTCGCGCTGGCCGCCCGCGCCGACATCGCGCTCTGGTTCCTCGCGTTGCCGCACGGCGCCGCGGCCGATTTCGCCAAGGTCCTCGTGCCGGCCGGCCGGCGCGTCATCGATCTCAGCGCCGATTTCCGGGTCGCCCAGCTCGCGACCTACGAGAAATACTACGGCGCCCACCATGCCCCGGCGCTGCTGCCGCAAGCCCGCTTTGTCCTGCCGGAGCTGACCGACCCGAAATGGCGCGACGAGATCAAGCTCGCCGCCGCTCCCGGCTGCTACCCCACGGGTGCGCTCGTGCCCCTGGTTCCGCTCCTCCGCGCCGGTCTCGTGTCGCGCGAGCACATCGTCATCAATTCCTTCTCCGGAGTCAGCGGCGCCGGCAAGAAGGTCGAGGAGCAATATCTTTTTGTCGAGCGCGCCGAGAGCGCCAGGGCCTACGGCCTCACCAAGCACCGGCACCTCGCCGAGATCGAGGAGCAGCTGGCCCTGGCCGCCGGCACGCCGGTGGTCGTGCAGTTCAACCCCCACCTCGCGCCCATGCGCCGCGGCATCGCCACCACCATCACCGTGCCCGCCGCTCCGGGCGCCACGCTTGATGCCGTGCTCGCCTGCTGGCGCGCGGCCTATGCGGGCCGGCCTTTCGTTTCCATCCTCGCCCCGGGTGAGACACCCGATACGGCGCACGTCACCGGCACCAACCGCATCGACCTCGCCGCCGTCCATGATCCCCGCACCGGCAACTTCGTCCTGACCTCCGCCGAGGACAACCTCGTCAAGGGCGCCAGCGGCCAGGCCGTCCAGATCATGAACCTCTGGTGCGGCTTCAATGAGGCGGACGGATTGCAATGACCTTCGGACCCGCATCCATGACACAACTCACCCTCCACCCTGATTCGGCCGGCATCACCGATGTGCCCGGATTCGAGGCGGCCGGCGTCGCCTGCGATATCCGCCAGAAAAACGACCCCAAGCGCCTCGATCTCGCCCTGATCTTCTCGCTCCGGCCCTGCACCGCCGCCGCCACCTTCACCAAGAACGCCATCAAGGCCGCACCGGTCGTCCTCTCGCAAAAGCATCTCGCCGAGGGCGGCCCGTTCCACGGCATCGTCGCCAACAGCGGCAATGCCAACGCCTGCACCGGCGCCAACGGCCTGCGCGACGCCCAGGCCATGGCCCAGCGCGCCGCCGCCTCCCTCAACGTCAAGCCCGTGTCGTTCTTCGTCGCCTCCACCGGCCGCATCGGCCAGCCCCTGCCCATGGACCGCGTGCTCAAGGGGCTCGAGCGCGCCGTCACCGAAAAGGGCCGGACGCCCGCCCACGGCAAGAAGGCCGCCGACGCCATCCTCACCTCCGACACCAAGGCCAAGACCGTCACGGTTTCGTTCACCTACGATGGCAAAAAGCATGTCGTCGCCGGCTTCGCCAAGGGCGCCGGCATGATCCAGCCCGACATGGCGACCATGCTCGCCTTTCTCGCCACGGATTTCTCCGTGCCGAAGAGTTTTCTCCAGAAGACGCTCTCCGAGGCCGTCGCGGGCACGTTCAACTGCATCACCGTCGACGGCGACATGAGCACGAATGACGCCGTGTTCATCCTCGCCAACGGCCACTCGGGTGTGAGCGTCGGCGACAAGAGCCCCCGCGCGTTGCGCGAGCTCTTCGCCGAGGCCGTCTGGAAAGTCTGCGAGCAGCTGGCCGAGAAGATCGTTTCCGACGGCGAGAAAATCACCAAGGTCGTCGAAGTGAAGGTCGAGGGGGCCGTCTCCGACGAGGAGGCGCAGAAGGTCGCGCGCGCCATCGGCAACTCCCTGCTCGTGAAATCCTCCTGGTATGGCGGCGACCCCAATTGGGGCCGGCTGGCCGACGCGGCCGGTTACGCCGGGGCCAAGCTCAACGAGGCGAAACTCGACATCTACTACAACGACACGCCCGCGATGACCGCCGGCTCGCCCCATCCCGAGAACAAGGCCAAGTGGAAGGAGATCGTCGCCGCGCGCCGCTTCACGGTCCGGCTCGACCTGCATCTCGGCAAGGGCGCGTTCCGCCTCCTCGCCACCGACCTGAGCGAAGGCTACGTCAACTACAACAAGAGCGAGTGAGCGCGCCGCGCGCCGCATTTTTTTCGTGAAATCGCGCCGCGCGGGCTTAACAACTTGTTCCTCTCCCACCTGACTTGATGCGCCCGCTTCCGCAGATCCGTTTCCGCGCCTGACTTCGATGGACGTCCAAGAAGTCATCGCCAAGTCGCGCGTGCTGCTCGAGGCCCTGCCTTACATCCAGGACTTCCGTGGCTCCACCTTCGTCGTCAAATACGGCGGCAGTTTCATGGATGATCCCGATCCGGCCGTGCGCAACCGCGTCGCCACCGACATCGCCTTTCTCGCCGCGGTCGGTATCAACGTCGTCGTCGTGCACGGCGGCGGCAAGGCCATCAGCAAGGCGATGGACGGCGCCGGCCTGAAGCCCAACTTCGTCAACGGGCTCCGCGTCACCGACGAGGCTACGGTCGCCATCGTCAAGAAGACCCTCGATGAGGTCGTGAACAAGGAGGTGTGCGACACGCTCACCGCCGTGAAGGCCCGCCCCAAGGGCTTGCCGGGCGACACCGTCCTCGTGTGCCACAAACTCACGGCCGACGATGACGGCAATCCCTGCGACCTCGGCTTCGTCGGCGATGTTGCCGAGGTGAAGGTGAAGCTCATCAAGAAGGAGATCGCCGACGGCTTCATGCCCGTGATCTCGCCCGTGGCCGAGGGCTATGATGGCAAGCCCTACAACGTGAACGCCGACACCGTCGCCGGCCGCGTCGCCAGCGCGCTCCGCGCCCGCCGCCTCGTCTATATGAGCGATGTGCCCGGCCTGCTCTCCGACCCGAAGGACCCAGCCTCCCTCATCTCCACGCTCAAGGTCGGGGAGATCGAGGGGCTGAAGAAAAAGGGCGTCATCGACAAGGGCATGCGCCCCAAGGTCGCCAGCGCCGCCCGCGCCCTCGAGGAGGGCGTGCAGCGCGTCCATTTCATTGACGGCCGCCTGCCGCACAGCCTGCTCATCGAGATTTTCACCGACAAGGGCGTCGGCACCGAAATCGTCCGCTAACCCGCGGCCCCCTGCGCCGTCTCATTTTCCATGAATCCGCCGACCATCGTCCGCACCAGCACCGCCGAGCTTTACGACGCCTACGTGATGAAGAATTTCGCGAAGGCCCCGCTTACGCTCGTGCGCGGCGAGGGGGTCTGGGCCTGGGACGACACCGGGAAAAAATACCTCGATTTCGCCGCCGGCATCGCGGTCAACGCCCTCGGCCACTGCCACCCCGACTGGGTCGCCGCCATCCGCCGGCAGGCGGGCGAGTTTGTCCATTGCAGCAACCTCTACCGCAACCCCAACTACGGCGAACTGGCGCGGCGCATCGTGCAGCAGGCCGGTCCGGGCCGCGTCTACCTTTGCAACTCCGGCACCGAGGCCAACGAGGCGCTGATCAAGCTCGCGCGCCTGCACGGCATCCGCAAATGCGGCGAGGAGGGGAAATGCATCCGCATCATCTGCGCGAAGAACGCCTTCCACGGCCGCACCTACGGCGGCATGAGCGCCACCCCGCAGGAGAAGATCCAGAAGGGCTTCAAGCCCTTCGTGCCCGGCTTCGTCTTCGGCGAGCTGAACAACCTCCAGAGTTTCGCCGACCTCGTCGACGAGAACACCGCCGCCATCTTCGTCGAGACCGTGCAGGGCGAGGGCGGCCTGACGCCATGCACCGACGAGTTTCTCCGCGGCCTGCGCCAGCTTTGCGACCGGCACAACCTGCTCCTCATGCTGGACGAGGTGCAGTGCGGCATCGGGCGCACGGGCGCGTTCTACGCCTTCCAGCACAGCGGCATCCGGCCGGATGCCATCGGCATGGCCAAGGGCATCGGCAACGGCTACCCGATGGGCGCCATCTGGGCCGCCGAGAAACACGCCGAGCTTTTCACGCCCGGCTCGCACGGCACCACCTTCGGCGGTTCGCCCCTGGCCTGCGCCGCCTCCCTGGCCACCCTCGATGTCATCGAGCGCGACGGCCTGATCGAGAAGGTCCGGATCAACGGCGCCGCCTGGCGCGCCGACCTTGAGAAACTGACGGCGGAATTCCCGAAGCAGGTTGTCGCCGTCACCGGCCGCGGTTACATGCTCGGTCTCAAACTCACCAGCGATCCCGCGGCGTATTTGCCGCTGCTGCGCGAAGGCGGCCTGCTCTGCCCGGTCGCGGGCGGCAACGTCATCCGCCTGCTTCCCCCGCTCATCGCCACGAAGGAGCATCTGGACCTGGCGACGGGCATCATCCGCGCCGCGCTCCGGAAAAAGGAAACCGCCTGATGCCCGCGCGCAGCTTTCTCGCCGAGACCGATTTCAGCGCCGCCGAGGCCGCGCAGATCTTTGCGCTGGCGCGCCGCTTCAAGCGCGAGCGCGGCAAGCACGAGAAACCGCTGGCCGGCCAGACGTGGGCGCTGATCTTTTCGAAGAGCAGCACGCGCACCCGGGTTTCGTTCGAGGTCGGCATCCACGAGCTGGGCGGCAATCCGCTCTTTCTGTCGAAGAACGACATCCAGCTCGGTCGCGGCGAGACGCTGCCGGACACGGCGCGCGTCCTCTCACGGTTCGTCCACGGTCTGGTGGTGCGCACCTACGCGCACAGCGACATCACCGAGCTGGCGCAGCATGGCAGCACGCCGGTGGTGAACGCGCTGACGGACTTCCTGCACCCGTGCCAGATCTTCGCGGACGCCTTCACCGCCGCCGAGCGCTGGGCCGGCTCGGCGGGCGACCTGTTTTCGGCGCTGCGCGGCCGGAAGGTTGCCTATCTGGGTGACTGCAGCTTCAACATGGCGAACTCCTGGATCCTCGGTGCGCATCTCTTCGGCATGAAGGTGGCGCTGGCCGGCCCCGAGGGCTACGGTCCGGGCCCGCAGATCCGCGCCGCCGCGGCCAAGCTCGGCGCGCAGTTCGAGTTCACCACCGATCCGCGGGCGGCAGTGGCCGGGGCCGACATCGTCTACACCGATGTGTGGGCCAGCATGGGGCAGGAGGAGGAGCAGGAGAAGCGGGCCGCGCGCATGATGCCCTACCAGGTGGACGCCAAACTGTTTGCCATGGCCAAACCCGAGGCGCTTTTCATGCACTGTCTGCCGGCGCATGCCGGCGAAGAGGTGACACAGGAAGTGCTCGATCACCCCCGCTCCATCATTTTCGACGAGGCGGAAAACCGCCTGCATGTGCAGAAGGCCATCATGGCCTTCCTCGCCCAACACGCCGGCCGCTGAGCCGAGCCGGCGCCGCCGCCTCACTCCTCGAGGATCAGCATCACGCGGGTCGGGGAAATCTTGCGGAACTGGCCGGTTGTAAGATCACCGTCGTCGATGCGGTTGTCGATGATGGTGAGGGTGTCGTCGTTGGCCGTGAAGCCGGTGATGGCGATGCCGGCGGTCACCCCGAAAGTGTAGGCATCCCAGTTCCAGCGACCGCCGATGGCGGTTTGTGCCTCCTGCCAGGCATCGGCCTTGATGGCGCGGTTCATGCCGGTGGGCACCACCGCGGTTCCGGCATTGGCGGGCCACTCTCCATTTTCCGAGGCATACTGCTCAAAGGCTTGGGCAAAGGTGCGGAAATCGCTGACGATCTTGGCCAGTTTGGCGTTGTTGCCGACGCGCTGCAAAGCAGGCACGGCCATGGCGGCGAGAAAGCCGATGATCACCACGGCAATCATGATTTCCAAGAGGGTGAAGCCACGGGCGCGGCGGTGGGGTATCGGGGTAACCGCTTTCATGTCGCGCTTGGATAGCAGGGCCATTTGGCAAGGCAAACCCTAAGGTGTAATATCCCGGTAAACGCAGGGTTTTACAGTTGCCGGGACGACGGCCGGGTTTTCACATGCCGGCTCCACCATGAAGATCGTTCTCGCCTACTCCGGAGGCCTCGACACCTCCGTCATCGTGAAATGGCTGCGCGAAACCTACGATGCTGAGATCGTTACGTTTGCGGCCGACATCGGACAGGAGGAAGAGCTCAAAGGCCTCCCCGCCAAGGCCAGAAAGACCGGCGCTTCGAAGCACTACACCCTCGATCTTGTCGAGGAGTTCGCCCGCGACTTCATCTACCCGATGATCCGCGCCAACGCGATCTACGAGGGCCAGTATTACCTGGGCACCTCGATCGCCCGTCCGCTCATCGCCAAGGCCCAGATCGACATCGCCCGCCGCGAGAAGGCCGACACCGTCGCGCACGGCGCCACCGGCAAGGGCAACGACCAATGCCGTTTCGAACTCACCTACATGGCGCTGGCCCCGCATCTGCAGATCATTGCGCCGTGGAAGATCGACCGTTTCCGCGAGCAGTTCCCCGGCCGCGCCGAGATGATCGAATACTGCAAGGCCAACCGGATCCCCGTCGAAGCCTCGCTCAAGAAGCCGTATTCGATGGACCGCAACCTCCTGCACATCTCCTACGAGGCGGGCATCCTCGAAGATCCATGGTTTGACCCGACCACGAAGGCGAACAAGGGCATGTTCAAGCTCTCGGTCTCGCCCGAGGACGCGCCTGACAAGGCCGAGTATGTCGAACTCACATTCGAGCGGGGCAATTGCGTCGCCGTGAACGGAAAGAAGCTCAGCCCCGCCGGCGTGCTCCGCACCCTCAACAAGCTCGGCGGCAGGCACGGCATCGGCCGCGTCGACCTCGTCGAGAACCGTTTCGTCGGCATGAAGTCCCGCGGCGTCTACGAGACCCCGGGCGGCACGATCCTCATGCACGGCCACCGCCAGGTCGAGTCGCTGACCATGGACCGCGAAGTCATGCACCTGCGCGATTCGCTCATCCCGAAATACGCCGAGCTGGTCTACTACGGATTCTGGTTCGCTCCCGAGCGCGAGGCCCTGCAGGCGCTCGTCGACGAGTCCCAGAAGCACGTCAGCGGCACCGTCCGCCTCAAGCTCTACAAGGGCAACATCATCACCTGCGGCCGCAAATCGCGGTATTCCCTCTACGACATGAACATCGCGTCGATGGAAGGCGTGAAGAGCTGGTATAACCAGACCGACGCCACCGGCTTCATCCGCCTCAACGGCCTGCGCCTGCGCGCCCGTTATTACGCGCAAGGCGGTCCGAAGGTCGGTCGCTGATGGTCGACGCCTTTGCCGGCGCTTGGTCGTGCGCCCGGCCCTCTAGGTCGCGAAAATCGGGAAACTGGGCGATTGCCGCTCGGCACGCCGGGGTGCGCGCCTAGCTTGGCGGGCATGACCAAGCATATCCTACCCCTGCTGTTCCTGCCCCTCGCTCTCTTGGCCCAGCAAAACCAGTCCGCGACCTCCGTTGCGCCAGCCAGCCCACCGCCCCAGCGCCCCCAACTCCCACCCGTCAACCACGACTTCGATTTCTGGATCGGCGATTGGGAGGTGACCGACCGCGTCACCGGCAAGCTCGCCGGTCACAACAAGATCGAGGCGCGTCATGGCGGCCGTGTGCTCGTCGAGAGCTATACCTCGGCGGGCACCTACACGGGCATGAGCCTGAACGGCTACGACGCCGGCGCCAAGCGCTGGCACCAGTGCTGGATGGACAACGGCGGCCTCGTGCTCGACCTCTACGGCGGCATGGAGAACGGCAGCATGGTCATGACCGGCGAGACCACGCGCCGCGACGGCACCAAGCAGCAGGAGCGCATCACCTGGACGCCGAATCCCGACGGCACCTTGCGCCAGCACTGGGAGCAATCCGGTGACGGCGGCAAGACCTGGACCACCGTCTTCGACGGCTTCTACAAGCGCAAGCCGGCCGGTTAAGCTGCGTCCGAATTTGCACTGCCGCGCGCCCGCGCATGCGCACACTGTCCGGCATGTCCACCGTGCAATCCTACGGGGCCGGACCGTATTACGACCTCGTGCTCGCGCGTCGGCCGGAGCGCGCCGCGGCCACGAGGTGGTCTGCCTGGAGCCTTTGCGCCCGATGTTCGCCCTGCTCCTAGGCCGGCTGCCCGCTTTGGGTGCGCACGCGAAGCACATCACTCCGCTCCGTGCCCATTCCATCTTTCGCCCATGAAAATCCCCACCCCTTGCCTCTTGGCGGGCCTTGTGCTCGCCGCCCTTGTCGCCCGCGCTGACGTGCCCGCCGGTTTTGTCGAATCTTACTACGCCGACTACAACGCGCAGAACCTCGATAGGCTCGCCGCCTATTACCGCGAGGACTGCGAGCTGATCGACCCGACCTTCGACCTGCACTACAAGTCGCGGCAGGAGATCTTCGACGCGATGAAGATGGCCATGCCCGCCTACGCCGGCTTCAACTGGCGCGTCGACCGCCGTATCGAGCAGGGCGACACGGTCGCCGTGCAGGGTTTCGTGAGCGGCAAGTTCCGCGGCCGCCCGTTCGGCATGAACTTCGTGACCGTCTTCGAGTTTCGCGAAGGCCGGATCGCACGGCATTTCGACTACATGGATGCCGTCGATTTCGGCGCGGCCGTCGGCCAGATGCCCCAGCCCCTGCGCCCGCTCATGCAACAGCGCGTGGAGGCCGCGGTGGACAAGGCGCGCATGGAAGCCTCCACGCCGCCCGCCGTCGCGCCGGCCCCGGCCGCCGGCCAGCCCGTGGAGGCGCGGCAGTTCGACTTCTGGATCGGCGAGTGGAACGTCTTCGCTCACGGCACCACGCAGAAGATCGGGGAAAACAAAATCTACCCCGCGCAGGGCGGCCGCGTATTGGTCGAGAACTGGACGGACACGCGCGGCGGCTCCGGCATGAGCATCAACGCGTGGGACGCCTCGGCCGGGCACTGGCAGCAGACCTGGATGGGCAAGGGCGGCAACGTGACCAATTTCTACGGCGGCTTGGCCGACGGCAAAATGGTGCTCAACGCGCGCGGCAAGGACGCCAAGGGGCAGCCGCAGCTCACGCGCGGCACCTGGACTCCCCAGCCCGACGGCAGCGTGCGCCAGCAGTTCGAGAACTCTTCCGACAACGGCAAAACCTGGGCGAGCAGCTTCGACGGCGATTACCGCCGGAAATGAACCGCTTTCGCGTTTCCGCGTGACGCGCCCTGGGCGGCCGGGTTATCGCATGACCGTGTCCACTATCCAACCCTACGGGGCCGGACCGTATTACGACCTCGTGCTCGCGCGGCGGCCGGAGCGCGCCGCGTTCATCGCCCGGCGGTTTCGCGGATTCCGGCGGTTGCTCGATGTCGGCGCGGGCAACGGCGAGATCGCCTTCGCGCTGGCGCGGCGCGGCCACGAGGTGGTCTGCCTGGAGCCGTCGCGCACGATGTTCGCCCTGCTCCTCGGCCGGCTGCCCGCGTTGGGTGCAGACGCGAAGCGCATCACCCCGCTGCGGATGAGTGCCGAGACCCGGCAGCGGTTCCGGATCGAGGCGGCGTATTGCTGCAGCGTGTTCCATCTGGTGCGGGCCGACGCGGCGCGGCGGCGTCTGCTGCGCGCGATCTTCCGGCAACTGCCGCCGGGCGGCCGGCTGATCTTCGATTACGTTGGCATGCCCGCGCCGCAATCGTCCGCGCCCCGCGTGATCGCGCAGGGCCGGTTCGGGGCCGTGGAATACCGGCATTGGAACGGCGTGCGACGATTGCGCGACACCCACTACGCGGTGGACTGGCTGGTGGAGGGAAAACTCGGCGGGGCTACGGTTGACCGCTACAAGGAATCGTTTCGCGTCCGCACCGATGCGGCCGGCTATTGGCCGGCGCTCGTGGCGCAGTGCGGCGGCGAGGTGATCGAGATCCACGATGGTTATCCGGCGCCCGGTCGCCGCACGCCGGTGGTGGCGGTGAACCGGCGCGTCGTGGTCGCGCGCAGGATTCGATCATAATGGCGGCATCCGCCGGGGGGATTGGCTTAAGACAATGCGCTTTGGCCAAGAAGGTCCGTCCCGGCAAACGCGCGATTCATCGCACGGGCGCAGGATTTCTCCGCAATAGTGCACCTTGGCGCCAATAACATGTCTGACTGGGCGTAGTAGCAGCATACCCCATGTTTACCCAATCTGTCTCCCATGCCATCCGGGGCGCAGTGCGCCGTCCGGGCTTTTCCCTCCTCATCGTTCTCATCGTGGCCCTGAGCCTCGGACTGGCGACTACGGCGGGCAATCTGGCCCATGAGGTCTTCCTGCGTCCGCTGCCCTACGCGCATCCGGAGCGGCTGTATGTGCTCAGCAGCACAAATCCGCCCGAAGGATGGTGGGAAGCCCCCGGCTCGGTGGCCGAGTTCAAGCAATACCAGCGCGACGCCCGGCTGGACGACGACCTCGCGGTGTTTTTCGACCAGCACAGCCTCAACGTCGCGCCCGATGTGCCCGGCGCCGCGGTGGAGCGCATCGCCGTCAGTTATGTGGAGCACAATTTCTTCCCGTTGCTGGGTGTCGGACCGGCACAGGGGCGCACCTTCTCCGCCGAGGAAACGCGGGAAGGCGCGGCGCTGCCGGTCGTCGTGGTCAGCGACCGGTTCTGGCGGACCAAGCTGGGGGCGCGCGCAGATGCGGTCGGGGCGACGCTCCGCTTGAACGGCCGCGACCACGAGATCATCGGCGTCATGCCCGCAGGGTTCCGCGATGTGTCGCTGGAGTCAGGGGATCCCGAGATCTGGCTCCCCTTCCCGCTGGCAGCCGGTCCGTTGGGCCCGGACCTCTATTCCAACTACGCGCTGCGCCGCTGCCGCGCACTGCTGCGCCTGCAGGAAGGTGTGGGCCGGACGGCGGCCCAGCATGAAGCCGACGAGATCGGTCGCACCATCGACCGGGTGCGCCCCGCTGAGACACAGGGCCGCGGGTTCCTGATCCAGCCTGTCCGGCACTGGTTTTTCTGGCGGGTGAACAAACCCGTGGCCGCGCTGCTGGCGGGCGCGCTGCTGGTCCTGGCGGTGGCGGCGGTCAACCTGGCCAACCTCCTGCTGGTGGACAGCCTGCGGCGGGGGCAGGAACTGGCCGTGCGGGCGGCCCTCGGCGCCGACACCCGGCGTCTGACCGCGGCCCTGGCGGGCCGGTCCCTGTTGCCCGTATGCGCCGGCGGCCTGTTGGCGGTGACGGTCGCTGCGGGGCTCACCGGCCTATTGCGTGAAGCCGGCGTCTTCGTGCTTCCGGAATTTGTCCGGCTGGAAATCTCCCCGACAGGGCTGGCCGGGAGCTTCGGGCTGCTGCTTGCGGTTGCCATGCTGACGGTGCTGGTGCCGCTCCGGAAGGCGCGGCGCTTGGATTTGCGGGAGGCGCTCTCCTCCTCGGGCAAGGGCATCTCGGCCGCCGGCGGCATGCGGGCCCGCCAGACGCTCGTGCTCACGGAAGTGGCGCTGGCCACCCTGTTGCTGGCCTGCACGGGGCTGGCGGCCCGCAGCCTCTGGCAATTGATCAACCGCCCGCCTGGCTACCGCCCCGAGCAGTTGCTCACCATGACGACCAATCTCGATCGCGCGCGCCTGACCTCGCCGGCGGCGCGCGCGGATTTTGTCCGCCAGCTCGCGGTCACGATGCAGGACATTCCCGGCGTCAAGGCCGCGACGTTGTGGAGTGGCAGCATGCTGGGACAGGGCGGATGGGTCACGAACCTGACACCGGGGCATCTGGATGCGACCGACCCGAAGAACGCGCGCACCTTCCAGCGCAACGGGGTGATTCCCGGCGGACTCGCCGTCCTCGGGATCCAGTTGTTGCGCGGGCGGGATTTCTCTCCGCAGGCCGTGCCGGGGCAGCCGACCGAGATCATCGTCGACGAGCGCACCGCCAGCGCGCTCTGGCCGGGGCAGGATCCGATCGGCCGCACCGTGTTCCAGAGCCTCAATCCCGCCCGGCCCGGCGTGATCATCGGCATCGCCGCACCGGTGCGCCACCGGGGCCGGCAGTTCGACGAGACCCGCAACGCCGGCGACACCTATTTCTCGCCGTTCCAGGCGCCGATGGATCAGGTCAATCTTCTGTTCCGCGTTGCGCCGGGAGCGGAACGGACGGTGGTCGAGCAGGCACGGCAGCGATTGGCCCGGCTCGACCCGACGATGGCCATCTATGATGTGCAACGGATGGAGCAACGGCTCGCCCAGGAGGAGAATGTGCCGCGATTCACCGCACAGGTGCTCGGCATGTATGGCGGCATCGCCTTGCTGCTGACGGCGCTGGGTGTCTACGGCGTGCTGGCCTTTGCCACGGAGCAGCGCACGCGGGAGTTCGGCATCCGGCTCGCGGTCGGCGCGCGCCCGACGCAGGTCTGGCGGCAGGTGCTGGCCGGTGGCGCGGGCTGGATCACGGCAGGTGTGGTCGCGGGTCTGATTTTCGCCGGGTTGGGCGCACCCCTGCTCGGGGATCTCCTTGTGGGGGTTTCCCCGCGCGATCCGCTCGCATTGGGTGGAGCGGCGGCGGTGGTGTGTGCCGCGGGCCTGATCGGTGCGGGCATCCCGGCGTGGCGGGCCGCCCGGGTCGACCCGTTGATCGCGCTGCGCAGCGAATAACCTGCCCAATAGGATTAACCCGCAAAAAATTTCAGGAAGGTGCGGGTTTCGGCCGGCACGGCGGGCGAGAGATTGGGCAGCACCCAGCGGTAGAGTTGGCAGATCTCGTCGTGCAGGCCGCCCGAGGTGTCGAACACGGGCCGGCTCGCACCCGGGTCGGTGTCGCCCTGGGATTCGAGGGCGTAGGTGCCGGGCCGGTTCAGCTCGAGTTTGCCGCGGCAATAGTAGTCGGCCATGCGGAACTCGAAGTGGTGCGGCGGGAAGCCGGCCCGCTCCTCGTGCCACATCGTGAGCATCGAGTCGGATTCACCGACATAGACGCGTTTGGTGAACCCCAACGTATCCTGAATGATCTGCTCCGGGGCCATCACCTTGAGCGTCTGGCCGATGACGACCGGTTGCATGAGCTGGTAATAGGTCCGCTGGGGCTCGGGGTCGGGGAAAAGGAGGCCCAGGCCGAGGGTGATCTGCGCGTCCGCGGATTGCAGGTGCGCGATGCGCGCTTCGAGCGCGAGGCGGTGTTGGGCCAGCAGCAGATCCACGCGCACATGGTGGCCGGCCTGCAGGTCGTTGCGGTGGGCGAGGAGCAGCCGCAGGCCGTTGCTCGAGATGTCCTGCACCTTGGCGGGGCTTTCACGGCCGGAGTTGAACAGGATGGCCTTCAGCGGAAAACCCGGTCCGGGTGCGTAGCGCTGGTTGAGGCGCTTTTCGAGCTGATCGACCTTGGCCTTCTCGAAGTTGAAGATGCGCCGGAAAAGCATGCCCCCATTGTTGGCGGGCGGGCGCGCCGCTGACAAGCCCCGCCCTTAGGGCCACTATTCCCTAATCGCATGCCCCGCGGCCCGCATCGCGGCGAGGGCGGGATCGAGGTTGCCGGCCTTGATCAACAGGTAGTCGGTGTCGAAGGTGGCGACGGCGAGCGAGCTGACGCCGGCGCTGGCGAGGGGCGTAAGCACGGAGTGGAGGATGCCGACCGCGCCGAAATCGAAGGGGCCGGCGAGCTGGAGCAAACGCCAGCCGCGCTCGCATTTAACACCGGAGGGCACGCGGGCGGTGAGGCAGATGACGGAAAGTTCGTCAGCCGTGCGCGTGACGGAGCTGAAGCCCGGGCCGTCGGTCCACGCCGGCACGGCCGCGTCGGGCGCGAGCCGGCACACGGCGTATTCGCCGGGGTGGAGGTGGAGGGTGAGAGTCACTGCAGGAAAGGCCTTGGGCCCGGTCGAAAATTGAAAGGTGTTCGGGTCGCGGCATTAAGCCGCTCCTGCAGTTTACCGATGCGTCAGAACAGCGCGTTGGCGGCCACGCCCACGGCGGTGATGGGACCTTGGTCGTTGAGGCCTTCGAGGGCGCGGTCGGCCTTCTTCATCAGGTTCTGGGCCTCCTTGTAGAGGGAATCATCGGCGAGCAGTTTCCCGAAGGTGCCTTGGCCGCTGTTGAGCTTGGCGGAGAGGTCGCGGAGGTTCTGCGCGGTGACCTTGATGTTGCCGGCGGTGGTCTCGTCGTAGAGCAGGACGCCGAGGGTGCCGCGGCCGGCCTTCACGTCGGCCACGATGCCCTTGGTGTCGCTCACGAAGGCGCGGGCATCGGTGGCGGCGGCCTTGATCTCGGCGACGGAGGCGAGGAGTTCGTCGTGCAGCTTGGGGTCGTTGATGAGGCGGCCCATGGTGCCTTCGCCCTGCTTGAGCTTGGCGGTGATGTCCTGCAGGTTGGAGATGGTCTCGGTGAGCTTGGGGCCGTTTTCCTCGACGAGCTTGTCAACACGCGAGAACAGGGAGCCGGAGCCGCCGTCGCCGCCGAGGGCCTTGCCGATGTCTCCCGCCACCTGCTCGAGTTTGGAGCCGAGGGAGCCGAGCTTTTCGATGACCTCGTTCATGTCGGTGGTGTTGGCAGTGCGGATCTCGTCGCCGTTTTTCAGATAGGTGGAAGCCTGGCCGAAGCTGACGGCCAGATGCTGGCTGCCGAGGAGGCTCGAGGTCTGGATGGAGGCGACGGCGTCGGTGGGAATCCTGACCTTGGGGTCGATGGTGAGGACGGCTTCTACACGCTGGGCGCCGAGGCGGGTCTGGTCGACGGTGCCGATCTTGACGCCGGCCATGAGGACCTCGTCGCCGGTCTTGAGGCCCTTGAGATTGGCGAAGGGCGCGACGACGGTGTAACCCTCGGGGCGGAAGAGATGGCCGCCGTTGAGGGACTCGAACGTGATCCAGGCAAGCGCCAGGCCGAGGATGAAGAAGAGGCCGACGCGGACGGTTTGGGCGGGATTATTCATGGTTGTGCTCCAGTTGTTTGAATCGGGGGTTGGCCAGGTCGATGGCCGGGTTGAGGAAGTTGGCGATGGCGGGGTCGGACGGGTTCCTGAAATCGGCGGGCTTGCCGGTGGTGCGGATGCGGCCGTCCATGATGATGGCGATGCGGTCGGCGATGTTCAGGGCGAGGTTGCGGTCGTGCGTGACGACGATGCTGGTGACGGCGGTCTGCTCGCGGAGCGTGGCGATGATCTCGCTGATGGTGGCGCTCATGACCGGGTCGAGCTCGGAGGTGGGCTCGTCGTAGAGGAGGAGCTGCGGCTCCATGACGAGGGCGCGGGCGATGGCGACGCGCTTCTTCATGCCGCCGGAAAGCTCGGAGGGGAACTTGTTCGCGGCCTTCTCGAGGGAGAGGATCGAGAGGGCGTGCATGACGCGGTCGCGGATGCCGGCCTCGTTGCAGAGACGGTGCTCGCGGGGGTAGAGGGCGAGGTTGTCGTAGACGGAGAGGGAGTTGAAGAGCGCGCCGGCCTGGAAGACGAGGGCGAGATGGACCTTGTCGCGGGTGTCGGGATCGGAGGCGTCGAACTCGCCGATGCGCACTTCGCCGCTCGTGGCCTTTTCCAAGCCGGCGATGTGCTTGAGGAGGACGCTTTTGCCGGAGCCGCTGGGGCCCATGATGCAGAAGATCTCCCCGGCGCGGACCTCGAGGTTGATGTCGCTGAGCACCGGCACGCGGCCGAAGCTCTTGTGCAGGCCCGCGACGGTGACGCCGTAGGTCTTGCCGACGAAGGGGGTGGCGGTGAAGGAGTCGGGCATGGCGCGGGGTCAGAGGAGGGCCTTGGTGACGAAGTAATCGAGCACCAGGATGAGGATGAGGGAGGCGACGACGGCCTTCGTGACGGACGCGCCGATCTCGCGCGGGCCGCCGCGCGTGCTGAGGCCCGTGTAGCAACAGACGAGCACGATGACGAACCCGAAGACCTCGGCCTTGAGCAGGCCGTCGAACACGTCCTTGTGGTCCATGTAGCGCGTGAGCGCGGCGAAATAGGCCTCGCTGTCCACGGAGATGAACTTGGTGTATTCGCAGACGAGCGCGCCGCCATACCAGCCGCAGATGACACCGATGAGGGTGAGCGCGGGCATCATGAACAGGATGGCGGCAAGGCGCGGGAGCACGAGGATGCGCTCGGGCGGGATGTTCATGGTCACAAGGGCATCGACCTCCTGGTAGACCTTCATCGAGGCCAGCTCGGCCGTGATGGCGGAGCCGACGCGGCCGGCGATGAGGATGGCGACCATGACCGGGCCGAGCTCGCGCACCATCGAAAGGCCGACGAGGGTGCCGATGAACTGCTTGGCGCCGAAGTTCTCCATGCTGTAGCCGCTCTGCAGGGCGAGCACGCCGCCGATGAAGAACGTCAGGATGGTGACGATGGGCAGCGAGGTGTAGCCGATGAGGTAGCACTGCTCGATGAAGCGGCCGAACTGGCGCGGCAGCGTGGGCGTGTAGCGCAAGGCGCAGACCGCGAGCTGCACGGTGCCGCCGATGTGGCCGAGGACGTTAGTGAGCTGGTTCATGCGGAGGATTCGCGGGGGCGGTTGTAACCGATGGACGGGAGAAATCGAACAGGAAGGGGCGCCAGCCGCGCGCGCCGCGTTTCAGGCCGAGCACGCCGCCGAGGAGGGCGGCGCGGGCGCCGTCGGGATGCGAGCGCAGGCCGAGAAGCGGGCCGAGGTGGAATTCGCGTTCGCGGCCCACGCGGTGCCAGGTGACGGCGCCCCAAAGCAGGGAGGCGTGCGCCTCGTCGTCACTGCGGCGGTCGTGGCGGTAGACGGCGAAGAGCGGGCTGTAGAGCTGGCGCACGCGGTCGTTGTGCGGGAAGAAAACCTCGACGGGGCTGAGCCATTGGAATTGGCGGCGGCCGGCGCCGTTGTCCCATGCGCTGAACAGCGGCCAAAGGTGGCGCTTGGTCGCGGGGGCGGCGTCGGGCCGGGCGAGGCTGCGCTGTTCGAGCGACCACCAGACGAAGAACAGCAGCTCGGCGCGCTCGTGGGCGAGGCCGCGCTCCTCCCAGGTGGCGTGGCGCAGCAGCGGCCAGAGCACCCAGGTCTTCTCGTAGCCGCGCACGTTGGAGTGGGAGTAGAACGGGGCCCAGCGGTTCACCGTCTTGTGATCACCGCGGCCCTGCACGAGGAACGGCCAGAAATAGCGTTGTTCGTCGTAGCGGTAGGGTGCGGTCCGGTGGGTGTAGCCGAAGAAAGGCCAGAGCCAGTTCTCGCTGCGGTGGCCGGGGCCCTTGTCGCGGGAGTAGAAGGGCAGCACGCCGAATTTTTCCTCGGGCTCGGCGGTGTCCAATCCGGTGCGCTGCGAGTAGATGAGGGGCCACAGCGCGTAGGTGAGGGCCGCCTCGCCTTTCGTCTCCCGCCGGCCGCCCAGCGGCCAGAACTCGAAGCCGCTTTGGCCGGCGCCATGCGTGCGCCGGATGAAGGGCCACGGGGTGTAGGTGGTGTGCGCGCCGTTCTTGACGACGTCGGCATAGAGCGGGAAGAGCGTCCAGCTCAGGGAGTCGCGGCCGAAGCGGTTCTTGATCGTGCCATGGAGGGGCAGGAGGGCCCGGTAGGAGGTTGCGGGATCACCCGTGTCCCGCGAAAAATAGAACGGCCAGACGTCGAAGCCCGCGGTCGGGTCGCCATGCACGGGCGTGTCGCGCCGGGCGTTGACGAGTTTGAAGAAGCTGGTGTTCGCGTAGCCGGGGCCGCGCTCGGCGGTGAAGAACGGGAACAGGAAATAATCCTGCGTCGCGTCCGGCTGGCTGACGTGCAGGTGCAGGGGACGGAAGCCCGTTAGCTCGGCTTTGTCCCCGCCCGGTTTTGAGAAAATCAGCGGACCCGCCGCCTGCCCGCTTTCGTTGCGTCCGTCCGGATGCTGATATCCGACAAAGAGCGGCCAGACGTTCAGCTCGGCGGCGCGCAGGCACGACGCGAAGGCGAACGCCGCGAACAGGCCGAGGGTCAGTCGGTGGCGCATGCGTGGTGTAGGTTTGCTATTGGTGTCGGAGGTGGCCACTAGAGGGCTTGCCGGAGAACGACAACTGCGGTCTGCAAAACCTCAGTCGTCGCCCGGCAGAATATGCTACAACCGCCGACAAAGCAAAGAGTTCCCATGCATTACGGCTATCGGCCCAATCCGGCCCCAATGCGTCATCAAGGGAGGCGGACATGAGAATAACGGGGGGTCGGGCCAAGGGCATACCGCTGGTGCTGCCGAAGGGTGACGTCGTGCGGCCTGCCACGGATGCGATGCGGCAGGCGGTTTTTTCCAGCCTGGCTGCGGTTGTGCCCGGGGCCGTGTTCTGGGATCTCTTCGCCGGCAGCGGAGCCTATGGTCTGGAAGCCCTCAGCCGGGGCGCGGACGGAGGTGTGTTTGTAGAGAGCAGCGCCAAGGCGGCCGCGTGCGTGCGCGCCAATCTCGCCGCCGTGGCGAAGAGTCTCGGGCGCGATCCCGCTTGTGCCCGGGTGGTGCAAACGGATGCGACCACCGGCGGGTGGATGGGCGGGGCGGTGCCGGATCTGGTGTTCGTGGATCCGCCGTATGAAATCATCCCTGAGATCGCGCCCGGGTTGTTGATCCTGCTGCACCAGGCGCTCGCACCCAAACCGGACGCCATCGTCGTTTTCGAGATGCCGGGCGAAATGGAACTGAAGACTCCCGGATGGGAATTGGTGAAGCGGCTGGGCAAGGGCGCGCGCCAGCCGACGGTGTGTTTCTACAAGCGGCAGAGAGCTGCGTCCTAACCGGCTTCCGTTTTGGCGCGGATCAATGTCAGGGCAGCGATCACGGCGGTCTCGGTGCGCAGCACACGGCGGCCGAGGTGCACCAGGTCGAATCGCGCGGCCCGCAGGATCGCGCGGTCACGCTGGGTCCAGCCGCGCTCCGGACCGATGGCGAGCACGACGGGCCTGCCGGGCATTGGCTGGACAGCCGCGAGAGGATGAGCGGCCTCGTAGTGGTCGAGCGCGAGGCGCGTGGTCCCATCGGGGAGAGACCCGACGGCGGCCTCAAGGGTGTCGCCGGATTTCACCTCCGGCACAAAGGTGCTGAAGGCCTGCTCGGCGCCGGCGAGCACATGTCGGCGCCATTCGTCGGTTGTCCAGAGTTTGCTGCGGGCGTAGCTCGGCTCGCTGCGCCCGGTGGTGACAAAGCACAGCGTTGTCGCGCCCATCGTGGTGGCATCGCGCAGGATGTCCCGGGCGGTCTGCGGGCGCGGCAGGCCGACAAGCAAGGTCAGTGCGGATGGCGGCGGCGGGGGGACGCCATCCCAAGCGAAGGTCAGATGCAACGCGTCGGGCGTGGTGCGCACGAGGGTGGCCTTGCCGTGCGGGCCGTTGATCAGGCCGGCATCGAAGGTGTCGCCGGGCTTACGGCGCAACACCTCCACAATATGATCCGCGCGGCGGTCCGCACGGGGCAGGGGACGGCCGGTTTCCTCGGGGGAGAAGAGGACGAGGTTCAAGTTTGGTCGATTATTTGCGGCGGGCCTACAAGCCCGCCTTCGCCGAAGGCTTCGGCGAGGCACTTTTCTTTCCGCCTCGGAAAGAAAAGTGGTGCGGGCAGACGGAATCGAACCGTCGACACCTGCTTGGAAGGCAGAGGTTTTACCACTAAACTATGCCCGCGAAGGCGGAGGGCAGCGTGTGGAGGCGGACGTGGCCCGCAAGCCTATGTTGGGCGCAAGCCGGGGGCGAGAAAGGGGTTGCGGCAAGGGGGGCCATTCGCTTTAACCGCCGCACTATGGCGACACCCCAAGCTGGCAAGGCTCAGTCCAACGTCAAAGCGGCGCAAGCGATGGCCAAGCAGAAGGCCCTCGAGAAGAAATCCAAGACCTACAAGCTCCCGTTGGGCGAACTGGCCCTGTTCACCAACCAGCTCGCGTCGCTGCTCCAGGCCGGCCTCCCGCTGGTGTCGTGCTTGGAGGCCTTGCAGGACCAGACCGAGGATGAGGTCTTCCGCATCGTCATCCGCGACGTGCGCAACGACATCTCGACCGGCACGTCGTTCTCGGCGGCGGTCAAGAAATTCCCCAACTCCTTCAACTCGCTGTTCATCTCGATGGTGGAGGCGGGCGAGGCCTCGGGCGGTTTGGCGGAAATCCTCGGCAAGGTGGCCGGCTACTTCGAGTCCACCGTCAAGCTGACCAAGAAGGTCAAGTCCGCCATGACCTACCCGGTGGCGGTCATCGGCCTGGCGGTCGCGCTCGTGAACGTGCTGCTCATCTTCGTCATCCCGGTGTTCGCGGCCATGTTCGCCGACTTCGGCGCCAAGCTGCCCGCGCCCCCGCAGTTCCTCATCGACCTGTCGAAC
>Ga0073934_10004489_pt1 | contig 23132 bp, 17 predicted proteins | sample LarsenN4metaG_FD_76834 | JGI IMG/M metagenome (GOLD analysis project Ga0073934, IMG submission 76834) | Hot spring sediment bacterial and archeal communities from British Columbia, Canada, to study Microbial Dark Matter (Phase II) - Larsen... ...
GCGGATCCGGGCCTCCCGGCGGAACCTCGGCCCTCCGAGGCCGTTCGTGAAGCCGCTCCCGTTCGTGAGCCCGTTCGTGAGGCCCCGGCGCAGGGAGACGAGTCCGTTCGTCAGGCCGTTCGTACGGCCTCGGATCCCATTTGTGAGCCCATTCGTGCGGCCACGGACGCCATTGGTAAGACCGTTCGTCCGTCCGCGGACCCCGTTCGTCATGCCCAAAGGCTCCGAGTCTCGGGGCGCGCGGGCAAGCCCGTTCGTACGGCCTTGCACGGATGCTCGCGTCTCCGATCGCCCCGGGGATCCGACCGAGCGCTGCGGGGAATAGGTCACCCGAGGAACCGGACGCAGTGCGTGCGCACGAGCCGTGGCCAAGATGGGCTCGTCGCCAGCATGTCCTCGGGCCTCGCCCAAGGCCTCGATCTTTTGATCCAGTCCCCGATTCGAATCGAATCGGGCACCGCACTTGAGACACTCGACGGCCGTTTCCGCCACGGGCGCACCGCACATCGGGCAGGCGACGACCTCCCTCGCGGGGCCCCGCGCGCTAGGAGGGTCCTCATCTTGTCCGCGAGCGGCTCGAGAAGGTCTCCTCATAGTTCCGCGACCAGCCTGCCTCCGCTGAACGGCGTGCTATGCAAGGGTCGTGGGCGGACCCGGATATGAAGCGTCCTGGGCGATTCTCAAGGACGATTATCTTCGCGCGCGTGGGTAGAAAACGTCACAGCCCCGAGGTCAACCGTCGTGGGCAACATTGAAGTAGGGGCATCGACTTCCGGCCGCAGCGCGGCCGTCTTGGTCCTCGCCGGCCGCCTGCCGAACTGCTCGCGCGAGGCGCGCGCGCATGCGATACACCCGGTTTGAGAAGGCTCGCATCATCGGAGCGCGGGCCCTCCAGATTAGCATGGGAGCCCCCATCCTCATTGACGTCCCTCCCGAGGTTGTGGATCCTATCGAGATTGCATGGCTGGAGTTCAACGGCGGGGCCCTTCCGATTACCGTGAAACGCGAGATGTGAAACGTGGCGTTCCGGCCCCGAGGGACCGCGGATTTGCCCCTCGATTCAGAGTCGCCCCTGCAAAGAGCGGCTCACGCGGGCCGATTGACCTAGGAACATTTATATAGAACCGCATACTCATTAGGCGAGCAAGGAGACCGATCCAATGAGCGACAGGAAGAAGTCGGACACGTCTGCAACGAAGGGGGAGCGGGCACTTGAGCGTCCCGCGGCGCAGAGGTGGCCGTTCACGTGGCTCGATGAATGGGAGCGCTGGTTTGAGGACGTCCGTCGCGACTTTGACCGACGGTATTTGGGCCAGCACTGGCCATGGCGGGACCTGCTCCGCCGAGAGCCTCCGACGGACCTGCTCGACAACGGAGACCACTACATCCTCTCCACCGAGCTCCCGGGGATTCGGAAGGAAGACATTGAGGTCCGGGTGACATCGGAGGCCGTCGACATCAAGGCACAAGCGGGCGAGGAGAAGGAGGAGAAAGCCAGGGACTATTACTATCGTGAGAGGAGCCATCGCTCCTTCCACCGGAGCTTCCCCTTCCCCGCCGAGGTCGTGCCCGAGCAAGCGCAGGCAAGCCTGAAGGACGGCGTGCTTGAGGTCCGAGTCCCCAAGCGGGAGCCGACCGCCAAGCGCGAACCGTTCAAGGTCGAGGTCGAGTGATCCCGCACGGGAATCCGGAAGGGTCCCATGAATGAGGTCCGCCTAGGCATCCCCCTCCGTTGGCCACCGCGATGCGCGGACGGCCCAGCCAAGGCTTTTTCCGCGAGGGCTGGATAGGCAAGGGGGCCGTCGCATGGCTGCTCGTGAGAAGTTCCTTCGCGTCGCCGAGGCGCGACCTGCGGACGCGGGCCGGGGCATCGTGCGCATCGATCCCGAGGTCCTGAAAATCCTCCAGCTCAAGGAGGATGACGTCGTCCTCATCGAGGGCGGAAAGCTGACCGCAGCCCTCGTCCGCCGCGGCTTCCTGGAGGACGCCAACCGTGGGACGATCCGAATGGACGGAATGCAGCGCCGGAACGCGGCCGTCGGGATCGACGAGAAGGTGGGCCTCCGAAAGGCGGTCGCGCGCCCGGCCGAGAAGGTGAGCCTCGCCCCCACGGAACCCGTACGGATCATGGGCGGGGAGCAATTCATGGCCCAGACCTTGCGGGGTCGGCCCCTCACGCGGGGCGACGTGATCGCCGTGAGCATCATGGGCCGGCGGTTCGAGTTCGTCGTGACGTCCTTCGCGCCGAGCGCAGACGCGGTCGTCGTCGACGCTGACACCGAGGTCAAGGTCGCCGAGAAACCGGCGAAGGAAGAAGAGGCGAAGGTCCCCCGGGTAACGTACGAGGACATTGGCGGCCTCGGGGACGAGGTCCGCAAGGTCCGCGAGATGATCGAACTCCCCCTCCGCCACCCGGAGCTCTTCGAGCGGCTCGGCGTCGAGGCACCGAAGGGCGTGCTGCTCCATGGCCCGCCCGGGACGGGAAAGACCCTCCTCGCGAAGGCGGTCGCGAGCGAGACGAACGCGAATTTCTTCTCGATCTCGGGGCCGGAGATCATGTCGAAGTTCTACGGCCAGAGCGAGGAGAACCTGCGGGACATCTTCAAGCAGGCCGAAGAGAACGCGCCGAGCATCATCTTCATTGACGAGCTCGACTCCATAGCCCCGCGACGAGACGAGGTCACGGGCGAAGTCGAGCGCCGCGTCGTCGCTCAGCTCCTAGCCCTGATGGACGGCCTCCAGGCCCGGGGCAAGGTCGTCGTTATCGGGGCGACGAATCGGCCGAACGCTCTCGACCCGGCGATCCGCCGGCCGGGCCGCTTCGACAGGGAAATCGAGATCGGAATCCCGGACCGGGATGGACGGCTCGAGATACTCCAAATCCACACACGGGGCATGCCCCTCGCGAAGGATGTGAGCCTCGAGGAGTTTGCCAGCATCACCCACGGCTACGCGGGAGCCGACCTCGCGGCGCTCTGCAAGGAAGCGGCCATCCGTTCCCTCCGACGGATCCTTCCAGACATCGACCTCCAGGTGGACCAGATTCCTCCGGAGGTCCTCAACCGGCTCGAGGTGACGCGGGATGACTTCCTCCAAGCCTTCCGGGAAATGGAGCCCGCGTCGATGCGGGAGGTCCTCATCGAGCAACCGGACGTCCACTGGGACGATATCGGCGGCCTTGTGGAGGCGAAGCAGGAGCTCCGGGAGTCCATCGAGTGGCCCCTGAAGATGAACCAGTTGTTTGCCCATGTGGATGCGCGGCCGCCGAAGGGGATCCTCCTGTACGGGCCGCCGGGCACGGGGAAGACCCTCCTCGCGAAGGCGGTGGCGACGGAGTCGGAAGCGAACTTCATCCTGGTCCGGGGACCAGAGTTCCTGAGCAAGTGGGTCGGGGAGTCGGAGCGGATGGTCCGGGAAACCTTCCGGAAGGCGAAGACGGCCGCGCCGTGCGTGATCTTCTTCGACGAGATCGACGCGATTACTCCAGTGCGTGGCATGTCCTCGGATAGCCAGGTGACGGAGCGTGTGATCTCCCAGATCCTCACGGAGATGGACGGCCTTGAAGAGCTCCACAGCGTGACGATCATCGCCGCGACGAACCGACCCGACCTCGTGGACCCTGCGCTGTTGCGTCCCGGTCGGTTCGATCGACACGTCTACGTCGGGCCGCCCGATCTCGAGACGCGGAAGGAGATTTTGCGGATTCATGCGAGAAAGAAACCCCTCGCCGCCGACGTGAATCTCGACGAACTCGCGAAGCGGACGGACAAGTACACGGGCGCGGAACTTGCAGCGGTGTGCAACGAGGCGGCGATGCTCGCGATCCGCGAGTACGCGACGCAGGTGCCGACCTTGGATGCTGCGGCTCTCAAGAAGGTGAAGATCAGCAAGGCCCACTTCGACGCGGCTCTCAAGAAGGTTCAGCCACGGACGCCCGAGGGCGTCAGCTACACGAGCCTCGCGACTCGCGCCCGCGGCGCGATGGAAGTCGGGTAGGAAAAAGCTAAGTGGGCCGCCGGGCAATCGCGCCCGATGGCGGCGGCCTCGGCGCCCGGTAAGCTCATCCTCTTCGGGGAGCACGCCGTCGTGTTCGGTGAGCCCGCCTTGAGCACGGCCATCGACCTACGGGCCGAGGTCTACGCCCGCCCCCATGGCGAGTGGATCGCGGATGGAAAGAGCCTCGACGACCCTAAGTATCGGTACGTGAAAGCCGCGACGGCCCGGGTGTGGTCCGGCGGACCCCTCTGGCTTGAGATCCGTTCCATGGTGCCTACGGGGTCAGGCCTCGGATCCTCCGCGGCCGTCACCGTCGCGACCCTGGGCGCGCTTCATTCCCTCCGGGCGGAGTTCGACCCGCCGACCATCGCTCGGGAAGCTTTTGAAATCGAACACGAGGTCCAGGGCCGCGCGAGCCCGATCGACACAAGCACAGCGACCGCAGGCGGAGGCGTCCTCGTTCGGAGGGAGCCGGGTCGAGATCTCCTCTGGACGATCCGGCGCGACACCCGGACATGGTCCCTCCATCGTTGCGCGTTGCCGCCTTTGCCCTTCGTCATCGGGAACACGGGCGTCAGTGCGGCGACGGGACCCTTGGTGGCCCATGTGAGGGAGCGCGTGGAATCCGATCCCGCAGCCGCGGCCATGGTGAAGGAAATTGGACGAATAACCCTCGACGGACTGAAAGCCCTGCAGCGGGAGGAACTCCGGGAGGCGGGACGCCTCATGGACCGGAACCACGAGCTGCTCAACGCCTTGGGGGTCGGCCACCCTTCTCTCGACCGACTCGTGGCGGCTGCTCGGCCCTTCAGCTACGGCGCCAAGCTCACAGGGGCCGGCGGCGGTGGCAGCATGGTCGCCCTGACGGATCGCCCGGAGGATACGATGCGAGCGATCCGATCGGCCGGCGGGCAGGCGTTCACGGTCACGTCGGACCCCAAGGGCGTCCGGAGGATCGCATGAGAAGGCCTCCCGGCCGGCCCGTCCGTCGAGGGCGCCCGAAACCTCCCGGACGCACCCTCTTGGTCGTGCATGCCAGAGAACTGCTCACCGTCGGCGGATCGCCGGAGCCGCGGCGTCGCGAGGCCGCCTCCGATCTTGGCATCGTGGAGGATGGCGCCGTCTACGCGGAAGGGGACCGCATCGTTGAGGTTGGACCGACGAAAGATGTCGTCCGCCGGCATCCTCGCGCGCATCGGACCGTCGATGCGTCGGGCAAGGTCGTCATGCCGGGGTTCGTCGACGCCCACACCCACACGATTTTCGCAGGCTCCCGCGAGCACGAAGTCGAGTGGAAGGCCCAAGGCCTCAGTTACTCGGAGATTGCGTCCCGCGGAGGCGGCATCCTGGAGACCGTGCAGGCCACACGACGTGCGACCGAGGAGGATCTTGTCCGATCCGGGGCGGATCGCCTGCGAACGATGCTCGGGCAGGGAACCACGACGGTGGAGGTGAAGAGCGGCTACGGCCTCCGCACCGCGGACGAGCTCAAGATTCTACGCGCCGCGAAGCGCGCGGGCGCGAGGGCCGAAACAGACGTGGTACGCACGTTCCTCGGCGCCCATGCGATTCCGCCCGAGTTCGCCGCCCGCCGGGGAGACTACGTTACTCTGCTCGCCCAGGAGAGCCTAGAGGCGATCGCATCAGAAAGGGCCGCCACGTTCTGCGACGCGTTCGTAGAACATGGATACTTCGACGCCGAGGAAGCGCGGACCGTGTTCAGAAAAGCCGCGACCCTGGGCCTGGGAATCAAGCTCCACGCGGATGAGCTGACGGACGGTGGCGGGGCCGCCCTCGCCGCCGAGATGCATGCGACCTCCGCGGACCACCTGCTCCACGCATCCGGTGCGGGCATCGAGGCCATGGCGCGAAGCGGCGTCGTGGCGGTCCTTCTGCCGGGAACCTCCCTGGCCTCCCGGATGCCCTTCGCAGACGGCCGGCGCCTCATCGCGGCCGGGGTGCCGGTCGCCCTCGGCACCGACTTCAATCCGAACTGCTGGTGCGAATCGATGCAACTCGTAATCGCCCTGGCATGCCACCACAACGGCCTGCTACCCTCGCAAGCGATCGTGGCGGCAACGATTAACGCGGCCCACGCGATCGGCCTTGCGGACCGAGTCGGCAGCCTTGAGGTGGGCAAGCAGGCAGACCTCCTCGTCCTCGACATTCCGTCGTACCGACATCTTGGGTATCGACTCGGCGGCAACGCCGTCGCCGCAGTCGTCAAGCGCGGCCGCGTGATGCCGCCCCTGCGACCCGCAGGACTCCCGCATACTCGATGAATCCCGAGGCGCATGCCTCGACGGCTTCGCCTTCGTGCCAAGCCGAATCGATGCCGACGGCTTTCGAGGGGCCTCGCGAGGCCGCGTTGGCAAAGGCGTTTTCCCGCCTTGCTGGTATTCTGTCGCCGAAGGGCTGGGATCGTGGAGAAGATCCTCTCCATCGCAATTCTCGCGGTCGTCTACGGGCTCTTCATGAGCGGCCGCGTGCCTCGCACGACCGCGGTCATGCTAGGCATCGTCCTTGTGCTAGGCTTCGGCCTGATAACCGTTGAGGAAGCTGTCGACGCCGTGAACTGGGAGGCCCTCGGCCTAATTTTCGGGATGCTCATCCTGGTGGCCGCCCTCAGCGCCTCGGGTTTCTCGGGGGATTGGACTTCAGGCCCTGCGAGCCGCACCGTCACCGCCCTCCGAGAGTATTTCTCCTCTTTTGCGGCCTCGCGGCCTCCTGGCGGCGTTCATGGACAGCATCACCGGCCTCATCTTCATGGCCTCCCTCACCCTGGAAGTCGCTCGGGCACTCGGAGTCCATCCCACCCCGTTGCTCAGGTCCTCCGGGGAATTTCGGCAGTCCAAGGCATCCCGGTCACGTCCCTCGCGTGGACCCTCGCCCTCGGCGCAGACACCGGGGGCAACGGCGCACCCTGGGGAGGTTCGGCCAACGTCGTGGGGCTCGCGGTCGCGGAGAAAGGAGGCGTGAGGGTCTCCCGGCGGGAGTACATGCGGATCGCCCTCCCCATGACGATCCTCGCAGTGGCCGTCGCGAATGTCCTCATCATCCTTCGGTACGGGTGAGCCCACGGGCCCGGGCTACTGCGGCGGCAACGAAACGGTCGCGTTGTCGAGACGGGAGCCCGACCGGACCGTCATGTCGTCCCCGATGATGCTGGACGCGATCTTCGCCTCCGTCTCGATTACGCAATTCCGAGAGACGACGCTATCCACGATCTCGGCGTTGACGCCGATGGAGCTCCCTTCAAGGACGATGCTGTTCCGGATCCGCGCGCCATTCGACAGCCGCGTGTTTTCATAGAGACAAGCGTTATCGAGGACGCTGCCGCCCTCGAGGATGGCCCGAGGCCCGACGTAGCAGGGACCCCGCAGCGTGGCCCCCTCGTGGAGCGTCGCTGTCGGGTCGAGGATGATCGGACCCTCGCTCACGACGCCCGTCCGACGGAGGGGCTTGCCTTCCCGCCGGACGACCTCCATACTCGCCCGCCACAGGTCATGCGGCCGGCCGATGTCCATCCAGACCCCCTCGAGCTTCCAGCCATAGAGAGGAAGACCTTTCGCGAGGAGCTTGGGGAAGAGGTCCCGCGCGAAATCGAACTTCTGATTCGTGGGGATGAAGTCCAAGACCTCCGGCTCGAGGACGTAGATCCCCGCGTTCCCGAGATTCGAGAAGGCTTCCTCCCGCGGGGGCTTCTCTCGAAACTTCACGATGCGGCCCTTCGCATCAAGGCCCGCGATCCCGTACTGGGTCGGGTCCTTGACCTCCGTGAGGGCAATCGTGACGAGGGCGGCCTTGCGCTTATGATACTCATAGAGGGAACGGAAGTCCACGTCGGCGAGGAGGTCACCCATCGCGACCACGAACGTGTCATCGAAGAAGCTGCCGACCCGGCGGACGGCCCCAGCGGTACCCGCGGGGTTCTCCTCGAAACTGTAGAGGATCGACGCATTGTACTCGAGTCCGTCGCCGATCGACCGAATGAGGGTGTCGCTCAGGTAGGCCGTCGTAATGACGATTTCCTGGAAGCCAGAGGTCACGAGGGACCGCAGGACGTAATCGATGCACGGCCGGCCCGCGACGGGCATGAGAGGTTTCGGCATGCGGTAGGTGAGGGGTTTCAGCCGTGTCCCTTCCCCACCCGCGAGGACGACGGCCCTCATCATCCGATCTCCACGCGGCCCTTCTTCAGGAGAGCCTTCAGGGCCTCGTCCGCAGAAGCTTCCAGCTTCCTCGGATCGAGAAGCGTGCGGCGGACAGTGAGGTTCTGCCGATGGAGCAGTTCCCGCGCCTCCCTGCGCTCGGCCCTCCGGGCTTCCCGCTCCGCGAGGACTTGCGTCCGCATCTCGACAATCTTCGCGTGGACCGCGTCGGCCTTCGCCCTAGCTTCCAGAAAGGCCTCATGCTTCTCCTTCGCCTCGAGCGCGAGGGTCGAGAGCGTGTTCCTGAGGGGGGCCATCTCGTTGCGGACCGCCTCCGCCCGGCGACTCAGTTCGACGGCTTTCGCGTGCTCTCGATCCGCCTTCGCAAAGAGGTCGGTGATCGTCGCGTCCAGGTCCCGAACCTCCGCTCGAATCTTGTCCTGGTCGGACTTTGCGGCCTCCAACTGTTGGGCCCTTCGAATCCGTTCCCGGAGCTCGTCCAGGAGTTCCTGCTCTTCGCTGAGGGTCAGTGTCGCGGTCTGCTGTCGCATCTCCATCCGCGCGATTTCCCGCCGTAAGGCCTGGAGTTCACGCGCCACGGAGCCGGAGACCTTGCCTCGGTACTGCCGCTTGAGCTCGATCAGCGCTTTCGCTTGCCCCTGGAATTCATCCCGACGAGCGCGGTGGACCCTCGCCTGCGCCGCGAGGTCCCCCCGATGCCTCCGCAGCTCTCGGAGCGTCGCGGCGGTCTCGCGCTGCTTTGCAACGACGAGGTCCCTCTCCTCCCGCAAGAGGCGCGCTTCCTCGTTCAGAGCGTCCCGTTTCTCGAGGAGACTCTCGAGTTTGATCTCGGCCCTTTCGAGTTCAGAAACAGTCTTCTGACGGACCATGGACCCCGAGCCCGCCGAGCGCAATTTGAGCAGCGGCAATTAATCTTTTGCTTGGTCAAGCGCATCGGCGAGGATTGCGATGTCCTCCGGCCTCAGTTCCTCGACCCGACGGCCCCGGAATGGCAGGGAGGGCACGATGGCCTCGAAGGCTTCCGGGGAATTGGCGAAGGATTGCCAAGCGAGGCGGAGGCTGTTCTCGACAGTCTTCCGGCGGTGTTCGAAAAGAGCGTGAGCGACCGCGTCGAAGCGCGCAGGGTCCGAAATCGGGAAGGGCACGGGCCGCGGCTCGAGCCGCACGAGAGATGCATCGACACGGGGCTGGGGGAGGAAGGCGCTGCGCGGCACGCGCTCGAGGACCGTGCAGGCCGCGTGGCGGTACACGTTCACGCTCAGGCGCGAGTAGTCCTTGCTCCGAGGGGTGGCGACGAGGCGTTTTGCGAACTCCCGTTGATACATGAGGACCGCGCGGTCGAAGGGGTGTTCGAGGAGGCGAAACGTGAGGGGTGACGAGATCTGGAACGGCAGGTTCGAGGCCATGACATCGAAGGCCGGCCAAGGCACCTCCAGGGCGTCACCTTCGAGGAGCTCGACTTCCGGCAGCTCCCGACGAAGATAGGCGGCGAGCTTCGGGTCCTTCTCGATCGCGATTACGCGGCGGGCGCGCTCCACGAGAGGCCGGGTAAGGATCCCCAGCCCGGGTCCGATCTCCAGGACGACGTCCGCGGAGGTCACGCGGGCATAGGCGACGTGGCGGGTCGCTACCCTGGAATCCGTGAGGAAATGCTGCCCAATTCCTTTCCGCGGTCGGACGCCGAGTTGCGCGAGGAGACGCCTCGATCCGGCCGGATCCACGCGGGCCGCACGGAAGGACGGACCATTAGGCTTGCGGCTTCGGCCTCAGAGGGTCACTTCGACGGACCGCTCGTCCACGGGCCGCTCCGGCGGGCCTAGGAGGGCCACGATCCGATACGTTCCCGGCGCGAGGCCGTCGACGCGATAGGCGAAGGATTGGCTCGAATTCCCGGTTGGCAGATAGACGCGGTCCGTGACCGACCAGACCACCTTCCCGGACGCGTCGTACACCGTCGTCGTGAGGACGTCTTCGTAGACCACCGTCAGGAGGTCGCCCCCGCGGACGATGTCCACGAGGATGCTGAGCATGGTGGGCGACGCGGCTGCGGCCTCAAGCCGTTCGATCCAGTACGGCCGACCCTGAGCCGGACCCTCCTCGAAGTCCGTCGCTTCGTACGCTCGGGTCGTGTAATTCGTCATCGGATCGATGCCTCCCGCCGATGGGGTAATCGACAGGTTCGCGAGGTAAGGACCATCGAGCCCGCTCGCGCGGATGTCCGGGCCGCTAAAGACGAACTCCACCCAGCCAATCCCTTCGGGCAGCCAGGCGGTGTTCCAGGAGGTCGTGATCGACTTCGTGCCATCCCCGTTGCGCAGGATCCCTTGGTGGTCGAACGCCGCGGAAACGTACGCCTCGACCTCTGCCCGGATGACGAGGGCGTCGTAGAGCCCGTTCCCGTTCCAGTCTATGGCGGTCTCGCCGAACGTCCCCGTGTATCGTAGCAGCTCCACCGTGTCGTCGAAAGATGCAGACGGGTATGCGGCCGTCGTGCCGCAGAGAATCTCCGGATACGGCATGGGCGCGAATTCCGGCCCGCCGGGGACTGTTCCGTTCTGCCAGTAGTAGTAATTGGGACCGTACAGCGTCATCGAGAAGTTCCAAGGACCGTCGATCCCCGCCGCGCGGATCTGGTCTCCGCGGAACCGGAGGTAGACGGATCCGTCGCCGGCCTCGAGGTAGGCATCGCGGTACGCATAGCCGATAGAGACGTACCACCTCTCCCAGTCGGAGCCCTGCCTAAGGAATAGCTCACCGTTCAAGGAGTAGTTCCCGGCGGTGTCTACATGGACGTCGGCCGTCAACTCGAAGAGATCCCAGGCTCCGTCGGAATCCACGTCAATCGGCTCCTCGGCATGGGTTCCTGTGAAGTACGCCGGTCGATAGGGCTCATCGAAGTCCGTAAATCGATAGGGCCTTGTCGTGTAGTTCCATTCCACGGTCGACCCAACGGGGCCCGGCCAGGGCATGAGGCGCATCACGCCATCCCCCAACGAGAGGTAGGCGTAGACGCCATAGGGCCCGTCGACGCCCGCGCGGTAGATATCGGTGCCTGGGAACGCGATCCGGATGACGACGGAGCCGGCCTCGAAGAAGTACCGCTCATAGGCCCACGCAATGGGCCATTCTTGCGGCGAGGTTGCTTCCATGAGAGGCATCGGCGCGAAGGGAGCGCTGCATGGCCCGGCGGAAGGCGGCTCAGGGGCCATCAGCTGAGCGCTGATATCCCAGGTCCCGGCTTCCGGCAAGACGACGGACGCGTTCACGATGAGCCAATCGTAGGCCCCGTCAGCGTCGGTGTCGAGTCCGTAGTCCGTCCCGCCGTTCGCCGGTTCGGACGTCGGGAGGAACCCACCGGACAAGGCCGCACCGCCGGATGCGAGGACCGCGGACACGATCAAGATTGCGAGGCGTGCAGGAGCAATCACCCCAACCACCTATGGCAAGGGATGTGCGGTCCGCGGACATAAAGGTCCTGCCGATGTTTGGGACGGGCCGAACGATCGGACGCCCGTTAATGCTTATTACGCGGGGGGCCATGCCGACCCGTGGCCCACCCGGTCGAGCTGCTCCCCTTCCAGCAGGCGGACGGGAGCCTTCAGTGCTGGACCGTTGGCCTGATCATCGGGATCCTCGTCCTCATCCTGGCGATCCTCATGGCCTACCAGCGGTATGTGGCGGGTAAGAAGCCCGTCCAGCATCTCTGTGACTACTGCGGCCACATGGTCTCCGCCGTGAGCGACTGCCACCACGCGCCGGTACGGGAGAAGTTCCTCCACGGAATCTGCCTGGAATGCAAGCGAGAATGCCGCCTCGTCTGCTCGAAATGCAAGCGGCCGCTGTAGAGCGCTCCCACGGGCAGTCCGACCTACGGGTAAACCCCTCACGACCCTGTCGAGGAAGCCTCCATGCCCTCGCCCCACGGGAGCCGCGACATGCCCGTCGAATAGGGCGAGACCCAGGCGCTTGCATTCGTGAACCTCGACGAGCTCGAGTTCTCCATACGAGCTAGGCCCGCATGAAGCCCGGGGCTATGAGATCAAGCACGGGCTCTTGCATGGAGTGAAGGGAGCGGACGCGGCGGCCCTTCGCATCTTGGATCGAGAGTGGAAGCACGGCCACTACTGCACGAGCGGCTACAAGGATGCGTGGCAGCGGAGGGTGCAAATCAAGCGCCGGGCGGAGAACGTCGCCCGACCCTGGGACATCGCCACGGAAGATGGGACGCGCATCAAGGGCGTCGTGGAGGGCGACGTTCCGGATGATCTGGCAAAAGCCTCCGCCGACAGCACCGCATCCCGGCGGAGCTCATCGGTGTCGATGCGAGCCGACGGCGGCTCGAGATCGCGCCATGCATCCTCGAGGAGATCGCGGGCGACCTTGGGAGGCTTTCCTACCTCGTCGATGGGTACCCGACGGCCGATGGCTTGGAGGTCGAGCGGACCCGTTTGCCATAGGCAGACACTGGATGCACTCCACGGCGCCGAGCTGGGAAACTCGCCACGGCCCTTGCGTTCTGTTGCATGAAGCACATTGGATGCCGCGGATGACTCGGGACCACGCGTCGACCCGAGCTCGAGCCAAGGTCTCATCCGAGTTCCGACGACACAGGGCAACCAGAGCCTCCGGAGCCTCCACATAGCGCACGGCACAAAGGGAGGCCTGCGCGCGGGGAGTGAAGCGCTCTGCGGCCTCGACGAGGCGACGACCCCGCTCCGCCTCGATCGCGCGAAGCAATCCTTCCGAATCCGCGGGCGAAGCCTGGCGAATCTCATCCACCGTCCGGTCAAAGTAGCGGAAAATGCGTCCGACCTCCTCATCGAGCAGGGTGAGGCAAGTCTTGCGGAACGCGCGGACCTCGGGACGGGCATGTTCCGTCAATGTCTCAGCGGCGATCCGGTAGGACGTCATGAGCCGTTCCCTATCGAGAGCGATGGGGGCCGGCTCCAACGGGACCTCCAATGGCTCCCAGTCAGCGATCCAGCCGGACGCTTCACCCTCCCGGACGAGCACGGCGAAGAACATCTCTCTCTTCTCATCGGCGACCAGCGTGACCCGGAACGTGAATGCCCAGATCCGGGCCGTCGCGAGGCTCTCGAGGGTTGCCTCGAGGCCGCAAGATCCATCGAGCCCATGGGCCCGGAGCGCTTCCGTGACCCAGTCGTCTGGGGGCGACCCGAGTCGAGCCGAGTCCCACCGACCGCGACGCATCATGAGCGAGGAGAAGCGTTCGAGGACGTAGCTTCCAGGCGCGAGAAGTTCGGCGTCGGCGTGGCTCGCGGCCGGAGTCGCGCAGGTCAAGGTGAAACGGGGCGCGAGCTCGATGCGCTCGCTGAACTCCGGAGGGAGGCCGACTTCGAGGACGCCGTCACATTCCGAGATGGACCCGCCGAGGTCCTCGACGGCGTCGAAGAGAAAGGCGCGGAGATCGTCCGCCTCGCTCATGCGGCCGCCTCCTCGGAGAGGGTCCCGAGCACTTCCTCGTTCGCGACCTTGGCTCCCTCGTAACGCGCCCGGGCGGCCACGAGGGCGTCTCCCAACCGTCGCAAGGACTCCCGGCGACTTTCTCCCTCCCGGAGGGCCCAGATGTCCATGAGCAGCTCCTCGAACGACCGGCGTTCGTCCAGGTTGCCGAGGATCATATCGAGTTCTCCGACGACGAGCTCGAACATGTGGACCTTGCGGTCGAGGAGGTCCATGAGGTACTCCTCGATCGTCCCCTGCGCCCATAGGTTGACCACATAGACCTCCCGCTCCTGGCCGAGACGGTGGACGCGCCCGATACGCTGTTCGATCCGGAGCGGGTTCCAGGGAAGGTCGTAGTTGACAATCGTCCGGGCGAACTGAAGGTTCCGACCCTCTCCGCCCGCCTCCGTGGTCAGGAAGATCCGTGCGCCCTCTCGAAACTCCCGCACGACCTTGTCCTTCGCCGGTGCGGACAGGCCGCCGAAGTACGCGGCGATCGAATGGCCCTCCGCCTCGAGGACGCCCTGCAGGTAGTTCAGGGTGCGCAGGTACTGTGTGAACACGAGGACCTGCTCCTCCGTGGAGCGGAGAAAAGTGCAGAGGTGGGCCGCCTTCGAGTTCTCCCGGATCGTGAGGGCAGCCTCGTGAAGCGCCGCGAGTCGATCCCGTTCTCCCGGACCGAATAGACCGCTGTCCCGCAGGTGGCCCAGCGTCTGGGCGGCGGCGAAGGTGCTGCTCCCGATTTCCCTCTGGAGGACGATCAAGGTGAGACGCGCGGGGAGGGAGAGCCGGCCCGTGCGCGCGCCGTACGCGTCCCGGACGAACTCGGTGACGGCATCGTAGAGGACTCGCTCGGGCCGAGAGAGCCGGACCGCGAGGGAATGCACGCGCCGGCGCGGGAGAGCGAGGGTGGGGCCTCGGCGGTTCCGCACCATTACGTCCCTCAGGCGCGCGCGGAGTTCAGTCACCCGCGCGGGCGTCCGACGGTCCGAGCTCGCCACGAAGCGATCGAGAAAACTGCCGTACGTGTCCAGCTGTCCCGGCTTCAGCAAACTCACGAGGTTGAACAATTCGTCCATGTTGTTCTGGATCGGCGTCGCCGTGAGCAGGAGCATGTACTTCTTCCGGAGGCCCGCCACGAACTTCCAGTTCTGGCTCGAACGATTCCGGAGACGATGTGCCTCGTCGACGATCACGATATCCCACGGCGTCCCTTGAGCCGCCGCGCGATGGGCCCCGCGCTTCGCTGTATCCAGGGAGACAACGAGGAAATCCTTGGTGCTCCAGTCCTCCGGCGAGCGGATCGGAGCGAAATCGAGCGCGAACTTCACGGCCAGCTCGTCCCGCCATTGGGAAACGAGGGCCGCAGGCGAGAGCACGAGGGCCGTCCGCACGAGGCCCCGCAGGACGTATTCCTTCACGATGAGCCCGGCCTCGATCGTCTTCCCGAGACCGACCTCATCCGCCAAGATCGCCCGACCGCGCATCTCCCGCAAGACCCTGAGCGCGGCCCGCACCTGATGGTCGTATCGGACGACGCCACGCAGGGAGGGCCACCCCAAGAGGCGGTCGAATCCCTGGATGAGCGACAACCGGTGGGCCCGGGCGTTGAGCCTCCAGGCTCGGTCGCCATCCGACGGAGAACGGCCAACGATCTCCAGAAGCGCCGCGTCCTCCTCGCTGAAGGCCAGTTCGGGGAGGTGCCCTTCGGCGCTACGGCCGGCTTCCTCGCTCACGAGCATCGATGGGGGGATCCCTTCGCCTGCAAGGCAGGCGCGGAGCGAACGTCGTCGGTGGCAATAAGCATTGCCTGCACGGGCTTCGCACCGCCGACTCTCTGGGGATCCCTTGCCTCAGCGGGCGGGAACTACGCGACGCTCACGCTCTGAATCGGGTGATGGCGGGCAATCACGTCCCGCGACACGCGCAGATTGCGACCCTCTTTCCCAATCGCGCGTCCCTTTTTCGTGGGATCGACGGTCACCGTCGCATGGGTGACGTCGCCCCGCTGTTCGAGTTCGACCCGCTTGACGTCGTAATTGCGGAACACATTCGCGACAAACTGTTCCGGACGATCGGAGTACTCGATCACGTGAATGTCGTGGTTGAGAAGCCGCTTGAGTTTCGCGACATTCTCGCCCTTCTTGCCGATCGCGCGACCGATCTCCCCCTCCTTGACGACGAAAATGAGGCGGTCGCCCGCATCCACGCAATCGACGACGGTCGTCCGCGTCAAGTCTTGGAAGAGAGCGACATACTTCATCGACTGCTCGTCGAAGGTGACCTCGGCCATGGGCCACCTACGCGGACAGGATACCGGACTCGCCGGGGTTGAGGATCGTGACGGCGGTGACCGAGAAAGGAACGCCGCATGCGGCGCCAAGTTCCGCATTCGTGCCCGCGTACCGGTGGATGCGGACGCCGCCGAGCTTCGCGATCGATTCCGGCGGACAGTTCGACGCGACGACGACCATCTTCGCCTTCTTCGCGAACTTCCGGGCCTCCTTCAGGCCAAACCGCACGTCGCCGGTCTCGGTCGCGACCTTCAGAGCGCGCACGACATCCGTCACGGGACCGCCTCCTCCGTTGGCGACGGTCCGGCCGCCATCGCAACGGCCGCCGTGGGCCTAGACGGCCTTGGCGCGGGCTTGGGCGGGCTCGCCGGGGGCTTGTAGACGAGGTTCACGGCGCCCGTCCCGAGGGTCACAGGCTGACCGACGATCACGTTCTCCGCGACGCCGTCGAGGTAATCGACTTCACCCTGGATTGCGGCCCGGAGGAGATGGTGGGCCGTAATCTCGAAGGCGGCCCGGGCTAGGACCGAGGACTTGCGCCCGGAGATTCCGTGCCGTCCGATCGCCTTGACATCGCCGTCGTTTGTCATCATGTCTGCCACGAGCATGATGTGGCGGATGTCGACGGTAAGCCCCTGCTCCTGAAGGGTGTTGTGGGCCTCGTGCACGATCGCGTTGCGGGCGGCCTCGATGCCGAGGACTTCGTGAATCTCCTGAATCGAATTCGTCGTCGTACGGCTCGCGTCGATGTACGGCAGTTCCAGGATCTTGGCGAGGTTCGAGCCCTCCGTGTAGATGACGTACGTGTCCCCGCGTTTCTTGAGGATGGCCCGACTGATGCCTTCGATTCCCTTGATCTTCGTCGACCGGACCTGCTCCACGATCCGCTGCAGCTTCTTGTAGGATGGCTCGCCAGCCTCGACAACGATTGCCCGGGCCTTCCGGTCCGATCCCCCGGCCGTGCGTCGGACCTCCTGGATCGTTGCGATCTTCTTCACCTTCTCCTCGATTTCCGGCCAGGTCACTCCGCGGGCCCGCATGCGATGCTCGTCGGGGAAGGCGACGATGCGCATCCGCTCGAGGTCCGTCTCGATGTCCGCGATGTCGTCCAGGATGGTCATCTCGATCTCCGTGGCGATTTTTCGCATACGCTCGAGGTCGCTGTGGCCCGACTTCACGTAAATCTCCATAATGGGGGTCGAAGGGACCCGCCGAGCATCCACGATCTCGATGAGGCGGGGGAGCCCCAGGGTCACGTTCATCTCTGCGACGCCTGCGTAGTGGAAGGTCCGCATCGTCATCTGCGTCCCCGGCTCCCCAATCGATTGGGCGGACACGATGCCCGCGGACTCGTTCGGGTCGACCCCGTGGGACGCGTATTTCGCGCATACCTTCGCGAGGACTTCGGTCAACCTCTTCCGGCTGATCTTCACTCCCTCCAGTTTCCGCGCGAGTTCGGCAACGACGGAACGGGGCAGGGAGCTGCCGAGCTCCGCGAGGCCCTCGAGGATCTCGCGCTCGGCCGCGGTGGGTGCCGGCGCCTTCGCGGGAATCTTCAGCGGGACCTCCGCCTCCGGTTCGGCGGCCGCGGGTTTCTTCCGAGCGCGTGCCGCCGGCTTCGGCTTCTCGGGCTTCTTCGTCGGGACGGGGGCCGGCGCTCCCAGCTTCTTGAGGACCTTGACCGCTTCCTTCTCGGGGATGAACTTCTTGAGCCGCTCGACCTTCGAGTGGCCGAGGCTCTCGAGGGTGAACCCCGCGTCCGCGAGGGTCTCGGAGGTCTTCTTCGAGATGCCGCGGTTGCGCAGGGCTTGGATCGTCGCGGCGCGGGCCATGGTTACTCCTCCGTCGAGGGCTCCTCCTCCTCGACCTCCATCTCCTCCTCCGAGAGCTCGACGTACATGTCCTTCTCCGTCAGCCCATAGGAGGCCATCTCCTGCTCACGCAAGCGCTCCTTCCAAGAGGGCTCCTCGCCGAGGACTTCCTGGAGGATGTCGTCGATGTCGACCGCCCGGCCTTGAACGCTTCGGGACGGGTCGATGCCGTCCTCCCCGAATTGGAATTGAATGATCGTGTTCGCGGTGTTCCGGACGGTGCCGTCCTCCTTCACCTTGAGGTCCTCGAGGGCGTTGATGAGCCGGCGCTGCATGTAGCCGGATCGGGAGGTCCGGACAGCGGTGTCCACGAGGCCTTCGCGCCCTCCCATGGAGTGGAAGAAGTATTCCGTGGGATGCAAGCCCGACTTGTAGGATGACTTGACGAAACCTTTAGCCTCGGCACCCAGGTCGCCTTTCCGGAAGTGCGGGAGCGTCCGGTTCCAGTACCCGCGGCTGAGCCGCTCGCCTCGCACGGCCTGCTGTCCGATGCAGCCCGCCATCTGGGAAAGGTTCAGCATCGAGCCTCTCGCGCCGGACCGGGCCATGATGACCGCACTGTTCTCAATCCCGAGGTGTTTGCCAGCGATCTGACCCGCCTGGTCCCGGGCGCGGCCGAGGATCTTCATCGCCTCGACCTCCAAGGTCTCCTCGAGGGACCGCCCTGGCATCTGTTCGAGCTCCCCACGCTTGTAGGCGCCCACGAGGCCCTCGACCTTCTCGCCCGCAGTCCGGAGGACGTCGGAGATCTGTTTCTTCGCCTCGTCCGGGATGTCCTCGTCGTCGATGCCGGTCGTGAAGCCCCGGATCATGATTGCGCCGATCGCGAGCTTCGTCGCCTTGTCGATGAACTCACGCGCGGCATCGGGCCCGTAGTCCCGGGCGAGCTTGTCGACGATCTTCCCCTTGAAGGCACCTACCGCGTTCTCATCGATGGTCCCCGAGACGATGGCCCCGTCCTTGATCACGACGAGGGAGTCCTCCTCCCTGAGCTCCTTGAGACCGATCTCCCCCTTCGGAGCGATCGAGGACTTGAAGGTCATGTTCAGCTCCTTCGGGAGGATCGCCGAAAAGAGTCGCTTCCCCGACCAGTACTCCTGGCCGCCCTTCTTGATGTCGGGTGTGGGGAGCCCGGTCACGTTGATCTTGCTGAGCATGTAGGTGACCTCCTCCCGCCCGAACTTGCTGTCCTTGTGGGTGAGGAGGAACGTCCCCGTGATGTGGTCGTGGATGCCCCCGATGACGGGCCCGCCAAACCGCGGCGAGAGGATGTGCTCCTGCACCCGCATGAGGACGCGGGCCTCGGCCCGTGCTTCCTCGCTCTGGAGCACGTGGAGGTTCATCTCGTCCCCGTCGAAGTCCGCGTTGTACGGCGGGCACACGGCGAGGTTGAACCGGAAGGTCTTGTGAGGCATCACGCGGACCTCGTGCGCCATCATCGACATCCGGTGGAGGGAAGGCTGTCGATTGAAGAGCACGATGTCTCCGTCCACGAGCTGCCGCTCGACCGTGTAGCCAAGCTCGACCGCCTCCGCAACGACCTCGGCGTTCTTGTCCGTGACTCGGATCCTTCGGCCGTCGGGGCGGATGACGTAGTTCACGCCCGGGAGGTACTCTCCGAGCACGCCGACGGCACCGGGGCCCCGCTTGACCCACTGCTTCACGATCTCGATGTTGTAAAACTGGACGCGCACGGGCACCGTCAGTTCCCGCGCGGCTTCGATGGGCACGCCCACCTCGTTGATCGAGAGCACCGGGTCCGGGGAGATCACGGTCCTCGCGCTGAAGTTCACGCGCTTGCCGGACAGGTTCGACCGGAACCGGCCCTCCTTGCCCTTGAGTCGCTGGACGAGGGTCTTCAGGGGCCGGCCTGAGCGGTGTCGCGCCGGCGGAATGCCGGACGTCTGGTTGTCGAAGTACGTCGTGATATGGTACTGGAGAAGCTCCCAGAGATCCTCGACGATGAGTTGGGGCGCCCCGGCATCCCGGTTCTCGCGCAGCCGCTGGTTGATCCGGAGGACATCGACGAGCTTGTGGGTGAGATCATCCTCGGATCGGTCGCCGCTCTCGAGGGTGATCGAGGGACGCACTGTGACGGGCGGCACGAGGAGGGCCGTGAGGACCATCCACTCGGGTCGCGCCACTTCCGGGTTGATCCCCAGGATGCGGAGGTCCTCGTTGGGGATTCGCTCGAGCCGCTCCCGGACCTCCTTGGGGGTGAGCTTGTGGCCGTCCTCGCGGAAGGTCGTGGGCTTGTCAAGCGTGATCTTGCCCTGCTCCTCGCCGCAATGGGGGCAGCGCTGGCGTTTCGTCGCCTCCCGCGCCGTCTCCTTCGTCACAAGGCCCACGTCGGAAAGGTCGCCGCCGAGTTCCTCAACCTGTTCCATCTCGGCCATGTATTCCAAGGCCTGTTGGCGGGTGAGCAGGAGCCGGCCGCAGCGTCGACACGTCGCCTGCAGGAGCTTCTTGATCTCCTTCACGTAGCCGACGTGGATCACGGGCATCGCCAGGTCGATGTGCCCGAAGTGGCCGGGGCAGTCGTCGACCTTGCCCCCGCAGGTCTTGCATCGAAGGCCGGGCTCGATGACTCCGAGGTGGGAGTCCATGAGGCCCATGTCGATGGGGAACCCGTCGTCGTCGTACGTGTCTGCGGTGATGATCTTCGTCGCGGACATCCGGCGGATCTCATCCGGGCTCAAGAGGGCGAACTTGATCGCGTGGATCCGCTTCGTGACCCCTCGGAGGGCCATCATTTGAGGTCCTCCAGTTGCAGGCGCATGGCGACGCCCAGGGACAGGAGTTCATCCAGGAGGAGCTTGAAGGCATAGGAGGTCTGGACGGGATAGATCTTCGACGTGTTCTCGCAGACGGGACAGCGGAGGTTCCCCTTGCGATCCTTGATCGCGAAGTGACCACAGTCGGCGTTGCCGCAGACGTACTGGACCGTGCCGTCGGACTCGTCGAGGAGGCGGTCCTTGATGACCATCGCGGCGCCATGGCCGATGAGACAGTCTCGCTCCATCTCTCCGAACCGCAGGCCTCCCTGTCGGGAGCGGCCCTCCGTGGGCTGACGGGTGAGGATCTGCACAGGGCCCCGGGATCGCACGTGGAGCTTCCCCGAGACCATGTGGTGCAACTTCTGGTAGTAGATGACGCCAATGAAGATCTCCGCGGGGATCACCCGGCCCGTTTTCCCGTCGTAGAGAATCTCCTTGCCGTTCGAACGGAACCCGTTCTCCTCCAGGGCCTTCCGGAGGGCCTCCTCGCGCTCGCCGCTGAACGGCGTGCCGTCGATGAATCGGCCTTCGAGGCTGGCGACCTTCCCTCCAATCGTCTCGAGGACGTGGGCAACGGTCATCCTGGAAGGAATCGCATGGGGATTGATGATGAGGTCCGGGATGATGCCCAGCGCCGTGAAGGGCATGTCCTCCTGGGGCGCGATGAGTCCGATGACGCCCTTCTGTCCATGGCGAGAGGCGAACTTGTCTCCGAGTTCGGGAACCCTCAGGTCGCGGACCTTCACCTTCGCGAGCTTGGAGCCGTTCTCGCTCTCCGTGAGCATGACGGAGTCGACCCAGCCACTCTCCCCGTGGCGCACGGTGACGGATGTCTCCCGCCGCTTCTGGGGCGTCAGGAAGTCCGTCTCCTCTTCGAGGAAGCGTGGCGGGCTCGTCTTGCCGATGAGGACCTCCCCGCCGTTCACCTGGACCTCCGGGGAGATGAGGCCGTCATCCGGCGTGAGGCTCGCGTAGGAAAGATCCGCCCGAGCCCCGCGGACGTCCGGGGAGGGAATCTCGAAGTGGTCCTCCTGGCCGCCGGGATAACGACGTTCCTCGGCGCGGTAGGTACGCATGAAACTTGAGCGGCCGAGGCCGCGCTCGATGGACGCCTTGTTCATGATGATCGCGTCCTCCATGTTGTATCCATGGTAGGACATCACGGCGACGACGAAGTTCTGCCCCGCGGGGCGCTCGTTGAAGGCGACGTACTTCATGGACGCGGTCTGGACGAGGGCCATCTGGGGATAGTGAAGGAGGTGGCCCCGGGTGTCCGGGCGTAGCCGGTAGTTGCTCGAGCCAAGGCCGAGGGACTGCTTCGCCATCCCGGCCCCCATCGTCACGCGCGGCGACGAGTTGTGCTCGGGATAGGGGACGAGGCCGGCGGCGACGCCGAGGATAACCTGGGGATCGAGCTCGAGATGGGTTGTGTCCTTCGTGACCAGGGACTTCACGCGGAAGCTCCCGTGGCAGTACTCGCACTCGAGCTCCGCCTCGTCGTCCCGGCTGCCCATGTTGACCCAGGTCACGTCGTCGCGACTGAGGGGATGCTTGCACGACTTGCAGCGGCTCGGGACATCGTATGGGTAGACGGCGATGTAGGTGTCCTCCTCCTCTTCGGCGTCGATCCACTCCACGACCCCGTTCCGGAGGAAATCGGAGAAGCGGACCCGGCCCAACCGGAGGTCCTCGAGATGCTTCCGCGTGACCTGGACGTGACCGTCTCTCACGACAAGGAGGGGACGGCGGATTCGGCCCTCGTCGCAGTTGATGATGATCTCGCCCATGTTGTCGTCGTAGCGGACGTTCACCTCGTGGCTCAGCAGGCCGGACCGGCGACGCTCACGGATTTCCGAGACGAGCATCCCTGGGTCCTCGTGCAGTCCCACGAGGTCTCCGTTCACGTAGACCCGCGTATACTGGGTCTGCTGGCCCTTGACCTGCTTCGTCCCGAGGTCGGCCAAGAGGAGCTTCACCTCCTCCTCCGGGAATCCCTCCGACACATCGATCATGAGGGCGCAGTTCTTGACGAGCCCGCAATTCTGGCCTTCGGGCGTTTCGTTGGGACAGAGTCGCCCCCACTGGGTCGGATGCAAGTCTCGGGCTTCGAAGTGGGGCTGGGAGCGAGTGAGAGGGGACGTGACGCGGCGGAGGTGGCTCAAGGTGGAGACATTCGAGGTCCGGTCCAGGAGCTGGCTCACGCCCGCCCGGCCGCCAACCCAGTTCCCCGTCGCAAGGGCGTGAAGCAGCCGCTGGGTCAAGAGGTCGGGCCGAATCGCGGAAGCAATCTTGAGTTCGCGACGCCTCGCATAGGACCGCTCGAGCTGGTACTTGAGATCCTTCATCAGGTTCGCGAAGGCGACCCGGAAGAGGTCCTCCATGAGATCCCCTGCGAGCTTGAGCCGCTTGTTCGCGTAGTGATCTTTGTCGTCCTCCCTCCGCAGCCCTACGGAGAGCTCCAAGATCGTGCGGGCCACGCGGCCCAGGAAGATGGCCTTCTTGATCCGGTCCTCGCGGGTGTCGCCCAAATGGGGGAGTAGCGAACGGTCGAGGATA
>Ga0073934_10004490_pt1 | contig 23122 bp, 22 predicted proteins | sample LarsenN4metaG_FD_76834 | JGI IMG/M metagenome (GOLD analysis project Ga0073934, IMG submission 76834) | Hot spring sediment bacterial and archeal communities from British Columbia, Canada, to study Microbial Dark Matter (Phase II) - Larsen... ...
GCGCCAGGTCATTCTTGTCCATGACAATGACGGTGAGCGGCCGCTCCGGCCGCCAAACGAAGCGGTCTATCAAGCTGCGCGCGTCCGCGCGCTCTCCCGACAAGGGCGGCGCCAGCAAAACGAAGATCGGCGCTGGCCTCGCCTCGCGCATGGGCGCGTGGATGCGATTGCGGCGCGAAGACTTGCGCATCATCGTCGCGTCAGGCGCCGCCGGCGCAATCGCCGCGGCGTTCAACGGGCCATTGACCGGCGCCTTCTACGCCTTCGAACTCGTGCTTGCACAATATGCGATTGGGTACGTCGCGCCGATCATGACCGCCTCGATCGTCGCAACCATCGCGATGCACGCCTTGGGCGGCGCGCCATTCACCGTGTCGATCAACGCCACGCGCGGCGTCTCGGCCGGGGACTTCCCATGGTTCATGCTGTTGGGCGCGGTGTGCGCCGGTATCGGCATTCTCTGGATGCGCGCCTTGCCACTCGCCGAGCGTCTGTTCACGGCGACCAAGGCGCCGCGCATGACGCATCCAATCATGGGCGGTCTTTTGGTTGGCGCCATCGCCATGGTCAGCCCGCAAGTTCTCTCAGGCGGTCACGGCGCTCTGGAGCTTGGACTCTTCGCCGAGTTAAGCATCGTCGCTGTTCTCACGCTCGCGGCGCTGAAAATCATCGCCTCGACCATTTCGCTCGGCGCGGGCTTTCGAGGCGGCTTGTTCTTTTCCTCGCTTCTGGTCGGCGCGCTGCTCGGTCGCGCGGTCGCGATGGGTATTGCCGCGCTTTGGCCAGAAGCAGCGCCGGACCTGACAGCATTCTCGCTTGTGGGCATGGGCGCGCTCGCCGCCGCAGTAATCGGCACACCGCTGACGATGTCGTTTCTGGTGCTTGAGACGACGTCCGACTATGCCCTCACCGGCGCGGTGCTCGCGGCTTCGATCACGAGCAATCTCATCGCACGGGAAACCTTTGGCTATTCGTTCTCGACCTGGCGCTTCCATTTACGCGGCGAAACCGTCCGCAGCGCGCACGACGTCGGTTGGGTGCGCGAGTTCACCGTCGATCGACTGATGCGCACGGACCCCGCAACCGCGTCCAAGGATCTCAGCGTCGGCGATTTTCAAGCCGCGTTTCCACTTGGCGCACGCCAGCGCGTCGCGCTGGTCGATGGCGAGAATAGATTTTATGGCATTGTTGTCGTCGCCGAGGCCCACACCGAGGGCCTGATTGATGCAACGCCGGTGCTGACGCTTGCACAATCGTCCGCGGCAGTCCTGTTGCCGCACATGACGATCAAAGACGCCATGCACGTTTTCGATGAAACCGAGAGCGACACGCTTGGCGTCGTTGATGGTCGCGATACCTTCAAGCTTCTTGGCACACTGAAGGAGAGCTACGCGACGCGGCGCTATGCCGAGGAAATGGAGAAGGCCCAGAACCTCGCGCTCTAGAAGAGCGCTGGAGGCCTGCTCTGCGCGACGCAAGGTCAATAGGTGATCTCTCTCCTCCATCAACCGCGAGCGCTGGGATGGAGAAGGCTACCGTGCGCTACTAAGTTGAATACCCCAAGGACGGCGCCAACAATGCTTCCGTCTGCCACGGCGACCAGCCTGATTTCATCGGGCGGATCGGTAGTGTGCAGGGCCCCATAGCGCACGTCATTGCCGTCAGCCCCAGAGACGTTTGCCGCCGGCCTTGGCGATCTCTGCGGCAAGCTCTTCCACCATCTCACCTTTGTCGGCGGCGCGGAGGCCCTGCCCCTCCAATTCCATGGTGTGGAACGAAGCGGCGAGCTGCTTCTGTGCGGCGGACGTGGCCGCCTCTTTGACCATCGCTTCGAGGCTTCGATTGGGGACCAGCGCATAGACGAGGGTGCAATCGAGCGCTTCGGCGGCGCGCCTCAAGGTGGCGAGCGTGATGGCGCCTTTCGCTTCGTTCTTCTCAAGTTCGGAGAGGCTGGCGGGGCGGATGCCGAGGCGGCGGGCCAATTGGGCACCGGTGAGGCCCAGGGCGTCGCGAAGCGCGCGGACCCAGCCCATGGGGGGCGCGGCCCCAAGGCCGGCAAAGGCTTTGAGGCGCTCGTCGAGCCGACGGCGGGCCAGGGTCGGGGCGGTTTTCACAGGGTATAACCTTATTCGCGAGGCATTTAAGATAGGTTATAGCCTGTCTACATGCAATCATTTCTATGGCTATAGCCTGTCAGTTTGATCGCTCTGGGCGTCGCCGCCTGCGGCGGCCGGGCGCTTGTGCTGACGCACGAAGCCGCGCCGAGGCGAACTTGCGGGCGCGTCTTCACCCTTTCGGGCTGCGATCCCTGACGCGCTTGCCCGGCCATCGTGCGCGCCGGCGTCAAGGGACGGCTCCGCCTCTTCGCCCTGGCCGCCGGCTTGCGCGCGATGGCGGCGCTGAGCGTGTCGGGACGTGGGAGCCACGTCCCTTCTTCAGTCGACCTCGCGCCCTGCTCGGGCCGAGGTCGAACATGGGAGCATGCCTGCTCAAAAAAGATCGCGCTGGCGTTCGTCCGGACGGCGCGTGCGCTTGATGCGTTTGGGCTGGGGGCGCGCCTTGGCCAATATAGCGATGCGTTTGGAGCGTTGCCGCTCCTGCTCGAACTTGCCGCGCCCTGCAAACTGCATCAGCGCATCCTCAAGTTTGCCGAGATCGGCCTTCCGCCAGAACACCATGTTGCGGACAATGACCGGCGCGGGAAAACCCGGAAGGCTGCTGCGTCGCGCACGCCAGAGCGTGGCGAGGCTGACGCACAAATCGTCCGCCACCACTTTCTGCGGCACCAGATCAGGCGGGACCTTCATCGTCTCCGGTCTTCCCGATAGGGCCGCAGCTCGATGTCGCGCGTCACCAGCAGGCGCACTGAACCCCCAGCACGGATGCGGATGGTGGGTCTCACACCGAGTTCGCGATCGACGATGCGGCCGCCGGTGCGCGCCGCTTCGGATGCGGCGGCGTCGCCGACGCTTTGCGCGAACGAATTTTCATCATCGTCCTCCGCATTGTCGGCGATCACGCTGATGATGGCGGAAAGCCCAATGGCGCCAGCGAGACGATCCAGATGATTGTCGACGCGGTCGCGCAGACCTGCCGCGCCTGTGGGATCGCTCCCCTCCATGCCGTGCAGGGAAATGCTCCAGCCATTGGGAAAGATGAGACGGTTCCAGACCAGCACGAGCCGGCGTTCGCCGTAGGAGGTATCGGCGTCATACGTGCCGATGAGCCGCGCTCCCTGCGGGATCAGCAAATGCGCGCCGCTGACGCTGTCATAGACATTGGCCGTGACCTGGGCGATGGCGCGCCCCGGCTGCTCCGAATTGAGTTCTGTGATGAGCGCGGCCGGGATCACCGCGCCCGCCATCAATTCATAGCGCGAGCGCGGCGGCATCAGCCGCGCATCGAGACGCACTTCTCCCTCATCGGCAACCGCCGACGCAGAGGCGCGATTGCGGCCGTCAAAGATGATCGGCGAGGCGCGCGCCAAAGCCTGCGGATCGGGCGGCGCCTCACGCGCGCTTGCAGCGCCGCCGCCACCAGGCGGACCTACCCATGCTTCATCAGCCGGCGGGTCAAGCGCGGCGGCTTGTGGCGGGCCGTTCTCGCCCCAGAGCATGTCGCGCGGCGCGTCGAGTTCAGCGCGCGGCAGATCGCCCGCTGCATACTGCCCCGATGCGTTGCGGATCGATTCCGGCGGACCGCCAGCCGCCGCTTGCGCGTCCGCCTGGCGCACATCGCGATCGGGCCGCTCGCTCAGACCGATGAAGAGCGCGAGCGTGACGATGGAAGCGGCGATGATCGCGCCCGCCATCAGTACCTTGCGCGAGAGCCGGCGCGGACTCGGCGGACGCGCGCGGATCGAAAGATCGGGCGCTGGTTCCGGCGCTTGCGTCTCATAGGCGGTCACGGCCGTCCTCCGAGGCGCGCGGGCCGGCGCTGCTGCGGTGCTCTTTCGCGCTCGATGCGCACGATCGTGGGCGCGCGCGTGCCGAGGCGCAGTTCAGCGACATCGAAGACGCGATCGACCATGTAACGCTGACCCTGCACGCGATAATTCACGAGTTCGGCGCCCTCGCCGGTGATGACGAAGAGCGGCGGGAGGTCCGATGATGCGACAGCCTCCGGCATTTCAATCCAGGTGCGCCCCCCGTCGTCGAACACCCGCGTCGGCATCCAGTTCGGTCTGGCGCCGCGCGTGGCGCGGACGCGGTAGCCGAAGTTCAACGCATCGACACTTGCCATCTGCGCTTCTTCTTCAACCGGATAACACCACGCGATCTGCGCGGAATAAGCCGAGCCTGCCTGCGCGATCGCTTCGATCGTGTAGGTGCGCCTGTCAGTGACCAGGACGATATTGGTGCGAAGGCCCGTCGTCTGCGGCTTCACCAGCACGATGGTGCGGCCGTCGATCCCGGTTTCTGCGCTCGTCTCCTGCACCATCCAGCGCGAGGTATCGCCTGCGGCGACATCGCCCAGGCTTTCGCCAGGCTCTAGCAAGATGGCGGAGATGAAGCTCGGGCTCGTGTAGAGCTCGTAAATGGCTCCCGGCGCATAAGTGTAGATCTGACGGGCCTGCGTGAAGCTTGTCGTTTCCGGCCGCTGGCGCGCAGCTTCATTGGCGCGGGCGAGCAATTCGGTTGGCGTGGGATCGCGCCTGCCGCGACGCGATTGCGGCGCATCGGCCGCGGGGGCGCTCAAGGCGGGACACTGATCGGCGACAACATCCTGCGCCATGGCCGTTGAGGGCGACAGCATCAGCGCCAGCGACAGGCCCGCGAACATGAAACGCATCATCGCACCCGGCTCCAGCTGAATTCGGAGATGAGAAGCCCCAGCGGATTGCTGGCGATCTCATCGGCGGTGCGCGGACGGCGCGTGGTGACGGTGAAGACGCCGCTATAGGCCTCGCCATCTGGCGATCCGGTCGCGTTGGTCTCTCGCTCGATCCAGCTCACTTCCCAGGATCGATCCGAGCGCTGGATGATCGAGCGGATATGGACGGTGCGTCCGACGCGCCCCAGACTGAGGAAGGGATCATCAGCGCGAGCAATCTCCGTCAATTGCGCCGCCGCCTGCGGCGTCAGGAATTTGTACGCCTCCAGCCAGTTCTCGCGCAGCACCACGCCATCGGTCGGCAGCGCACGCACGAGACGCACGAAGCGGCCAAGATGATACGCGGTCTGCGCTTCGGTCGCGCGCCACTCGCCGCTGGCGGCGCGCACATTCAGGACCTGGCCTTCGGGCGAGACTTCGACGACATGCACAAATGTGCGGCTTTGCAGCGCCACGATCGTCAGCGCGAGCGCAAGACCTGCGGACAAGAGAAGTCCCGCCATCGCCATCAGCCGCCAGGCGCGCGCGGAAATGACTGCCGCGCCCATGCGCCGGTCCCATTCCTGGCGCGCGCGCTTGTAGGGCGTGTCGGGTTCGTCGCCGGCATAGGACTGCGCCGGCGCCGTGAACGGCGTCCTCATGACTTACTTCCTCCAGAAGGCGGCGTTGCCGGCGGCGGCGGTGGCGGCGGCTTCATGCCGGCATAATTGATGGCGGGCCGCGCAGCGCCGCCGGCGCCGCCGCCCGAAAAGCGGCGTCCTGCCGATTTCGCGCCGCCCCCGATCAGTCTTGCGCCGCCGACGGCGAGTTTCGTGGCGTTTGTAACGAAGGCCGTCGTGCCGGCGACACCAAGCACGGTGGTAACTGCGGCAGCGCCGGCGACAGCGGGACCCGCAAGATGCGGCTGACCCTGGACGACCTCGCTCGCAAGAATCGGCGCGAACCAGGAGAGCGCCAACACGGTGGCGCCGAACAGAAGCACATTGAGCACGCCGCCGGCGTCGAGGGTGAAGGTCGCGGGTAGTGTGTTGACGAACGTGATCGAGACGGAAGCGACGAAGGCCAAAACGAAGAGACGCATGGCCGAGCCCACTACCCAGCCGAGCGGGCGCTCCGCCACCCAGGCGGTGCCGTTGAACACGCCCCAGGGCAACGCCACGAACGCGACCAGGCTTCCGAGCTTGAACGCGATCAGCACCACGAAGAGCTGAAGCGCCAGCACGAAAAAGCCGAGCATGACGAAAAAGGCCGCGAGGAAGATCGTCATCATCGCGAAGAAGTCAGTGATGATGTTCATGCCCTCGGCGAGCGCGGCGGTGCGGCCGAAGAGTTCGACGCCGATCTGCCCGACGCGGCCGGGATTGTGCAGCTCAGCCATGGTGAGCCCGCCCCCGCCCGCGCGCAGGCCAAGCATGGCGCCCGATTGATTGATGGCGGTGGCGAGGAAATTCCAATTGTTGATGAGGAAGGCGAAGAACGAAACGAACAGCACTTTGCGGAAAAAGGGCGCGAGCGGCGCCTCCTGCGCCAGCGCCCATTGCGCGCCGGCGAGCACGATCGAAATGACGATCAGCGCGTTGAGCACATAGGTCACATCGCCCTGGATCAGACCGAAGCCCGAATTGGCGACGGCCAGAAACTGATCCAGGAAGGAATTGACCGATGACGGATCCATCGTGCGGCGCCCTCGCTTAGAACGCCGTGCGCGCGGGCGTCAAAGTCCCGGAACTCTCTGTCGGGAACGCACGCCGCTGAATCTCGCGGGCACGGTCTTCGCGCGCGATCCGCTCAAGGCGCTCGGTTTCAAGCGCGCGACCCTGCGCGATGAGCAGCGCGTGTATCTCTGTAAGCTGCGACGCCTGAATCCCTAGGAGCTGGTTGCCGGCCTGGATGGCGCCGGTCTGGCCTTCGGCGCCGCCTGACGATTGCAGCGCCCGATCAATGGCGCCTTGCGTCCGTTCGATCGAGGCTGCGGCGCGCGCTTCTGCCTGCATGGCTCGCTCTAGCGCAGCACGACTCTCCGCCATCCAGCGATCGGATTGACCGACAATGTCCTCAAGTTCGAACTCTTCCCAGGTCTCGGGATAGAGCGTGCGGAGATCATCGCTCAATTGATCGACCTGGAATGCGAGGCCCTGCGCGGCGGAGAAGAGCTGCCGGGCTTCACCGATCGATCGAGACAGTTCCGGGCTGAGCTGAAGCGGGTTCGTGCGCAGCATCGCCGCCGCCTGCTCAATCTGGCGGATCTGGTTGTTGATCTGCTCCAGCGCACGCGTCGCCTGCAGCAGGTTCTGCGCGAGATTGGTCGGATCGAACACGGTGATCGCATGTGCACGGGGCGCTGGCGCCAGCACGAGCGCCAACGCGGTCAAGCCCGCACAGAAAACACGTAAGATTCTTTCTTGCATATCCATCCTCCTATTCCGCCGCCACGGCGACGCGCTTGCTCGGTATCGATGGCGCGTGTTCGCGTCTGAACCGGCGAATGGCGTCGGCTGCTTCGCGCTGACCGCGCAGGTCCAGCCATGCTTCAGCGAAAACGCCCGCGCCCTGTTCAGCGAGCACGCGGTCCATCAAGGTGTGATCCTCGGGCCGGGACGCGCCGACAAAGGCGAGCGCCGCTGGCCCAAGCCCCAATTCAAACAGCCGGCAGCCGTCGCGGCTGACGAGGTAATAGTCGCGCTTTGGCGTCGCCGACGCGATGAGATCGATCTGGCGGCCGTTCAAACCCAAAGCCGCATAGAAGGCGCGTGAATGCGGCTCGCGCGCGCGGTCGTTCGGAAGGTAGATCCGCGTCGCGCACGCTTCGATGATGGTGGACGCTATGCCTGAGTGTTCGACATCAGCCAGCTCCTGGCTTGCAAACACGACGGCGACGTTGCGCTTCCTCAGCGTCTTCAGCCAATCCTGTATCTGCGCCGCAAAGAATGCGTCCTTGAGGAAGAGCCAGGCTTCATCGAGCACAAGCAGGGTCGGACGCCCGTCGAAGCGTTTCTCCAGCGCGTGAAAGAGCGCGCCAAGGACCGCACCCGCCGCTTGCGGACGGCGCAACACATCATCCATCTCAAACGCCTGGACCGGCCCATAGCCCAAGGTCGATCGGTCATGGTCGATGAGCCGGCCGTGCGCGCCCGCCTGAGTGAAGGGATGAAGCGCTTCGCGGACGTCCCTATTCTGCATCAAAGCTGAAAACAAAGTCAGCGTCCTGTCCTCGACCGGCCGGTCAGCGAGCAATTCGAGAACGCGCCACACTTCCGTGCGCACTTCAGGTGTCACGCTCACATTGGCCGAGGCGATGAGACCGACGAGCCAGTCCTGCGCCCAGGCGCGTTCGTCCGGCTCCTGCACGTGTTCAAGCGGCTGCAAGCCCAGCGCATCGGCCTCGCCAAGATCGAAGAAGTCGCCGCCGAGGCCAAGAATGGTCGCGCGGCAGGAGCGCCCCTTGTCAAAGAGATAGATTTGCGCGCCCGCGGGATGACACGCGGCGTAGCGCAGCCATTGCGCCGCCAGAGTCGCGAGCAGAACCGACTTGCCCGCGCCGGTCGGCCCGACAATCATGGTGTGACCGAGATCGCCAACATGGAGATCGAGCCGGAACGGCGTTGCGCCATCCGTCGCCGTGAGCATGAGCGGGGGACCATTCAAATGGGCGTTGCGATGCGGCCCGGCCCATACGGCGCTAAGGGGCAAGAGGTGCGCGAGACTCGGTGAAAGCAGGATCGGCCGGCGCGCGTCCGCGTAGGTCTGTCCCGGCAGAGAGCCGAGCCAAGCTTCGACGGCGTTGACGGATTCCACTTGTGTGACGAAGCCCAATCCATCGGCGATCTGCTGAATCTGGCGCACGGCATCGTCGGCCATGTCCTCGCTTGGATCGGCGACGGTGATGGTGAGCGTTGCAAAGCCCGCGCTCACGGCATCGGCGCCGAGTTCTTGCAGCGCGGTGTCGGCGTCGGCGGCCTGGTTGGCGGCGTCATTGTCGACGAGCAGCGCTTCTTCTTTGAAAAGCGCCTCGCGCAAAAGGGTCAGAAGGCCCTTGCGTTTCGAGAACCAGCGCTTGCGTGTTTTCTCCAACTCGCGGCGCGCCTCTTCCCGGTCGAGCGGAATGAAGCGGCTCACCCAGCGATAAGAGATCGCGAGCCGATTGAGCGCATCGAGAAAACCCGGCTCCGTTTCCGTCACGAAGCTGCGCACAGAGATGACGCGCAAATGATGGCGGCCGAGACGCGGCGCGAGCCCGCCCACGAGCGGCGCATCGGTCAAGAGCGCGTCGAGATGAAAGGGCGTGTCGGGCTTGGCCACCCGATGGGGACGATCGGACACACAAGCGTGCAGATAGGTCAGCGTCTCCTCGTCATCGAGCCAGCGCGCTTCAGGCGCGAGCGTCTCCATCAGGGCGAGAATCTGATCGGTCTCGTTGGTGAAGCGGACAAGATGTTGGCGATAGTCGACGGCGGATGCGGACGCACCCGGCCAATTCTGAGCGCCCTCGAACAGAAAGCTTTCCAATCTGGTCTGACGCTCTGCCGGCGGGAGCCAGGTCAGCGTGAAGAAATAGGCGCTCTCGAAACGCGCGCCCGCGGCCTCGAATACGGCGCGGCGTTCTTCATCGATGAGCCACGACAAGGCATCGGGCCACGCTGCATCGGGATAGCCCGGCGCGGGCGCGCGTCGGGCCTCGACATGGAAACACCAACCCGAGCCCAATCTGCGGAACGCGTTGTTGAGGCGCGCCGATGCGCCCATCAGTTCAGCCGCCGTCGAAGAATCAAGATCGGGACCGCGAAACCCCATGGTGCGCTGAAAGGCGCCGTCCTTGTTGAGGACCACGCCCGGCGCGATCAACGCGGCCCAAGGGAGGAAATCGCTGAGCTGCGTTCCGGACTTCTTGTAAGGGCGCAAATCCATCATCGAGATGCGACCTCACGATCCGAAATAGTGAGGCTTGGCCATGTGGCGCGGCCAAGTGTCGAGAAACCAGGGATCGCGCGCAGCGGCCCAGGCAGCGGCGCCCTGCAACACAGCCCACAACGGGAAGGCGATGAAGGGCTGTTGCAGACCAAAGCCTATCGCCGCGCCAATCGTTGCGTTGAGGATGGCGAAGTTGCGCGGCACGCCGCCCATCAGGATCGGGCGCGTGAGCGAGGTTCGAAGCGGGATGCGATAGCCCTCGGGCTCTGCATCGGGGGCGGGCGACATGGGGATCATATCACCGCGCCGCCAGCGAAACCGAAGAAGTCGAGGAAGAACGACACCGCCGCGAACATGATGGCGATGCCCAACCCGACGAAGGCGAGCTTCCTGACCCCGCCGCCGCCTTCGGAGAAGATGATGGTGACGCCGGCGATAACGATGGCGATGACGGCGGCGGCGCGTGCGACAGGACCGGTGATGGAATCGACGATTTGTTCGAGCGGTCCCTCCCACGGCATGCCGGAACCGGCGGCGTAAGCAGGCGAAGCGCATGCAAGCAGCGCTGCCCCCAATGCCGCGATGCGCAAAACACGATTTGACTTCATGCTCCCTCTCCCCGGACATCGTCCGCTTCCAGAATTTCGGTGATGACGCGCCCGCCTTCGCGGCGGGCGATGAAGACGATGATGTCGACGGCGCTGGCGATGAGACGCTTCGGCGGCGTGGCGCGCGCCTCCATGCAAAGATCTTCCAGCCGCATCAGGGCGTCGGCCGCGGAATTGGCATGCAGCGTCGGGAGCCCGCCCGGATGACCGGTGTTCCAGGCTTTGAGGACTTCAAGCGCTGCGCCATCGCGCACTTCGCCGACGACGATGCGGTCTGGCCGGAGCCGGAGCGTCATCTGCACCAGGTCGCGCATATTGATCGGTGGATCGGTGCGCTTGGTCAGCAGCTGAACCGCATTCGGGCTTCCACATTGCAGTTCGGCGGTGTCTTCGAGGATGACGACGCGGGAAGACAAGAAAGGCGCTTCCGACAAAAGCGCATTCAAAAGCGTCGTCTTGCCCGAGCCCGTGCCGCCCGCGACGATGATGTTGCGCTTGGCGGCGACTGCCGCCGCCAGCATTTCGGCCTGAGCGAGCGTTGCGATGCCGCCCTCAACATAATCGGCGAGCGTATAGATAACGCGCGGCCGCTTGCGGATGGCAAGCACCGGCGCCTCTACAAGCGGCGGCAGCAAGGCCTGCACGCGCGCGGCGCTGTCTGGCAGGATCGTCTGCAATGACGGGTGCGCCTCGCCGACGATTTCACCGGCCTCATGCGCCAGGAGACGGATCGCGGCTTCGCGGTCCTGCGGCGACAGCACGTGCGGCGTTGCGACTAGCCCAGCGCCAATTTGATCGAGCCACAGCCGCCCGTCCGCATTGATGAGCGCTTCCACTACGTCCGGCGCATCGAGCGCATCGGCGATCGCGGGCCCGAGCGCACGCGCAAGCGCTGATCGCCGGCGCGCGGTGACGAGCGGGATGGCGCCTGTGCTCACGCCCTCACCTCCCCGTTGGCATCTGCAAATGCGCCCACTTGCGCGGACTCCAACGAGAACGCCGCGCCCAGGGATTTTCCCGGCGCCAGCGCTTGCGCGACGAAATCGAGAAAACGCTCGAAGCGCGCCTCGGCGCTCGCGGCTGCGTCCTCTTCAAGGTGCTCGTCGATCGGCGGATTGTGCTCCAACCAGACCCGGACAAAGAGCAACACGATCTCTTTGAGAATGAGACTTTCGCCGATCACCTTCTCAAGCCGCGCATCGACACGCGAAAGCTGACGGCGCGCGCTTTCCTCAATGACGGCATTGGTCGCTTCGCCGCGTTCGAGCCGGGCTTTGAGCGCCTCCAGCACAATACTCGATTCCGAGCGGTGCTGGTCGCGCGCTGCCTTACGTACCTTGGCGTCCAGGGTCGGCGGCAGATAGACGGTGAGCTTGCGCGCGGCCATCGCTTAGATTCCCTTCGCCTGACGCCGGCGCCGCGGCGCCTCCGCCGGCGGCGTCTCAGCGGCCGCAGCCGATGGAGCCACGACGCTCGCGGGATGCGGCAATGCCGTTCCATCCGCGTCGCGAAATGCCGCCATGGCCGCATCGGAGATTTTGGCGGGCCGCGTGCGTCTCGCTTTCGCGCAATTCCCACACTTCTCCCGCCATCTCCGCGATGCGCTTGGCGGTGTCGTTGTCGGCGGCCGAAAACGCCGTGACGATATGGACGTTGTCGAGAATGACATTCTCACGGCCATAGGCCTTGGTCAGATGGTTAAGGCTCTGCGGTCAGATGGTTAAGGCTCTGCGTGACCAGGAAAGCCTTCAAGCCATAGCCCGCCATCGCGCCCATCATCGTCTCGAAGAAGGGCATGCGGCCGAGCATGGGAAATTCATCGAGCACGAGGATGAGGCGGTGGCGCTTTGGCCTTCCTTGCGCGTCCTTCTCCTGATGCTCCATCAGCGCGCGGGCGAACTGATTGATAACAAGACGCAAGAATGGCATGAGCCGCAGCGCGTCCGAGGGCGGCGGCTGCAAATAGAGCGTGACGGGTTTGGGTCCGCACATCAGGTCGCCGATGCGGAAGTCCGACGTGGCCGTGTTACGCGCGACGATTTCATCCGCGAACAGGCCGAAGAAGCTCTGCGCCGTCGCCTTCACACCGCTTTGCAGACGCTCCTCGCCGGCGAGAAACGATTCCGCAGCGTGCAACACTTCGGGATGCACTTCCGGTTGGTTGGTCGTGGACCCAAGCCGATGCAGGGTCGACTTCATCTGCTGTGCGGTGGCGTCGAGGTCGCGCAGCTTTTCGCGCACGACCGCGAGCGTCTTGCGCTCCGGCGGCTCGGCATAGAGCACGTGCAGAATGACGCCGACAAGGATGGTCTTGGCCGAACGGTCCCAGAAATCCTGATGTCGCCCATCGCCCTGCGGATCGACCAGGATCTCGACGATGTTCTGGACGTCGCGGACTTCGTTTGGACCCTTGCGCACTTCATGCAGCGGATTGAACGAGGCGGAGTCCAAGCGCGTGGGCGCCAGGCGCAGCACCGGCCCCAGGCTCTCGCGAAAGCCCGCCGTGCCTGGAAAGCGATGGCGCGCATCGCCGTCAGCGAGTTCGCCTTTGACGTCGAGCACGAGCGCGGAATGCGGCCACGCCAGAAGCGTCGGCACGACCTGGCCCCTGCCTTTCCCGGATCGAGACGCGCCAATGAGAAGTTGATGCTCCGGACCGTCGAAGCAAAGGATCTCGCGCCCAAATTTGCCGAGCACAGCGCCCGTATCGGCAAAGAGCCCCGCGGCCTTCGCATCGTCCGCCCCGCCCCATGCCTTGGCGCCAAACGGTTTGACGCCGAGCTTGCCGCGCGCGGCAATGACAACGGGCAAGAGCGCGAGCACGAAAGCGCCGAACACGATGAGGCGCGCGACCGAGAAGGGCTTCGGAAACGCCTCCGCATGCGCACTGGTCCAGGCCAGAATCGACCAGGGCGCATAGATTGGCTCGTCGCCGAACATCAGAAGCGGCGCGCCCAGCGCACGCTGATGGGCGAACACGTCGGCAATAAAGGCGGTGGCGAGCCAAAGCCCGGTGAGCGCGATCAGCGCCGAACCCAGCAATGCGATTCCCGCCCGCCGCATAAGCGAATGGCCTCGACCGAGAGCACGGGCCCATCCCGCGCCTGTCGACGAAGGGTCATGCTGACCTTGCGGCGCGGTGAATCCGATGCGCGCATCGCGTGCATGCCGCCCAAACCAGGACGGGCGACTACTCGTGCAGCCAATTCACATTCAGGCTGTCGCATGCGCATTCAATGCAACGCCGCGATGCTCCGCGCGCATCACGTTCACTGGCTGCGGCGTGTCGGCGCAGCGGCGAATGCACGGTGTGCGGACGGTGAATTTAGCGCGTGCGGCGAGTTGCACGAACGCGCGCGGCGCGCTGGTTAACGAGCGTGTGCGCGAGCGGCTTCAGAGTGCGCTAATTTTGCTCGCCTGAACAGAGCAAAGGATGCGGGCTCTTCTCCTTTGCCGTGCGCAATCCGGGCAGCATATCAACCGATTTGATGAACCCGTTCTCAGGATCGAGACGCTCGCGCAATCCATCCCAGGCCGACACCGATCGCAATGCCGTCTTCAGGATGTAGTCGAAACGACCGGCGACACTGTGCGCCTCCATGACTTCCGGCGCCGCGCGCAAGGCGGCTTCAAAATCCTCGCGCCGCTTGTGAGCCCGGCGGCGCAATTTGATGCTGCCCCAGAGCATCGACCAGGACGCGAACATGGTCTCTTCGGCAAGCGCGACATAACCCTTGATCGCGCCGCCCTCCTCCAGGCGGCGCACGCGCTTCAGGCATCCGCTCGCCGACAGGCCAAGCGAGCGCGCCAATGCCTGGTTCTGAATGTGCGCGTCTTCCTGCAGCCGGCGGAGAAGCTCAAGGTCGACATGGTCGAGACGCGCCCCGCTAGGAGCGTAAAGCTGTGGTCTCGAACGCCACTGCTCACTCATTCCCCTAACCGCGCATCGCCGATCACTCGCCGCGCGCGGGCAGCGCCTTCGCATTCAGTCGTAGAGACCCCATGGCCTGATCTTAGGACCACGACTCAAGGAACGCACAACGCCTCGATCAAAAACGGGCCCCTATTCTCGAAGGCCCATCTGAGCCGCTCGCCGAATTCACGCGAATCCGAACAACGGACGCTATCGACGCCCATGGCGGTCGCGAGGCTGCAATAATCGATGTTCGGTGAATCTAAACTGAGCAGGTCTCGACCCGCTGGGCCAAGCTCACTTTTTCCCATTCTGGCGAACTCAAAGCGCAAGATCTCATACGAACGGTTAACGGCCACGACCACTACGACATCGAGGTTCAAACGAGCGATCGTCCAAAGCGCTTGAGCTGTATACATCATCGCGCCATCGCCCGTTAGCGCCAGCACTCTGCGCCCGGGCGACGCGAGTGCAGCGCCTACGGCCAATGGTAAGCCTTGCCCCAAGGCGCCGCCGGTCAGGCAGAGCCAATCGTGAGGGGGCGCGGAAGCTGTTGCGGCGATGACCGCGCCGCTTAGCGTCACCCCATCGTCCGACACAATGCAATCGGCCGGCATATGACAAGCGATGGCGGTCGCAATAGATTCACGATTCAGCGCGCCATCATTTTGCGAGGGAGCGGCCGGGGTAGCAGGCAAGACACTAGTGCTCGCTCCAACGGCATCAGCGAGCATGACAATCCCCTCGGCTTCGCACTCGCCGAACGCCACGAGGTGGTGGATCTGGCACCCCTCAGGGATATGCTTTGAGGGCTTGTCTGGGTAAGCGAAATAACCCACTGGCGCCTTGGCGCCGACGCAGACGAGCAGGTCAGTGCCCGCCAGCTGCGTCTGCCCCATCTCCGCGAAATAGGTCAATCGTTCCGGCGCGAAGCGTCCTGCTCCGCGCGCCTGACGGGCGGGAAAAGTCTCGGCGATCACTCGCCAGCCCGCTTGCACCAATCTGGCGCAAGCCTCCAAACCCCGCTCCTGAAGACATCTCCCGCCCACAAAGATTGCAGGCTGGCGCGCCGCCCGGAGCTTATCCACGGCAAGCGATATAGCCTGTTCGTTTGGGCCTACCGGCGCGACTTGTACGGTCACTTCCCCGCTAGTCGCGCAGCCGCCCCAGGCCGCGTCCGCGGGAATAATGAGTGTCGCAGGCCCACGCCGCAGAATGGCCGTATGGACAGCCTCCCTCGCGGCGTCCGCCATTTCACGCGCCGCCGCTACATCGCGGACCCACACAGACTGGGGCGCAACAATGCTATTGAGATCAGATGTCAGGGGTGCATCATGACGACGATGCGCGACAGCGTGGTCGCCCACCAAGTTGATCAGAGGCGTTCGCGCGCGGCGCGCATTGTGCAGATTTGCGGCAGCGTTGAGATAACCGGGCCCTAGGTGCAGCAGCGTTGCTGCTGGCCGTGCCGTCATTCGACCAAATCCGTCCGCTGCGCCCGACGCGACCCCTTCGAAAAGTACCGGGACCGCCTTGATCCGCGGCTCCCGGTCGAGAGCAAGCACCAAATCCAGCTCACTGGTCCCTGGATTGGCAAAAATGTGCGAAACACCGCAATCGGCGAGCGCAGAAATGAGCGCGTCGGCCCCCGTTTGACCGTTTGCCTGCCCTTCAATGGCGCTCATCAACATGTCCCCGTCAAGCTCGTCTATTCCACCCGGCTTTTTGCACGGCTTCGGCTTATTGTCGACAATTTTTCTCTATGCTAGTGTCGCCTGTGGCGGCGAGCAGGTCGCCAGCCTAGGAGGCCGCCCATGGACGTGCGTCGACGCAGAATGCTTGTGGCATCGTTAGCGGCGATCACCGTTAGTGCATGCAGCAACGGGGCACGGGCTGATGACGTCGAAATGCGCCGTGAGCGTTTGCGCGAAGCGCTTCGTCAGCGACGTGAGGCTCGCGGCAGTCAAATCCCCGTCGACATCGACACGACGCGCGTCGCCGATTCCAGGGCGCAGCGAGGCCCCTTTACGCCGATACAGATTGAAGATGTATGGAGCGATGCTGCGCGAGGAGGACGCACAGTCCCTTGGCGGGCTTATTTGCCACAAAATGCGCGAGGGCTCTCGCCTGTTGTCATCTACTCGCACGGCGGCGGCGGAACCCGTGCAAGCGGCGCGAGCTATGGCGAGCATATCGCCAGTCACGGCTTCGTATCGTTGCACCTGCAACATGCCGGTAGCGATCGAGATGCGTTCCGAAACAATCCGCAACAGATATCCGAAGCCGCGCGCAACCCTGCGCAAGGCGCGCCGCGCTTTCTTGATGTGCTTTTTGCTTATCAGCAGCTTCAAGGTCTCGCAGATGGAACGCTCGCTTCGGCAATCGACAAGACTGCCGTCGGTATTGCGGGCCATTCACTCGGCGCCATCACAACGCAGATCGCTGCCGGGCAGGTCGTCACGGGATTTGAGCAAACCCTCGCCGTTCCCGCACTGAAGGGCGCGATTGCTTTGAGCCCCTCGCCACCTCGCGCACTTTACGGTGATGAACAAACTGCGTTCAGCCGCATGTTTATGCCGCTGTTTCATATGACCGGAACGCTCGATGACGCCCCGAACGGCGACTTCGAGGCGCCGGCGCGCCGGATCCCCTTTGATCGAATCTCCAACGTGGACCAATGGCTGATGATTCTAGAAGGCGCAAACCATTTCACATTCGGCGGCGACTCGAACCCGCAACTCCGAGGGCAGTCCTTTGGCTATCCCGCTTTGCCGCGCCACCACGACCTCATTAAAGTCGGCGCGCTTGCGTTCTGGCGTTGGACGCTGAAGCGCGACGCAAACGAGCGGGCGTTCCTCGATCGCGGCGGTTTCCAAAGCCTGCTTGCGCGCGGCGACACATTCGAAGCCAGGGGTGCTCGCCAATGACAATGTCGTTCGACCTCTATTGGTCGTTCCGCTCACCTTACTCCTACCTAGTCACGCCACGGATTGCGGCGCTCGTTCGGGATCACGAGGTGCAATGCGTTGTCCGGCCGGTCTATCCTCACGCCATCCGCGCACCGCAATTGAACGCCGCACGAGACGAAACGTGGATCAAGTACTTCAAGACTGATATCGTTCGCACCGCTGAATTTCTTGGATTGCCGCTTGCTTGGCCGCGCCCCGATCCCGTGGCCACGGATGCCACTGGGCGAGCGTTGGAGACTCAACCTCACATCCACAGGCTTACGCGCTTGGGCGTAGCAGCCGCCGAGGCTGGGCGCGGAATTGAGTTTATAGATGAGGTGAGCCGCTTGCTCTGGCATCCGGCTACAGCAGATTGGACCCAACAAGACGTGCTTGATGGAGCCGTGGCTCGAGCTGGGCTTGATCTATCCGAACTCGATGAGCGCGTTACGACAGAGGGCAATCGCTTCGAAGCTCATATCCAAGCGAACCAACAAGCGGAGCTCAAGGTGGGACATTGGGGCGTACCCGTTATGGTCTATAAGGGCGAGCCGTTTTTCGGTCAGGATCGTTTCGATCAATTGCTTTGGCGTTTGAAAAGCGACGGCCTTAAGCCGCGCAAACCAGCGGTATCTTAAATGGCCAACTTAACGCGCAGAGATTTCACGGCGCTGGCGGCAAGCGCCGCGTTTGCGCCCTCAGCTGCGGCAAGCCAAGCCTGGGATGCGGGTGTCATTAAACATATTCTGCCGACCGCCTCCGCGCGCGCCATTCTGCTCAAAGTCTCCTTCCGAGAGCCCATGCAGGCGCCGACGCTGTTGGTCTCCGGTCGGCGGTTCGAAGGCGAGATGACCGATACGGAGGGCCGCTACTGGCGATTTCTCGCCGATGACCTAACGCCGAACTCGATCCATCGCCTGGAGCTTGTCCAACGACGTCGGCGCCTGTGCGAAGCGTGGACGCTGCGAACCTTCCCCGACGCGAATGCCGACATCAGCTCGTTTCGATTGCTCAAGTTCACTTGCGCAGGTGGGTTGGAAGGAGCTCGTAGCATCGGCGGCATTGAGGCCTTTCGCCCGCTTGCAATCCGCCAAAGACTCCTGGAACGGGCGCTTTCTTTCGCGCCCGACGCGGTTATCGCGAATGGCGACCACATCTACTGGGATCAACACGCATGGCTTGAACATGCTAATGCTGAAATACGGCGTCTAACCCGAGAAACCTATGACAGGTTTGGATACTTTGATCGCACTCAACTGATCTTCGGGACCGACAATGAAGCGCTCATCAAACGATTGGCAGCGCCGCAGATCGCCGACCTGTATGAGACTCGTCTCAGATCGGTTCCTTGCTTCTTCATCGGCGACGATCACGACTATTTCGAAAACGATGACGCATCGCCCGACTTCGTTGCCTTCCCCCCGGACGACTTCAACATCCGCGCTGCGCGCGCCGTGCAACGTCTCTACTATCCGGAGTTTCTGCCGGAGCCGACGCGCCCGCGACGACTGCCGGGGGCCTCCGCCGGCGATACAGGTCCCGGCATCTCTGAATGCTTCGGAACACTGCGCGTGGGGTCGCTACTAGAAGCCAATATCTATGATTGCGGTCGATACTTGTCGCTGAGCGGCTCGGCGGCAGGATTGGTTCCGCCCGATACCGAAAACTGGCTCCGCGCCCGAACAATGGCCGAAGACACACGCCACTATCTGCACATCCCATCTCATCCCGCCGGATGGACCGCAGGAAAATGGCGCGAATGGTACCCCGATGTGCTTGCCTCGGAAGGAGGCGGAGAGGTCGTTGTAAGCACACATGGCGCCAACGTGTCGGGTCGGCTCACCACCGAACAGGCCAAGTACCTTTGGCAGCCTGGCTGGTTTGCACAGCATCAAAGACTGCTCGGCGCACTGTCTTCACAGCGCACGCGCGCAGCCGCGATGATCTCTGGAGACCTACACGCCATCGGCCATGGCCTGATTACGTCGAGCGGCGACCTCGATCTGACGCGCAACCCCGTGCACACCATCCTAGCCGGTCCGCTCGGCTCATCGACTGCAGGCTGGCCCTCCTTCGCCCGCGGGACACAACCGCAGCCGCCGCACAGCGTTCGCGTTGACCAAGACTACGTGCCGCAAGAGAAAAATGGCTTCACCATCATCGATGTCGACCGGGACAGGATGACCGTACGTCTATTCGCATGGCGTGAACCGGACAGTGTTGAGTCAATCGACCGGCTAGAGCCTTTCGATACCTTCACCATCGAACGACCGAGCTAGCGACATGAGCATAACAAGACGAGCTCTTTGCGCAGCGCTTCCGCCAGTACTGGCCGGATGCGTAACGGCCCATGACCAGCTAGGACGGGCGGACGCCGACTGGTCCCCAACGATCGGATCATTTGAGCACCATGATTCTGCGCGCACCAGCTACTTTCCAGAATTTGAAGCCTTCCCCGGGCCGAGAAGCGAAGCGAGCGTCCAACACCTGAGCGATCTGCCCGGCCTCTGGAATGCAGCGTTCTCGTCCAACGAGCGCGGCTTTGCCCTTCACGGCGTGATCGGCGGCGTAGAAGCGGCAGGACCGCCAAGCGTGACGATGTTCAACCCCAGCACGATGGAACCGCTCAAGCGCGTCACCTTGACTGAGCCGACTGCGGACGATTGGGTCTATCCCGGAGGGGTCGCCGTCCATGGATCGGGCTACGCGTTTGCCGTGAGCGGCACTTGCCTCGCCAAGATTGCCCCCAGTAGCTTCGATGTCGTCAGCAGTCTGGATCTGCCTGCGCCCGCGGGCCGAAACATGACCGCTTATAACGGCTTCGTTGCTGCGGGCGATGGCGCAATCATCCTGAAATCCCATCACCGTAAACTCGACTGCCCATCTCAAGGCTACCGCGCGCTCATCGAGTGCGGCGTTGCCGGACTGCCATCTTCAACTCTCGTCATTGTTGACCCGAGTTCGAACCAGATTCTCTGGCAAGGGGTTGCGCCGGAGTTCGTCGGCGGCCGCGTTAGCTGCATATCCTGGCGCGGTCAGGAGTATGTCTATCTGGCCGGCGCCGATGCTGTTCATCGTCTTATCTATTCTCGCGGAGCGCTGCAGCAGGATCACGCTTGGGGGCCCGCCGGCTATCGAAGCCCTTCGGCTACACCGGGAACAGCTGTGGTAGGGTTTGGTGATTATGTGGTTGTCCAGGACAACGCCATCCCGACGCGCGCGCCGCTCACGGTGTCCATCATTTCGCAAGCAGACAGCGAAACTCGGTGGCGGCTAACGCCATTTGGTGATCGAGCTGAGTTCTCCTTCATGCCATCCAAACCCACGGCCGATGTATCCCGCTCTCGCATCTACGTTGGTGACGCGCACGCGGGCATAGCGGCGATCGACTTTGACCCCGTCCAAGGGCCCCGCGTTGCGTGGCAGCGGCCCTATCGAACAGGCTCCTTTCTCACGTTATGCGGCGAGCGTCGGGTACTTGTTGTCAGCGACATCGGCCGACCACGCTATGATGATTACGGCGCACCGATCCATACCCAAGAAACTTGCCGCTGGCTCGACGCGGCCTCTGGCAGAGATCTTGCCCAGATCGCAGGGCTTCCCCGCAACTTTGGACTTACCATAACGCCAGGGCCCGGCGGGGCCATTTATTATGCTACGCGAACGCAAGGCCTTTACCGATTGGCGCCAAGTCTGACATCCTGATGGCCACTAGGACTAGGCCGATGTCGCAGAGATCTACGAAAGTCAGTAAAGTTATCCGCCTGAGAACGCCGGACGCTCGAGTGTCCGCGCTCGGCATTGCACGCGCCACTGCACGGGACATCGAACGCGGAGTCTACCAACCAGGGTCGCGCCTCCGCGAACAAGAACTCGCCGACAAGTTCAAATGCTCCCGCGCTCCCGTTCGGGAAGCTTTGCGCGTCTTGGAGAGTCAGGGAAGCGTTGTGATCGAGCCTATGAGGGGCGCCCGCGTTGCAACGGTCGAGGACGCGAGTTTCTACGAGGTCTTTCTGATCCGTCGCGCGCTTGCGGGCCTTATCATACAACAAGTCGTCAAGGCGCCCTCCTCCGCTGCAAAGGAAGAGTTCGTGTCCCGCGCCCGAGCGCTTACTGAGGCTGCAGAAACCTGCCCAGACGGACACGTGTTTGCCGGTAGAATTCGCCGCACCATCCAGATCATGCAGAAAGTCGCGCAGACGCCGAGAACATTGCATTTGATCAGGAGTCTCACCTTCGGCTACCTGGCCTTTCAAGACGACATCGTGGCGACCAAGAAAAGCAGACGCGCGCATGCAAAGCTTTGGCTACGCATCGCTAAAGCTGTCGAAAACGGCCAGCCTGATGTGGCGCGCTCCGCCATGGACGAGCTTTTCGATTTCGCGTTCGAGTACGTTGCAGAGATGAAGTCGGCAAAAGTCGCGAACTTGGCCGATTAGCAGCATGACTATGCTCACGCGCCGCAAAGCTTTAGCGATGAGCCTCGGCGCGGCGGCGTGCGCGACACGACCGGAACATCACCGCCCGGGCGGAAGGAGTCCCTGGCTGGCCACGGTGGCTCCATGCGAACACAATGGCTCGGGCCGCCCTGGCCTTTATCCCCAGCATAACGCTTTCTCCGTAGGCTCGGCGCCAGATCGGTTTTTCGCAGGACAGGGGTGCTACAATCTTATCACCCTCGATGAACAGCATGTAGTGACGGTGACGGCTGTCATCGCGGAGAGCGGCGCCAACGCCTACCCGGAAGTGATCTGCCTTGATTCAAATGATCTGACGCCGATCTGGCGTCGACCAGCGGGAGGAGATCAGGCAGGTGACCGCTGGAACTATCCTGGTGCGGTCGCCGCCCTTGCCGATGGCTTCATTTACGCGGTGGTTGGATCGCGCCTGCTAAAATTGGAACTGTTCTCAGGAGCGGAAGTCGGCGCACTCGATCTGCCATGCCCGCAAGCACGACGCGATGTGGCGTACAACGGATATGTCGCGCTTTCGGATGGTCGACTTCTTATGAAATCGATTCATCGGGCACCGGGCTGCGATATCGACGGCTTTACTGCCTTTCTTCAGTGCGGGCCTGCACGCCGGGCACCGTCGATCTTTGTCATCGTCGACCCGACCCGCATGCAAATTGACGCCACATGGTCCGCTACGGATCATGTCGGCGGTCGCGTCAGCGTTGCGGCCTCCGCGAGCGGCGACACGGCATACTTCGTAACCCCCAATCGTGTGCACGCGGTGGGCGTCTCTGAGCGCGGCTTCGTACCCCGACCCGACTGGGAACCCTTGCCCTACAGGCGCGATGGCGAGAAACCCGCAACCGCCGTCGTGCCGTTTGGTGACTACGTAGTGCTGCAGACCAACGCGTCACCCGCTGCGGCCCCCACGCGCGTCATCGTGGTGTCGACACTTGATCCAGCGCTCACCTGGTCATGCGCGCCGTTTGAAGGCAGCGCCGACAGGTCGTTCATACCCTCCAAACCGAGCGTGGACCTGGAAAACAATAGAATCTACGCGGTGGATGGATATGGCGGCGTCGCGGCGCTCGACTTCGATCCACAGCACGGACTTCAGGTCGCATGGCGTGACGCTGACCGTTCTCTGAGCTTCACCGCAGTAACGGGTCCTGCTTCGCGTCGCGTTCTCATTCAAACGGCGATGCAAGATGTGGTCGGCGCGGATGCCCATGGATGGCCCCAATACCGCGCTGAAGTGATCGTCTGGCGCGACGCGTTCTCCGGGACAGTTCTTGGACGCAGCGAGCCGCTTCCTATCGGGCCGGGATTGAACATGTGAGGCGCCCCCCATTTGGTCCCTCGTTTGAAAGGAGAGTCCTTCATGGAAGGAAGGCTCTCAGATGCGGAAATCCCGTTTCACCGAGGAACAGATCATCGCCGTGCTGGCCGAGCAGGAGC